>JABAOE010000310.1_pt2 | contig 59955 bp, 49 predicted proteins | sample 7062141 | NCBI WGS metagenome assembly JABAOE01 (sample SAMN14538627, study PRJNA623070) | marine sediment metagenome | biome: marine biome [ENVO:00000428]; feature: marine pelagic biome [ENVO:01000023]; material: deep marine sediment [ENVO:00002113] | place: India: Gulf of Khambhat ... | reverse complement strand
CGGTCGCCGCTGAGCTGATCGAGGAGAGGTCGAGCGCAGTTCGGACCGGTGACCTTGCGACCATCATGTACACGTCCGGCACGACCGGCATGCCGAAGGGCATCCAGTATTCGCATCGGAATCTGGTTTCCAAGCGGTTCGCGCGCGGGCTGGCGCTGCCCGAGATCGGCGACCAGGACGTCTTTCTCTGCTACCTCCCGCTGTTTCACACGTTCGGCCGCTACCTCGAGATGCTCGGCTGCGTGTTCTGGGGCGCGAAGTACTGCTTCTTGAGCGACCCTTCGGTGGAGGCTCTCATCGAGGGCATGTCCCGTCACCGGCCCTCGGTCTTCATCAGCGTTCCCAGGAAGTGGATCCAGCTTTACGAGGCGATCGGCAAACGCGCCGATCCGCTGCATGCGCCCGAGGATGAGATCCGAGAGGTCACGCGCCAACTGACCGGCGGCCGTTTACGTTGGGGGCTCTCCGCCGCCGGCCATCTCGACACCGACATCTTTCGCTTCTTTCATCGCCAGGGCATCCAGCTCCTGAGCGGGTACGGCATGAGTGAGGCCACGGGCGGCATCACCATGACGCCGCCCTTCCAGTACAAGGACAACTCGCTCGGGGCCGCGCTGCCCGGGATCGAGCTGAAGCTGGCCGAGGAGGATGGGGAGCTGCTGATGCGGGGGCCCTACGTGATGATCGGCTACCTCGATCCGCCCGACGGCGAGCCGTCGTTCGACGACGACGGGTGGTTTCACAGCGGCGACCTGATGCAGATGGATGAGGACGGGCACATCCGGCTCGTCGACCGCAAGAAGGAGATCTACAAGAACATCAAGGGCGAGACGATCGCGCCGCAGCGGATCGAGAACCTGTTCCGCGACTTCGAGTCGGTCGGCCGCGTCTTTCTCGTCGGCGACCATCGGGAGTACAACACGCTCCTCATCTACCCGAACCCGTCGTACAAGGAGATCGACTTCTCCTCGCTCCCCGCATCGGAGGTGCGCGACCACTTCCGCTCGCTGGTCGTCTCGGTCAACAAGTTCCTCGCCCCGTTCGAGCGCATCGTCGACTTCGCGATCATCGACCGCGACCTCGATGCGGAGCGCGGCGAGCTGACCGAGAAGGGCACCCCGCGCCGCACCACGGTCGTGCGCCACTTCGCCGAGACGATCCGCCTGCTCTACCGGCGTACCAACCTGGAGGTCGGCGAGGTCGAGCTGACCCTGCCCAACTGGTTGTTTCAAAGGCTCGGCCTGACGGCGCAGGACATCCGTATCGGCGACGGCAAGCTGCTGTTGCCCTCCCGCGGCTCCTCCCTCGTGGTCGAGCGACGTTCCGACGACCTGGTTCAGATCGGCTCTTGCTACTACCGGCATCCCAAGGGTGCCGTGAACCTCGGGGCGTTGCTCTACTCGCCCCGCCTGTGGGTCGGCAACGAACAGCTCGTCGATTTTGTCGATCTCGAGCTCAACGAACGGCACCGGGCGGGCCGCACCGAGGAAGGGATTCGCTGGGCCGGGCGGGCCGCGCCGTACCACGCGACGACGCAGGATGCCGAGGCCCTCGCGGAGGCCGGAACGGCTTCGCGACACGATCTGATGCACCTGGATCTCGCGGCCCGGATGCTCGCCTCGGAGGAGCGCGACCACACGCTCGCCGCGGTGCAGCTGCTCGAGCAGATCCTCGACGAGGAGGAAGGAACCGTCGGTGAGTCCGCGCGTCGCGTGCTGAGCCGGGCGGCGCTTGCCGGATCGCTCGACGTGCGCCGCGTGGCCTTCCGCGTGCTCGTCGCCAACGAGCACGACAACCGTTTCGCGGAGACTTTGCGGTTGTTCCTTACACCGGACTCGCCGCTGCTCGACGCCACGACTCGCGACGCCCTGTGCGCACAGAGCCTCACCCCGACACGGCTTGCCGCGTTCCGCGAGCTCGCACGCGAGATCTGTTTCGCGGACGACAGGGGCAGCGAGTACGACGAGCTCGCGGGAGCGCTGCTGACGTTCCTGGCCGCGTACGGTGCAGCGCACCCGGTGTGCTACCGGCCGATACGGACGTTCCTGGTGCGCGTCAACCTGCTGGCGCCGATGGAGCAGGTGCGCGAGCTGGCGGCCGCCGCGATCCTCACGCTGCGGAGCGGGTTCCGCGGCTGGCTCGGACCGGCCTCACGCATCGCGGTGGATCCCGAGACCGGCCAGGAGTACGACTGGGGGCAGGTCGTCGAGTTCGACGACGACATCCCCGACGACGACCGGCCGCGACTGCTCGCGGCGATCCGCGATACCGCGATGCTGCGTGAGGCGGTGTTCCTGTTCTCGACGGGCGTTCTTATCCGGCTCAGCGACATCCCGCCAGGCGGGGTATGGATTCGCCTGCTGGGCGAGCGCCACGGTAAATCCGTGTACCGCGTCACGATCCAGACTCGTTATCAGGGTGCGTACGACGTGGCGATCAACGTCAACCACGAGATGACCGAGTACGAGGTGTTCGAGGAGATTCACTGGCTCATCGTCAGCGGGGCGTCGCAAGCGGGCCCGCCCCTGGTGGAGGATTTCGGCGGCTACTGGGCCGAGCACGGGATGTGGAGCGAGGAGTTCATCTCGGGCGAAACGCTCTCTCGCGCCATGCTGCGGTTGTCGAAACGGGACGACGGCCGGTTGGGCGATCAGTGGCCGTTCCTGGCCTGGACCGCGCTCTCCGCGTGCGTGGACTTCTGGCAGCGCTCGGGCCACCGCTGGGAGCTGGACGATCCGGGCCTCCACAACATCGTCGTGCCGACCGACGATTACATGACCGGCGTGCGCATCGTCTCGGTGAGCGCGCGCCGGCCCCACAGCGGGCTCGACTCGATGATCCGCGCGCTGCGCGAGAAGTTCCTCGACCCCGCGGTCGAGGCCTACCCCGTGCTGGAGGGCCGCGTCGGCTGGGACGTGATCTTTTCCTCGATCCTGGAGATCGTCGGCGAGGACGAGGGGATTGCGCAGTTCGAGCGGCTGCTCGAGGGCCGCGAGAACGTCGACGACGATCAGATGCTGACCGCGTTGTCGAAGTTCATCGGCGTGGTTCGGATGCGCGGGTTCCTACCGCGGCGACTGTTCTTTGCCGCCAAGCGTTACCGCCGCTGGGAGAATCTCGGCGAGGAACCGACGCCTGAAGCCCGCGCCAAGACGATGAACGAGCTGTATGACACGTACGGCCTGACGGCCTTGGTCAAGGAGTACCCGGAGACCCGTGTTCGGTTCTTCCGCGAGACCGTTTTTCGTGAGGCCGGCGAGGCGCTCGCCGACGGGCTGGAGGAGCTGATCGCCAAGCTTCGCAGCGGGGACCTCATCGGCGACGAGCTGATCGATGCCGTGGCCGACCTGCGCTCGCGCCTCGAGCTGGACGCCGACGAGGACTACTTCCTCACACGGCTATCGTTCCCCTACCTCCGGCCTGAAGACCGCGCCGACTTCGTCCACAGTCATCTCGGTGATCAACAGAGCGAGATGGTCGTCAACGTGGAGGACCTCGACGGCAACCGCTTCCGTGTGCGGCACGCGCTGACGCCGAAGGAAGTCGAGCGTTTGCACGGCCTGTTCCGGGCGGCCAAACTGGATGTGCGCTTCCGGTTGGAGCACCGCTACCTGGTGGCGATCAACGATCGCGGGCAGATCCTCGGTGGGATCTACTACGAGATCGAAGAGGGCGGGCAGAGCGCGCACCTCGAGAAGATCGTCGTCGCCGACCCGTACCGGCGCAAGGGGGTGGCCGACCGACTGATGAAGGAGCTGTTCAACCGGCTGCGTTCCGCCGGCGTGCAGGCCCTCACCACGGGGTTCTTCCGCCCGCAGTACTTCTACGGATACGGCTTCAGTATCGAGAAGCGTTACGCCGGGCTGGTCAAGAGCCTGGTCGAAGAGGGCCAGGAGCCCGAGTCCGGCCGCGGCGAGGCGGTCTAGACCGAGAAGGAGCGAATACATGGATCGCAGGAGTTTTCTCGGCGCCCTCCCCGCGGGCGCGGGGCTCGCGCTGGTCCATCAGCAGGTCGCCCAGATTCCCAACGAGGGCGACAAACGCCCGTCACCGGTTCACGACCTCTACCCCAGCCAGGACCCGCAGCAGGTCAAGCAGATCGTTCGCGTTGCACACTTCGACGTCGATCTCGTGACCGAGATGGTCGAGAAAAAACCCGAGCTGGCCAAGTCCGCCTGGGACTGGGGCTTCGGCGACTGGGAGTCGGCGCTCGGCGCCGCGTCGCACATGGGGCGGCGCGACATCGCGGGTGTGCTGATCGATCACGGGGCGCGTCCCAACCTGTTCACGCACGCCATGCTGGGCGACCTCGACGTGGTCCGGGCGGCGATCGAGGCGCGGCCGGGGGTCCAGTCGATCCCCGGACCGCACGGGATCTCGTTGCTCGGCCACGCCAAGGCCGGCGGCGACGAGGCGGCAAGCGTCGCGGAGTACCTCATGGAGCGCGGTGATGCCGACCCGAAAGCGATCAGCCTCGACACCGACGACGAGCAACTCGAGCTGTACGTCGGCAAATACGTGTTCGGGGATGGCAAGAACGACTATTTCGAGCTGACGCTCGACAGCCGCGGGATGTTGTCGATCAAACGCGGCGATGCGCTGTTCGGCCGCGTGCTGAACCGCGTCGAGGAGCACGGCTTCGCCCCCGGCGGCGCTCCCTCGGTGCGGGTTCGTTTCCGCTTACAACGCGGTTCGGTGATGGGCCTGTCGATCCATGATCCCGAACCGGTCGTCGGGGCGCGAAAACTGGGCTAGTCGGCAACCTCGGCCAAGGCCCGCTCGCGGACCGCCTCGAACTCGTCGCCGGGCATCCAGCCGGGCGGCTCGTCCGCGTTGGCAACGTGCAGGCCGACCCAGAACGCGAGCCGCGCGTCCTCGACCATCCCGCCGAAGTCCCACTCGTCGTAGATCTCGTCGCCGGGCTGGTGGTAGCGCTCCGCGCGCCAGCGATCCTCGATCTCGCGTCCCCACGCGTCGCCGTGCTCGACCGAATCGGTCCCCGCCTTGAAGTACAGTGCGGGCACGCCGATCTTGGCGAAGTTGAACTGATCCGAGCGGTAGTAGTAGCCCTTGTCGGGGAACGGTTCGTCGACGACGATACGGTCCTGCATCGCCGCGGCCTGCACGAGTAGATCCTCCAGCCGGGACTTGCCCTTGCCGATGACCGCGACGTCGCGCGCGCGGCCGAAGATCGCCGCGCTGTCGATGTTGATGTTGGCGGCGATCTTGCCGGGGTGGACCGTCGGGTTTTGCGCGTACCACTTCGAGCCGAGCAACCCTTGTTCCTCTGCCCCGACGAGCAAGATAAGGATGCTGCGTCGAGCCGGCGCGGGCAGCGTGGCGAAGGCCTTGGCCACACTCATGATCGTCGCGCACCCCGAGGCATTGTCGCGCGCGCCGTTGTAAACCGCGTCGCCGTCCTCGTCAGGCTTGGCGACTCCCATGTGGTCGTGATGCGCGGTGTAGACGACCAGCTCGTCGGCAACCTCGGGGTCGCCGCCCGGGATCAGGCCCAGCACGTTCGCCGACAGCGCGTTGCGGTCCACGTCGTTGGTGAACGCCAGCGAGGTCGTGATCCCCAGCGGAAGCGGTTCGAACTCACGCGTTTTGGCCTTCGCAACGAGCTCGTCCAGGTCGTGGCCACCCATCGAGACGACTTCCCGAGCCGCATCCTCGGTCACCCAGCCCTCGAACGCGATCTTGTCCCCGTCGCCGGAGGGCAACTGGAATTGCGGCCCGCTCCAGCCGTTCTGAACCACGGTGAAGCCGTAACCCGCCGAGGGCGTCGTGTGGATGATGATCGCCCCGGCGGCGCCCTGCCGCGCAGCGCTCTCGTACTTGTAGGTCCAGCGGCCGTAGTAGAGACGGCGGTCTCCCGCGAACATCTCCGGGTCCCAGTCGGGATCGTTGTTGAGCATCAACAGGACCTTCCCGTCGAGGTCGGCCCCCTTGAAGTCGTCCCAGTCCTCCTCGGGCGCGCTGATGCCGTAGCCGACAAAGACGAGCTCCGCATCCTCGACGGCCGCCGCGTCGTCCTGGACACCGCTCGTCGCGACCCACTCGTCCCACCAGGTCAGCTCGACCGTTTCGCTCGCCGTCCGGAAGGCCCAGGTCTGGGGCATCGCCGCCGTCACCGAGATCAGCGCGAGCGGTTGCTCCCAGCTCCCGTCCGCCGCGCCCGGTTGTGCTCCGATCCGGGCCAGCCAGTCGGCCATGTATTCGCGCGCGGCACGATCTCCGTCGGTCGCCGGACCGCGTCCCCGCATCTCGTCCGACGACAGCGCCTCGACGATCGAGCGCAGGGTCGCCTCGTCGATCGCATTTGCGGCTTCATCCGCGCCTGCAGGCAGGGTCAGGGTGACGCCCGCTCCGCCATCCTGGCCGGCACAACCGCCCAGGAGCGCAAAGCACGCGAGTACCGGGATAGCCCGGATCGATCTCATCGTTCCCTCCCTCATAAAAGAGAGGGAATCTACCACGGGCCGCGGGCCGTCAGGACGCCGTCTGGCTGACCTGCTCCTCGATCCAGGCCGTGGTCACGCTCTTGGGCCGTTCGATGGGCAGGCCCAGGGCCCGGTCCCAGATCAGCGACGAAAGCACGCCGATCGCACGCGAAACGCCGAACATCACGGTGAAGTACGGGTATTCCGTGATGCCGTAGTGCATGAACAGCGGACCCGTATGCGCGTCGACGTTGGGCCACGGGTTCTTGGCCTTGCCCTGCTCCTTGAGGATCGCGGGTACGACGTCGTAGAGCATCCGCACGATCTTGAAGTTCTCGTCGTCGGGCATGTGCGTCTGCGCGAACTCCTGCTGTGCCATGTAACGCGGGTCGGTCGCCCGCAACACGCCGTGGCCGTAGCCCGGAACGACCTGCCCCGAGTTCAGCGTCTCCCAGACGAAGTCCTTCATCTGCTGTTCGCTGGGCACGCCGCCCCCGAGCTTCTCCTTCATCTCGAGGATCCAGCGCGTCACTTCCTGGCTCGCGAGACCGTGCAGCGGCCCGGCCAGTCCGTTGATCCCTGCGGACAGCGCGAGGTGCGGATCGGCCAGCGTCGAGCCGACGAGGTGCGTCGCGTGGGCGCTGACGTTGCCGCCCTCGTGATCGGCCAGGATCGTCAGGTACAGCCGGCAGAGCTCACGGAACCCCTCGTCTTCGGAACCGAGCATGTGCGCGAGGTTGGCCGCCCAGTCCAGTTCCTTGGCGGCGGGCGCGACGTGGTCTCCGTCGCGATAGCTTCGGCGATAGATGTACGCCGCAACGCCGGGTAGCCGGCCGATCAGCCGCATCGAGTCGTCGAACATCGCCTCCCACAGGTCAGTCTTGGCCAGTCCCGCCTGATAGCGCTGGGCGAAGATCGAGTCGTGTTGAAGAGCGCTGATCCCGATCGAGAGCTGCGTCATCGGGTGAAGGTCTTTTGGAAGTGCGTCGAGTGTGGTGGCGACGTGTGCGGGAAGCTCTTCCGCACCGCGCCAGGCCTGCGTGATCTCGGCGACTTCCTCGACGGTCGGGATTTCCCCGGTCAGCAGCAGGTAGAACAGCCCTTCGGGAAGAGGCTGCTCTCCGTTTGGCGCCGTAGGTAGCTTGGCGCGAATCTCCGGGATCGAGTAACCGCGAAAACGGATCCCTTCCTGCGGGTCGACAGCCGATGTCTCGGTAACGAGGCTCTTGACCCCGCGCATGCCGCCGTAGGCCTGCGCGATGGTGACATCGGAAATAACGTGATCGCCGAGCTCCTTGATCGTCGTTTTTACGCGATCTCGCATCGGCGGGATTTGCTCGGCGAGCCTGCGCTTGAGAGCGATCATGATGGCTCCTCTGCCCTGCGAGTCGGCCGAAAGGCCGTGGTTGAGTGGTGTAGAAGTAGAGTAGCGCCGCGGTCGAAATCCTGTCAACCGGTGACCCGCTCGGCACGGCGCTTTTGCGGCAGGGTACGTTTGAGGAACGTACCGGTGTGGGAACTACGTACTCGGGCGACCTGTTCGGGCGTTCCCTCTGCAATAATGCGCCCTCCGCCCTCGCCGCCTTCCGGTCCCAGATCGAGGATCCAGTCGGCAGTCTTGATCACATCGAGGTTGTGCTCGATGACGATTACGGTGTTCCCTGATGCGACCAGCCGGTTGAGCACGGCCAGCAGCTTCTTGATGTCGTCGAAGTGCAGCCCGGTCGTCGGCTCGTCCAGCAGGTAGACGGTGCGTCCGGTGGCCCGGCGCGAGAGCTCCTTGGAGAGCTTGATCCGCTGGGCCTCGCCGCCCGACAGCGTGGTGGCCGGCTGGCCGAGGCGGATGTAGCCGAGCCCCACGTCGTACAGCGTCTGCAGCTTGACCCGTACCGGCGGCACCGCGGAGAAGAACTCCAGCGCCTGCTGGACGCTCATCCCCAGGACCTCGGAAATCGTCCGACCCTTGTAAAGGATCTCGAGCGTCTCCCGGTTGTAGCGCCTGCCTGCACAGACGTCGCAGGTCACGTAGACGTCGGGCAGGAAGTGCATCTCGATCTTCAGCACTCCGCCGCCCTCGCAGCTCTCGCAGCGCCCGCCGGAGACGTTGAACGAGAACCGTCCGGGCTTGTAGCCACGCGCACGGGCCTCGGGAACCATTGCAAAAAGCTCGCGGATCGGGGTGAACAGGCCGACGTACGTCGCCGGGTTCGAACGCGGTGTGCGGCCGATCGGCGTCTGGTCGATGTCCACGACCTTGTCGACGTGCGGGATGCCGTCGACGCGCTTGCACAGCCCCGGCTCCTGCTCGCTCCCGTGCAGTTCCCTGGCGAGCACCTTGTGGAGCGTCTCGTTCACCAACGTGCTCTTGCCCGAGCCGGAGACGCCGGTCACGCAGACGAACTGGCCCAGCGGGAAGCGCGCGTCGACGTTCTTGAGGTTGTGCTCGCGAGCGCCGCGGACGGTCAGCGCCTTGCCGTTGCCGGGGCGCCGCTCGGTGGGCGTCGGGATCGAGTCGCGACCGGACAGGTAGGCGCCGGTCGACGACTTCTTGTTGCGCGCGACCTGCGCCGGTGTCCCGACGGCGACGACCTCGCCACCCAGCTCGCCCGCCCCGGGGCCCAGATCGACCAGGATATCGGCGGCGCGGATCGTCTCCTCGTCGTGCTCGACGACGATCACGGTGTTGCCCAGATCGCGCATCGCGGTGAGCGTGTCGAGCAGCTTGCGGTTGTCGCGCTGGTGCAGCCCGATCGAGGGCTCGTCGAGGATGTACAGCACGCCGGTCAGCCGCGAGCCGATCTGCGTGGCCAGACGGATGCGCTGGCTCTCACCACCCGACAGCGTCGCCGCCGTCCGGTCCAGCGTCAGGTAGCCGAGCCCGACGTTCTGCAGGAACCCCAACCGCTCGTTGATCTCCTTGAGGATCGGCTTGGCCACTTGCTTCTCGCGCGGCCTCAGCTTCAGCTTCTTGAACAGTGCGGTCGCGTCGGAGACCGACAACCGTGACTGCTCCGCAATGCTCAGACCGCCGACCTTCACGGCGAGGCTCTCGGGTCGCAGGCGCAGGCCGTCACAATCCGCGCAAGGCTGGATCGCCATGCGTTTTTCGAGCTGCTGCCGGCGTTTCTCCGAAGCCGTCTCGCGGTAGCGTTTTTCCAGCCGGAAGAGGATCCCGTCCCAAGTCGAGCGGAACTTGTAGGTCGATCGCTTGCCCTTCCAGACGTAGTCGAACTCGCGCTCGCCGGCGCCCTCCCACAGGATCTTCTTGAACCGTGCGGGGAGCTTCTTGTACGGGGTCTTCGGCGACACCTTGTAATGCTTGAAGATGCTCGATTCCATCAACTGGTAGCGGCTCGCGTCGCCCCAGGCCAGCGCGCCGTCGCGGATCGCCACGTCCTCGTCCTTGATCAGCCTCGAGGCGACGAACCGCTTCTTGAAGCCGATCCCGTCGCAGGTCTCGCAGGCGCCGAAGGGGGAGTTGAACGAGAACATCCGCGGCGCCAGCTCGGGCACGGAGACGCCGCAGTCCGAGCAGGCCAGGTGGCGCGAGAACAGCAGGTCCTTCCCGCCGACGACGTCGATCACGACCAGCCCGTCCGCGGTGGCCAGCGCGGTCTCGACGGAATCGGTCAGCCGGTTCTTCAGATCGGGTTTGATGACCAGCCGGTCGACGACGATCTCGATCGTGTGTTTCTTCTGCTTGTCCAGGTCGATCGGATCGGCCAGGTCTCGCACCTCGCCGTCGACCCGGGCGCGGACGAACCCCTGGCGGGCCGCGTCGCGGAGTTCCTTCTTGTAGATCCCCTTGCGGCCGCGGACGATCGGCGCCAGCACCTGGATCCGCGTGCCCTCCGGCAGCTCCAGCACGGCGTCGACGATCTGCTGCACCGACTGGGAGGTGATCGGCTTGCCGCAGTTGTGGCAGTGCGGCTGGCCGACCCGGGCGAACAGCAGCCGCAGGTAGTCGTAGATCTCGGTGACCGTCCCGACGGTCGAGCGCGGGTTGCGCTGCGTCGTCTTCTGCTCGATCGAGATCGCCGGCGAGAGCCCCTCGATCGACTCGACGTCGGGCTTTTCCATCTGCTCGAGGAACTGGCGCGCGTAGGCCGACAGGGACTCGACGTAACGGCGCTGTCCCTCCGCGTACAGCGTGTCGAAGGCGAGCGACGACTTGCCGGAGCCCGACACACCGGTCACGACGATGAGCTTGTTCCGGGGCAGGGTCAGGTCGATGCGCTTGAGGTTGTGCTCGGCCGCCCCACGGATGACGATTTCCCGTGCTGCCATGCGAGCGGGCATTCTAATCGACCCGTTTTGCGCGTGCTATTCTCGGTGCATGAATAAACGGATGTTGCCGCTTCTCGCCCCGTTCCTGTGCTGCGCGTTGGCGGCCGCTGCGGCCGAACCGGCCCCGGCGGCGCAATTCGAACCGGACACCGAGGCCGCGACGACGGGGGCCCTTCAAGGAACGACGTGGGTCGGCGGCGGGCCGACCTGGAAAGTCTGGGTCAAGCAACTGGACGGCGACGAGCGGCTCAACTTCATCGAGCGGATGACCGGGCTGGCCATCGACCCTTACGCCAACCGCCCCGACGAACCGCCGGCCTACCATACGTTCCTGGTGGTGATCGAGAACGACGGCCCGACCGGACTCAGCTTCAACCCGCAAAGCGCATGGCTCAAGACGAACAAGAACAAGGTCCTGCTCCCCCAGGGACTGGCCGATCTCAGCTTCAACTACCGGGTCACCGGGCGAGAGCTCCCGGCGGCCTATGAAAACGTCCAGGGCGCGCTGTTCGAGCGAGCGATCTCCGTCGCTCCCGGGGACACCGCTTCCGGGTTGTTGATCTACGACCGCGTGCAGAGGAAGACGAAACGATGGAACCTGGGTTTGAGGGTGACGCTCTCCGACGGAGAGCGCGCCGCGTTCAACGCTCCGTACCGGCGCAGCGACCTGAAGAAGAAGGGGCCCGACGGATGACCCGAGCTTCGGTCGGTGGACCGAACGTCCTCGACGGCAAGAAGACCGCACGCGAGATACGCCAGGAGGTCGCGGAGGGATGCGCCACCCTGCTGAGCTCGCACGGCGTCGTGCCCGGCCTGACGGTAGTCCTGGTAGGCGAGGATCCCGCCTCACAGATCTATGTCCGCAACAAGGAGCGGGCGGCGCGCAAGGCGGGGATGAACTCGAACATCGTGCGACTGCCGGCGGACGCCACCGAAGAACAGGTGCTCGATACCGTCCGACAGCTCAATGCGGACGCTTCCGTTCACGGGATCCTCGTACAGCTCCCGCTCCCCGGAGAGATCAGCGACGAGCGGGTGATCGAGACGATCGATCCGGCCAAGGACGTCGACGGCTTCCACCCGCAGAACGCCGGGCGCCTGCTGACGGGGCTTCCGGGCTTCGTCCCGTGCACCCCGGCCGGCATCGTCGAGCTGCTCAAGCGTAACGAGATCCCGCTTTCGGGCAAGCACGCGGTCGTGATCGGTCGCAGCAACATCGTGGGCAAGCCGATGGCGCTGCTGCTGCTGCGCGAGCATTGCACGGTCACGATCTGCCACTCGCGCACGCCCGACCTGGCCGCGCGTGCGGCGCAGGCGGATATCCTCGTCGCCGCGGTGGGTCGCCTCGGGCTGGTCACGGCAGATTTCATCAAACCGGGCGCGGCCGTCGTCGACGTCGGCATCCACCGAGTCGATGACGAGGCCACGGTGCGAGAACTGTTCGGTGACGACGAGCGGCGGCTTGCCACGCTGACCGAGAAGGGCTCGACGGTCGCCGGCGACGTGCACCCCCTCGACGCCCGGGGCCAGGCCGGCTGGCTGACTCCGGTCCCCGGCGGCGTCGGCCCGCTGACGATCGCGATGCTGCTGCGAAACACGCTCGATGCGGCGCGACGATCGGTCGGTCTCGACTGACTTGGCATCGCGCCCACGACCCGTAGCCGGCCTGACCGGCGGGATCGCCTGCGGAAAATCGACCGTGGCCCGCTTCTTCGCCTCGTGGGGTGCCTATGTCGTCGACGCGGACCGCGTCGCGCGCGACGTCGTGGCTCCAGGCGGTCCTGCCTATGACGTCGTCGTGGAGCGCTTCGGCCGCTCGATCCTCGCCGGGGACGGCACGATCGACCGCGTCGAGCTGGGGCGCATCGTGTTCGACAACGCCGCCGAGCGCGAGGCCCTCGAGGCGATCCTGCACCCGGTCATCCGCGAAGAGAGTAAGCGCCGATTTACCGAGCAAGCGGGTGATGCCCCACTGGGAATCTTCGAGGCTTCGCTGCTTGTCGAAACCGGCGCTCACGAGGACTTCGATTGTCTGATCGTCGTCGCCTGCGAGCCCCAGACACAGATCGCGCGACTGATCGAACGCGACGGCCTCGGCGAGGACGACGCACGCAAACGCATTGCCGCGCAATACCCATTGGAAAAGAAAATCGCGTTGGCCGATCACGTGATCGACACGGACGGCTCGCTCGAGCAAACCGAACTGCAGGCCCGCGCGGTCTGGGACGTGCTGACCGGCGGAGACTAGACGCGGACGCCCGCTCCCTCCGAGCCTTTGACTTCCTTGATGCGGTTGGCCTCGCCGACGACGACGATCTGCGGCTCATGGTCGGCCAGGTCCTCGTCTTCGACCGTGCAGTACGACGCGAGGATCAACTTGTCGCCCATGCTGACGAGTCGCGCTGCGGCCCCGTTGACGCAGCACTGGCCGCTGCCGGGTCGGCCTTCGATGAGGTAGGTCGAAAAACGGTTGGCGTTGTCGACGTCGTAAACGTCGATACGCTCGAACGGTACCATCCCGGCCTCGCGCATGATCAACGGATCGAGCGTCAGGCTCCCCTCGTACTCGACGTTGCACTCGGTGACGGCGATGCGGTGAATCTTGGATCGCAGCATCTGGCGGTTCATCTCGGGTCTCCTACGGCCCTACGTCCTACGGGGTCAAGTCTTGGCATGAGACATACCCCGCCTAATCTCCGGTTTCTTGATTTGCAGACTCCATGTCTCATGCCAAGACTTGACCCCATCATTCATCATTCGGACCCCGTGGCGGGAGACAGTTGGGTGTTGTCGAGCAGCCGGACCGTGCCGCAGTGGATTGCAGCCAGGAGCAAGGCTTCCTTTTCGAGTTGCTCGATCGGGTTGAAGCTGCGACGGCCGACGAGTTCGATGTAATCGACACGTAGCAACGGCTCGTTCTCGATCACGGTGCGTGCCGCCTCGACGATCTTCTCGGCATCCGTCTCGCCCTCCTCGACCCGGCGGCGAGCGGCCTCGATCGCGCGCGGCACGGCGGCGGCGGCCGCGCGCTCCTCGTCGGACAGATAACGATTGCGGCTCGACAGGGCCAGCCCATCCGCCTCGCGCACGGTCGGGTGCACGTGGATCTCGACGTCGATGAAGAGGTCCTGCACCATGCGTTGCACGAGAGCCGCCTGTTGCGCGTCCTTCTGGCCGAATGCGGCGACGTGTGGGCCGACGATGTTGAGCAGTTTGGTCACTACCGTCGCGACGCCTCTGAAGTGGCCGGGCCGGCTCGCCCCCTCGAGCCGGTCGGACAGCCCCTCGACCTCGACGAACGTCGCCGCATCGTCGGCGTAGATCTCCTCGACGGCGGGCAGGAACAGGTAGTCCACGCCCTGCGCAATGCAAACGTCCACATCGGCGGTCTGATCCCGCGGGTAGGTCTCGAGATCCTCGTCCGGCCCGAACTGGGTCGGGTTGACGAATACGGAGACGACGCTGACGTCGGTGGACTCGTTGATCGCGCGCATCAGGCTGCGGTGCCCTTCGTGAAGTGCGCCCATCGTGGGCACGAAACCGACGCGAAGCCCGGACTCTCGCGCGCGGCGCACGATGTCACGGATCGCTTGAGCTCGTCGGACGATGTCCACTTCAGTACGTCTCGTCCGGGCCGGGGAACGTCCCGTCGCGAACGTCCGTCGCCCAGTGGCGGATGGCGTCCACCGACGCTTCGAAGAGCTGGGCATAGCGGCGGACGAATTTCGGGGATTTGCCGGGGGACAACCCCAGCAGGTCGTGGTACACGAGGACCTGGCCGTCGCAGGCGTGGCCCGCGCCGATCCCGATCGTCGGCACGCTGACCGCGTCGGTGACGCGCCGAGCGACCTCGACGGGGATGCCCTCGAGCACGATCGAGAACACACCTGCATCGGTCAGGGCGCGCGCATCCTCGACGATCCGGTCGGCCTGCTCCTCACTGCGACCCTGGACCTTGAAGCCGCCCATGGCCAGCACGGATTGAGGCGTCAACCCGACGTGGCCCATCACCGGGATCTCGCAGTCGAGGATCGCGCGAACCGCATCGACCCGGTTCTCACCGCCTTCGAGCTTCACCGCGTCGGCGCCGCCCTCGCGAATCAACCGCGCGGCGTTGCTCGCCGCCTCGGCCGGCGTGAGGTGGTAGCTCATCCACGGCATGTCGGCGATCAATAGGGCACGTTCGCGCACCCGGGACACGGCGCGCGTGTGGTGCACCATGTCGTCGACGGTGACGCGCATCGTGTCGCGCTCGCCGAGGATCACGTTGCCGAGCGAGTCGCCGACCAGGAGCGCGTCGACACCGGCGGCCTCCGCCGCCTGCGCCGTGGGCGCGTCATAGGCGGTCAGCACGACCAGCGGGGGTCCGGCGGATTTTCGTTGGGTGAACTTGGGGACGGTGACCACGTTTCCGGCCTCCTTTCTCTCCCCGCCACACAGGGTCGAGGGATGGGGAACCCGTTCTCGAAATCTCGGCACCAAGGATACAGACTCCGGCCGTGGTGGTTCCACTCCGGCTTCTTTCCGGGGGTTTTGGAGCCTTCCGGCAGCGGATCGACGCTAGAGCTTGACCCCCAGCGGACGGTAGTACTGCACGCCGCGATCCATCTTCTCGATTTGATCGATCAGCTCGTCCAGGTGCTCCTCGTGATGCACGAAGTCGATTTCGGTCGTGTCGATGACGAGCAACGGCGTCTGCGTGTAGTGGAAGAAGAAGTAGTTGTAGGCCTTGTTGACCTCGTTGACGTAAGCCTCGGAGATGCCCGTCTCGTACGATCGAGAACGCTTTTTGATGCGGTCGACCAACGTACGCGTCTCCGCCTGCAAGTAAATCACCATGTCGGGCAACGGTGTCTGTTCCTCGAGCATCTCGTAGAGCTTGTTGTAGATCAACAACTCGCTGTCATCGAGATTGAGGTACGCGAAAATCTTGTCTTTCGGGAAGATGTAGTCGCACACCGTGACCTGGTGAAACAAGTCACGCTGGTTCAGGTCCTGGAGTTGACGGAAGCGCGACATCATGAAGAACAACTGTGTCTGGAAAGCCGCGCCCGGCTTGTCTTTGTAGAAATCGGCGAGAAACGGGTTGCCGATCTCTTCGAGCACCTTGTGCGCGTCGAACTTTTTGACGAGCAATTCGACGAACGAGGTCTTTCCTACGCCGATCGGGCCTTCGACAGCGATCGATCTGAACTTCATGCGCGGGTGAACCCCCAGTGCTCGACGACCCCGATGCTCCTCCGACAACGCGCTCGATTATAAGAGGACGGTCGGACACCAATCAAGCGTGCCGAGGCTGCGAATGCGGGTGGGCCGGTCGATTCGGGCGAGTTCGTCGGTCACCGTACGGCCGTTCGCGGGGTTGCGGAGATCGGGTGCGATCTCCGCCAGCGGCGCCAGCACGAAACTTCGCTCCCACATCCTCGGGTGCGGCAAACGAAGCCGCTCATCGGCGACGGAAAGATCGCCCAGCATCAACAAATCGACATCCAGCGTTCGCGACCGGTTACGTGCGTTTCGTTGACGGCCGGCGTCGCGCTCGATGATCAGCGAGCGTTCGAGCACGCGATGCGGCGGTTCCGTCGTCGTGATCTCGACGGCCATGTTCCAGAACCACCCCCCGTCGGGCAACCCGACCGGCTCGGTCTCCCACACCGATGAGACCCGCGTCGGGCGGAGGCCGGTCGCGGCCAGGCCGCTCAGCCCGGCGCGCAGGTAGCGGCCACGGTCGCCGAGATTGCTGCCGAGTGCGATGTATCCGGTCATCAGGCGGCGATTGTAGCGCGGTTGAAACCCCCGAACCCGCCGGGTATCATGACCGGCCTCTTTACTTAAGTGACCAAATTACCTCGCGGATCAACGATCCAAGGCCCCGTTGACGCCCCTTGACGTGGGCGTCCTGGTGGGAGGCAAATCGGGATGACAGCCAAGACCAATGAATCCACGCTGTACGAACATGCGGTCGCCAGTTTCGGCAATGGTGTCGAACTGGTCCGGGCCGGTGACTACGCCAAGGCGAAAGAGATTTTCAACGAGATCCTCGGCTCGCTGAAGGACGAGCCGGTGCTGACGGAGCGCTGCCGGATGTACATCGAGGTGTGCGACCAGCGCACGGCGCCGGCACCCGAGCAGGGCACGTCGACCGACGACCTGTACTACCGCGCGGTGATGGCATCCAACGGCGGCAACTCGACGGAGGCGATCCGGCTTCTCGACCAGGCGCTGCAGCAGGCGCCCAACTCGGCCAAGCTGCTTTACGCCCGGGCGTCCGCATGGGCGCTGTCCGCAAACGCGGACTCCGCGGTCAGCGACCTGAGGCAGGCCATCGGCCTGGACCCCACGTTGCGATTCCAGGCGGTCAACGATTCGGATTTCGAGCGGATCCGCGAGGAGCCGGGCTTCATCGACATCATCGAACCGACGTCCACAGGGGCCTGATCGTTGCCCTCCGGACGCCTCAGCGTTCTCGTGCTGGCCGCCGGCAAGGGGACGCGAATGCGTTCCAAGACGATCAAGCTGCTGCACCCCGTCGCGGGCCGGCCGATGGTCGCCTGGGTGCTCGACGCGGCGGCGGCCCTCAAGCCTGCCAAGAGCGTCACCGTCGTCGGCTATCAGGCCGATCGCGTGCGGTCGGCGTTGGCGCACTCGCGAAGTTCGTTCGTCTTGCAGAAGGAGCAGCGCGGGACCGGACACGCGGTCCTGCAGGCCGCGCGACACATCGGTTCGAAGCCCGGCAGCCTGCTGATCCTCAACGGCGACCTGCCTTCGTTGCGCAGCGCAACCCTGCGTAAGCTCGTCGCGACGCACCGGCGCAGCCGCTCGGCGCTGACGGTGCTGACGGCCGAGTTACGGGACGCGACCGGCTACGGACGGATCCTCCGCGACGGCAAGGGTCGGGTCGAGCGCATCGTCGAACATCGCGACGCGTCACGCGACGAACGACGCGTTCGTGAGATCAACACCGGCGTGTTCGTCGCGAATCCGGCCAAGCTGTTTCCGGTCCTGCGCCGCCTCCGGCCGGACAACGATCAGGGCGAGTACTACATCACGGATGCTGTCCATGAGCTTCTCGACCGAGGCGAGCGCGTCGGGGCGGTGTGCCACTCCGATGCCGAGGAGGTGCTCGGCGTCAACACCCGCCAGGAGCTCGCGCGGGCGTCGCAGATGCTCTTCGACCGGCAGGCCGAGCACCTGCAGGATCGCGGCGTCACACTGCTCGATGCCGCGCGAATCTGGATCGATCCGCGCGCGAAGGTCGGGCGCGACACGGTGATCTATCCGGGCGTGATCGTGGAGGGCGCGTGCCGCATCGGCGCGGAGTGCGTGATCCGCCCCGGCTGCCGGATCGTCGATTCCACCATCGGTGCGGGCACCGAGATCAAGGATTTCAGCGTCGTGCTCGAGAGCCGCGTGGCCCGCAACGCCGCGGTCGGCCCGTTCGCGCACTTGCGTCCCGGATCGATCCTCGACGATTCTACCAAGGTCGGGAACTTCGTCGAGGTGAAGAAGACCCGTCTGGGTCGCGGCAGCAAGGCCAGCCACCTCACCTACCTGGGTGACGCGACGATCGGCGAGGGCTGCAACATCGGCGCAGGCACGATCACGTGTAACTACGACGGCGCGAACAAGAGCCCCACCGATCTCGGCAAGGGAGTGTTCATCGGCAGCAACACGCAGCTCGTGGCACCGCTCAAGATCGGCGCGGGCGCCTATGTCGCCGCGGGGTCGACCGTGACCCGGGATGTGCCCAAGGGCGCGCTGGCGATCGGCCGCAGCCGGCAGAAGAACATCGAGGGCTGGGTCGCGAGACAATCCAAGAAACGAAAGCGCGCAAAGAAAAAGAGCTGATCCGGGTTGGCGCGCGAGAGAGCGCTGGCCATATATTGAGGGCCGAGGGAGTACCGTCGCATGTGCGGAATCGTCGGCTACATCGGACCCCAGGATCCGGTCGAGGTGATCGTCGAGGGACTGCGGCGCCTGGAGTACCGTGGCTATGACTCGGCCGGCGTCGCCGTCGTCGGCGACAACGGCGAGATCGCGATCCGCCGCGCCGAGGGCAAGCTACGCGATCTCGAGAAGGTCATCGCGACCAACCCGCTGAGCGGGTCTTACGGATTGGGTCATACGCGCTGGGCGACCCACGGCCGGCCCTCGGAGGAGAACGCCCACCCGCACCGCGACTGCAGCGGCCGGCTGGTCGTGATCCACAACGGCATCATCGAGAACTACCTCGAGCTGAAGCGCGAGCTCGAGTCGAAGGGACACGAGTTCGTCACCGAGACGGACACCGAGATCGTGGCCCACGCGATCGAGGATTCCTACAACAACGGCGCTGCGAATCTGCCCGACGCCTTCCGCTCGGTGCTGCCCGAGCTTCACGGCATTTACTCGCTCGTGGCGTTGCACACCGACGACCCGAACCTGTTGGTCGCCGCACGCCAAGGGCCGCCCCTCGTTGTCGGCATCGGCGACAACGAGACGTTCGTCGCCTCGGACATCCCCGCGATCCTGATGCACACCAAGGACATGGTCTTCATGGAGGACGGCGAGGTCGTCGTCATCCGCTCCGAGGGTCCCGAGTTCACCGACCTCGAGGGTCGAGCGATCGAGAAGAAGACGGAGCGGATCCCGTGGGATCCGATCATGGCCGAGAAGGGCGGCTACAAGCACTTCATGCTCAAGGAGATCCACGAGCAGCCGCGCGCCGTGCGCGACACGCTGCTCGGGCGGGTCTCGCTCGACTCCGCCCGCGTCCTGATGGACGACGAGATGAAACTCACCGATGAGCAACTCGCCGGTGTCGAGCGGGCCTGCATCGTCGCCTGCGGAACGTCGTGGCACTCCGGGCTCGTCGGCAAGTTTCTCATCGAACAGCTCGCCGGGCTGCCGACCGAGATCGACTATGCCTCGGAATTCCGCTACCGCAAGCCGCTCGTCGACGAGAAGACGCTGGCGATTTACATCAGCCAGTCGGGCGAAACGGCGGATACGCTGGCCGCGCTGCGCGAGGCGAAGGCCAAGGGCGCCCAGACTCTGTGCATCTGCAACGTCCAGGGCTCGATGCTGACGCGCGAGGCGCACGGCACGATCTACACCCACGCCGGTCCCGAGATCGGCGTGGCCTCGACCAAGGCCTTCACCAGCCAGCTCGTCGCGATCACGCTGCTCGCGCTGAAGTTGAGCCAGGCGCGCGGCCGGATGCCGGAGCACGACCTGCTCGAATTCGTCAAGGCCCTGTACCACATCCCGGCGCAGATGGAGCACTACCTCCACGATGACAAACGGCTAATCGAGCTGGCCAAGACTTTCCAGCAACATCGCGATTTCCTGTTCCTCGGCCGCGGCGTGAACTACCCGATCGCGCTCGAGGGCGCGCTCAAGCTCAAGGAGATCTCCTACATCCACGCCGAGGGCTACCCCGCCGGCGAGATGAAGCACGGGCCGATCGCGCTGATCGACGAGGACATGCCGGTCGTTGCACTGATTCCTCATGACAGCGTGTACGAGAAGATGCTCTCCAACATCGAGGAGGTGAAGGCGCGCTCCGGCATCGTGATCGCCGTCACCGACGCGGAGGACCGCAATCTCGAGGCCAAGGCGGACGCGGTGATCGTGGTCCCGTCGACCCACGAGCTCCTGTCGCCGCTCCTGATGGTGTTGCCGCTGCAGTTGCTTTCCTACCACGTCGCCAATCTGCGCGGGTGCGACGTGGACCAACCGCGCAACCTGGCGAAAAGCGTGACCGTGGAATAGCGCCCGTTCATGCTCCCCCCCTTCTCTGACAAGCGCTTGCGGCGACGTGGCCGGTGGATCCTCCTGTCGGCCCTGATCGGCGTCGTCGCCGGGGTCGGCGCGATCCTGTTCGACCTTCTGTTCCACCTCGCTCAGCGCTGGCTCTTGGGGGAAGTCGGCCGGTTCAGCCCGCCCGGCGCGCCACTCGAGCACGTCGACGCCTTCGGTCCGGAGAACGTTTGGCTGCTCCCGCTCTCGTTGGCCCTCGGGGGTCTGGTCTCCGGGCTGCTCGTCTATTTTGTGGCGCCCGAGGCCGAGGGTCACGGCACCGACTCGGTGATCAAGGCGTTCCACCACCGGCTTGGCAAGGTGCGCAAACGGGTGGCTCCCGTCAAGGCGATCGCTTCCGCGATCACCATCGGAGCCGGCGGGTCGGCCGGGCGCGAGGGGCCGATCGCTCAGATCGGCGCGAGCTTCGGCTCGTTCCTCGGGGACCTGCTCAAGGTGACGCATCACGAGCGACGGATCCTGATGATGGCCGGAATGGCCGGCGGTATCGGCAGCATTTTCCGAGCACCGCTCGGCGCGTCCTTTTTTTCGGCCGAGGTGCTCTACAGCAAACCGGAGTTCGAGTACGAGGTTTTGCTTCCCGGTTTGATCTCGGCCATCACCGGCTACTCGATTTACTCCTCCTACGCCGGCTGGGGGTTCCTCTTCGACGTTCCCGAGATCTCGTTCCACGAGCCGCGGCAGCTGGCGGTCTACGCGGCGCTGGGCGTTGCCTGCGCCCTGCTCGGCGCGCTCTACCCGAAGTTCTTCTACTTCGTGCGCGACCAGATCTTCAAACCGATGCCCGGGCCGACGTGGATCAAACCGGCGATCGGCATGACGGCCGTCGGGCTGATCGCGGTCGTGTTCCCGCAGGCCCTGGGGTTGGGCTACGGCTACGTCCAGCAGGCCATCGAGGGCAGCTTGACGGTCCAGTTTCTCCTGCTGTTCGTCGCGATCAAGATCGTCGCCACCTCGTTGACGATCTCCTCGGGCGGCAGCGGCGGCGTCTTCGGCCCGTCGCTGGTGATCGGCGGGGCGCTGGGCGCCGCGCTGGGCCAGGGCTTCGTCGAATGGGTGCCCGGCTGGGCTCCGGAGCCCGCCGCCTGCGTGATGGTCGGCATGGGCGGCTTCTTTGCCGGGGTAGCCAAGACGCCGTTCGCGGCGGTCATCATGGTGATGGAGATGACCGGCTCCTACGGCTTGCTGGTGCCCAGCCTGCTGGTCGCGGCCATCGCCTACCTCTGCCTGCCGCTGGCGATCCGGCTCTACGAGAATCAGGTCCCTGCCCGGCTCGACTCTCCGGCCCATACGGGTTCGTTCGCCAACGATATCCTGCGCAATCTCACGGTGCGCGACTGTCTCGAAGAATCCGAGCCCCATGGCAGGACGATCAGCCTCGACACACCGTTCGATCAGCTGATCAACCTGACCGCCTCGGGGAAACAGACGGTCTTCCCGGTCGTTGCGGAGGACGACACGCTGCTCGGCGAGCTCACCCTCGAGGACATCCGCCGCGTGATGCTCGAAACCGAAGAGCAGCGCCCCGACATGGCGGGCGACATGATGCACTCGGTCGTCGGGCCGTTGACGCCCGGCGATAACCTGAGCGTCGCCGCTGCCCTGCTCGCCGGCCGGGCCAGCGACACCGTCATCGTCGTCGACGACGTGCAGACGCAGCACGTCGTGGCCCTGCTGAGCCGACGCGAGTTGATCCTGACGTACGGCCGCGAGATCGCACGCCTCAAGGAGACGGATCATCGCGACCAGGCCGCCGAGGGCGAACCAATCTAATGGGGTCAAGTCTTGGCATGAGACATACATGTATGTCTCATGCCAAGACTTGACCCCATTCGCGGTAGAATGGTTCGGGTCGATTGTACGGAGCGCGGGTGGAACCACCGGAACAGTCGGAGCGATCGTTGTTCATGCCGGACGCCGCCGGCGACGCGGACCTGTTGGCGGCGCTCAACGATCGGCAGCGCGAAGCGGTCATGCACGGCGACGGGCCCGCGCTGGTACTCGCCGGCGCCGGCTCCGGCAAGACGCGCGTCATCACCCATCGAATCGCCTGGCTCGTGCGCGAGTGCGGGGTTCCGCCCGAGCGCATCGTTGCCGTCACGTTCACCAACAAGGCCGCCGCGGAGATGCGCGAGCGCGTCGAGGCGCTGCTCGGCTCGGCCTCGTTCGATGCCTGGATCGGTACGTTTCACGCGCTGTGTTTGCGCATCCTGCGACGCGACGGCGGCCGCATCGGACTGCAGCCGGGCTTCAACATTTATGACACCGACGATCAGCTCGCCTTGGTCAAGCGGATCATCAAGAGCGAAGGGCTGGATGACGGGAGTGGTACGCCACGTTCGTTCCTCTCCCGTATCTCGAGATGCAAGAACGCGATGCAGCGTCCCGACGAAGTGGCCGCGCACGCCTACAACCCCGAGGCCCGAGCGCTGGCCCAGGTGTTCCAGCAGTACGAGGACGGGTTGCGCTCGTCGAACGCCGTCGATTTCGACGACCTGCTGGTGCGCACGCTGGAGCTGTTCCGCGGCACGCCGCAACTCGCCGAGGCCTACGCGTCCCGCTGCGAGCACCTGCTCGTCGACGAGTACCAGGACACCAACCGGCCGCAGTACCTGCTGGTCCGGGCGCTGTCGACGATCCACGGCAACGTCTGCGTCGTCGGCGACGAGGACCAGAGCATCTATCGCTTCCGCGGCGCGGAGATCCGCAACATCCTCGATTTCGAGCACGACCACGACACCACCGAGGTGATCCGGCTGGAGCAGAACTACCGCTCCACGGGAACGATCATCCAGGCGGCGAGCGCGGTGATCGCCAACAACAAGTACCGCAAGGGCAAGACGCTCTGGACGCAGAACCCCGACGGGGAGAAGATCGAGGTTTACGCGGCCCCGGACGACCGCGCCGAGGCCGTGTGGGTCGCGCAGCGCTTACGTGGCCTGGAAGATCGTGTCCCGTTCGAGGAGTGCGCCGTCCTGTACCGAACCAACGCGCAGTCGCGGCAGGTGGAAGAGATCTTCCGCCGCGACCGCATCCCGTACCAGATCGTGGGCTCGGTACAGTTCTACGAACGGAAGGAGATCAAGGATCTCCTGGCGTATCTGAAGCTCGCCGTCAATCCGGCGGACAACGTCTCGTTCCGCCGCATCGTCAACACGCCGCCGCGCGGCATCGGCGGTACTACAATCGGACGGATCGAGGATGTCTCACGGACGGTGGGCCTGCCTTTGCTCGAGGCCGCCCACCATGCCGTTCACGAAGACTTCCTGCCGACACGCTCGGCCAAGCAGTTGGCCGGATTCTTGGAGCTGGCGGCCGACTTCCGCCGCCGCGCCGAGGAGCAACCCGTCGCAGCACTGCTCGACTACCTGGTCGACGCGTTGAATTACGCCGACTACCTCGAAAAGACCTACGCCGGCCAGGGCGCCGAACGGATGGAGAATGTGGAGGCGTTGATCTCCGCGGCGGTCGAGTACGCCGAGGAGGAGGGCCTCGGGGAAGACGAGGGCGGTGTGCTCGGTTTCCTCGATCGTTCGGCACTCGTCTCCGACGCGGACGACGTCGGGGCCCAACCGGGAGTCACCCTGATGACGGTGCATTGCGCCAAGGGACTGGAGTACCCGGTCGTTTTCCTGGTCGGGCTGGAGGAAAACCTGTTCCCCCACGCTATGTCCGTCGGCGACGAGGAGGACGTCGAGGAAGAACGACGGCTGTGCTACGTGGCGATGACCCGGGCTCGAAAGCTTTTGTTCCTGACCCACGCCCAGTTCCGCCGCACGCACGGGGCGTTCCTGCCCAGCCGCCCGTCTCGATTCCTGGAAGAGACACCGGAGGCGTTGACCGAGGAGGTCCACTCGACCGAGGGCGGTTTCTTCGGCGGGCCCGGCCGTGGCGACGCCGTTCGCGCGCCGAACCAAGGCTACGGGTCCGGATCGTCGGCGGCCCGGGCCGCTCGACGGCGGCCCCATGCGGCCCCGAGCGTGGTGCCCCAGGAGGATCCGGGCGACGGGTTCCCCGTCGGGGCGCGGGTGATGCACCCGCGCTTCGGAGGCGGTAGAATCCTCGACCGCGAAGGCAAGGGCAAGACGCTCAAGCTGACGATCCACTTTTCGGATCACGGACCCAAGAAGATCCTACCCTCGTACACCAAGCTGAGTGTCGAGAACTGAGAACGAGACCGCTGAGGAGACCATGAAGGCAACGCAGATTCGCAAGGGCAACATCATCCGCGTTGACGGAACGCTGTACAAGATCATGAACATGGATCACGTCACCCCGGGTAAGGGGCGCGCGCACATCCAGACCAAGTTGCGCAATATCCTCGAGGGAACCCAAACGGAGAAGCGTTTCCGCAGCGACGAGGACATCGAGAAGGTCGTGATCGAAACCAAAGAGATGCAGTACCTCTACAACGACGGTGACGGGTATCACTTCATGGATACGACGACCTACGATCAGGTTTCGATCTCCAAGGAGACGCTCGGCGACGCGGTGCAGTACTTGATCCCCGACTCGACGCTGAACCTGGAATGGTTCGAGGGCCACGCGATCGGTGTCGATCTACCACCGGTGGTCGAGCTCAAGGTCATCGAGACACCGCCCGGGGTGAAGGACGCCACGGCCTCGGCCCAACGCAAGCCCGCGACGATGGAAACCGGGCTCGTCATTCAGGTGCCTTCGTTCATCAACGAAGGCGAGGTCATTCGCATCAACACCGCGGACGCGAGCTACTCCGAGCGCGCGAAGTAATCCCGGTCTCTTTTTATTCGGCTGCCGCCGGCCGGTAGGTGTGCGAGGCACTGGCGTCTTGATGCGAGTAGCGGGCGGTCGCATCACAAGCGCCGCCCCGGACGTTCCAGCGCTTGGCCCGGTCCAGTAGCCAGCGCGTTTGGGCTCTCCGGGCCGTGTTCATGCGCGCGCCGTTGCGCGGTGCGCCGATGAAGAAATCGACGTCGCCGTGATCGGTCGAGACGGACCCGGCCAACGCGATGACGCCGCCGTCGGTCTGGACCAGCGTCCCCGTTTTGCCCACGAGGCTGCCCGGGGGAAACTCCTGCAACAGGCCGCGATAGTTGCGCAACGTGTTGCGCCCGCAGTCGAGCGCCGGTAGTAGGTCCGCAAGGCCCAGGCCGTGTGATTCCGCAGTGCTCCTCAGCTCGCCGACCAGCCGGGTGATCTGACTCGGCGACATGCGGTTCGAACCCAGCCCGGAAAGCGTCGCGAAGCGGATGTCCGGCTGCGGATCAGCCCAGCGCTCGCGGTAGAAACGCTCCATCGCGGCAGGATCCCCCAGGTGATATCCGAGTCGCTCGATGTCGTTGTTCGAGTAATCGTTGAACCGTTTGAGGATCGTCTTCAGCGGATTTGATTGATGCTCGACGATCGGGCCGTCGGGCGCCGGGCCCGTGTCCGGACCGGCAATCCTCCCGACCGGAAGACGCAAGAACTTCACGCCGGGATGGCTCTCGCGATAGCGGCGCATGGCCGACAGCGTTTGTCGGCTCCAGGTGCGCGGGTCCCACGCCTTCGCCAGGCGTCGTGCCATCTTGATCGCGCGGGCGTCGACCTCCGCCAGCGTCCCCTCGGAGCCCCGCTCCCAACCGATCCAGAACCCCTCGTTGACGTACAGCGTGCCGTGCACCCGGCGGATGCCGAGATCGCTCAGCCGCTGCGCGACGAGCTGCGCATTCTCGACGTGAAAGTCGGGATCACCACCGCCATGGACGATCAGGTCGCCGTGAAGGATCCCCGCTTCCTCGTCGATGGTACCGCGTACGAAAACGGTCGTCACGAACCGATGATCCGGTCCGAGGGTCTCGAGGGCCCATAGCGTGGTGGCGAGCTTGACGACGGAGGCCGGATTGATCGCGACATCGGCGCGGTGGGCACCGCTGGCATCCGCGCCCGTCCAGTGCCACACGAGATCAATCCCGTGGATCCGGGTCGGCTCGGCCGCGCCGGCCAGCACCGAGAGGGCCAGCGACAACACGACAACGAGGGGGATCGAGCGAGCGGGCATGACAACCAGACTACCTCTGCGGGTCGATGCGAACCAGCGGGCTAGGGCGCCCTTCGCGGGTCACGAACAGGCTGTGCCCCTTGCGGTCGAACGTGACCGCCTCGATCGAGGACAGCTTCGGGATCTCGATGCTTTGAGCGGGCGCCAGGAAGACCTCCGGCCATGCCTGCCCCGGCTGCCGGTCGAACACGTACGTCCGGCGTGACGTCTGCACGACCGCGCGCGAGCCGTCCGGAGACACATCGAGTCCCGTCGGCTTCCCGATGTGCGAGACCGTCCGGATGCGGCGCGCGACCCGGACCTCGAGCTCCCCCTCTTCCCGGGCAAGCGGCAGTTCATAAAGGACGGGCGGGTCGGTGCGCTTGCTCAGCAGCAGGATGCGTTTGCCGATCTCGTCGACCGCCAGCGCTTCGCAATCGCGCGGCCCGTCCTCGTAGCGGAAGTGCAGCTCCCACTCGGCGGCCACGCTGGCCTGCCGCTCGTCCGCGTCGGGAATCGCGGGTTCGCGAACGAACCACAACGAGACGAACGGCCGCAGCCCACGGTTGTCCCCGACGTCGCCGATCACCAGATAGGGCACGCCGTCGAGCTCGAACGACGCCATGTCCTCCCAGTCGAGGAAGCTCACCCCCTCGACGCGAACCGATCCGAGACTCTTGCCGTTGCCGTCGAAGGCGAAGAGCAACGGCTCGTTGAGGCTGTCGTTGTGCGCCCACAGCGTGTCGTCGCGAACCCTGGACGCGGCGAGTCCACTGAGCTCGACCAGGCCGGGGATATCGATCGTGCCGGCGACGACCGGCCGCCGGTAAGGTCGGGGGGCGGAGGGTGCCTCCTCAGGCGGCGCGGCGCAGGCCGCGCCGCACACGAGCAGGACGACGGCGAGAAGGACGAACAAGCCGGCTCCGGGTCTAGAGCTCGTAGCTCTCGCCGGGTGGGACGATGACCGCATGGCGACCCGCGTCCTTCACACGCGAGACGAACTCGCTCGGATCGGTGTCGATCAGCGGGAACGTCCCGTAGTGCATCGGGATGTGCACGCCGGCGTTCAGGAACTCGGTTGCCTTGACCGCGTCGTCGATCCCCATCGTGAAGTTGTCTCCGATCGGCAGAAGCGCCACGTCCAGCGGGCCCCACAACTCGGAGATCAGCTTCATGTCCGAGAAGATCCCGGTGTCGCCCGCGTGATAGATCTTCTTGCCGCCGATCGTCAGGATCACGCCCATCGCGGCGCCAAGCTCGCCCTCCGGCCCGCCGGAACCGTGCTGCGCGTGCGTGAACTTGACGTGCCCCCAGTCGAACGCGTGCCCGCCGCCCACGCTCATCGGATGGCTCTCACAACCCTTGCCGCCGAAATAGCCGGCGATCTCGAAGCTCGATACGACGAGAGCACCGGTCCTCTTGGCAACGGCCTCGACATCGGTCGTGTGATCCTGGTGCCCGTGCGTCACGATGACGGCGTCGAGTTTATCGATCGCATCCGCGGCACAATCGGCCTGCGGGTTTTCGGTGAACCAGGGGTCGATCAGGATACTGGTCGCGTCGTGGTCGATGCGCCAGGTAGCATGTCCGTGAAAGTGCAGTTTCATGGGGTCGTCCTCCGTTTCGACTGCCGTTACAGGGTCGCTAGGGTTTCCGCCGCGGCGGAGACTGTGGCATCGATGTCGTCGTCGCTGTGCGCGAGCGAGACGAACGCCGCCTCGAACTGCGACGGGGCCAGGTAGACCCCCCGCTCGAGCATCCCGTGGAAGAACCGCGCGTAGCGGTCGGTGTCGCTCGCCGTCGCGTCGGCGTAATTCGTTATTTCGCCCCCGCGGAAGAAGGTCGTCATCATGGAGCCGACACGGTTCGAGGTGGCCTCGATCCCGGCCGATTCGGCCGCCTGACGCAGACCGTCCTGCAGCCGCGCGGAGAGCCTTTCGAGCTCGCGGTACGCGTCGTCGTCGAGCAGGCCGAGCGTCTCGAAACCGGCGCGCATCGCGAGCGGGTTCCCCGAAAGCGTCCCGGCCTGATAGACGGGGCCGCCGGGAGCGATCTGCTCCATCACATCGGCACGGCCGCCGTAGGCCCCGACCGGCAACCCTCCCCCGATGACCTTGCCGAAACAACTCAGGTCCGGCTCGATCCCGAAACGGCCCTGGGCGCCGCCTCGGTGCACGCGGAACCCGGTCATCACCTCGTCGAAGATCAGCGTCACGCCGTGCTCTGCCGTGAGCTCGCGCAGCCGCTCGAGGTAACCGGGAGCCGGAGGGATCACCCCCATGTTGCCGGCGATCGGCTCGACGATCAGCGCGGCGACCCGATCGCCACGGTCTTTCAAGACCCGCTCGACCGCGTCGGCATCGTTGAACGGGACCACGTGGGTCAGCTCGGCCAACGGTGCGGGAATCCCGGGGCTTCCCGGAAGTCCGAGCGTCAGTACACCGGAGCCCGCCTGCACCAGCAGCGAGTCGACGTGCCCGTGATAGCAACCCTCGATCTTGATCAGCTCGTCGCGCCCGGTGGCGCCGCGTGCCAGCCGGATGGCCGACATGGTCGCCTCGGTCCCCGACGAGACGAAGCGCACCCGCTCGCATCCCGGGACGCGTTCACAAACTCGCTCGGCGAGATCGGTCTCGATCCGACAGGGTGCCCCGAACGACGTGCCGTTGGCCGCCTGTTCTTGGATTCCTTTGACCACCGCGGGATGTCCGTGTCCGGCGATCAAGGGCCCCCACGAACCGACGTAGTCGATGTAGCTCTTCCCCGATGTGTCGGTCACCCGCGAGCCGGCGCCGTGCTCGAAGAAGATCGGTGTGCCGCCGACGCCCTTGAACGCCCGAACCGGTGAATTGACCCCGCCCGGAATCACCCGCCGGGCGCGTTCGAACTCATCGACCATGTTGACCCATCCCACATACGCCTTCGGCGAATAGATCGAGTTGTTGTGCCGGGGTCCCGGCCGGGCCCGGCCTGTAGTAACCCAGCTCACGGGCCTCGGCGAGGATCTTCCAGTACAACCGCTTGAAGCGCTCGGAATGATCGAGATGACGCAGGTGCGCCAACTCGTGACACAGCGTGTCGACGAGACTCGACTCCTTGAGCAGCCGGCCCGTCCGCGCGTGGCGCAGGCGGATCCGGATCACGCCGTCGTCGTAGCAGATGCCGTAGTGTTCGTTGACACCCTCGGTTTCCGCCTCGATCTTGTGGTAACGCAGGCGGAACCGGCCGCACAGATCGTCGGCCATCTCGCGGAGCCGCTTCATCGTCCTTTCGTCCTGATCGGTCTGCAACTCGCGTACGGTGGGGTTACGGATCGGGCGAACGGCGTCGCGGAGCCGGGCCAGGCCGGTGCGCTCGAGGGACAGCTCTCGGACGGAGAATAGACGCGGGGCAGACTCACGCGTACGCCGGCTCATCCGCGTAGCAACCTTCCAGCCTCCCGCGCGTGGTAGGTCACGATCACATCGGCGCCCGCACGCTTGATCGAGGTGAGGGTCTCGAGCACGGTGCGCTCACGGTCCAGCCAGCCGTTGGTCGCGGCGGCGGCGACCATCGAAAACTCCCCGCTCACGTTGTAGGCCGCGACGGGGACCTCGAAGTGATCCTTGACGCGGCGGATCACGTCGAGGTACGGCAGCGCCGGTTTGACCATCACCATGTCGGCGCCCTCGTCGAGGTCGAGCGCGACCTCGCGGAGCGCCTCGTCGCCGTTCGCAGGGTCCATCTGATAGGTGGAGCGATCACCGAACTGTGGTGCCGAATCCGCCGCTTCGCGGAACGGGCCGTAAAACGCGGAGGCGTATTTGGCGGCGTAGGACAGGATCGCGATGTCGCCGAAGCCTGCGCTATCGAGCGCCTCGCGGATCGCACCGACGCGGCCGTCCATCATGTCCGACGGCGCGACCAGGTCGGCGCCGGCACGTGCGTGCGAGACGGCGGTCCCCGCCAGAAGCTCGAGCGATGGATCGTTGAGCACCCGGCCGTCTTCCACCACACCGCAGTGGCCGTGGTCCGTGTATTCGCAGAGGCACACATCGGTCAGCACCAGGACATCGTCGTACGCGGCCTTGATCTGCCGTACCGCGGTCTGGACCGCGGCGTCGTCGGCCCACGCCTCGCTCCCCTGCGCGTCCTTCTGCTCCGGGAGCCCGAACAAGATGACGGCGCGCACGCCGTCTTCGCGGGCCGCCCCGACTTCCTCCAGCAGCGTGTCGGGCGAGAAGTGAAATATCCCGGGCATGCTGGTGATCTCGTCGCGCACACCCTTTCCGTGACGGACGAACAGCGGGTAGACGAACGAATCCGGACTGAGTCGCGTCTCACGGACCAACGCTCGCAACGTGGCGTGCCGCCGGAGACGCCGGGGTCGAATCGTGGGAAACATCGGGAGACTCTCCTGCCGTTGCGTTTCGCGAGTCCTATGGCTAAAGTAGGCCGCTATCCGAGGTGGCGGCGTAGCTCAGTTGGTTAGAGCACAGGATTCATAACCCTGAGGTCAGTGGTTCAAATCCACTCGCCGCTACCAACCCGCCACCCAGTCTAGCACCGCAGCGGGAGGACTCCATGGCTTGGATCCGGACCATCGGCAAGGGCGAAGCCGAGGGCGAACTGTCGCGTTTGTACGATCAGATCGCGCCGGGCGACGCGGTCCTGGACAACATCCTCGGCATCCATTCGCTGCACCCGCGCAGCCTGCGGGACCACCTCAAGTTGTACCGCACGTTGATGCACGGGGACGGCCCGCTTTCACGGCGTGAGCGTGAGATGGTGGCCGTCGCCGTCAGCTCCGCCAATCACTGCCACTACTGAATCGAGCATCACGGGGCGGGACTCCGTAACGTCACCTCGGATGAGGAACTCGTCAACGGGCTGAGCGAATCGCCGGACGACCACCCGCTCGAGCCGCGCGAGAGGGCGATGATCGATTACGTGCTCAAGTTGACGCGCACCCCTTGGGACATGCGCAAAGACGACGTCAAGTCGCTGCGCGATGCGGGGCTCGACGACCGCGCCATCCTCGATCTCGCGATGATCGCCTGCTACTACGCCTACGTGAACCGTCTCGCGGACGGCCTCGGCGTCGAACTCGAGCCCGACGGCCCGCCCCACGCGGGGTCAAGTCTTGGCATGCGACACAACAAGGACAAGGCGTAGAATCGAGCGGTTGTGTCGCATGCCAAGACTTGACCCCTAGCCCTGATCGTCGAGCAGGGTGCGGACGCGCGGCAAACAGGCCTCGATGTCGTTCATCGAGACGGCGCCGACGGAGATGCGGAACCAGCCCGATTCCTCGTCCAGCCCGAAAGCCTGGAACGGCACGACCGCCATGCCCGCGCGTTCGAGCAACAGGCGGCGGATCTGCTCGTTGCTCTCGACGCGCGCCCCGGCGACCGTCTTGCCGATCAGATCGAGTCGAAGCGAAAGGTAGATCGCGCCCTGCGGGCTGACGCATTCGACCGGGTAGCCCTGCTCGCGCAACTGTTCGAAGCCCTCGAACAACGCGTGGAGCCGTCTCTGGACGCGGTCGTTCATGTCTTGCTGGAATTCGCGCACGGCATCGGGCTCGTTGAGGAATCGCGCCAGGGCGATTTGCTCGGGGCGCGGCGCCCAGGCACCGAGGTGGCCGATCAATCCCTTCATGCGGCGAACCAGGGCCGGAGCGGCAAAGACCCAGCCGACGCGCAACCCGGTGCTGGCGAAACACTTCGAGATGCCGTCGAGGCTGATGACCCACGGAGCCGCCTCGGGGACCAGCTCCGTCGGCATGTGGTGGCGGTTCGAGTCGAAGATCAGCGCGGCGTAGACCTGGTCGTGGATCAGGAACAGGTGCCGCTTACCGGCACGGGTGCGCCGCTCGTTCTCTTCGACGATCGCCTCGGCGATGGCGCGTAGCTCGTTCTCCCGAATCACCGTCCCGGTGGGGTTGAGCGGGCTGTTGAGGCAGATCACGCGTGCCTCGGCGAGGTGCGGGGTCAGTTGCTCGAGGGTCGGCATGAAGCCGTCCTCGGGCCGTGTCGGGACGACGACGCCCTCGGCGCCGGTCATCCAGACGTAGTGATTGTTGTTCCACGACGGAACGGGGTAGACAACCTTGTCCCCCGGGTTGACGACGCTGCGGTAGGCGCCGTAGAGGATCGGCCGCGCGCCGCTTGCGATCAACACCGACTCGACCGGGTAGCGGGCGCCCCACTCGCGGGCCGCGTATTCGCAAACCGCTTCGCGCAGCACGGCCACGCCATCGGCCGGCGGGTAATTCGTCTCTCCGTCGAGGTACGCCTGCTGGATGTGCTCGAGAAACCGTGCGGGAATCGGAAACTGCGCGGAATCGAAATCGCCGACGGTCAGGTTGCAGATTTGCTCGCCCGCGGCAACCATGGCGTTGATCTCCGCGGCCATCCTGAGGATCTCGGAACCGACCAGTCCGCGAACGTTGTCGGACATCGATTGTTCGACGAGAGAAGAGTCACCAAAATTTAAATTGGATAGGGTTTCTTGCGACATACCGGGGATTCTATCCGTCCTCGAGGCGCGAAACCAGCCCGCGCCAAACCGCTCTATTTTCTGCCGGTTGGGGTGAGCGTCGTGGTGTGTTTTTCTCCGTCACGCACATAGATCACCTCGAGCGGCTCGTCGATCTTCGCCACGTCGAGTGCGAACGTGTAATCGTAGATGTTGGCGATCTCACGCTCGCCGAACTTGATGATGACGTCTCCTTTTTGCAGGCCCGCCTGATCGGCGGGCCCACCGCCGACGACACCCGACAGGAGCAGGCCCTGGACCTCCTCGGTGTAGTTCGGGATCGTCCCCGTGTAGGCGCGCACGGTATCGCGGTCCGTGCCGCTCTCGCGCGTGCGCTCGACCTTGGCGTATTCCAGCGATGCCTCCAGACGCGACACCTTGCGGGTCAACAGCGCGGCGAAGTTGACGACCTCTTCGATCCCCTCGTAGTTGAGCGTGTCCGCCGTGTCGCTGGGCTTGTGGTAGTCCTCGTGGCTGCCGGTAAACACATGAATCGCCGGCACGCCCGCCTGGTAGAAGGCGGTCGAGTCCGTCGGCAGGTAGGGGTCGTTTTGCAGCGCCACGTCGAGCCCGGCGACGACGTTGGTCTGCTCGATCAGCCGCGGCCAGTCGGGGCTGCTGCCGACGGACTGCAGGTTCAGCTTGCCCTCTTCCATGCGGCCGACCATGTCGAAGTTGATGTAGGCGCGGATCTTCTCCGGGGCCAGTAGGCCACTCTCGATGAAACGTGTCGAGCCGAGCAGGCCGATCTCCTCCCCGGACCAGAACGCCAGCGCCGTGTTGACCTGTGCGGGTTGGCCGACCAGCCGTCGTGCCAGGCCGAGCAGTGCGGCGACACCGGATGCGTTGTCGTCCGCGCCGTGGTGCACCAGCCCGTTCCCCCCATCCGGTTGCAGCGAGAACTCCCCGTCGAGCCCTAGATGGTCATAGTGGGCCCCCACCACCACCCATTCGTTTCTCAATTCGNNCTTGCCCTGCTCATCCTTGTCGGCGAGCGAGTTACCCCGGTCGCCGGTGCCCAGGTGATCGAAGTGGGCTCCGATGACGATCCAATCGTCGGATGCCTGGCCCTTCGGTGGAAGCCATGCGAGGACGTTGCGCCCGGTCTGTTTCTCGCGCAGGACCTTCGTGGACAGCGTCATCGTCAGGCCTTCGAGCCCGAACCCCTGGACATGCGGGTTGCCGGTGTCGAGGTCTTCCTGGACCTTCGCGAGACCGCCTTCGGGCAGGCCCGCGAAGAGCACCTCGGCAACGTTTGCGCCGACGCTCGCGGCCGCGATCCCCGACCCGCCGAGCGCCGTGTCGAAGGTCATGGGGATCGTCTCACCGGCGTTGGGTGAGCGCGGCCCGGTCACGAGCAGCAGCGCCTTGGCGCCGAGCTCTCTCGCGTGCAGCGCCTTGTACCGCAACCCCGAGTACCGCACGAGGATCGCGCGCGTCTCGTCGTCGGTGTCCTCGGGGACGTAGCGCAGCACGACGACGATCTTGTCCTTGACATCGAGCCCGAAGTAACTGTTGTAGCCGAAACCCTTCTCCTCCGGGATCGACAGGCCGTACCCGGCGAACACGACCGGACCGCTGACGGTCGCGTTGTCGGAAAACGAGAGCGCGCTGATGTCGTCGCCGCTCCACGCGTGCGTCTCGCCGTCGACCGTGATCTCGATGGTCGATCCGCCGTCGTTCATGCCGGCGGTGAAGTCGAACGGCTGTGCATAGCCGTCGAGTCCCGGCAGCGGTTTCGCCCCGAGCTCCTTCAGTTGCGCGGCGATGTACTCGGCGGCGAGGGCCTCTCCGTCGCTACCGGTCATGCGGCCGGCCAGCTGCTCGGAAGCGAGATAGCCGACGTCGGCGCGGATCTGCTCCCCACCGGCCACGGCCGGCAGGGCCGCGCAGGCAACCAAAACGATGAGGCAAACGGCTGAGCGAAACGAGTTCATGGTTCTTCCTTTTGCTGACGAAGCGGCGCCCCGTCCAGTGCGGCGCTCGCCGCTTCGTGATCCCAACGCGCGATCCACAACTGCGCACCGTCGCCCGATCCACGGTCGGTGGTCCAGGCAAGGCGTCGGCCGTCCGGGGAAAACACCGGAAGCCCGTCGAACCCGTCGGTCGAGGTGACCCGCACGGGCTCCTTGCGACCGTCGGTGTCCACGATGAAGAGCTCGAAGTTTTCGAAGCCGAATACGTTGGTCGTGAAGATGAAGTAGTTCCCCGACGGGTGCGGGTAGGGCGCCCAGCTCATCGACTCGAAGTCGGTGATGCGACGGGCGTCGCTACCGTCGAGCCGCATGGTCCACAGGTCGGCGATCAAGCCCTCCTCGTCGAACCGGCGCCAGATGATGCGCGCCCCATCCGCGGTGAAGAACGGGCCCCCGTCGTAACCGTCGACCCGGGTCAGGCGGCGCGCCTCCCCGCCGTCGGCGGGCATGAGGTAGAGCTCGTTGAAGAACGCCGCGTCGCTCTCGAAGATCGCCTTTTCTTCGTCGGTCGGCGTCCCGGCGAAGTAGTGCCGGTTCGAGGCGAAAACGATCCACTTGCCGTCGGGGCTGTAGCTCCCCTCCGCATCGTAGCCTCGCGTCCGGGTCAGCCGTTGCAGCGCACCTTCTCGGTCCATGGCGTAGAGATCCATCTCCGGGTCGTAGTCCCAGGCGTAGCGGCGCTCCTGGCCCGAGGCGCGGAAATCGAGCTCGGCTTTCTGCAGTGCCAGGCTCTCCGGGTCGTGGTGCGTCGATGCGAACAGGATCTCCCCGCTACCCGCCCGGAAGAAGGCACAGGTGGTCTTACCGTGACCGGGCGAGATGCGGCGCGTCTCGCCCGTTTCGAAATCCAGCTCGTAGATCTGGTAGAACGGGTTGCCCGGCTCGCGCTCGCTCTGGAACACCAGCTTCGACCCGTCGGGGGAAAAGTAGCCCTCCCCCGCGCGGGCGCCTTCGAACGTGAGCTGCCGGGGACGCTCGAGGAAACGGTCGCCCTCGGCGTGGGCCGGGCCGACGGCTAGACAGAGCCCCAGAAACACCGACGGAATTGCGATTCTCACGCGAACTCCCTGAATTTATGCTGTCGCGAATCGAGTCACGGAAATGATGCCACACGGACCGATTTTTTCTGTTCGGGGATTCCCGTAAGCGCTTTTCGTCTAATTCCTCAAGACATTCCGGCGGTATTTCTTCGGAAACCCCGTATATGTACCGGTGATTCCGTCCTCACTTAGTTAAGGAGGTCGATGGGGCGTGAGCGACGCGCTGCGGACAATCTTGTCCGTCCCCCGGTCAGCGCGCCGGCTGGGATGTCTTGTACCCGCATGGGTGACACCCGTCGTCGTGTGCCTGTGCGCGTTCGCCCCGGTGACCTTCGCCCAGGACGACATCGTGTTGATCGAGCGCGGCACGTCGATGCGCTACCTCGCCAACAGCTCGGATCCCGGTCTCGGCTCGACGTGGACGAACCCCGCTTTCGACGACTCGGGCTGGACCGACGGCGTCTACGGGATCGGCTACGAGAACAATCCGCCGGGCGCGCTGGGGTTGATCGACACGACGGTCCCGAACACCACCCGTTCGATCTACACACGCCTGACGGTCAACGTGCTGAATGTCGGTCAGGTCACCAACGTGTTCGTCGGCGCCGACTACGACGACGCCTACGCGGTCTGGATCAACGGGACCGAAGTGTTTCGGTCCGCGGGACTACCGGGTGGCGCTTTGGACTGGAACTCACCGGGCGGAGACCACGAGTCCAGCAACAACGGGGTCGAGCACTACGAGTTCACCGATGTGACCGGCACCGCGCTCGGCCTGCTGGTGAACGGCGTCAACGACGTCGCCATCGCCGTCTACAACGCGGGCGCCGGCTCCAGTGACCTGGTCCTCGTGCCGAACCTGACATTGAACAAGACGGTCATGGTGGACCGTGGCCCGTACCTGCAACAGGGCACCAGCGATACGATCACCGTGCGCTGGCGCACCGATGTCCCCTCCACGTCGCGTGTGCTCTGCGGGCCGGCTCCCGGCAGCCTCGTCACCTGCGCGCAGAGTGCCACACTCGCTCAAGACCACGAGATCGAGGTGCCGGGGTTGAGTCCCGACACGACCTACTACTACGCCATCGGGGATTCCGTCGCTATCCTGGCCGGCGATGATGCAAACCACAAGTTCATCACCGCCCCGTTGACCGGTGTGGCGCGACCGACGCGCGTGTGGATTCTCGGCGACTCGGGACGCGGTGGGCAGACCGCCATGGACGTCCGCGATGCGTACTACACAGCCGTCGGCTCGGCCCCGACGCACCTGTGGCTGATGCTCGGGGACAACGCCTACGACAGCGGAACCGACGGCGAGTACCAGTCGAAGCTGTTCGACATCTACCCGGACATGCTGCGCAAGTCGGTGCTGTGGCCCGCGCTCGGCAACCACGACGCCTTCACGGCCGACTCGCTGACCCAGACGGGGCCCTATTTCGAGATTTTCACCATGCCGACGATGGCGGAGGCCGGCGGGATGAGTTCCGGAACCGAGGCGTACTACTCGTTCGACTACGGGAACATCCACTTCGTCGTCCTCGACTCGGCCGATTCGGATCGCACCCCGGGCTCGAACATGCTGGTGTGGCTCGCCGCCGATCTTGCCAATACGGCCCAAGACTGGATCATCGCGATCTGGCACCACCCGCCCTACAGCAAGGGCAGCCACGATTCCGACAGCGAGGCGCCACTGGTGGAAATGCGGGAGTATGTCGTCCCGATCCTCGACGACTACGGCGTCGACCTGACGTTTACCGGACACAGCCACAGCTACGAACGATCGTTCCCGATCGAGGGCCACTACGACGTGTCGGGGACGTTCGACGCCTCGATGCTGACCGCCACCGGGGACGGCGACCCCGCGGGTGACGGTCCGTACCTCAAGCCGATCGTCGGCCCGGACCCGCATTCGGGCATCGTGCACACGGTCGCGGGACAGGGCAGCCAGACCTCCGGCGGCGCGTTGAACCATCCGGTGATGTTCCGCTCCCTCAACGTCCTCGGTTCGGTGATCCTGGACGTCAACGACACCCAGCTGGATGTCGCGATGCTCGACTCGGCGGGAACGATCCGGGACCAGTTCCGCATCGTCAAGGGATCGACGATGGGTCTACCGGTCGCCTCGTTTACGCTGGCCCCGGCGACCGGTCCCGCTCCGCTGGACGTCAGCTTCACCGACACCACGACGAACAATCCGACGAGTTGGAGCTGGGACTTCGAGAACGACGGGATGACCGACTCCAACGCGCAGAATCCGATGCATACGTACGACCAGCCCGGCGTCTACGACGTCCGGCTGAGTGTCGTCAGTCCTGCCGGGAATGACGAGACGCTGCAGACCGCGGCCGTCTGTGTGCACACGCCGGAGCCGACCAAGGTCACCGGGTTGATCTTCAACTTCTGGGAGGACCGGGTGTTCTGGGATCCGGGAGTCGGCGTCACCGGCTACGACGTGATCCGCGGCGACCTGAACATGCTGCGATCGACCGGAGGAGACTTCGGCAACGCCCAGGTCACCTGCGTCGCCAACGACACGACCGCCACGGACGTGACCGACGTGCTCGCCACGAGCCCCGGGGACGCCTTCTTCTACCTGGTTCGTACGGCGGATTGCTCGCGCCGCACGGGAAGCTTCGATGCGACCGGAACGAGTCAGCAGGGAACGAGAGATCTCGAGCTGCAGGCAACCATGTCCGCCTGCCCGTGCGAGAACACGGACGACCCCGACTCGGACGGTTTGTGCAACGCGTTCGACACCTGCACGGACTTGGATGGCGACGGCTTCGGCAATCAGGGCTACCCCAACAACACCTGCCCGGACGACAACTGCCCGCTGTTGGCCAACCCCGCTCAACTCGACGGCGACGTCGACGGTGTCGGCGACGCTTGCGACAACTGCCCGAGTGTTGGCAACCCCGCTCAGGAAGACGATGACCTGGACGGACAAGGCAACGCTTGCGACGGCTGCCCGCTGGATCCCCTCAAGATCGATGCCGGCATCTGCGGCTGTGGAACGCCCGACGAGGACCTCGATTCCGACGGGCTGACCGACTGCCTCGACCCGTGCATCGACGCCGACTTCGACGGCTACGGGATCGACGGTGGCGGCGGCGTCTGTCTCGGCTCGGACTGCGACGACAGCGATCCGAACATCAACCCCGGTCGATCGGAGGTCGGCTGCGACGGTATCGACAACGACTGCAACGCGGGCACCCCGGATCTCCTGGATGCCGACTCGGACACCTTCGACTGTGACGTGGACTGTAACGACACCGATGCCGCGATCAATCCCGGCGCCATGGAGCTGGGCTGCGATGGCATCGACAACGACTGCAACGTGGGAACGCCGGATCTCGTGGATGCGGATAGCGACACCTACACCTGCGACGTCGACTGCAACGACTCGATCGCGTTCATCAACCCGGGCGAGACCGAGGTCGGCTGCGACGGCATCGACAACGACTGCGACGCCGGCACGCCCGACGTCCTCGACGCCGACGGCGACACGTACGCCTGCGACGTCGACTGCAACGACTCCATCGCGTTCATCAACCCGGGCGAGACCGAGATCGGCTGCGACGGGTTCGACAACGACTGCGACGCCGGCACATCCGACGTCCTCGACGCCGACGGCGACACGTACACCTGCGACGTCGACTGCAACGACGCCAACCCCGATATCAACCCCGGTGAGACGGAGATCGGCTGTGATGCGCTGGACAACGACTGCGACGCCGGAACGTCGGACATCCTCGATATCGACGGCGACGGCTCTACTTGCGACGTCGATTGCCTCGAAGTGACCCCGCTGGCCATCTTCACCTTCCCCGGCGCCGCGCCGAACGACAACGCGTCGGCCTGCATGACGGACGCCGACGGCGACGACTACGGGGACGACGCACCGCATCCCGGCGTGACCCCGGGCAGCGATTGTGACGACACCGACCCCGCGGTACCGCCCGGTTGCTAGGGCCTGCCGTGGCACGGGTATACTTGAGTATGCGAAGCCTGTTTCCCGGAATGCGATTTGCGATCCTCTTGCTACTGGTTTGCGCAACGCTCTTACCGGTCCCGACCGACGCGCACCCGGGCATCGACGAGCAGATCGCCGAGCTGACCAAGTTGATCGCGGCAACCCCGACGGACCCCAAGCTGTACCTCCGTCGCGGTGAGCTGCACCGCATCCATCGCGACTGGAAGCAGGCCGAGGCCGACTACAAGCAGGCACTCAAACTCGATCCCGAGTTGATCGTCGCGCGGCAGGCATTCGGGCGAATGCTGCTCGAGTCCGACCGGGCCGCCGAGGCGATCGAGCCGCTCGAGGCTTATCTGGCCAAGCGACCCGACGACACCCGGACCCTCGCGCTGCTCAGCCGCGCGTACATGAAACTGGGCAAGCACCTCGAGGCGGCAAACGGGTACACGCGCACGCTGGCCTCGATCACCAACGGCCGGCCGCGGCCGGAGTATTACCTCGAGCGCGCCCGCGCGTTGGTTGCCGCGGGACCGAAGCACATCGACCAGGCTCTCGCCGGCCTCGACGAGGGGCTCGAGGCGCTGAAATACCCGGTCACGCTCCAGCTCTACGCGATCGAGTTGGAGATCGATCACCTGCGCTACGATGCCGCGTTGGCCCGGGTGGACCAGATCGCCTCGCGCTCGGTTCGCAAGGAGACCTGGCTGATCCAGCGCGGCGAGATCCTCGAGAAGGCCCGCCGGCCCGAGCAGGCACGCCAGGCCTACCAGGCCGCGCTGGACGCGATCGCCGCGTTGCCCGAGTCGCGCATCCGCAACCGCGCCGTGGAGAGGCTCCAGGCCCAGGCGACGGCCGGTCTCGAACGACTGCTCTCCTCCGAAAGCGACGAACCCGGCGCCACGCCTTAGCCTTGGCCGGCCTGTTCCGAGGGGGCGAGCGTGCGGATGGCGAGGGCGTGGATCTCCTCGCCGATCATCGATTGGACGGCGGCGTAGACGGCGCGGTGCCGCTCCAGCCGGTTGAGGTTCTCGAAGGCGGTCGACACGATGACGACGGAGTAGTGGCCGCCGCCGGAGGTCGCGCCGGCGTGACCGGCGTGCTTGGCGCTGTCGTCGGTGATCTCGAAGTGGGTGGGATCGAATCGCTCGCGAAGCAACCGTTCGATCTTCTGCGCGGTCGTCTCGCTCATGTCCGCTCCCATGTGCGATCGTCGCCGCCGCGGCGCACGGCGCCGCGGCGCTCGAGATCGATGAGGTGGGCCAACGCCTGCATCTCGATCAGCGCCTGCGGCAACTGCGGGAGCTCGCGGTAGGCGCCGCGGGCGATCGAGCCGAGCTCCGCGGGCCCGTCGCCGAACTGCTCGAGCAAGGCCGCCTCGCGATCGCGGCGATGTCGGATCAACGTCTCGAAGGCTTTGCCGGGCAGCGGGGGGCCGTGACCCGGGAACAGTGTACGGTAGCGGGTGGCGTGCATCCGTTCGAGCGAGTCGAGGTAGTCTCCCATCGAACCTCCCTGCGGCTCGACGAGGATCGTCGAAATCCCGCTGATCAGGTCGCCGGCGATCAACCCGCCGCGATCGACGGTTTCGTAAGCGACGTGCCCGCGCGAGTGACCGGGTGTGTACCGCGTCTGCAACGTCAACCCGTCGAGATCGATCGGCTCGCCGTCTTCGAGCGACTCGCGGCGCTCGACTCCCGCGACGAGGGGAGCCGACAGTGCGGCGGGATGCGCGCGCAACGGAAGGTCCAGCGCATCGCACAACGCCGCGGCCCCGGAGACGTGATCCTGGTGCTCGTGGGTCAGGAGTACCGCCACCGGCTCGTGCCCGAGCGCACGGCGCCGAGCGATCACCTCGAGAAGACGGGCCTGCTCTTCCATGTCGGTCGATCCGGGATCGATCACGACGAAGCGTCCACCGCCGGGCATCCAGACGTTGGTCGTGGTGGCCGGGGGCATCGTCAGCGTCCGGACGGGCAACATCCAGAGGTCCGGAGCGAACTCGATGCGCGGCGCGCGCTGTTCCTGCGCGTTGATCGCGATCAGCGTTTCCGCGATCCGCTCGAGCGTTTCGTCGATGCATTCTTCGAGACCGCGCAGGAGCGGCAGCACCGGCGGCGGCACGGCACAATCGCCGGCGCCCCAACGCGCCAACACGTCTGACGGGCGCTCGAAGACCAGTCGTTCGATCTCGTCGCCGCGCGGCGTGGGATCGGGATGACCTGCCTCGATCTCGGCCAGGAAGAACGCGGTGTGGAACCGGACGGGAAACATCGGCGGTGTGGTGCGTTGACCGGCCTCGAGCAGATTCTCGGCGGCCAGCTCCAGGTCCGTTTCCTCCGCCAGCTCGCGGACCGCGCAACGGACGAACGCCTCGGCGTCACCGAGGCCATCCGCCTCGTCGACCGCTCCACCGGGGAAGGCCCAGTGGCCGGGCATGAAACGGGAACGTCGCGAGCGCACGCCGAGCAGGACCTCGCGACCTTCGGGTCCGGGACGGACCACGATCGCCGACGCGCTGTCGCGGGGAATCACCTCGGGGGCCGGTTCCAGTCCGGCCGGCAACTCGCTCATCGCCGAGCCATGCCCGCCTCGATGGCCTCGATCGATTTCGGGATCGCCTCGGTCAGGACCCGGGATCCGTTGCCGGTCACCAACACGTCGTCCTCGATACGGATACCGATGCCCTCTTCGGGAAGGTAGATGCCGGGTTCGATCGTGATCACCGCGCCGTCGCGCAGCGGCTGATGGATCTCACCCGCATCGTGCGTCTCGATGCCGAGGTGATGGCCGATGCCGTGGATGAAGGACTCGCCGTGGCCCGCCCGATCGATCTCGTTCCAGGCCGCCGTGTGCAGCTCGCCCAGCGTCACACCGGGTCGCGTCGCCTCGATCGCCGCCTGCTGGGCGGTCAAGACGGCTTGGTAGAGCTCGCGTTGTCGCCCCGTAAAGCGGCCATTTGCGGGATAGCTCCGGGTGACGTCGGCGCAGTAGCCGTCGAGCTTTGCCCCGCTGTCGACGAGGATCAGGTCGCCGTCCCGGATCGGGCCGTCGTTGTCGCGGTAGTGCAGCTTGAGCGCGTTGGCTCCGGCGCCCACGATCGGGCCGAACGCGAAACCCGCGCCGGCGGCACGGTACGCGGCGGCCAGTTCGGCATCCAGCTCGTGCTCCATGATGCCGGGCCGCAAAGCGGAGAGCACGCGCTCGAAACCGGTGGCCGTGACGGCTACCGCGCGTTCGATCGCGGCGATCTCGGCGGCCTCCTTGACGCTCCGAAGCTCCGCGACGGCCGGGGTCGCGTCGTGCAACTCCAGGTTGAGGAAACGATCACGGATCGAGCCGACGAAGCTGGTGTCGACGTCGATCTGCCCGACCGTCGCTGGTGCGGCACGGACGTAGTGCAACCGTGAGCTCGCCTGGAGCCAGCCGGACAAACGCGTGTCGAGCTCGGCGGTCGAGAGGACCGCGTCGACACCGACGGCGTCCTCGTGCGTGGCCTCGTGGGTCGCACGCGCGTCCTCACCCCAGCGAGCCGCGACCGGATCCCCGGGGGGAAGGAAGAGGACCTGGTGCACGAGGCGTCCGCTCACGTAATCGGGGCCCGGATGGTCCTTCCCCGTGAAGACCCGCAAACCCGCGGCGCTGATCGCCAGAACGCCGGCAGCCTCGGTCAGGCCCGTCAGGTAGAAGAAGTTGGGATTGACACCTTCGGCCGCGGCACCACGGACCAGGATCAACCCGTCGGGGAAGCTCTCGAGCAGCCGCGCGCGTCGCGCCGCCGCCGGTGACGTTGCCGCATCCATCGCCGCGGCAGTCTACCGCGGGACGGAGTTACGCGGAAACCTCACGCTCGACGGGGACCGCCTGCGGCTTGGACTTGCGCACCTGCTGGACGAGGCCCTGCTCGAGCCACGCCTGCTCACCGCTCAGGATCGTCTTGCTCACGACGTACTTCGCGCGGTCGTCGTTGGACCACAACGCCTTGAACGAGGCCTTGATGCGTCGCCGCGAGCGCCGGCACAGCAGGTCGGCGAGCCGCTCGGCCTGCTTGGCATTCGCGTGGTTCTCGTCACGCATGCGCGTCGCGCGCGAGCAACTCGCGGCCATGACGAACAGCTCGTTGACCACGTCGACCAGGCGGAACAGGAAACCCTGGCGGCGTTCCAGCTTGGGCCCGTGCACGATCATGCCGTGGAACGACTGCCGCGCCAGCTTACGAGCGTTGCGTTCGACGAAACGCATGTGACGCGCCAGCGAGCCGAACTCGGAGTAGCGCGGCCAACGGCCCCATCCGATCCAGCGCGTCGGGTACCACCAGGCGTAGAACGCGGCGATCTTGGGCAGCGCGGCGAGCTTGGCGCCGGCGCTCTTCTTCGGATCGACCAGGGCGCCGGCGACCTGGAGGTGCTTGTCCACCGCCTCGCGGGCCATGAACAGGTGCATGATCTCGCTGGAGCCCTCGAAGATCGTGTTGATGCGGAAGTCGCGCATCATCCGCTCGACCGCGACCGGCTTGTCCCCGCGCGCGTCGAGCGAATGCTCGGTTTCATAGCCGCGACCTCCGCGGATCTGCATCGTGTCGTCGACGAGTTTCCAGCCCTCGACGGTATTCCACTCCTTGGCCGCGGCGGCCTCGAGGCGAATGTCGTAGTTGCCACGATCGGCCATCTCGCTGGCCAGCAGCGAGAGCGAATCCATGCCGAACACCGTGGCGGCCATGTCCGCCATCTTGTTCGCGATCGCCGCGTGCTTGCCGATGGGTACGCCCCATTGCACGCGTTCGGTCGACCACTCGCGGCAGATCTCCAGGCAGCGTTTGGCGCTCCCCGTCGCGCCGGCCGGGAGCGACAACCGGCCGGTGTTCAACGTGACCAGGGCGATCTTGAGCCCCTGGCCCTCTTTGCCGATCAGGTTGGACTTGGGAACGCGGACGTTCTCGAAGCGGATCAACGCGTTGGAAAGCGCCTTGAGGCCCATGAAACGGCAGCGGTGCTCGATCTTCACGCCCGGCGTCGCGGTGTCCACGACGAACGCGCTGATGCGCTTGTTTTCCGGGTTGCGTGTCATCACGACCAGCAGCTCGGCCAGCGTGCCGTTGGTGCACCACAGCTTCTCGCCGTTGAGCATGTAGTACTCGCCGTCCGCGGTCAATTCGGCCGTGGTCTCGAGCTGCGCGGGGTCCGAGCCGACGTTGGGTTCGGTCAGGGCGAAAGCCGAGATGGCACCCGCGGCACAACGCGGCAGGAACTCCTGCTTCTGCTCCTCCGTGCCGAAGACCTTCAACGGCTGCGGGACGCCGATGGACTGGTGCGCCGACAACAGCGCCGACAGATTGCCGTCGTAGGTGCCCAGCAGCTCCATGATCTGCGAGTACTCGACCTGGTTGAGCTCGAGGCCGCCGTACTTCTTGGGGATCTTCATGCCGAAGGCGCCCAGCCGCTTGAGACCGTCGACCACGGATTGGGGGTACTCGCCCGTCTTATCGATCTCACCGGGATCGACCTGTTCCGCCAGGAAGCGCTCGAGTCGCGTGCGGAACTCGATGAATTCAGGTCGATTGGAACGGGTCGGGAAAGGATGGATCAGGTCCGACCGGAGGTTACCCAGAAACAGCTCGCGGATGAAACTCGGCTGCTTCCACTCCTTCTCGCGTGCATGCTCCGCGACTTCGCGAGATTCGCGCTCGGCGTCGGTCATCGGTTCGTGATCCTGATCCTTGGCCATCGGAGCCCTCCGATCTGTCGTTTCGCCCGTAATGATTGAATGAATTGGTAGTTAATTTACTTCCCGGCCGGCGATAGATCCACTGTTTCGTCGGGTTTACACGGAGGTCGGGACGGATCCGTAATCCGGAATCGTTGTTGCGCCAAAGAAAAAGGCGCGGCCGAGGCCGCGCCTCGTGGATTCCCGAGACCCTGGGGCGACCGCTATTCGGCGCCCTTCGCCAGCCACTTGATCAGCGGCCACAGCAACACGAAGAACAGGCCCGATCCGATGGCGATCATCGCGACCGTGCGGAACAACGTGGCCGGCGGCAGATTCTCCAGCGATCCCGCGACAAGGCCGGCAATCAGGTTCCCGATCGCCGCGCCGACGAACCAGATGCCCATCATCTGGCTGACCAGCCGGTCCGGCGCGAGCTTGGTGGTGAAGCTGAGTCCGACGGGGCTCAGGCAGAGCTCCCCGATCGTGTGGAAGAAGTAGGTCACGACCAGCCAGCGCATCCCGACCGGGCCGTCGTCGACGTAAAGCGAGCCCCAGGCGAGCACCAGGAAGCCCACGCCGAGCAGGATCAGGCCGGCCGCGAACTTCAGCCCGACCGAAGGGTTGTGTGAGCCCAGCTTGACCCACAGCATGCCGACGATCGGCGCGAAGATCACGATGAACAGCGGGTTGACGTTTTGCAGCCATCCTGTGGGAATCGGGTCGAGGAAACGAACCCCTTCGACGACCGTCCGGTTGGTGTAGTCCTCGGCGAACAGGTTCATCGACGATCCGGCCTGCTCGAACCCGGACCAGAACAGCGCCGCGCCGAGGAACAGGAAGAAGATCGCCCCGACGTGCCTTCGCTCCATGTTCGTATGACAGGCGAAGGCCAGCGTGTACAGGAAGTACACGATGACCACGCCGAGCAGGATGATCCCGGTCCAGCTGGCGAACTCGACGAGCGTCACGACGCCGGACGAGAACAACCACCAGATGAAGACGGCAAGCAAGACCACGATGCCGAGGCCGTACAAGAGCATGCGCTTCGCCTGGTCGTACTTGGCGACCGCGTCCTCGGTCAGCTCGCCGGCCTTTTCGAGGTACTTCTGTCCGAGAACGTACTGGATCAGCGCGAACGTCATCCCCACGCCGGCGGCGCCGAAGCCCAGGTGCCAGCTGACGTTCTCGCCGAGCGCCGAGCAGATCAGCGGGCCGAGGATCGCGCCGATGTTGATGCCCATGTAGAAGATCGAGAAACCGGCGTCGCGGCGCGCGTCCTTACCCTCGTAGAGGTCGCCGACCACGGCGCTGACGTTGGGCTTCAGCAAGCCCGTGCCGATCGCGACGAGGGCGAGTCCCCCGAAGTACGTGGCCACCGAAGGAACCGCCAGCGTGTAGTGACCGAGGGCGATGACCACGCCGCCCCACAGGACGGCCTTCTTCTTCCCGATCAAGCGGTCGGCGATCCAGCCGCCCGGCAGCGCGAGGAAGTACACGCTGAACGTGTACAACCCGTAGATCGCCGAGGAGTGCTCGACGCCCCAGGCCATCCCGCCGCGCGTCGCGTCGGTCATGAAGAGGATCAGCAGCGCGCGCATCCCGTAGTACGAGAAGCGTTCCCACATCTCCGTGAAGAACAACGTGGCCAGGCCGCGCGGGTGGCCGAAGAACTGTTTTTCAGCGCTCATGCACACTCCCCCGGGTCGGAAACCGGTTCGCCCTTTTACGCGGAGAAGCGTTTCAAGTCAACTTGGGGGGAACGCTGGGCTCGCGGAGACTAGGTGGATTGCCCCATTTTGACGATGATCTTGTACTCGTCGGGTCGGACCGGCTGGACCGAGAGACGGCTGCGGTTGACCAGCACCATCTTGTCCAGCCCCGGCGTCTCACGGATCTCGGGCAGCGTGACCGGCCGCTTCAGATCCCGCTCGTGGCGGATATCGACGACGAACCAGCGCGGATCTTCGTGCGTCGATTTGGGGTCGTAGTACTTCGAGCGTTTGTCGAACTGTGTTGGATCCGGGTACCCCGCGCGTACGACCTTGGCCAGTGCGACAACCGCCGGGGGCTTCTCCTGCGAGTGGTAAAAAAGGACTCCGTCGCCGACCTTGATCTTGTCGCGGAGGAGATTACGCGCCTGGTAGTTGCGCACGCCGTCCCACAGAGAGGTCTTGTTCTTGCACTTCTTGAGCTCGGCGACCCCGAAGTCCTCGGGGTCCGATTTGAACAACCAGTACGCCTTGGCCATGGCCGCAGGCTAACCAGTTCCCGGCGACCGGGCAAGTTCGAGCTGGATTCCCAGAAGAAATCGACGATATGCTATCTCTGTAGGCTTCTTCGGAGGGGGCTTGAGCGAAGGGCCAAACACGAACGGCTTCTGGCCGCTGGATCGGTCTTCCTACACGATCCGCCGACGGGTCAGCATGCCCAGCACGCGCGAGTCGATCGGTGACGCCGTCACCCTGATCCTTGCCGTGGCGCGTGACTGCGGCTGCTCGATCGAGCAGGAGGCCGACCTCGAGATCGCCCTGCGCGAAGCGCTGGCCAACGCCGTGATCCACGGCAACGGCGAGGACGAGAGCAAGGGTGTCTTCGTGCGCTGCTACGGCGGATCGGACAAGACGCTGGTGCTGGTCCGCGACGAGGGCGTCGGTTTCGAGCCGGGCGACGTCCCCGACCCGCGCGGCACCGACCGTGTGCAACTCGACCATGGCCGTGGTCTGTTCCTGATGCGCGCGTTGATGGACCAGGTGGAATTCCGCCGCAGCGGCTGCGAAGTGCTGCTGTTCAAGCGCTGGGCCTGAGGTCATCGATGTCCCTGCTGGCCCGGCTTGATCTCGAAGAGTTGACCCCTGCCGCGTTGTGGTCGGCGCTCGACGACGCGACACGCGAGGCGGCGTTGAGGTCCGTCTATGGCGACGGTCCCGGTGGCGGCAAGGTCGAGGCGGACGTAGCGATCGCGAAGGCGCTGCGTTTTCGCCCCAACGCGGTCAAGCAGCTTCCGTTGGAGCGTCGCGTCGGCTACCTGATGAAGAACGTTCACGTCGACGACTCGCTGGCGACGACGTTCCTACTCGCCCTGCACCTGAACGATCGTTCGGAGATGCTGCAGACGTTTCTCGACGATCTCGAGATTCCTCAGCAGGATGGGCTGATCGACGAGAGCTACGACCTTCAGCCGCCGGAGCCGCAGGCGCTGGCTCGCGCGAGCTCGACCATTTACGAGAAATTCGGCAGCGAACGATCCGATCTCTATCTCGCCGCGCTGATCGCCATGGACGCGGTCACCTGGGGCGCGCTCGGCCAGATCCTCGCGGCGCGGAAGTAGATCAGGCTCGTTCTTCTTCGATCAAGACCGCCGTTCCGTAGGCCATGATCTCCGACGCGGCGGACATCATGTAACTCGTCGAGAATCGCATGTCGACGACCGCGTTGCCACCTTGCGCCGTCGCCTCCGCGGCCATCCGGTCGAGCGCCTGCTCGCGCGCTTCGGCCATCATCTTGGTGTACTCCTCGATCTCGCCGCCGACCACGTTCTTGAACACGGCGAGGATGTCCTTGCCGACGTGGCGTGCACGGATGGTACTGCCCTTGACCAGGCCGATAGTCCGGATCACACGATGACCGGCGATGGTGCTTGACGGGGTGATGATCATCGAAGCACTCCCTTGTACGTGTCTCGTTTGCGGGTGAACCACTTTTCGCGGGCGACCGAGATAAACAGGATACCTCCGCCCGTGGCTGCCGCGAAGATCGCGAACTTGATGAACCACGGAATGCCCGTGTTGGCGAGGATGGAGTGCACGGCATGCCAGCAGCCCCAACCGTACAGGATCGCCAGTCCCGCCGAGATGAGAGTCCAGGCGACCGCCCGCTCCGACCGGTTGTAGACCTTTTCCCAGTACGTCTCCCAGACTTCCTCCGGCGGTTCTCTGAAGGTCATCGTCGTGGTCACCTCTTTGACGTTCTTGAGTCGTTCGAACTCGGCGCTCAGATCCGCATCGCCGGAGAGCATCCGCTCCAGTTCGTCGTGATCCTGTGCCGTCAATTCGCCGTCGAGAGCGGCCATCATCAATGCGTGAGCACGCTCGGAGTGTGCATCGTGTCGTTTGCTCACGGTTCCATCTCCTCGATCGCGGCGGCCAGATTCCGCCGCGCGGAGTACAGGCGAGACATCACGGTACCGATCGGGATGCCGACGATATCCGCGATCTCGCGATACTTCAGACCTTCGAACTCTTTCAGGACGAGAACCTCGCGCTCGCGATCGGGCAGGGTCTCGATCGCCTGGCGGACCCTTCGACGCGTCTCCTCACGTTCGACGTTGCGCTGCGGGCTGCGTTGCCCGGAGCGGTACTCGGCGTCGTCGACGATCCAGCTCTTCTGTTCGCGCAGCTTGGCGCGATGCAGCTTCCGGTCGCGGATGAAGTTGAAGCAGAGGCGCCGCAGGATCTGGTAGAACCAGGTGTAGAACTGCATGTCCGGGTTGATCTTCTGCCGTGCACGGTAGGCACGCGCGAAGGCGTCCTGCGACAGATCCATCGCATCCTCGGGCGAACCGACGAAACCGAGCGCGGCGAAATAGGCGCGGCGCATGTAGCGTTGGACCAGCTCCCCGAAGGCCGGCTTGTCCCCGGCCTGCGCACGCAGGATCAGGTCGCGCTCGCTGACCACGGGCCTTTGTTGATCCACCAAGAGCTCCACGTGTGCAGCCCTCCGTCGACCCGGGTCTCGTCCGGGTTCGATCTTCGGTACCCGCACGAGGGAATTCTATTCGCTCGATCGGAACTGTTTTCAAATTGGGGTTTTTTCGCCGGTCAACTAGGATAGCCCGATGTCCTGGGAGCCCGGAGATCGCGTCGTGCACCGATTCAACCCGGAACTGGGTCCGGGGCTCGTCCGCGGCGTCGAGGGACGAACGCTGGTCATCGATTTCTCGGCCGGGGAAACCCTGCGCTTGGCGCAAAGCACGGACGCCCTGGCCCCGCTGACCCTGCCGGTCGGCGCGCGCGTCACGCTGCAACCCGCCAACGAGACGGTCACGATCGCGGCACTGCCGTCCGCCGGTGTCGTCCGCCTGACCGACGGACGCGAGGTGGCCGAGACCGATCTCTGGCCGCTGCACACGGGGGTCTCGCTGTTCGACAAGCTGGCCCACGGCGAGATCGACAACCTCGAAAGGTTCTCGTTGCGTCTCGACGCGTTGCATCTCGCCGCGATTCGTGAGGCCGACGGCCTGGGTTCGTTTCTCGGTGGGCGCATCCGCTTGTTCCCTCACCAGCTCCATGCCGCCGAGTCGGCAACGCGCACGCCGCTCGTGCGCTGGCTGCTCGCGGACGAGGTCGGCCTGGGCAAGACGGTCGAGGCCTGCCTGATCCTCAACCACCTGCTGCGCACCGGACGCGCCGACCGCACGCTGGTCGTCGCGCCGGAGACGCTGACCGTGCAGTGGCTGGGCGAGCTGTGGCGCAAGTACCACCAGGTATTCGTGCTGCTTGATGACAGGCGGTTGGTCGACGTCGAGAAAGACTACGGTCCGGGGTTCAACCCTTTCGACGCGCACCGGCGCGTGGTGCTCGGATTGCAGACGTTGATCGACCGGCCCGAGTTGACCGAGCAAGCGGTCGAAGCCGGGATCGATCTGTTGATCGTCGACGAGGCGCACCATCTGCGACGCCCACCGGGCCACCCGGGCGACCCGGCTTACCGCGCCGTTCGACCGATCGCGGATCTCGGCCAGCATTGCCTGTTGCTGTCGGCGACGCCGCTCGAAGACGACGCGCACGGTTTCTTCCGCCTGCTGCAGTTGTTGCGCCCCGACGAGTTTCCCGAGGACACCGACTTCGAGCAACGTCTCGCCGACCGCGTCGCCCTTCCCCCATGCACCAGCGCGACTCGGCGGGTGGAGATCGGCGGGTTACCCCCGCGCGAAGGCGGTCCCGTGAAGCTGGACGACTCGCGGTCGATGTCCGATCTCGAGCGCGCGGTTCGCGCGCCGAGTGTACAAAACGCGCTCGAGCGCAAGAAGAAGTTGCGCCGGATCCGTCACGCACTGGCCTCGGGAGCCGCACTCGAGAAGATCTGCGATCCGAAGGAAAGCGAGCTGCTGAAACTCGCCCGTGCCGCGCAGGAACACGACCCGCGGCTGGACTGGCTTGCGGAAATGGCGCCGAGATGGCGTGCCGGCGGCGACAAGACGCTGATCTTCGTCGCGCACCGCGAGTCACTCGAGGCGATCAAGACGGCGATGAGCCGGCGCGTCCAGTTGCGCGTGGGACTTTTCCACGAGGACCTGTCTCCGGGCAAACGTGACATCGAGGTGGCTCAGTTCCGTCTTCCGACAGGACCCTCGATGCTGATCTCGACCGAGTGCGGCGGCGAGGGACGCAACTTCGAGTTCTGCACGCGGCTGGTGCTGTTCGACCTGCCGTGGAACCCGATGGTCGTCGAGCAGCGCATCGGCAGACTCGATCGGATCGGCCGCACGATTCCCGTGGAGATCGTCTACTTCGTCCCGCCCGACGGACTCGGAGCGGCAATCGCCAGGCTGCACGAATCGTTGGGGCTCTTCCGCGAGCCGCTCGGCGGACTGGAGCGCGAGCTGGCCCACGTCGAACCGGTGATCGAGCAGCTGGCGCTCGAGGCGGAGTTCTCCCCGTCGCACGAACGCTTCAACGAAGTGGTTGCCGAGGCCCGCGAGGCTCAGGGGCGCATCCAGGCCGCCGCATACCACGAGCTTCACCGCAACCCTTACCGCGCGGAGCTCGGTGACGGGATCCTCGCACGCGTCCCGCCGGATCTCGAAGAGCTGACGGCCGACGTCGTGCTCGGCGCGGCCGAGCAACTGGAGATGCACGTCGAGACCCTGCGCGGCGATGCTCGCTATGCGATCGAGCTGGGCACACGTGCCCGCGTCGAGTCGCTACCCGGCATCGCCGCAGGCGCCTCTTTCATCGGAACCTTCGACCGCGAGGAGGCGGTGCAAGACGAGAGCATCGACTTCCTCGCCTCGGGACATCCGCTCGTCGAGGGGCTCCTGGCGCATCTCGAGGAATCACCGCTCGGCCGGGTCGGCCTGCTGCACACGCGTCTCCCCGGCGGTAAGGCCGGCCTGGGGCTTGCCGGGCTGTATAAGGAGGGTCCGCAGTTCCACGCCGTCGTCGTCGACGCCGACGGCCGGCGCCGTGAAGACTGGGAGCGGGCTCTCATGCGTCGCCCGCTCAAGAGCCGCCGCGTTCGATCCGACGACGTCACCTCCCAACCCGGCTGGCCCGCGCTCGTCCGCGCCATGGCCCGTCATCTCGAGCAGCACGGCCAACCGGTCGCCATCGCTGCCCTCGTCATCGAAGGTTAAGGGATTGGGGTCAGGTCTTGAATCTTGAATGACCAGCAGGCCGCTTTCACGGCAGTGGTCGGGTCCGATCATTCAAGATTCAAGACCTGACCCCAGTCTTCAGAAGCCGATGATGGCGATCGCCACGACGAAATAGAGCAACAGGCCGGTCACGTCGACGAGGGTGGCGACGAACGGTGTCGAGGACGACGCCGGGTCGACGCCGAGGGCGCGCATCAGGAACGGCAGCATCGAGCCGAGGATCACACCCCAAAGCACGACGCAGGTGACCGAGACCGAAACGGCGAGGGCCAGCTCGAACCAATCGTGTTCGAAGGAGCCGAGGCTGATGCGGGCGAAGCCGATGCCGGCGAGGATCGCCCCCACGGCGACACCGAAGCCGACCTCGCGGCGGAGCACGCGCCACCAATCACCGAGCGTGACCTCGTCGAGGGCCATCGCGCGCACCACCAGGGTCGCCGCCTGCGAGCCGCTGTTCCCGCCGCTCGAGATGATCAACGGCATGAACAGCATCAGGACGGTCAACTGCGCCAGCTTCTCGTCGAACAGGGCAATCACGTTGAGCGACAGCAGCTGACCGAGGAACAACAGGACCAGCCAGCCTGCCCGCTTGCGCAGCAGGTCGACGAAGCCGACCTGCATGTACGGCCGCTCGAGCGCCTCGCTGCCGCCGATCTTCTGGATGTCCTCGGTCGCCTCCTCCTCGGCCACGTCGAGCACGTCGTCGACCGTGACGATGCCGAGCAACGCACCGGCGCTGTCGGTGACGGGGAAGGCAACGCGATCGTACTCCTTGAACACCTGGACGGCGAACTCCTGGTCATCGGTGGCCTTGAGCGCGATGAAGTTGCCGTCCAGCAGCGCCTCGATCTTCGAGTCCGGCTCGGCGAGCAGCAGCTGGCGCACACGGAGATCGTCGATCAACGCCCCACGGTCGTCCATCACCGGTAGGACGTTGAGCGTCTCGCTGTCCTCGCCGTTACGGCGCAGGTGGTCGAGCGCCTGCTGCACGGTCCAGTCGCTGCGGATCGCGATGTAGTCCGGCGTCATCATGCGGCCGACGCTGTCTTCGGGGTAGCCGAGCAATTGGTTCGCAACGCGGCGTTCTTCCGGCGAGAGCATCGCCAGGACCTGCTTCGTCGCGGCGACGGGAAGCTCCTCGAGCAAGCTGGTGCGATCATCCGGGGCCATGTCGTTGAGGATCTCGGCGACCTGCTCGCGCCCGAGGCTCTTGATCAGCTCCTCCTGCGCCTCGGGCTCGAGATGCTCGAAGACCTCGGTGGCCAGCTCGCGGCGCAAAACGCGGTAGACCACCGCACGCTTTTCCGCATCGAGGTAGCCGATCAACTCGGCGACATCGGCGGGCTCCGAATCGCTGATCATCGAACGCACGTCACCGAAGCGGCGCTCGTTCAGCGCTCGCTCGAGTTCGTCCCGTGCCGTTTCGTTGACCATTGAAAAGCCCCTGCCGGCGACTCGCCGCGCCGGTTGGCGCAGGGTAACATCGAGCGTCGATCCTTGGTATCTTTCCCGCTCCGGAGTGACTCGATGCGTCTGAAAGCTCACTTGATCGTGCTCGCCTGCGCCGCGGTGCTGGGTTGTGGATCCGAAGAAAGCGGCCTCGACGAGATCGTCGACTGGGAGGCCGCGCGCGATCAGGGGCGGCTCGCGATCACGGAAGGTCGCTTCGAAGACGCGGCGGCGGCCTATCGGCGGGCGTTGGAGCTTGCGGCCGATACGGAGGACCCGGATCACTACCGGATCATGAGTCTCAACGGGCTCGGTGAGGTCTACCGGCATCAGGGCGACGTGGCGCAGGCGGTCGTGCACTACCGGGAGGCGCTCGAGATCAAGGTCCAGGTCACGACGCCTTTCGATCTCGGCCTTGGCCGCGACTACACGAACCTCGCGATGCACCTGTTGCACGCGGGACGGTTGGACGAATCCGAGGAGGCCAACAACAAGGCGCTCGAGATCTTCGAGCTGCACCACGGCGGGGATCATCCGGACATCGGCCTGACACTGAACAACCTCGGCACGATCGCCTGGATGCGTGGCGACCCGGTGACGGCCGACCGGCACATGAGCCGGGCATTGGAGATCCTCGAGGCCTCGCCGCTCGCGCGGCATCCCGACACCGCCAGCCTGCTGAGCAACTACGCCCAGGTCCGGCTCCAGCAACAGGATCTCGACCGCGCCGAGGCGCTGACCGACCGGGCGATCGCAATCTGGACGGAGAACCACGGCCAGGAATCCTTGCCGGTCGCACGCGGGATGAACAGCCTCGGCGAGATCCTGCGCCGCCAGGAACGGCTCGACGAATCGGTGAAGGCGTACCGCCGCTCGCTCGAGATGATGGAGCACCACCTGGGCAGTGAGGACCCTGAGGTCGCGACCGTGTTGAACAACCTCGCGCTGGTCCAGCGAAGGCAGAACCGTTTGGCGGACGCGGAGGCAAGTTACCTCCGTGCAGCGCAGATCTTCGAGAGCACAGCCGGTGGCCTGCATGCCGATCTCGGCGCGACGGCGTTCAACCTGGGGCGCCTCTACACGGCGCAGCAGCGCTACGTCGAGGCCGAGCCGCAGTTCAAGCGGGCACTCGAGATCTACGAAACCGCGGCGGGGCCCGAGCACCCGAACGTCGCGATGGTGTTGCGCGGCTACGTGGAAATGCTGCGTGCCGTCGGGCGCGATTCCGAGGCCAACCCGTTGGCACAGCGGGCAGACCGTATCCTCGAGGGCTCCGGTTCGTGAGCCTCGCGCTGCAGACACGCGGATTGACGCGGCACTTCGGCGACCTGACGGCGGTCGACGCGGTTGACCTCGCGGTACCGGCGGGAAGCTTCTACGGGTTCCTCGGCCCCAACGGCGCCGGGAAATCGACGACGATCAAGTGCCTGACCGGCCTGCTGCGGCCGAGCGAGGGGGAAATCCGGATCCTCGACCTGGACCCGCTCGCGGATCCTGTCGGGGTCAAGAAGATGATCGGCGTCCTGCCGGAGGACCTGGCTCTGTTCGACCGGCTGACCGCAGCCGAAACCCTCGGCTTCGTCGGTCAGATTCACGGGCTGAGTCGCGAAACGCTGGAACAGCGAGCCGAGGAACTGCTGACGCTGATGGAGCTCAACCGGCGCAAGGACAGCCTGGTTACCGATTTTTCCCACGGGATGAAGAAGAAGCTGGCGCTCGCGGTGGCGCTGCTTGCGGCGCCGAAGCTCCTGTTCCTCGACGAGCCGTTCGAGGGCATCGACGCCGTCGCCTCGCGACAGATCCGCAACCTGCTCAAATCCTACGTGTCGCGTGGCGGCACGATCTTCCTGACGTCGCATATCCTGCAGATCGTGGAGACGTTGTGCGATCAGATCGGCGTGATCCAGCACGGCCGACTGATCGCCCAGGGCAGCATGGAAGAAATGCGGCGCGGCACCGAGGACGGCCGCACGCTGGAGCAGATCTTTCTCGAGTTGGTCGGGGCTGAGGCCGAGGCATCCGCCGCGCTCGACTGGTTGACCTGATGTTGCGCACGATCCGGGCGTTCCTGTGGATGCGCTGGCGCATCTCCCGCAACGCGTTCAAGACGCGGCAGCGCGATTCGCTGGAGCAGATCTCACGGGCGCTCGGCGCGCTGGCCCCTGTGTTCATGTTGCTGATGCTCGTGCCGACGGTCCTGGCATTGGCCGCAGGCGGCGTCTTCCTGGGCTGGAAGATGGGCCAGGCCGAAACGGTGATGATTTGGAGGAGCTTCGGCTTCCTGGCGCTGCGCGGCGGTCTCGCCGTCGCCACGATCACCGTGTTGATCGCTCCGATGGTCCGGTCGAGCCGGGGAACCGGGTCCGAGACCACGCGCTTGCTGCTCCTGCCGATCCGGCGTGGGATGCTCCACGCCTCCGAGGTCATCGCCGCTTTGAGCGATCCGTGGCTGGGCGTGCTTTTTCCCGCCCTGGTGATGTTCCCGATCGGTATCGCGATCGGAGGTTCCGTTCTCGGCGGTGCGGTCTCGCTCCTGGGTGCGTTGCTGTTCGTCGCGATCCTGATGCTGGCCGTGTCGCTGGCGTCTTTCTTCATCGCGCTGATCTTCCGTAAGCGCAAACGCGCCGAGCGCTTCACCGCCGTGCTGATCGTGGTGCTGTCGATGTCGGGTCTGCTCTTCGCCCTTGTCGGTGATGAGTGGGAAGAAGGCTTGGAAAAGAAGAGGGACGCGAAACGGTTTGGCGTCGACGCGGCCGAGCAAGCGGCCGAGGACGATCCCGACCTGACGTTGTCACAACACGTGGATCAGCAACTGCCGTTCGGCGTCCGCTTCCTACCGTCGGAGGCCTTCATGCGCGTGGTCGAGGCGGCGGTCGACGGGCATGTCGCACAACTCGGCCTGAATCTCCTCCTGCTGGGAACCTGGACAACCTTGCTTTACGTCTCCTCGCGATGGGCTTATTGGCGTCTGCTCGAGACCCCCGAGACCGGCGGTGTGGAGGGCAACCTGGGCGCCGGGTTCCGCACGCGCTCGCTGCCGGGCGTGCGGCCCGCAGTCGCCGCGGTCGCCTTCGCGACGATGCGTCTCGCGTTGCGCACGGTTCGCGGAAAGACCGCCGTGTACCTGAACTTCGTCATCACCGCGATGATCTACGTGATCCTGATCCGCGAGCTCTCGAAGGTCGAGCTCCCCTCGGGGCTGAGCTTCGGGCTGGGAATCGGTTTCGCAGGAGGCTTCTTCACGCTCATCTCGCTGCAGCCGATCATGGCCAACGTCTTCGCGATCGATTCGAACGGGTTCACGCTGCAACTGCTCAGCCCGCTCAGCACATCCGAGATTCTTCACGGCAAGGTCGTCGGCTCGGCCCTGCTGGTCGCGATCTCCACGGCGTTGTGCTTCGGCATCGGGTTCGTGTTGGATGCCAAGGGGTCGCCGGTCGTGTGGCTCGCCGGATTCCTGATCCTGGTCGCCATGTTCCTGGTTTACGCCCCGATGACCCTGTTGTTGTCCGCGGTGTTCCCCAAGGTCGCGGACCTGTCACGCATGGGCAAGGACGGCAACCCGCAACCCATTGCCGGATTCGTCGCTTTCATCGCGGTGCCGTTGTTGCTCATCCCACCGGCGCTGACCGCGGCGGCGACGTTGATGATCGCCAAGAGCGGCCTGTTGACCCTCGCGGGAGCGCTGGTCTGGCTCGGCGTCGCGATGGCGATCTACATCGTCGGGATGCGTGCGTTGTGCGTTTTGTTCGAACGCCGGCGCGAAAATCTGTTGCTCGTCGCCACGGGCCGCTGATGGCCGACGCGCTCGAGTTGGCGTTCCGCCGCGCGGCTCGCCGATTGATCGACCGGGACGGGCGTTGGCTCGTCGCGGTCTCCGGCGGCGGCGACTCCGTCGCCTTGCTGCACCTGCTGGTTCGGTTCTTCGACCGGGCCCCCGGGCAACTGGTCGTGGCGCACCTCGACCACGGCCTGCGCCGCGGCTCGCGCACCGATCGAACGTTCGTCGAGCGGTTGGCCCGCTCGCTCGATCTCGAGATCCATGCGGAGCGGCGGGACGTCGGGAAAGCACGCAGACGAGACGAGTCACCCGGGGAGGCCGCTCGACGGGTGCGCCGGGGGTTCCTGGTCGAGACAGCCGGGAGGTTCGACTGCGATGGGGTCGTCACCGGGCACACGCTCGACGATCAGGCGGAGACCGTTCTGATGCGGCTCGCGCGAGGGGCGGGGGCGGCGGGGCTGGCGGGTATCCCGGAATCCCGCGGCCTGTTTGTGCGCCCGCTTCTCGGCCTGGAGCGCGTGGCACTGCGCCGCTGGCTGCGGGCCCGCCAGCTGGAGTGGCGCGAAGATCCGTCGAACCGCGATTTGCGGTTCGATCGCAATCGGGTCCGGGAGCGGGTGGTCCCGCTCCTCGAGTCGCAGTTGAACCCGCGCGCCGCGCGCCACCTGGCGCACGCCGCGCGAATGTTGCGTGACGACGCCGCGTACCTCGACCGGCTGGCCGAGCGCCACCTCGCCGAGGCCAGCCGCGTCGACCGCGACGGCCGCCCCGTGCTCCGGGTCGAGCTCGTCAAGGCGTTCGAACCGGTCATCGCCCGCCGTGTCGCGCTGATCGCGCTCAAGCGCGCCGGAGTCGATGCGCGGCGCATCGGCCGCAAACACATCGAGGCGTTGCTCGGCCTGACCGCTCCCCCGGGCAACCGCGAGATTCACCTCCCGGGAAAGATGACCGCCCGGCGAGTGCGTGGCGAGATTCGCTTCCAACCGCGCAAGCCGGTCTGAAATCAACGTCCCCCGCCTGACGTTATCTTGGGTGACAGAGCGACTTTTCGGGGGAAACCCGCTGATCGTGCCGGGAGACCGCCAATCGGTGAAGACGGCCACAAAACAAAGGATCATGGCACCGCGTAGGGTCGTTCTATATATTGAGAGTGACGGGGTCGTTCGGCCACGGAGGTTTTCTTCTTGAGTTCTCACGTCAAGACCATCCTGATCTGGTTCGTCGTGATCATGGCGCTGGTCGTGGGCTATCGGATCTTCGATGCGGAGGCCCGCAACAGCAAGCGGCTGACCCAGTCGGACTTCTACGCCAGGGTGGCCAGCGGCAAGATCCTCGAGGTCACGGTCACCGGAGACGAGGTCGGTTACGAGATCCGCGGCCTGCGCCGGCCCGACAACCCGGGCAGCGGCGCCGCCAACGTCCCCTTCACGACTTATATCGTCCAGGATGCGGACCTGATCGCGGACCTCCAGGCCCAGGGCATCAAGGTCACGGCCGAGCCCCCGCGCAACACCTCGTTCCTCACGACCCTGTTGATGTGGTCGCCGATGCTGCTGTTCCTCGGCGTCTGGATCTTCTTCATGCGCCAGATGCAGAGCGGCGGCAAC
>JABAOE010001897.1_pt4 | contig 60140 bp, 55 predicted proteins | sample 7062141 | NCBI WGS metagenome assembly JABAOE01 (sample SAMN14538627, study PRJNA623070) | marine sediment metagenome | biome: marine biome [ENVO:00000428]; feature: marine pelagic biome [ENVO:01000023]; material: deep marine sediment [ENVO:00002113] | place: India: Gulf of Khambhat ... | reverse complement strand
TTCGAGCGCCTGGTGTTTCTGAATCGTCGCAGGCAGTGACCGGCGCCATGCTCGTCGAGTTCTTCTTCATGCTGCGACGCGCCGAAATTCCCGTATCGGTGACCGAGTTTCTGAGCCTCCAGGAGGGACTCGCGCGGCGCGTCGCCGGATACAGCGTCGACGACTTCTACTACCTGGCACGCGCAACGCTGGTCAAGGACGAGCGCCACTTCGATCGCTTCGACCGCGTCTTCGGCGCGCACTTCCAGGGGCTCGAGGAGCTCTTCGACGAGGTCATCGGCGAGATACCCGAGGAATGGCTGCGCCGCCAGGGGATTCGCTACCTCAGCGAGGAGGAGAAGCAGCGCATCGAAGCCCTGGGCGGATGGGACAAGCTCATGGAGACGCTGCGCGAACGGCTCGCCGAGCAGCGCGAGCGCCACCAGGGAGGATCGAAGTGGATCGGCACCGCGGGCACGTCGCCGTTCGGTGCGTACGGTTACAATCCGGAGGGCGTGCGCATCGGTCAGCACGAGTCGCGCCATCGGCGCGCGGTCAAAGTGTGGGATCGGCGCGAGTTTCGAAACCTGGACGACCGGGTCGAGATAGGCACCCGCAACATCAAGCTCGCGCTGCGGCGCCTGCGCCAGTTCGCCCGCCAGGGTGCCGCCGATGAGCTCGATCTCGACGACACGATTCGCTCGACGGCGCGCAACGCCGGGCTGCTCGATTTGAAGCTCGTGCCCGAGCGGCACAATGCCGTCAAGGTGTTGCTGTTTCTCGACGTGGGCGGTTCCATGGATGAGCACGTGAAGATCTGTGAGGAGCTCTTCTCCGCAGCGCGCTCGGAGTTCAAACACCTGGAGCACTACTACTTTCACAACTTCGTTTACGAGGCGCTCTGGAAGGACAACGGACGGCGCACGCGCGAGCGCATCTCCACCTATGAGCTCATGCACACCTACGGCGCCGATCACAAGCTGATCTTCATCGGCGATGCAGCCATGAGCCCCTACGAGATCATTCATCCGGGCGGCAGCGTCGAGCACTGGAACGAGGAGCCGGGGGCGGTGTGGATGGGACGACTGCTGGCCACCTATCCGAGCGCCATCTGGCTCAACCCGGAGCCGGAGGTTCGCTGGGAGTACACGCCGTCCATCGGGCTCACCCGCGAGATCATGGGCGAGCGGATGTTTCCGCTGACGCTGGCCGGCTTGGATCGAGGCATTCGGGAATTGCAGAAGGCGGGTACGGGTGTCTCCGCTTAAGGACCGAACGGGGGCCCTGACGAGTGCCGGATGATCCCGCGGCGGGATCATCCGGTACGGCAACGGGGCTAGAACAACCCTTCGATCTCGCCCGCGTCGTTGAGGTGGATGGCCTCCGCCGCCGGCACCCGCGGTAATCCCGGCATGGTCATCATCTCCCCGCAAATCGCCACGACGAACTCGGCGCCGGCCGAGAGGCGCAGCTCGCGGATCGGAATGACATGGCCTTGCGGCGCGCCCTTGGCGTTGGGATCGGTGCTGAAGCTGTACTGGGTCTTGGCCATGCACACCGGGAAGCGACCGTAGCTCTCGTTGAGCTGCGCGAAGCGGTTGCGCACCGCCTGATCGGCGCTGATGTCCGACGCGCCGTAGATATTCGTGGCGATGGTCTTGACCTTGTCCCACAGGCTCATGTCGTCGGGATAGAGCGGCGCGAACTTTGCCTCGCCCGACTCCACCAGGGCGACCACCTGGCGGGCGAGCTCCTCGGTTCCGGCGCCGCCATTGGCCCAGTGCGAAGCCACCACCGCTTTCGCACCGTGCTCGGCGGCAACTTCGCTGACGGCCTGCATCTCTGCCTCGGTGTCGGCGATGAACTGATTGACGGCCACCACCACCGGCACGCCGAAGCGTTTGAGATTGGTAATGTGCCGCCCCATGTTGGCGCAACCGGCGCGCACCGCGTCGACGTTCTCCTCCTTGAGGTCGCTCAAGGGGACACCGCCGTGCATCTTCAGCGCGCGGATCGTCGCCACCAGCACCACCGCGTCCGGCTCGAGCCCGGCCTTGCGGCACTTGATGTCGAAGAACTTCTCGGCGCCCAGGTCGGCACCGAAGCCGGCCTCGGTCACCACGTAGTCGGCGAGCTTGAGCGAGGCCTTGGTGGCGACCACCGAGTTGCAGCCGTGGGCGATGTTGGCGAAGGGCCCGCCGTGGATGATGGCGGGATTGTTCTCGAGCGTCTGCACGAGATTCGGTTGCAAGGCGTCGCGCAGCAGCACCGTCATGGAGCCGTCGGCTTTGAGCTCGCGCGCCGTCACCGGCGAACGGTCGCGGGTCTGGCCGACGACGATATTGCCGAGTCGCCGCTGCAGATCCTGCAGGTCGTCGGCGAGGCAGAAGATCGCCATGACCTCGGAGGCCACGGTGATGTCGAATCCGTCCTGGCGCGGAAAGCCGTTACCGATGCCGCCGAGAGCGCACAGCGTGCTGCGAAGCGCACGGTCGTTCATGTCCACCACCCGGCGCCAGGAGATGCGCCGCGCGTCCAGACCGAGCGCGTTACCCCAGTGAATGTGGTTGTCGAGCATGGCGGCGAGCAGGTTGTTGGCCGCACCGATGGCGTGAAAATCACCGGTGAAGTGCAGATTGATGTCCTCCATGGGCACCACCTGGGCATAGCCGCCGCCGGCCGCGCCGCCCTTGATGCCGAAGCACGGTCCGAGACTCGGCTCGCGCAGACACACCAGCGACTGCTTGCCGATGCGATTCAAGCCGTCTGAGAGACCCACCGAGGTGGTGGTCTTGCCCTCGCCCGCCGGTGTCGGCGTGATCGCCGTCACCAGAATCAGCTTGCCGTCGGGGCGGTCACGCAGCGAAGCGACATAGTCGTGGGTCAGCTTGGCCTTGGTCGGTCCGTAAGCGAGCATGGCGTCGTCCGGAACGCCGAGCTTCTCGCCGATACTGCGGATGGGTAACAGGCTTGCCGCGCGGGCAATCTCGATGTCGCTCTTGACGGTGGCCACGGTTGGAATCCCCCCTTGCTGCGCTTCTTATCACCCGGCTCAGGCGCCGGCAGTATACAGTATCAGGTATACCAGACCCATCGGCTCACCCGGCGGCGAGCAGGTGATCGTCGATCAGGGATTTCAGCCAGGCTTCCATGGGACCGTCGAAGCGTCGGGCATCCGCCTCCTGGCGTGCGCGCGCATGCGCGCCGGGTGCGCTCAGCGCATGGGGTGACGCGTCGAGCCACGCGCCGCGCATGGGCGCGGTCGCCTCGGGATGGAACTGCAGAGCGAAGGCGCGGCGGCCGATGCGAAATGCCTGGTTCGGATAGATCTCGCCGGCAGCCAGCAGCACCGCCCCCTCTGGAAGCTCGAAGCCTTCCTGATGCCACTGATACACGTGCAGCGGAGCAGGAAAATACGCCCGACCCGGTGCGGTGGGATCGACCCGCACGAAGCCGATCTCGTGCAGACCCTGCGGATGCCGGGCGACGCGTGCCCCGAGGGCGTGCGCCAGCAGCTGACCGCCGAGGCACAGGCCCAGATAAGGGCGATCGGCGGCGACCCAGCGCCGAATCCAGTCGATTTCGGCGCGCAGATAGGCGAGGCTGTCGGCGTCGTTGACGCTTTGCGTCCCGCCGTAGACCACCGCGGCCGCGTAGGGCTCCGTTTCCGGCGGCAGCACGTCACCGCGCGCCGGGCTGCGCCAATCCAGCGCGAAACCGCGGCGCGAAAGATGGGCCGCGACGCGGTCGTCACGACCGTCATCCATGTGCTGGACGAGCAGCACCTTGTTCGTCAATGGGTGTGACTTCCCCTGGTGCCGGAGGTGGCGGCGAGTGTAGCACCGCTGGCCCGGGGCTCGCCGCCGGCGCAGCGGGCACGTTTCACGAATCGGACCATTCGGGGGGGTATTCGGCCGCCGTTCGGGTTACGATCGCGGCTCGTGAGCGGCGAAGGACCCAGGACCCCGCGGTGTGGCTGCGCGACGACAAGGAGGCCTGGAGAACGCGATTGAGCGGAGATCGCCTGTAGCGCCCGGCCAGGCCGTCGACCCAGACGCCGCACGGCAGAGTGAGCGCACGGACAGAAAAATGCCGGAAAGTCAGCAAGTTGAGACGAGCGCGGACGAGGCTTCGGGGGCGGGGCACGAGCACGCCTCAGAGGCTACCGTGCCCGGCCACCGTGGCAGGACCAAGCGCCGACACTCCCTCGAATCGTCTGTGGCGCTTCCGGCGGAGTCCATCCGTCGACGGCTGGAGCGGCTCGAGCGCCAGAATCGATGGCTGCGTCTTGGATTTCTCGTCCTCGTTCTGGTGGTGGCATACGTCGTCTCCGACCGGCTGAACCTGGAGAACGCCATCGTCAAGCAAACCCTGGTGGAATCCAAAGAGCTCAAGCTGCTCGACAACGACGGCAACCCGCGCCTGTTCGTGCGCATGTATTCCCGGGTCCCGGTGATGCAGGTGTTCGACGGCACCGGCAAGCCGCGCATGTCCCTGGGACTGCGCTTCGACGATACGCCTTTCATCGATCTCTCCGACGCCAGAGGCCGCACCCGCGCGACGTTCGAGATGACCCCGAACGACGCCCCCGCCGTGCGCCTCATGGACGAGACCGGCAAGACCACTTTCCAGATCAACTGATCCAGGTTGCCGCAACGTTCGGCGTTTGCCGCGTAGCGTCCAGCAACGGCAGCCCGGTTATCGGGAAACCCGGCGGGTCGTTTACAATGCCGCACGTGACCCCCGCGGCGTTTTCCAGGGAATGACGGCAACCGTCCGGCGATGCGCGCACGTCGCACTCGGACTGGCGCTGCTCGTGCTCGCGGGCTGCGCGGACGACGGCGAGGCGCTGAGCGAACACCTGACGCGGGCGCGGGATCACCGAGCCAGCGGTGACATGCGAGCCGCGCTCGGTGAGCTCGAGCGCGTTCTGCAAATCGATCCGCGCCACGCGGAAGCGCGCTGGCTGCTGGGGCGCACCTACGTCGACCTCGGCGACACGGCGCGCGGGCACGAGCAGCTGAAACACGCGCGCGATCTCGGCTTTACGGCGCCGGATACGCATCGCACCGAGCTTGGCGCCGCGCGCGTCACAACCGCAGAAGCCCAGAGCCTGCTCAAGGCGGGTCGCAGGCACTTCATGCGGCGCGAGCTCGAACAGGCCCGCGTGCTCCTCGAGCGCTACCTCGAGCAGCTGCCCACGGACGACGAGGCGCGCAAGCTGCTCGCCGCCGTTCACATCGAGCTCGACCAGGCGGCATCGCTGGCGCCCGACGATGCCGCCATCCGCACCCAGCTCGCGGTCGGCTACCTGGCGACCGGCGACCCCGGCGACGCCGTCGCCGAGCTGGAGCGGGCCGTGAGGAGCAATCCCCACTTCTCGCGCGGCGATGCACTGCTGGTCGTGACGCATCTGCAGAATCGCGCCTTCGACCAGGCGATCGCCGCTGCCAGCCGCCTCGCGGAGAAAAACCCCGCCAGCGCGCGGCTGCAGAACCTGCTGGGAGCCGCCTACGAGGGCAGCAACGACGACGCGATGGCCCGGCAAAGCTACCGCAAGGCGGTGCAGCTCAATCCCGACTACGCCACCGCCGCGCTCAACCTCGCGCGCATGGATCTGCGCGAGGGAAAACGCGACGAGGCCCGCGCGGCCTACGAGCGTGTGCTCGAGCGCCACGCGCATCAGCCGGTCGCCCTGGTGGCCCTGGCCAGCATGGCCAGCGAGGAGGGACGCACCCGGGAGGGCATCGCCCTGCTCGAGCGCGCCCGTGAAAAGAACCCGCGCGCGCTTCAACCGCGCCTGATTCTCGCCGGCTACCAGCTGCGCCGTGGCAACGCCGGGCGGGCGCTCGCACTCGCCCGCGAGGCCCACGCCATCGCGCCGCAGCTCGCGGCCACCACCCTGCTGCTCGGCCGTACCCAGGTTGCCACCGGCATGCACGACGATGCCATCGGCACCCTGAGCGAGCTCGCCGGGCGTTACCCCGATTCCGCCGAGACGCACATTCAGCTGGCGCTGGCCTACGCCGGCAAGCGTGACGCCGCCAACGCGCGCAGAGCGCTCGAGCGCGTGCTCCGCATCAGCCCCGGTCACATCACGGCAAGGCTCGGGCTCGGCACCCTGGCGCTGCGCACGGGCCAGCACGATGAGGCCCTGCGCATCGCCCGCGCGCTCCAGGAAGCACAACCGCAATCCTCCGCCGGCTTCGCGCTCGAGGGCGACGTGTGGATAGCGCGCGGCGATGCTCGCGCCGCCACCGACGCCTACGCCAGGGCCATCGACGCGGCGCCGACGTCGGCGACGGTGCTCAAGCTCTACGCGGCTCGCAGCCGGGCGGGGGAAGCCGACGCGGTGGCTACCCTGAGCGAGTGGCTCGACGCAAATCCCGACGACGCCGCGGTGCGTCTCGCCTACGCGGCCACGCTGCACCAGGGCGGCGAAAAGGATCGGGCGATGGCGGAGTATCGCCGTGTTCTGGAAATTCGCCCGGCCAACGTGCTGGCCCTGAACAACCTCGCCTGGCTCTACCACGAGCAAGGCGACGCACGCGCCATCGAGCTCGCCGAACGCGCCTATGCCCGCGCACCGTCGCGTGCCGATATCATCGACACCTACGGCTGGCTGCTGGTGCAGGAGGGCCGCATCGACAAGGGTCTCGGCCTGCTCGAGCAGGCCGCGCGACGGGCTCCCACGAACGGCGATATTCGCTATCACCTGGCCGTCGGCCTGGCGCAGGCGGGCGAGCAGTCTCGGGCCCGTCACGAGCTCGTGGCGCTGCTCGAATCAGGAACGGTATTCTCCCGCAGACCGGCCGCCGAGGCGCTTCTCGAAACGCTCGAGCAGCCGTCTGCGACACCCCGTTCGGAGCGTAAATTTCAATGATTTCAGCGCCCTTCACAAAATTGCTCGGTTGAAGTCGGGGTAACGCTCGGACTACAATCGCGGGGCCGGTGTCCTGCTGATGCAGGCAAAACGCAAACAAGACTGAATCGAAGAGTGCCGATTGCTGGCGCCCGAAGGGCACAGCAGCAAGGCGCCACATGGAGGAGCCCAATCTTTCGCAGCGCGGTTGACCGCGACTTCCAAGGCCTGTGCCTGCTTTGCAGCCGCGTTTTCCGCGCGCCGTTAATCGCCGAGGCAGACTCCCGAAGGGCCGCACAATCGCGTCCCTTGAATGCCTACCCGGGGCACGCTCAGATACAAGGAACGCAAAGGGTGGTAATCGATGTCCACGGATAACCAGGCATTCGTCCAATTCGCCGATGTTCAGAAGAGCTACGACGGCGAGACGTTGGTGGTGAAGAATCTCAACCTGGACATCGAGAAGGGTGAATTCGTCACGATGCTCGGTCCTTCGGGCTCCGGCAAGACCACCTGCCTGATGATGCTGGCGGGATTCGAGACCGCGACCCACGGCGACATCATCCTGGACGGCAAGCCCATCAACAACGTCGCGCCCCACAAACGCGACATCGGCATGGTGTTCCAGAACTATGCGCTGTTCCCGCACATGACGGTATCCGAGAATCTCGCTTTTCCCCTCGAGGTGCGCAAGCGCTCGAAGAGCGACATCGAGGAGCGGGTCAAGAAGGCGCTCGACATGGTCGAGCTCGGCGCTTTCGGCAACCGCCGGCCCGGTCAGCTCTCCGGCGGCCAGCAGCAGCGCGTGGCGGTCGCGAGGGCCCTGGTGTTCGAGCCGAAGCTCGTTCTGATGGACGAGCCCCTTGGAGCGCTCGACAAGCAGCTGCGCGAGCAGATGCAGTACGAGATCAAGCACATTCACGAAAACCTCGAGGTCACCGTGGTGTACGTCACCCACGATCAGAGCGAGGCGCTGACCATGTCGAACCGCATCGCGGTGTTCAACGACGGCATCATCCAGCAGCTCGCCGCGCCCGAGGATCTCTACGAGCTGCCCGAGAACGCGTTCGTCGCCCAGTTCATCGGCGAGAACAACCGTCTGGTCGGCACCGTGAAGGGCTTTACCGGCAAGAACTGCACGGTTCAGGTGGAGAATGGCCAGACCGTCGAGGCGCTGGCGGTCAACGTGCGCAAGGAAGGCGAGCATTCGACCCTTTCGCTGCGCCCCGAGCGCGTCTTCGTACGGCCCGAGCCCGGAAGCTGCCCGAATGTCTTCGATGCCACCGTCGAGGAGCTCATCTATCTCGGCGATCACGTGCGCACGCGCGTTAACCTTCTGGGCCACAACGATTTCATCATCAAGATTCCGAATTCCGCCGGTCATCAGCACCTGCAGACGGGCGAGACCGTCAAGGTGGGATGGCAGGCAGAAGACTGCCGCGCGCTCGACTATCTGTGAGCCTCGGCTTGGAGGAAAACCAGGAAGGCACGAAACGGAGACGAGGGAAGAGAACCGAAGAATTGCCGACCATGACGGCATTTTCGCCGAAGGTACCGGCACAAACACTGCGATTCAACGGAGAAAAACGCTATGAAGAGCTTCCGCAATTCAGTCTGTCTGGCTGTAGCCGGTGCCGCCCTCGGGATGGTCGCGGCTACGCCTGTGCTGGGCGCCGAGTCCCTGACCGTCGTGTCATGGGGCGGTGCTTATACCCGCAGCCAGGTCAAGGCCTATCACGAGCCGTTCACCAAGAAGACCGGCATCAAAATCAACTCCGAGGACTACAACGGCGGTATCGCCCAGATCAAGGCCCAGGTCGACTCCGGCAACATCAAGTGGGACGTGGTCGACCTCGAGCCGGGCGACGCCCAGCGCGCCTGCGACGAAGGGCTGCTGGTGGAGATCGATCCGAAGACGCTGCCCGCAGCGCCCGACGGCACCCCCGCCACCGACGACTTCCTGCCGGGCACGATTATGCCCTGCGCAGTCTCGAGCATCGTGTGGTCCACGGTTTACGCCTACGACGACAGCAAGTTCTCCGGCGCCAAGCCGGGCAGCATTGCCGATTTCTTCGATACCAAGAAATTCCCCGGCAAGCGTGGGCTGCGTAAAACCCCTCTCGTCAATCTCGAGTGGGCATTGATGGCCGACGGCGTGCCCAACAGCGAGATCTACGAGACGCTCGGTACTTCCGCCGGTGTCGACCGCGCCTTCAGAAAGCTCGACACCATCAAGAAGGACGTCGTCTGGTGGGAAGCCGGCGCGCAGCCGCCACAGATGCTCGCCGACGGCGAGGTGGCCATGGCGTCGGCCTACAACGGCCGGCTGTTCAACGCCATCGTCAAGGAGAAGAAGCCTTTCGTGATCGTGTGGGACGGCCAGATATGGGCCATCGACCTGTACGCCATCGTCAAGGGCTCGCCGAACGTGAAGGAGGCCCTCGAGTTCGTCAAGTTCTCCACGGACACCCAGCGCCTCGCCGATCAGGCTCGCTGGATCTCCTACGGTCCCGCGCGCAAGTCGTCGATCCCCCTGATCACGACGCACGCCGAGACCGGCGATCCGATGATGCCGCACATGCCGACGACGCCGGAGCACATGAAAACGGCGCTCGCCACCAGCGTCGAGTTCTGGGCTGACAACCAGGATGAGCTGAACGAGCGTTTCACCACCTGGCTCGCGAAGTAAGGCCGGTTCCGGGGACGGGTCGTGGACCCGTCCCCGGATCGTCTGAGTGAGCCCATGACCGGCGTGGGCTCACTCAGACGAGCATCGCAGGAGGCAAGACAATGATCGATGCGAAGCGCCTGCGCGCGCTCTCTATCACCGCCGCGGCGATTGCTCTGATGCTCGCGGGCACAGCGGCTCCAGCCGCCGAGTCTTTGACCGTCGTCTCCTGGGGCGGCGCCTACACCCGCAGCCAGGTGAAGGCCTACCACGAGCCTTTTACCAAGAAGACCGGAGTAAACATCCTTTCCGAGGACTACAACGGCGGGCTCGCGCAGATCAAGACGCAGGTGGAATCAGGCAACATCCGCTGGGACGTGGTGGATCTCGAGCTATCGGACGCAGTGCGCGGCTGCGACGAGGGGCTGCTGGAGCGCGTCGATCCGCGCATCCTGCCGCCCGCGCCCAACGGTACGCCGGCCGAGGAGGACTTCATTCCCGGCACCATCGTCGACTGCGCGGTCGGCGAGATCGTCTGGTCCACGGTGGTGGCCTTCGACCGCACCAAGTTTCCGAACAACCGCCCGTGGACCATCAGGGATTTCTTCGACGTCAAGAAGTTTCCGGGTAAGCGAGGACTTCGCAAGACGCCGCGGGTGAACCTGGAGTGGGCGCTGATGGCGGACGGCGTACCCACGCGGCAGGTCTACGAAGTGCTGGCCACCGAGGAGGGGGTCGACCGCGCCTTCCGCAAGCTCGACGTGCTCAAGCCGCACACCGTCTGGTGGGAGGCCGGCGCCCAGCCGCCCCAGCTGCTGGCCGACGGCGAAGTCGTGATGACATCCGCGTACAACGGCCGCCTTTACAACGCGATGGTCAAGGAGAAGAAGCCCTTTGTCATCATCTGGGACGGTCAGGTGTGGGATATTGATTTGTGGGGCATCGTCAAGGGCACGCCGAGCCTGGCGACGGCGCTCGAGTTCGTGATCTTCTCAACGGACACCGTCCAGCTGGCGAACCAGGCCAAGTACATCTCCTACGGCCCGGTGCGGCGCTCTTCCATGGACCTGGTCGATCCGAAGGTGAAGCCGCACCTGCCCACGTCCCCGGACAACTTTTCTAACTCTCTGCAGAACGATTTCGAGTGGTGGGCGGACAACCAGCAGGATATGGACGAGCGCTTCACCACCTGGCTGACGCGCTGACCGGCGGCAAACTATCGGACGGGACCTGAGAACATGGCGACCGCACAACAGACGATGCACACCTATGAGGTCATGGGCGGCCAGAGCCTCAAGGCTGCGCTTGCCAAGGCCGAGCGCAGGAACAAGATCCGCGCCTTCATGCTGGTGGTGCCGTTGCTGGTCTTCATTGCCTTTGCGTTCCTCGCGCCCATCGTGCGCATGATGTACTTCAGCTTCGAGAACCCGGTCATCGTCGAAACCTTCCCCAAGACCGTCGCGGCGCTCGCCGACTGGGACCCGACCGGCGCGCCGACTCCGCCCGAGGAGGTGTACGCGGTGCTCGCGGAAGAGATATCCCGGGCCGCGAAGGACCGCTCCATCGGTAAGGCCGCCACGCGACTCAACTACGACAAGGGCGGTATGCGCAGCCTCATGACCAAGACCGGGCGCAGGGTGAGCCGCATGCAGGCGGGCCCCTTCATGGACGGCAAGTGGAAAGAGGCGTTCCTGAAGATCTCCAAAAAGTGGGGAGATCGGGACGTCTGGGTGACAATCAAGGACGCGGGCCGGCGCTACACGCCGAGCTATTATCTCAAAGCGCTCGATTTCAGGCGTAACGCGGAAGGCGACATCGTTCCGGAGCCCGAGAGTCGTCAACTCTATCTGCTCACCGGCATGGACTCCGTCTGGGTGCGCACATTCTGGATCAGCGCGCTGGTGACCATACTGTGTGTGCTGCTGGGTTACCCGGTGGCCTATCTGCTCGCGAACCTGCCGCTTCGCTACAGCAATCTGCTGATGATTCTGGTACTGCTGCCCTTCTGGACGTCGCTGCTGGTGCGCACCACCGCGTGGGTCGTGGTGCTGCAAACCGAAGGAGTGCTCAATGACGTGCTCATGTTCCTCAACATCATCGACGAACGCATCCAGCTGATTTTCAACCGATTCGGCGTGCTGGTGGCGATGACGCACATTCTTCTGCCGTTCATGATTCTGCCCATCTACAGCGTCATGAAGAACATCCCGCCGAGCTACGAGCGCGCCGCGCGCTCGCTGGGCGCAACGCCGTGGACGGCGTTCTGGCGGGTGTACTTTCCCCAGTCCCTCGCCGGCATCGGCGCCGGTGGCCTGCTGGTCTTCATCCTCGCGCTCGGCTACTACATCACCCCGGCGCTGGTCGGCGGCCCGACGGATCAGATGGTCAGCTACTTCATTGCCGATCACACCAACCGTTCGCTCAACTGGGGCCTGGCATCTGCCCTTGGAGGCATTCTGCTCGTTGGCGTTCTTGCGGTTTACATTCTGTACGACAAGGTTGTCGGCATCGATAACATGAAGCTCGGGTAAAGCAATGGCAAAGATTCTCGTTTACGCATTGCTTTTCGTCTGTCTCGTGGTGGCCGTGCGCGCCTCCATCAAAGGGCTGAGGAACCTTCCCCCGTACGTCGGTTCGCTGGGAAGGTCCTGGTACATCGGATTCCGTGTGATCTGCGGCGCTATCCTGGTGTTTCTGATCATGCCGATTCTGGTGATCATTCCGCTTTCTTTCAATTCCGAGCCCTACTTCACTTACCCCATGCCCGGATTCAGCCTGCGCTGGTACGAGGATTTCTTCGTTGGCGAGCAGAGCAAAGTCTGGCACCTGGCGATCAAGAACAGCGTCATCGTGGCGATATTCGCCACCTTAATCGCCACTGCGCTCGGCACCATCGCCGCGGTGGGCTTGAGCAATGCCCGGCTGCCCGGCAAGACGTTTCTCATGGGTCTGCTGATCTCCCCGATGATCGTGCCGCTGGTGATCACCGCCGTGGGGATGTACTTTTTCTACTCCCTGATCGGCTTCACGCCGCGGCAGCTGAGCGAGATCTGGTCGGGGCTTCATCTGCTGCCCGTCATCCTCGCGCATGCCGCGCTCGGTACACCCTTCGTGGTGATTACCGTCACGGCGACCCTGGTGGGCTTCGATCAGAGCCTGACACGAGCATCGGCGAGCCTCGGCGCCGACGGCTTGCGTACCTTCTTCAAGGTGACCGTGCCGCTGGTGCTGCCGGGCATGATCTCCGGTGCGCTGTTTGCCTTCATCACCTCCTTCGACGAGGTGGTGGTCGTGCTTTTCCTTGCCGGCATCGAGGAGTACACGATCCCGAGACGCATGTTCGCCGGTATTCGCGAGCAGATCAGCCCGACCATTCTGGCGGTCGCTACGATTCTGGTGCTTCTGTCAATTTTGCTCCTGACCGCGCTGGAACTGCTGCGAAGACGCAACGAGCGCATGCGCGGAATGACACCGGCCTGACGAGAGGGAACCGATGCTCAAGAACATCCTTGTGGCGACCGATGCGTCGCCCGCTTCCAATCGCGCCATCGATCTCGCTGCTGACATGGCCGGCAAGTACGATGCCACGCTGCACCTGCTCTACGCGGTGCGCGAGATGCAGCTGCCCCCGGAGCTGAAAAAGATGGCGGAAGTCGAAAAGATAGCGGGCGCCCGCTCGGACGTCATGGAGTTCGTCGGCAGAAAAATCCTCGGCGACGCGGAGGCCCGTGCGTTGAAAAAAGGCGCAGGTAAGGTCAAGACCGCCCTCGAGCACGGCGATCCGGCCACGGTGATCCTGCGCTACGCGAAACGCCGCAAGGCCGATCTCGTCGTCCTCGGCACCCGGGGACTCGGTAAGGTGAAGGGCGTGCTCATGGGAAGCGTCTCACGCAAAGTCACGAATTTGTCCGAGATCAACTGCCTGATCATCCATTGAATCGCGCGCAGGCGCGAGCGCGCACTCGCGGCCAGTCCCATTCATGCTGCGCGTCACACTGATCGTCGTACTGGTCGTCTCGCTCGCGGGCCTCGCGTGGATCGCGGCCGAGTGGGCGCGGCTCCACTACGTGCCGACACCGCGACCCATCGAGGTTCCCGTCGATGCATTCATCCAGCATCCCGGCTACGAGATGATGGCTACCCGGGCCATCGAGTCGTTTGCCGCCATGTCCGAGGCCCGCCAGCGTGCGCTCAGCGACAATCTGCGCGCCAGTCTCGGCGAAGTGGCTGTCGAGCTCGCCGCACTGAACGCATCGAGCCCGGCGATTCTCTGCGTCGGAGAGCAGCACATGGCTTCGACGAGGCACTTTCTCGCAGACGTATTCCTCGCAGCGCTTCCATTTGACGTGCTTCTGCTCGAGATTGCAGGCGACGAGCTGCCGGCGATCATGCAACGCATCGACGCAGGCGAGCCGCAGGTGCCTTTGCTCGGCGAGGACATCGCCGGCGTCGTGCGCTCAGCACGCAGCACCAACCCGGGAATCGTCGTGGCCGGCATCGATGAGACGCAGAGTCAGAGGAACCAGCGCATCCATCGGAAACAGGGGTCCCGAGACATCTCCATCGCAGGCAATCTGCGCAGCCAGCTCCGACGCGGCAAGCGCCACGCCGTGGTCTTCGGTGCCCTGCACTGCGCCGATCAGCCGAACTGGATGTACCGGCGCATCCGCCTCGGCGAGCATCGTGTCAGCCGCGATCAGATTCGCAACATCAACGTGATCGGTGAGCATCAGGACGGCACCCTCGAGGCCTTCCTCGAATTCATCCACGTCATCGGCATCCCCCGCAGGAATTTCGTGATTGCCGACACGGGCAGGCTGGATTCGACCCTCCTCGACTGGTTTCCGGGCCTGACGCGGAGCTTCGGACGTTTCGACAGCGTCATCGTGTTCCGGGAACACGACCACGCCCATTCTCGTGCGAGGCCCCGCTCGGTAGAATAGGCCTCAGCTTCGAGGGAGGAGCCACCATGATGAGACGAACGAAAATCACAACCCTGCTCGCGTTACTCTGCGTGCACGGGGCCGTCGCGGCCGCCGACGTCAAGATTGGCATGATCACGACTCTGTCCACCAAGGCCGGCTATCTCGGCGAGGAGATCCGCGACGGATTCCGCCTCGCCATGGACCGCGAAGGCGGTAAGCTCGGTGGAGTCACTGTCGAGCTGCTGGTCGAAGACGATGGTCGCAAGCCGGAACGTGGTAAGCAAATCTCCGAGCGCTACATCAAGCGCGAGAACATCAAGATCATCACCGGAATCGTCTTCTCGAACGTCGCCATGGCGGTGGTGCCCAAAGTCGTTCGCAGCGACGTAATCTACGTGAGCCCCAATGCCGGGCCGTCGCAGCTCGCGGGGAAGGGATGCCACGAGAACTATTTCAACGTCGCCTGGCAGAACGACAACCTTCACGAGGTTACCGGAAAGTTCGTGACCGACCAGGGATTCGCCAACGTTTATATGCTGGCGCCGAACTATCCTGCTGGTAAGGACTCCCTGGCGGGATTCAAGCGCTACTACAAAGGCGGCATCTCTGGAGAGGTCTACACCAAGCTCGGGCAGTCGGATTATTCCGCCGAGCTTGCTGCCCTGCGCGCAGCCAAGCCCGACGCCGTTTTCTTCTTCCTGCCGGGCGGTATGGGCATCAATTTTCTCAAGCAGTACTCACAGGCGGGGCTCAGCAGCGAGATCCCGGTGTTCGGACCCGCGTTTTCATTCGACGAGCGCCTGCTGAAGGCGGTCGGGGATGCCGCCGTCGGTGTGCACAACGGCTCCCAGTGGAACCGGGACCTCGACAATGGCGCCAACGGGGAGTTCGTAGCCGCCTTTCATGCAGCCTACGGCCGCTATCCGACGCTCTACGCGAGCCAGGGCTACGACGCAGCGCGGCTCATCGGCAGCGCCATTGCAGCGGTCGGCGGAAACATCAGTGACACCAAAGGGCTGCGCAGCGCGCTTCGCGCAGCGAAGTTCGATTCCGTGCGCGGTGATTTCCGCTTCGGGCCGAATCAGCACCCGATTCAGGATCTGTACGTGCGCAAGGTCGTGAAGAGCGCCGACGGCAGCTTTACCAATCGCACGGTCAAGAAGGTCTTCACCAACCACGCCGACGCGTACGCCAAGGACTGCAAGATGTAGCCCATGCTGCTGCTCGTCGAACAGGTCCTCAACGGGCTTCAGCTGGGGGTGATGCTGTTCCTGATGGCGGCCGGCCTGACGCTGGTCTTCGGCATCATGCGGCTCATCAATCTGGCCCACGGCTCCATGTACATGCTCGGCGCCTTCGTCGCGGCCACGGTGACCGCAGCGAGCGGCAGCTTCATGCTCGGCTTGCTGGCTGCCGTGGCAGCGGCGGCGCTGGTAGGCCTGCTGGTGGAGCTCGTGGTGCTGAGGCGCCTTTACCCACGCGACCACCTCGATCAGGTCCTCGCGACCTTCGGGCTGATTCTGTTCTTCAACGCCCTTGTGCAGATTGTGTGGGGCCGCCAGCCCCTGTTCATGGATGTCCCCGAGGCGCTATCGGGCAGCGTGGAGATGATCCCCGGCGTCCCCTACCCCGCTTTTCGCCTGGCCATCATCGCGACCGGTCTGACCGTTGCCGGGCTGCTCTATCTGCTCATCGGGCGCACACGCCTCGGCATGCAGATCCGTGCCGCGGCCAGCAACCGCGACATGGCCGAGGCCGTCGGCATCGACACCCGAATGCTCTACAGCCTGGTGTTCGCCCTCGGCGCCGGGCTGGCGGGGCTCGCCGGATTGATGGCGGCGCCGATCCTGGCGGTCGAGTCCGGCATGGGTGAGAGCATTCTCATCGAGACATTCGTCGTCATCGTCATCGGTGGGCTCGGATCGATTCGCGGCGCGTTTCTCGCCGCCCTGCTGGTGGGACTCGTGGACACCCTTGGACGGGCCTTTCTGCCGACGCTGCTCAGGCTCTTCCTGCCGGCCGCCACGGCCGATGGCGCCGGCGCGTCACTCGCCTCCATGGGTATCTACATATTAATGGCTGCGGTGCTGCTGTGGCGCCCGCGCGGGCTGTTCCCCGCGCCCGCGTGAGCGCAGCGCCCACGCCCCTGCCGCCGCGGCCATGAAGCTCTCCGCTCGCAAGCGACTCCTCTGGTATGTCGGCGGCGCGCTGCTCGCGCTTCTGCCGCCGCTCGCGGGGCTCGCGGACGAGCCCTTCATGGTGTCACTGGCGAGCCGCATTCTCATCTACGCCATCGCCGCCGTCAGCCTCGACCTGATCCTCGGCTTCGGCGCCATGGTGAGTCTCGGTCACGCGGCGTTCTTCGGCGCCGGCGCCTACGTGGTCGGCATTCTCGCTTTTCATGCTTTCGAGGGTGTGCCACTCGCGAGCGGACCGATTCCGGTGTCCGGGACCAATAATGCGCTGGTGTCCTGGCCGCTCGCGGTGATCGTCTCGGCCTTGCTGGCCACCGTGATCGGCGCGCTCAGCCTGCGCACCTCGGGGATTCACTTCATCATGATCACGCTTGCCTTCGCGCAGATGCTTTTCTACTTCTTCGACTCACTGGAGGCCTATGGCGGCGACGACGGACTGAGCCTCTGGAGCCGCAACGATCTGGCCGGACTCGATCTCGGCGACGACACGACTTTTTATTATGTCTGTCTCGGGTCCCTGGCGATGTTTATGCTCATCTGTCAGCGCCTGGTCAACTCGCGCTTCGGCATGGTGATCCGCGGCTGCGCACAGAACGAACGCCGCATGCGTGCGCTGGGCTTTCCCACCTACCGCTACAAGCTGCTGTGCTTCGCCATCGCCGGCGCCGGCGCCGGGCTCGCCGGTGCGCTCATCGCGAATCAAACGGAATACGTGAGCCCGGGCCTGCTTCACTGGACGCGCTCCGGTGAGCTGCTGGTGATGGTGATTCTCGGTGGCATGGGTACGCTCATCGGGCCCGTGCTCGGCGCCGCGGTGCTGCTGCTCGGCGAGGATCTGCTGGCCATCTTCACCGAGCACTGGCAGCTGTATCTCGGCCCGCTCCTGATCTTGGTTGTCCTCACCACGCGCCGCGGGGTCTACGGGCTCCTCCTCGGCAGAGGCAACGATGGTGGCTGACTGGCTGCTCGACACATGCGCGCTCAACAAGTCCTTCGGTGCCGTGGTCGCCAGCGAAGCGTTGTCGCTGCAGGTTCGCCGCGGCGAGATTCACGCGCTCATCGGACCCAACGGCGCTGGCAAGACGACGGTCATCAACCAGCTGGCCGGAGAGCTGCTACCGGATTCGGGCAGCATTCATTTCGACGGACGCGACATCACCTCGCTGTCCGTTCACCGCCGCGCGCGTCTGGGTCTTGCCCGCACCTTCCAGATTTCAACGCTCTTCGATGGCCTCACGGTGTCCGAGAACCTCGCCCTCGCCGTGCAGCCCCGGCTCGGTCACAGCTACCGCTTCTGGCGCCGCGCAGACCGGGATGCAGCGCTTGGCGCGCCGGTCGCGGAGCTTCTCGATCGTCTCGATCTCGGCGCGCTTGCCGGCACCCGAGCCGGTGCGCTCGCCCACGGCGACAGAAGACGGCTCGAGCTCGCCATGGCACTGGCCGGGCGGCCGACCATGCTGCTGCTCGACGAGCCCATGGCCGGCACCGGACCCGAGTCGAGCCGCGACGTCGCGCGGCTGCTCGACTCGCTCAAGGGTCACATTACGATGCTGCTGGTGGAGCACGACATGGACGTGGTATTCAGCATCGCGGACACCGTCTCGGTCATGGTGTCCGGCCGGTGCATCGCGAGCGGCCCGCCCGAGGCGGTTCGTACCGACCCGCAGGTTCGGCGCGCCTATCTCGGTGAGGACGACTGATGCTCGAGGTGCGCGAGCTGCAATGCCGCTACGGCGACACGCAGGTTCTCTACGGCGTCAGCCTCGATGTCGAGGGCGGCGAAGTGGTGAGCCTGCTCGGTCGAAATGGCATGGGTAAGACCACTACCGTGCGTGCCATCGTCGGCCTCACGCACTTCTTCGCCGGCAGCGTGTGCTTCAGAGGCCACGAGCTCGCCGGCAGCGCCAGCCATCGCATCGTTCGCCAGGGACTGGGTCTGGTCCCCGAGGGCCGACAGATCTTTCCCAACCTGAGCGTGCGCGAGAATCTCGAGGTCGCGCGTCCATCAGCCAGGTCACGGCGAGGCGATGCGTGGAGCATTGCACGCGTCTTCGAGCTGTTCCCGACGCTTGCCGAGCGAAGCCGCAGCGCGGGCAGCCAGCTGTCGGGGGGCGAGCAACAGATGCTCGCCATCGGCCGTGCGCTGATGACGCAGCCGCGGCTTCTAATCCTCGACGAGGCCACCGAAGGTCTCGCCCCACTGGTGCGTGCCGCGATCTGGAGCGCCATCGAGCAGCTCAAGGGCGATGGACAGGCGATCCTGCTGATCGACAAGAACCTCGAAGCACTGCTGCGTATCGCCGATCGGCATTACGTGATGGAGAAGGGCCGCGTGGTCTGGCAAGGCCACTCACGTGCGCTCGCCGATGACGACGATCTGAAGAATCGCTACCTGGGCTTGTGAGATGCGGTGGCAGCTGATCATCTTCGACTGCGATGGCGTGCTGGTGGACAGCGAGCCCATCAGCAACCGTATTATGGCCGAAGTGCTCGCCGAGCGCGGACTGCCGATCGGAATCGAGGACTGCTACGAGCACTTCATGGGCCGCACCATGGACGATTGCTTACACATCCTGCGATCGAGCTTCGGTCACGCGGCCGATCAAGATTTCGTCGAGAGCGTGCGCAGGCGCACCCTCGAGGCGCTGCGCGAGGAGGTGCGACCCATCCCCGGCATCGTCGCCGCGCTCGAGCGCATCGCGGTACCCGTTTGCGTCGCTTCCAGCGGCCAGCTCGTCAAAATGCGCACGACGCTCGAGCGCGCAGGCCTTCTCGCGCGCTTCGAGGGCCGCCTGTTCAGCGCCGCAGCGGTGGCCCGCGGCAAACCACACCCGGACGTTTTCCTGCATGCGGCCGAGACCCTGGGCGCCGATCCGGCCGCCTGCGCCGTCGTCGAAGACACGCCCGTCGGCGTCGAGGCGGGCATCGCTGCCGGCATGACGGTGTATGGATACGCGGCCTTGAGCGATCCAGCTCGGCTCACCGCCGCCGGCGCCCGGGTGTTCGCCGACATGCGCCGGCTGCCCGAGCTGCTCGGACCAGGAGCACCGCCATGACCATCGACCCGGAACTGGAAACCCAGTACAACGCCCGCGCCGCGGTTCCCGAGCACGTGGACATTCAGACCGGCTGGAGGCACCGCAGCGAGCAGCTGCGCGCGCGACGCAGCTGCAGGCTGGATCTGGCCTACGGCGACAGCGAGCGCCAGAAGATCGATCTCATCGAGACCGGCGTCGCCAACGCGCCGCTGGCGGTGTACCTGCACGGCGGCTACTGGCAGCGCGGCGATCGCCGCGACAATCATTTCATCGCCGAAAGCCTTTGCGCCAACGGCATCAACGTCGCCGTGGTCGGCTACGACCTGTGCCCCCAGGTGACCATCGATGACATCGTTGCCCAGGTGCGCGCCGCCCTCGCCTGGCTCTGGCGTCATGCCGATGACCTGGGCTTCGACGCCGACCGCATCCAGGTGTGCGGGCATTCTGCGGGCGGTCATCTCACCGCCATGCTGATGGCGACGCCCTGGCCGGACGTGGCGCGCGATCTGCCGGCCGACCTGGTGCACAGCGGCCTCGCCATCAGCGGGCTGTACACGCTGGAGCCACTCCTGCACACGAGTATCAACGAGGCGGTATCCATGGACGCGCGGACCGCCCGCCGCAACAGCCCGGCGTTCATGCCGCGCATCGGCAGTGCAACCGTCACGGCCGCCGTCGGCGCTCTCGAGAGCGAAGGGTTTCATCTTCAGGCGCACACCCTGGCCGAGAGATGGCACACCCCCGCCGCGCCCGTGGACGTCGTCGAGGTGCCCGGCGCGAACCACTTCACCATCGTCGACGCGCTGGCCGGCCCCGGTGTCCTGCTCGAGCGGGCGCTGGCGATGCTCGGGCAGCGCTGAGCACCGTCGCGCGCCTTCGAGGGCCGGACACCGGGATCGTTTCCGCCCGTAAGTCCCCGCGCGCCTGCCTGTGCCGAACCATGGCGCCAGCCGCGTGGGCTGCGTTGGGAATGTCGGTTTTCTTTACACTTGTCTTGGGGCGTCATCGAGCGCCTCCGCTAACTCATTGAATCGCCACCCTGCGCGTCAGCTGGCCTCGATCTTGCAGCATTCATCAGCCGGCACGGCGGGCACGGGGATCGGCACTCGGTAGTCCCTTTCTCAAAAGCTCCGCACGTTGGTGGCCACCGGGTCCCACAGGCGAGTTGATCAGCAGCTCTCGCCACCGGGAAGGCCGCTTTCCAGCTCGCCCGTGCCGGCTCTCCCCCCCTGCGACTGTGAACGGCGCCGCACACCCGCCGTCCGGCGCTCTCGAGCCGTTAAAGATCCGCGCGCCGGGCCACGATACCCATAGCAAGGACTTGGCCAGTCACCCCTGGAGTCGTTGCGTGAGCGCCTTACTCATTCTGTGTGTTCTTCTGCATGTCGCGCTCGTCATGCACGCCGCTCGCAGTCAGCGCAACGACGCCTGGCTGCTGCTCATGCTGGTGATTCCCGCCCTCGGCACGCTCACCTACCTGGTGAGAATTCTCTGGTGTGCCGCGCTTCGGCCAGTCTGCCTGCCCGCGCCCACGGGGCGGCCTCCCGCCGACCCGCAACGCGAGCTCCATCAGCGCCGCGCGGCCCTGGCGTTGTCCGACAACCTGCTCAATCGCCTCGCGCTGGCGCTCACCTGTCTCAAGCATGGCCGTTACGACGAGGCGGCAGAGCTGTTCGAGAGCCTCGATGCCGGCGAGTGCCACAACGATCCCCTGATCCTGCTCGGGCTCGCGCGCTCGCGCTTCGGCCTGGGCCAGTACCATGCGGCCAAGCAGTCGCTCGATCGTCTCATCGCGGCCAACCCGCACTTCCGCTCCGAGGCCGGGCACCTGCTCTACGCGCGCAGCCTCGAGGCTCTCGGCGAGGTGCACGACGCGTTGCACGAATACGAGGCGCTGACCTCCTACTCCCACGCACCGGAGGCGCATTGCCGTCATGCGCTGCTGCTGACCACCCTGGGCAGACCCGGCGAGGCGAAAGCGCTGTACCAGGCCATGCTGTATGCCATGCAGCGCGCACCCCGCCACTACGCGCGACTGCACCGTCAGTGGATCACCCTCGCCGAGCGCGAGATCGCCGCGCTCACGGCCTGAGCGGCGCCCCTCAGCGCCGCCGCAATCGAATCTCCACCGCGGTTCCGCCGAGCTCGCTCGCGCCGACGTCGACCTGTCCACCGTAGGCTTCGACCACGATGTCGTGCACCACCGCGAGCCCGATGCCGTGCCCCGGCGTCGTCGCATCGGCACGCCCGCCGCGGGCCATCACCGCCTCGACCTTGTCCGCAGCGATCCCCGGACCGTCGTCCTCGACCCGCAACCGCAGCTCCGTGCCGTTGCCGCGCGCGGCCTTGACGCGCACGCGCTTGCCGGCCCACTTGCACGCGTTGTCGAGAAGATTGCCGAATATCTCCATCAGGTCTCCTTCGTCGGCGTGCAGCGCCAGATCGGCATCGACGTCGATGTCCACCGAAAGGCCCTTGTCCACGTAGACCTTGAGCAGCGAATCCGCGAGACGTTCGAGCAGCGGCGCGAGCCGCACCCCCGGCGCAAGCGGCGTCGGCCCCGAGGCTGCCGCCCGCTGCAGCTGGTGATCGATGGTGTCTCGCATGCGCGCGGTCTGCTCGCGAACGCCGCGGCGCATCTGATCCCCATCCGCACCGCCGTCGAGCATGCTCTGAAGCACCGCAAGCGGGGTCTTGAGGCTGTGCGCGAGCTCCGCGAGCGCGTTTCGCGATCGATCGAGACGTCCGCGTCCGGTATCTATGAACGCGTTGATGCGCTCGGTGAGCCGGCCGAGCTCGCGCGGATAGCGCGCCGACAGATGCTTTCTGGCACCGGACTCGATGGCCGCGAGCTCAGAGGCGACACGCCGCAGGGGCGCCAGCCCGTAACGCAGCACCAGCCCCTGGGTGAGCAGCAGGGCAACCGCCGCAGCCGCGAGCCAGCCCCAGAGGCTGCGCCGAAAGCGCACCCGCTGAGCGCCGAGGACATCCCGTGACTCTGCCACCTGAAAGGTGAAGCGCCGCTCCCCTCCGGCATCGAGCTGCCACAGCACCGAGAAGGACATGGCGAAGAGCGCTCTGCCGTCGCTGGCACTGACCGGCGCGAACACGCCGACGCCATCCGCGCCGGTGGCGGGAAACGGAACGGAGAATCCCAGCAGCGAATCCGACTGCCATAGGGTTGCCCCTTCGGCGTCGACGATGCGGGCGTAGAGCCCCGAGTCCGGCAACGCCAAGCGCGCTTCCGGCAGCGCCCTCGGCATGACCAGGCGCACGCCGCCTTCGATCTCGGCGCCCGCCAGGAGGGTGTAGATATGTGCGCGCAGGCGGTCCTCGACCGCCGCCAGCCCGGCATCGCGAAAGGCCCGCTCCAGGGCGAGTCCCGTGAGACCGAGAAAAGCCACCAGCACCAGGCTGGCCGTCAGCGTCAGGCGGGCGTTGAGCGAAAGCACCCGTCACTCTCCCTCACCGGATTCGAGGGCGAGGCGAAAGCGATAGCCGCGCCCGCGCAGGGTCTCGATGGGAGCGAGGTTTCCATGCGGGTCGAGCTTGCGGCGCAGCCGTCCCACCAGCACCTCGACGACGTTGCTGTCGCGCTCGAGATCCTCTTCGTAGACGTGCTCGGAGAGCTCGCTCTTGGAGATCACACGATCGGCGTGCAGCATCAGATACTCGAGGATGCGGTACTCGAATGCCGTCACCGATACCGGCTCACCGCCGATTGAAACGCTCTGCGATCGGGTGTCGAGCGCCAGCGGCCCGCTGCGCAGCACCGGATCCGCCCAGCCCCGGGAGCGGCGGATGAGCGCGCGCAGGCGCGCCAGCAGCTCTTCCATGTGGAAGGGCTTGACCAGATAGTCGTCGCCACCCGACTCGAGGCCGCTCACCTTGTCCTGCCACTGCCCGCGGGCAGTGAGAATGAGCACCGGGAAACGTTCTCCGGCTTCGCGCCAGCGGCGAATCATGTCGATGCCGGAAAGTGCCGGCAGGCCGAGATCGACGATAGCGGCATCGACCGGCAGCTCCTCGCCGCACCAGGCCCCCTCCTCGCCGTCAGCGGCGGCGTCCACCGCGTAACCCTCGCTGCGAAGGCGCGCGACCAGCTGCTCGCGCAGGGTCTCTTCGTCCTCCACCACGAGCACCCGCATCACCAGCTCCCTTTCGCGATCACTGCTCGCTCACTCGAGCAGGCGTCCGTTGCTGGCATCGACGTGATAGACGCGCACGCGTCCACCGTCGAGCAGCACCTTGACGCGATAGATCGGCCGCTTCGAATCGCCCGTCAGCCGCACGTCAAGGATGCGTCCGCCACTCGCCGCGCGCACCGCTGCGGCCGCTTCGTCGGCGCTCACCGCTGGCGGAGACTGGGCAAGGTGCAGGACCACACCCGCCGCCCGGGCTTCGGCGCCGGCGCCCGTGATACCCATCGTCAGCGCCGCCGTCATGATCACGAGCGCCACTGTGCGGACCCGCCGCAGCGGCGAGCTAAACAAGGGAATCGATGCATGCTTGCTCGTGATTCTCATAAGCGGCTCGGCACCGGATCAGAGGCTGGACATAGTGTCGCCGATGTTGGCGGGCTGCGTCACGGCACGAACGAATGTCGGGAACGAATCGATTTACCGGTTCTCGCGGCACGGGGCTGTCTGCCGCGTGCCGATGGCGAGCGCTGCCCCCGGCAGCTTAACCGCAACCAACTGAATCGACTCTGAACGGATGGACGCGGATCAGCGGTGGGCGTCGGAGGCATCCCAGTGCTGCCCCGCGACGAAACCGGAAGCCCCTCCGTCGTGGGTAGACAGGCCCGCGTGGCCGCTGTCGGGCGTCTCCGCAGCGGTGGGCAGCAGCAGCACGTAAAGGACCAGCAGGGCCAGCCAAAGGGCCAAGGCGCGGGAACGGCGCGCCGGAGGGGCCACCTTGATTACCGTGGAATTTTGGTCCAAATCTTTAAGGATTGCGTCGATCATCTCATTGACAAGTTTGCGCAATGACCACCGTTGCGGTCCAGATAGCCAAGGAGGCAACGGGGTCGATCTGTGATGAACATCACCGGGGTACTGTGATGCAGCCTGCACTGAATCGCGAGCGCGCGCCCGCAGCCAATGCGTGATCTGCACGATCTGGAGCTGCTGCTCGGTTCCACGATTCCCATCATCGCCATCGAGACCCACGAGGAGTCACGCGTGGTGGAGCTCTTCCGCCGCGCCGTGGTGCGCTCGCCCAAGCCGTTTTACCACTGGACCGTGACCGATGGTCTGCGGCGTCTCGACCGCGGGGTCGAGCCCCCGGCCGCGCTGCGCGAGCCCACGGATCTGCTGCTGGAAATCAAGAATGCCGGGGAGCCGGCCATCTACCTGCTCTCGGATTTCCACCCCTATCTCGGGGATCCCGTGCACGTGCGGCTGCTCAGAGACATCGCCCAGCAGCGGCTGCTGCTCGGTCACACGGTGGTGCTCGTGTCCCACGCGCTCGACATTCCGCCCGAGATCTCGCGAAGCTGCGCGCGTTTCGCACTCAGCGTCCCGGACCGGGATCAGCTCAAGAGCATCGTCCTCGAGGAGGCGCGCACCTGGTCGCGTCGCAACAGCGGCCGCAACGTGCGCACCCGCAAGCAGCTGCTCGACCGACTCATCGACAATCTGCGCGGTCTGCCGGAGCACGATGCCAAGCACCTCGCCCGGGGCGCCATCGAGGACGATGGCGCCATCACCGAGGAGGATCTGCCGGCGGTGATGCAGGCCAAGTTCGAGCTTCTTGCTCGCGAGGGCGTGCTGTCGTACGAGTACGACACCGCGCGCTTTGCCGAGGTGGCGGGACTCGAGCGCCTGAAGCAGTGGCTGCGGCTGCGCGAGCCGATCTTCGCGGGCACGCTCAGCAAACCTGGACTCGACATTCCGAAAGGGATTCTGCTCCTCGGCGTTCAGGGCTGCGGCAAGAGCCTCGCCGCCAAGGCGGTCGCGGGCTCGTGGGGCCTTCCGCTGCTGCGGCTGGACTTCGGTACCCTTTACAACAAGTATCACGGCGAAACCGAGCGCAATCTTCGCAAAGCGCTCAGCCAGGCTGAAACGATGGCGCCCTGCGTGCTCTGGATCGACGAGATCGAGAAAGGTCTCGGCACCGAGGGTGGCGACTCCGGCACGTCACGGCGGGTTCTCGGATCCCTGCTCACGTGGATGGCCGAGAACGACGCGCGCACCTTTCTGGTTGCGACCGCCAACGATATCGAGTCACTGCCTGCGGAGCTGCTGCGAAAGGGGCGCATGGACGAGATCTTTTTCGTCGATCTGCCGGATGCCGAGACGCGCCGCAGCATCCTCGAGATTCACATGGGCAAACGCGAGCTGGACGCGGAGAAGGTCGACACGCAGGCGCTCGCAGCGGCCTGCGAGGGCTTCTCCGGCGCCGAGATCGAGCAGGCCGTGGTCTCGGCGCTCTACTCGAGCCATGCCAGCGGAAGGCCTCTGGACACCGGGGCGCTCCTCGAGGCGATGCGCGCCACCCGGCCGCTGTCGGTGGTCATGTCCGAGCGGGTCGAGGGGCTCCGGGCCTGGGCAGCCGAGCGCACGGTGGCTGCCAATTGACAGCGGTGCCTCCGGGCAGTAAACAGGACAGGAACAAGCCCACCAGCGCGGAACCGACACCATGAAGCTGAACGACGCACAAATAAGCGAATTCCACGACCGCGGCTACGTGTTTTTGCCCGAAGTTTTCAGCGCCGACGAGGTCGGCGTGCTGACCGCGGAGCTCGAGGGGATCTTCTGCCAGGACCGGCCCGAAAACTTTCGCGAAAAAAACGGCAAGTCCGTGCGCACCACCTTCGCCGCGCACACCTTCAACGATGCGTTCGAGCGCCTCGGCAGGCACCCGCGCCTCGTCGAGCCGGTCATGCAGCTGCTCGGCGGTCCCGTCTACATGCACCAGTTCAAGATAAACGCCAAGGCCGCCTTCGACGGTGACGTGTGGCAGTGGCACCAGGACTTCGGCACCTGGGCACGGGACGATCTGATGCCCGAGCCGCGCGCCATGAACATCGCCGTGTTCCTCGATGACGTGACCGAGTTCAACGGGCCACTGATGTTCATACCGGGCAGCCACAAGGACGGCAAGCTCGAGGCGGGGCACGACCTGGAGACCACGAGCTATCCCCTCTGGACCCTCGACAAGGAGACGGTCGCACGCCTGGTCGACGCGGGCGGCCTGGTCGCGCCCAAGGGCAAGGCGGGCTCGGTGCTGCTTTTCCACTGCAATCTGGTCCACTGCTCCCCGGCGAACCTCTCGCCCTGGAGCCGCACTATCGTCTATCTCAGCCTTTGTCACGTGGACAATCACATCCGCCAGTTCAAGCGACCCGAGTGGATCGCCCACCGGGATTTCACCGCCATCGATGTGCTGCCGGATGACTGCCTGCTGACGCTGGCCCGCGAACGCCTGACGCCGGCCTAGGCGGAATGGAGGAAAGCGACGCACAGGACGACGGCCGCGATTGTCTGCTGAGATTCGTAGACGTCCACAAGCAATACGGCGAGGACGTCATCGCTCTGCGGGGTATGAATCTGGACGTATACCCCGGCGAGTTCCTGACCCTGCTCGGGCCGTCGGGCGGCGGAAAATCCACGGCACTCATGATGCTTGCGGGATTCGATACGCCGACATCCGGCGACATTCTATACAAGGGCCAGTCCCTCGCCGATATCCCGGCTCACCGGCGCAACTTCGGCGTCGTGTTTCAGTCGCGTGCGCTGTTTCCACATTTGAGTGCGCTCGGAAACGTTGCCTACCCATTACGCATGCGCGGCGTGTCCAGATCGGAGGCGGTCAAGCGTGCCCGCGAGGCGCTCAACCGGGTGCACCTCGCGCCACTGGTTTCGAAGCGACCGGCGAGACTCGCTGCCGGTGAGCAACAGCGTGTCGCGCTCGCGCGCGCCATGGTCTTCGACCCCGATGTGATTCTCATGGACGAGCCGCTGGCGGCGCTCGACACGGATCTGGCGATCCGCATGGAGGAGGAGATCCGGCAGATTCACGAGGATCTCGAGAACACCGTCGTTTACGCGACCCAGGATCACACGGAGGCCATCGCCCTGTCGGACCGCATCGCCATCATCAACGCCGGAGCCGTGCAGCAGACCGGCACGCCTGAGGCCCTCTACGAAGAGCCCCAAAACGCCTACACCGCGCGTTTCATGGGCGAGACCAACATGCTTCAGGGAACCGTCACCAGCCACGACGCGCCGATGTGCCAGGTGACGCTGGACACCGGAGAAGAGGTAACGGCGACGGCCATCAACATCCACGGCGCCGGTGCACGCACGCGGCTCTCGGTGCGACCGGAACGTCTTGTCGTCAATCCGGGAGACGACGTCGCGCCGAATCGTTTTCGCGCGAAGGTGTCGGAGATGAACTTCCGGGGCGATCACACGCTCGTTCACCTGCTGCTGCCCTCCGGCACCCGGCTCGAAGCGAAAGTCCCGAACGCCCAGGCAGAGGTCGGCTTCGGACCCGATGGCGACGTCGAGGTTGGATGGCATGCGCGGCACTGCCGCGCCCTGGACCCACCGCAATGACGGTGCGATGAGCCGATGACGACCGAGCTCATTCCCCGGGAGGAGCCGGGCCGCGAGCTCGACACGTTGCGCCGGCGGCTCTCCCAGGCGGCGCACGCGCTCAGCCGTCCCTCGCGCTTGACGCTGCTCTCCTACGCGCTGTGCGCACCGCTCGTGCTTCTGCTCGGCGCGTGTTTCCTGCTGCCGTTGCTCTACGTGCTGCACACGGGGTTGCACAATCCCGTGGTCGGCAGCGCCTGGCCGGAGTTCGTGCGCGCGCTGCAGGCAGACCACGCCAATCCCCCGGGAGAGGTGGTGTTTCGCACCCTCGCCCGTGAGCTTCAGCAGCAGCGCACAGACGAGGCCTACAAGCGTACGCTGAAGCCATTCAGCCAGCAGGAACCCGAACTGTGGCGGCTGCTCCAGCACATCGCGGATACCTTGCCACCGGAAAGTTTCGCGTCCGCCAAGGCGTGGTTCATCGGTGCGGATCCTGCGTGGGCCGAGGCCGATACCTGGAAGATGATTCGCCGCATAGCAGCGCCCTATACGACCCACAATGTCGTCAACGCACTGGACGTCGGGCTGACGCCGGAGGGCACGCTGCGAGTCAAGCCGGTCGAGCGACGCAGCTACAGCCTGGTGATCCGGGACACGGTGATCACGGGCCTCTGGGTGACGCTGATCGCACTGCTCATAGGCTATCCGCTCGCCTATCGTATTGTCACCATGCCGCGAACACCGGCGCGTGTCGTGTTGAACGTGATGCTCGTGCTGCTTTGGACCGCCGTCCTGGTGAAAGCCTACGCATGGATAGCGCTACTGGATCGCAACGGCGTCGTGAACGGCTTTCTCCTTGCAATTGGCGTAAGCGAGCAGCCTCTCGCTCTTCGCCCATCGCGTCTGGTGCTGATCGTGACCATGACCTACGCGCTGCTGCCCTTCATGGTGCTGCCCGTTTATCAGAATATGCGCCGAGTTTCGATTGATCAGCTGCGCGCCGCGGTGAGCCTCGGCGCGTCGCCGCCGCGCGCGGTATTCACGGCCTACGTCCCGGCCACGACGCCCGGAATCGCCGCGGGCTGCCTGCTGGTGTTCGCCCTCAGCATCGGGTACTACACTCTGCCGGCACTCGTGGCCGGCCCTGCCGAGACGACCATCAGCATGCTGATGGTGGAATTTGCCCTGACCATCGCCAACAACGGTATGGCGGCCACCATGGCATCCATCGTGCTGGTGTTTTCCGCGGGTCTGTATCTCCTCTATGCGCGCGTCTTCGCGCCCATTCGCGGTGAGATCGCGAGGCCGGGGGCGCTGCGGGTGGAATCGAAATGATTTCCAGGGGAGCCTTGGGACACGTCCGCTACTATGGCTTCCGCGGCCTGTTCAATCTCGTGCTGGTGCTGCTGGTGCTGCCGCTGCTGCTGGTGCTGCTGCTCGGTATCTCCAGTGCAACCGGTATCGATTTTCCGTCTGGACTTTCCCTCACACATTTCGCTCACATCCTGGATTCACCGGGGCTGCGCGCATCGCTCGGCATCAGCCTCATCATCGCGAGCGCCACGGCCCTTCTGGCGACGATTCTCGGTACCCTGGCTGCCGTCGGGCTGGCGCGCATGCGATTGCCCGGGCGTATTCTGCTGGTGAGCCTGGTGGTCGCCCCCATGGTGATACCGGCGGCGGTCTGGGCGCTCGGGCTGCGCTTCGTCCTCGAGCCGCTCGGGTTGCTGGGCAGCTTCACCGGGCTGATCCTCGCCCATACGGTGCTCACTGCGCCCCTGGTCTTCGTTGCCGTTTCTCTGAGTCTGCGCAGCCTCCCGACCCGCCTGCTCTATGCTGGTCTGAGTCTCGGCGCCGACGCGGTGGATGTTTTTCGAACCATCACGGTTCCGCTCATGATGCCCGGAATCGTGGCCGGCGTGATGATCGCCTTCGTCGTATCGCTCGGCGACGTCGCTGTCTCCCTGATGCTCGGCGGCAACGCGCTGCAAACGTTGCCGGTCAGCATGTTCAAAGACGCCCGGTTGAATGTCGATGCGGCGCAGGCCGCCATCGGAAGCGTCCTCATTGTGGCCGCAGCCCTGGCTGCTGCCGGTGTCACGGCCATGCGTCGTTGGCATGATCGGCTCTGGGGCACGGAGTAGCGGAATTCAAAAGCCATGTATCCATTTCCTCTGAGCGAGTATCAGCAGCGTATCGACAAGACGCGCGCGAGCATGGCAGAGCGCGGCATTGATGTTCTACTTTCGACAAATCCTGCGAACATGGGATACCTCACCGGCTACGACGGCTGGTCGTTTTACGTTCATCAGCTGATCGTGCTCTCCCAGGACGACTCGCAGCCGCTGTGGGTGGGGCGCGGGATGGATGCCAATGCCGCCAGGGTGACGACCTTTCTCGATCGGGAAAACATCTTTGGCTACCCGGACGACTATGTTCAGTCGACGACAAAGCACCCCATGAACTTCGTCGCCGATCTGCTCAAGACCAAGGGCTGGGATCGCGGCATTGTCGGCGTCGAGATGGACACTTATTACTTCACCGCTGCCTGCTATCAGGCGCTGGCCCGCGATCTGCCGAACGCATCCCTTGTCGATGCCGGCACGCTGGTCAACTGGGTGCGCGTGATCAAGTCGGCCAACGAAATCGAGTACATGCGCCAGGCAGCGCGCATTCTCGAGAAGACCATGCAGACGGGCATCGACATGGTCGAGCCGGGCGTTCGCCAATGCGACGCCGTGGCGGCAATCTACGCGAGCATGGTCAGCGGAACGCCCGAGTTCGGCGGCGACTATTCGAGCATCTGCCCGATGCTGCCCACCGGCGTCGGTACGTCGACGCCGCACCTCACCTGGACCGATGCGCCCTTCACCACCGGCGAGGCCACCATTCTCGAGCTAGCCGGGGTGCGGCGCCGCTACCACTGCCCGATGGCGAGAACCGTGCACCTCGGTACGCCGCCTCAGCGCCTCGTCGACACCGCCGAGGTCGTCGTGGAGGGGCTCGACAACGCCATCGCGGCGGCCAGACCCGGCGCCACCTGCGAGGAAGTCGAGGCTGCCTGGCGGCACACCATCGAGCGCCACGGTATCGTCAAGGATTCGCGTATCGGCTACTCCACCGGGCTCAATTATCCGCCCGACTGGGGCGAGAGCACGCTGAGCCTGCGCCCGGGCGATCGCACCGAGCTCGCACCCAACATGACCTTGCACATCATCCCCGGCGTGTGGCTCGACGACTGGGGAATCGAGATCAGCGAGTGCGTGCACATCAGCGAAAACGGCGCGCAACCCCTCTGCGACTTCCCCAGAAAGCTGTTCGTGAAGGCATAGCGGTACCGTTTCGAACCCAACGTGCCGCGTCGAGGCTTTCGATCCGGCCGGCGCCCCGGCAGGATGCACGCCATTCGCATTTTCAGCGGGCGCAGGAAGCCGAATCCTGCCCTGCCCTTGGAAATGCCACATTCGACGCCGCAACCCCCATCACAATGCCAAACCGATCCACAATCGAGCGCCCCGGGCAGATACAATCCCGGCTCGAAAAGCTGGATTCGGGAAATCGGCCCAATATGTTCGACTCGCTGATTTATACGCTACGCGTGCCGAATTGCTTGGGCCCGCTCGCGCCCTGGAGGCGCGATCTGGCTTATCGCTGGGGCAGCCTGGGAACGGACAGCCTCATTTTCTTCTCGGCGTTGGCGCTCGTGACCGTGGTAGGCGCGTTCACGGTGTATTTCTCGATAGCCGGACACGGTGTCATTCGGGCGGGCCATGACAGCATGCGGGCAGAGCAGGTGCGCATCCAGGCGGAGCACGTCAGAAATCAGGAGCTGAACTGCCTCGCGCTCAACGTCTACCACGAGGCCAGGGGCGAGCCTCTGTTGGGCCAATTTGCCGTCGCCGAGGTCACCATCAATCGAGTCGTCTCGAGGCGATACCCGAACACGGTCTGCGAGGTGGTTTACGAGAAAAGGTGGGACCGTATCCGCAAACGCTATGTCGGGGCATTCTCATGGACGGAATTGAACACGACGCAGGAGCTGCGCACGAAGGAATGGAACCGCGCCATGAAGGCCGCCGAAGCCATCTACTACGAACGCCAAGAGCCCATGCTCGAGGGCGCCCTGTTCTACCACGCAAAATCCATTCGACCGAGCTGGGCGAAGCAGAAACGGCCCGTTGCCCGGATCGGCATGCACATTTTCTATCTCTAATCCGGAAACGCGCTTTCGCGCGGCCGCGTTGACGCCGGCACCTTAAACCTCGTCTCCGTCGGCCTGTCACTCCTGCTTCGACTCGAGCAGGCGGCGCGCGACCCACTGGTGGAAATGATGGGTGGGCTCGTCCATCACCGGCGAGAAAACCCCGCCCTGAAAGGCCGGCGACCGGCGGCCGATCTGCATGCCTTCGACGACGCCGATGTCCTCGGCGAACACCTCGTGCCAGGCCTCGAGGCTGACAGCGCGCTTATTGGCGAAGCGCTCGCCGGCCGCATCGCCGAGGTAGTAGAACTGAAACGATTCGAGAGTGTGATCCTTCGATGACGGGGTGAGGATCACCGTGTAAAGGTGATCCACGTGCAGTCCGATCCAGACATTGGGAAAGAGGGCGACATACTCGGCGCAGGTGCGCTTGTCCTGCGCCCAGCTCTCGAAGCAGGGAAAGCGCTCCCCCTCCAGGTAATCCGGATCGTAGACGACGGTGCCCTGGCCGGCGAACAGGTCCTCGCCGAGGATATGGTAGTGGTCCTGGATGCGGGAACGCTTGTTCAGCCCGGGATGCACCCACGGCAGATGATAGCTCTCACAGAAATTCTCCACCGCCAGCTTCCAGTTGGACGCGACCTCCATGTCGATGCGCGCGTGGGAGACACCGATCTTCAGACGCGAGAGCTCGTCGGTGTCGACCAGCGGCTTCCACCGCGCGAGCAGCGGTGCGATGTGGGCAGGGTACTCCGGCGCATTACCCGACAGGTTGACGAACACGAGATCCAGCCACTCGGCGCTGCGCACCGGCCGCAGGGCGTGGCGCTCGCGATCGAATCCGTCCAGCTCGTGCCTTCCCACGCCGCCGATGTGCGGCGTGCCCCGCAGCGCGCCGTCGAGCGCATAGGTCCAGGAGTGGTAAGGACAGCGAATCGCGCCGGCGGCGCGGCAGGGCTCCGCCACCAGCCGATTGCCACGGTGACTGCAGACATTGTGAAACACGCGCAGCGCCCGGTCTTCTCCCCTGACGAGGACCAGCGGCAGCCCCATCAGATCGACCGGGCACGCGTCGCCGGGCTCGGGCGCGTCGCTGCCGCGACCGATGCAGGCCCATGTCGCGGCGAAGAGCGCCTCGCGCTCGTGCTCGAAGTACGCGTCGCTGGTGTAGACCTCGTTGGGAAGGCCGCAAGCATCGGCGATGGGGCCGAGGACCGCCGTCAGCGCAGCGGCAGAAGGTAAGGTGGACATGGCTCCGGCTCCAGAGAGTCAGTCGAGGATCTGGAAATGCGCTTCCACCGGCGTGCGCTGTCTGCCGTTGATGGGCAGGATATCCTGCGGGCACGCCGAGAACGCGATGACCAGGTCCATCTGCGCCTCGAGCAGCACGTAGTCGCCAGGCTTGGTTTCCGGCGGATCGAAGGATAGCTCGCCATCCTCGGTCCACGGGATATTCATGAAGATGTTGAAGGGGCTCGGCGTCTCCGGGGCAGTGAGCCCGAGCCCGTACATGGCTGCGGTGAGATTGTCGGTGCAGTTGTCGTGGTACTCGGTGCAGCCGAGGAGCCCGTACCGGTAGCTGTCGCAGGCCGCCATCAATGTGTCGTGAATGCCCGGCGTCGTGTCCTCGGTAATTGTCAAAATCGGACGCCGGCGGTTGCTGTAGAGAGGATCGCCGGTGCCCGGCATGATCTTCACCAGCGTCGCCCGCGTGTGCTCCATGGACATGAACTCCTTCAGGTCGTAACGCGAAAACGCCCAGGTGTCCACTACCTGCGACCCGTGGGTATTGATGAGTTTCACCGACTGGCCCTTGGAGACGAACGCTGCCTTGCCTTTGCGTGCCGGGATTTCAACGAGATCGCTCACTGTACACTCCTCATTTCACAATCAGCTCCAGCGGCAGGCGACTGAGCCGCTCGCAGCCGGCGTCGGTCACGCGCACCGTCTGCCCGAGGGTCATCGCCCGATGGGTCTCGCTGTTCGCGATAATAATATGAATAAAAAAGATCATGTCAGGCGCCGCTTCGACGGCATTACCGTGGTAGAACATGGGCCAGTCCATCCACGTCGGGGTGTACGTGGTGCCGAGACTGTAACCGCACGCGTTCATTCGATGCTCGCGAAACCCGGCGGCGTCCAGCACCCGAGCGTGGGCGTCGAAGACCCCGCCGATGGGTCTTCCCGGAGCGAGCGCCTCCATGCACGCCTGCATGGCGTCGGCGCAGGCGTCGAACATGGCCACGTGATCGGGATGCGCCGAGCCGGTCAGCAGCGTGCGCATGAGGCATGCGTGGTAATGGCGGTAGATACCCGCATGCTCGAGGGTCAGCTGGTCGCTGGCCTCGAGATGGCGGCGCCCCGAGTAGTACCTGCACAGCAGCGCGTCCTTCCCGGAGCTGATGATGAACTCGTTGCCGGGATAGTCGCCACCGCCGCTGAAGATGGCCGAATGCATGGCGGCCAGGATGTCGCCCTCGAAGGCGCCTTCCCGGGTGAGATCGATGGCCGCCTCCAGGGCGTCGTCGGCGAGCGCCGCCGCCTTGCGCACGTACTCGAGCTCGGCCTCGCTTTTGACCAGCCGCTGGCGACTGACCAGGTCGGATGCGTCCTCGAGCGTGCAGAACCCGTCCAGACTGGCCTCGAGCCGCCGCCAGTTGTACGCCGTCAGGCCGTAGGCATCGAACTCGATGCCGAGCCTGGCGTCGCGGCAACCTTGCTCGGCGAGGATCTCGCGTAGATCGTCGGCCGGGTTCTTACCGGCCACGTCGACCCACACGCGGATGTCCTCGATGACCGAGGTGTGCCGGGCCTGGCGCAGGTCCGGGGAGCGGGTCAGGAGCACCACGCGGCCATCGGCGCCGAGGTACAGGCACTGGAAAAAGCAGTAGCCGAAGGTGTCGTATCCGGTCAGGTAGTACATACTTTCCTGACGAAATATGAGCAGAGCATCGAGACCCCGAGCCGCCATCGCCTGCACCGCGGCCTGGCGCCTTCGGGCAAGCTCGGAAGTGGAGAAGTGGATAGCCATGTCCGCTGGTTGTTGTTTTGTTCCAGTGGGCGAGATTAAGCCCCGGGCGGGCCCATCACAAGGGCGCGACCGCCTCGCGGGCGGTGGAATTGGCAGACTGGACGGTTTCTAATAAGCGCCATGACGAATTCGGAAACGACAACCGGCCCATGCCGATTCGGCTTTCTGCTGGTTCCCAACTTCTCGCTGATTGCGTTCAGCTCCGCCTGCGATGCCTTACGTATGGCAAACCGTATGCGGGGACAGACGCTCTACGAGTGGAAGGTGCTCACCCATGACGGCAAGCCGATTACCTCCAGCAGCAATCTGGAGATCGCGCCGAACGGGGACATCTCCTTGGCGGACGAGCTCGACATCCTGTTCGTGTGCGGCGGTGACAAGGTGCATCTGTCGGTCGACAAGTCCATGCTCTTCTGGCTGCGCAAGCTCGCCAAGAAGCGGGTGGCTTTGGGGGCCATGTGCACGGGCAGCTATCTGCTCGCACGGGCCGGGCTCCTCGACGGATACCGCTGCACGATTCACTGGGAGAACATCGCGAGCATGCGCGAGGAGTTTCCCAAGATCGTCGTTACCCAGGAGCTGTTCGAGATCGATCGCGATCGCTACACCTGCTCCGGTGGAACAGCACCGCTCGACATGATGCTGAACATCATCTCCCGTCACCACGGTACCCAGCTCGCGGTCGCCATTTCCGAGGAGTTCATTTGCGAGCGCATTCGCGGACGCAACGATCGCCAGCGCATACCACTGCGTCTGCACCTCGGCACCAGTCAGCCGAAGCTGATGGAAGCGGTCTCCCTCATGGAGGCGAATCTCGAGGAACCGATGAGTCTCGATGAGCTGGCCCAGCACGTGGGGCTCTCGCGACGTCAGCTCGAGCGCCTGTTTCAGAAGCACCTGAGCTGTGTGCCCACCCGCTACTATCTGGAGCTGCGTCTCGCCAAGGCCCGCCAGCTTCTGCTCCAGACCAGCATGTCCATCGTCGACGTCGCCTTTGCCAGCGGCTTCGTATCGGCGCCGCACTTCAGCAAGTGTTACCGGGACTTCTACGGCATTCCGCCTCGCGATGAACGCCGCCAGCTCGGTCCCGCCAAGCCCGGAGACGTCGCCATCGGCGACTGACCGGGCCCGGCTTGGCTGCAGGGCGCACGCAAGCCTGCTGCATCGGCGCGGCCCGCACGACGTTCCATTCCGGGCCGGGAGCCGCTACTTCGTTGCGGCGCCGAGGCGCGCAATCATCCCGATGGTGCTGCGGATGTCGTCCTCGGTGGTTCGGGGATTGATGGTGCAAAGGCGCAGAACCAACTGTCCGTCGATCATGGTGGTGGTCAGCATCGCATGCCCGTCGGCAACGATATCGTCGAACAGCGCGCGCGTCAGTCGGTTCAGATCGCCCTCGCTGCTTTGCGGTGGACGATACCGGAACGTGACGACGCCGAGCTCGGCCGGAGTCACGATCTCGAAGCATCCCTGCTCTTCGAGCAGCCGCTGCGCCGTCTCGGCATTGGATATGCCGCGGTCAATCGCGGCACCAAATCTGTCCAGGCCGAACACCTTGATGGACATCCAGAGCTTCAACGCACGAAAGGCCCGCGTCAGCTGCACGCCTCGATCGCAGAAATTGACCTCCCGGCTCATGTCCATCTTGTCTCGCGTGTCCTGAAGATACTCCGGATGCTCGGAGAAGGTCTGCTCCAGCCAGCGCACCTCGCGCACCAGGCAGCAACCAATATCGAAGGGCTGAAAAAGCCACTTATGGGGATCGAGCACCAGCGAGTGCGCGCGCTCCATGCCGGCGAGCAGCCGGCGGCCGCGTTCGGTGAGCACCGCCGCGGCGCCGTAGGCGCCGTCCACGTGCAGCCAAAGCTTCTGCTGCTCGCACAGATCCGCGATGGCGTCGAGGGGATCCACCGTTCCGGTGTTCGTGGTGCCGGCGGTGGCGATGACGCAGAAGGGACGCTTGCCGTTGCGCCGGTCCTCGTCGACGGCGCGTGCGAGGGCGGCGACGTCGAGCCTGAGGCGATCGTCGACGGGGACCAGACGCGTCTGCTCGGGTCGGAAGCCGAGAATGCGGATGTTCTTCCAGTTCGACGAGTGGGCCTGACTCGAGCTGTAGATGATCGCGTCGTCCATGATGCCGTCGAGCATTATCTGCCTGGCGGTCACCAGACCGGTCAGGTTCGCGACCGAGCCGCCGCTGACGAAAACGCCGCCGCCTGTAGCGGGAAACCCGCAAAGCTCGCGCAGCCAGTCGGTGGCAATCAGCTCGATCTGTGAGGGACCCGAGGACTCCAGCCACGTCCCCGGGCATACGTTGACTCCAGAAGCCAGCGCGTCGGCGAGCACGCTCACGTAGTTGCTGGGCCCCGGCACCCAGGCGAAGTGCCTGGGATGGGTGCAGTACATGATGTTCGAGAGCACGTTCTTCTCGACGCTCGCGAGCACTTCGAGAGGATCGCTGCCCGCGTTCGGCGGCGCCTCGCGCAGCAGCGCCTCGAGCTCGCCACGATGGCGGTAGCTGGTCGCCGACTTCTCGCCCAGGGTCGTATGGTGCTCGACGATCATGTCGATGACGCGATACCCGAGCGCGCGCATCTCCTCCGCGCTCAGCTCGAAATCGGCTGAGTCTCGGGACATCGGCTGGCTGGCCGCCGCTACTGCTCGACGACCGTAAACGGTATCTCGAGATTTCTCTCGAGGTCGAACTGGGAGCGTCCCGTGTGGTTCACGTGCATACCGTAGGTGTGCAGCGACACCGTCACGCGGTCGCTGCGGTTCATGACGCTGTGAATATGATCGGGCTCGAGCGCCACGACCTCGCCTTCCTCGAACACTTTCTCGGCGCGCTTGGAAAGCTCTGCGTGTCCCTCGATGGAGCCGTCGTCGATGCGCTCCCAGAAGCAGTTCTCCTCGGGACCGTCGACACCGGCCACCACCGCCCACGTGCCGTGGTTGTGCGGCGGTGCACCGCGCCCCGGCAGCCAGCTGACGGCGAACACCGCGAGGCTGTGATCGGGCTCCTCGTGCAGCAGATGCACGCCGAAACCCTGCTCCTCGTTGCACTCGTAGTGCTGCGCCTGGAGCCAGCTCCTGGAAAGCGCCAGCCGACGTGCCAGGGCTCGCACGCGGGTGATGATCTCGCGATCGTCGGCGGCTTCCGCCGTGATGCTCCGCAAATCGTCCACGTAGTCGTCGAGGGTGTAACCGTCGTCGCTCATAACACCTTTCCTGGATTCATGATGTTGTCGGGGTCGAGCGCCGTCTTAATCTGGCGCATGACCGATACCGCCTCGCCGTGCTCCGCCTTGAGGAATTCGAGCTTGCCGTAGCCAATGCCGTGCTCACCCGTGCAGGTGCCTCCGGCGGCGAGCGCGCGCGTCACCATGCGCTCGTTGACGGCGCCCGCCCTCGCCATCTCTTCCTGGTTTTCGGGGTCGACGATAAACACCAGATGGAAATTACCGTCGCCGGCATGACTGACGATGGGCGCAAGCAGCCCTGATTCGTCGATGTCCTTGCGAGTCTCGAGCAGGCACTCGGTCATGCGCGAGATTGGCACGCACACATCGGTGGCCCAGCCCTTGCACCCGGGTCGCAGCGCGAGCGACGCGTAGTAGGCGTCGTGGCGCGCCTGCCACAGCCGGTTGCGATCCTCCTGGCGCGTGGCCCACTGGAAATCGCCGCCGCCGAACTCCGCAGCAATCTCGCCGACCATCTCGGCCTGCTCGCGCACGCCGCTCTCGCTGCCGTGAAACTCGAAGAACAGGGTCGGCTGGACCGGATACGACAGATCCGAGTACCGATTGATGGCGTCCATCTGAAATTCGTCCAGCAGCTCGATGCGCGCCACCGGAATACCCATCTGAATCGTCTGGGTGACCGTTCTGACAGCGCCCTCCAGGGTCGCGAAGGAGCACACCGCGGACGCGATGGACTCGGGGATGCCGTACAGACGCAGCTGAATCTCGGTAATGATGCCCAGCGTTCCCTCGGAGCCGACGAAGAGCCGGGTCAGGTCGTAACCGGCCGCCGACTTGCGGGCGCGGCCGCCGGTGCGGATCACGCGGCCGTCGGCGAGCACCACGGTGAGGCCCAGCACGTTCTCGCGCATGGTTCCATAGCGCACCGCGTTGGTGCCCGAGGCGCGCGTAGCGGCCATGCCTCCCAGGGATGCGTCGGCGCCGGGGTCGATGGGAAAGAACAGGCCCGAGTCACGCAGGTGGTTGTTCAACTGCTTGCGGGTCACCCCGGGCTGCACCCGGCAGTCCAGATCCTCGTTGTTGACCTCGAGAATGGCGTTCATCTGCGTGAGATCGATGCACACGCCGCCGTGCAGGGCCTGCACGTGGCCCTCGAGCGACGTGCCGGTGCCGTAGGCGATCACTGGAACCTTGTGTCGCGCGCATACGCGCACGACGGCCGCCACGTCCTCCGTGCTGGTGGCGAACGCCACCGCATCCGGGGCAGCGAGCTCGTGGAAGGACTCGTCCTTGCCGTGCTGGCGCCGCACCGCCTCGGACGTCGACAAACGCTCGCCCAGCAGGGCACGAAGCTCGACGATCAGCGGGTCCAGATTTCGCGCTGGGGCGGTCATGAACGCATCTCCTGGGGCAGATGGGGCAGGATACACCCCCGGCACGGGCGCGTTCCAGCGACGCTAGCGGCTCTGCCGTCGGCGACGCCGGCCCCTGGCGCCGGTCTCGATGGCGTCCCCGGACGATTTTCGAGCGGGCAGATCCACGGCTCGGGAAAGGTTTGGGAACTCAGCGCTCTTGTGGGGAATCGCCATGGCCTCGACGAAATGCTCCTGAAAGCGCTGCTCGACGGCGGTCTCGACCTTCTCGATACGCCGCACCACCTCCTCGATCTCGTCGCGGGCCTTGCGATCGAGCAGCGTGATGCGCGCCCCGGTGCCGGCAGCGTTGCCCGCCGAGGTGACGTGCTCGAGGGTGCAGTCGGGCACCATGCCGAGGACCATGGCGTACTTGACGTCGATGTGGCTGCCGAAGGCGCCGGCAAGCCGCACGCGGTCGACCTCGTCCACGCGCATGCGATCCATGAGCAGGCGCACGCCCGCGTACAGCGCCGCCTTGGCGAGCTGCACGGCGCGCACGTCGTTCTGGGTGATGCGAAGCGCCACCTCGCCGTCGTGAAGCACGTAGCTGAACGTGCGCCCATCGGCGACCACCCTGGAGCTGCGCTCGGCGAGCGCGCCGTCGAATTTTCCGTCACTGTCGATGATGCCGGCCAGAAACATCTCCGCCAGCGCCTCGATGATCCCGGAGCCGCACACGCCGGTGATGCCGGTAGCGGCGGTGGCCTCGGCAAAGCCTGCGTCGTCGGACCAGAGATCGCAGCCGATGATCTTGAAGCGCGGCTCGAGCGACTTCGGGTCGATACGCACGCGCTCCACCGCACCCGGCGCCGCCCGCTGACCGCAGCTGATCTGCGCTCCCTCGAATGCAGGGCCGGTCGGACTCGAGCAAGCCAGCATGCGTTGACGGTTGCCGAGCACGATCTCCGCGTTGGTGCCGACATCGACCACCAGATTCATCTCTTCGCGCAGGTAAGGCGCTTCCGAGAGGATTACGCCGGCCGCGTCGGCACCCACGTGCCCTGCGATGCACGGGAGCACGTAGACCCGTGCCGCCGGATGCAGCGCGAGACCGATGTCGCGCGCGCGCAGGCGCGTGGCCTCGTCGGTGGCGAGCGCAAACGGGGCACCACCGAGCTCGATCGGGTTCACGCCGAGAAGCAGGTGATGCATGACGGGGTTGCCGACGATGCAAACGTCGAGAATGCTCTCGACGGCAATTCCGGCGCCGGCGGCCACCTCCGTGGCGAGCCGCTGCAGCGCCTCGCGCACCGCTGCAGTCAGCTCCACCTCGCCCCCCTCATGCATCATGATGTAGGAGACCCGGCTCATGAGATCCTCGCCGAAGCGGATCTGTGGATTCATGACACCGGCCGAGGCAACCACCTCCCCGCTCGACAGATCGCACAGATGCGCCGCGATCGTCGTAGAGCCCACGTCGACGGCGAGCCCGAACGCCCTGCTGTGAAAACCGGGCCACACGGCGATGATGTCGCGGTCTTCGTAGACGGCCACCGTGACCTTCCAGTCGCCTTCACGAAGCGCCGCCTGCAAACCATGCAGCACCTCGAGGTCGCAGCCGAGACGCTCGAGCCGCCACTCGAACTCCAGAGCTTCTTTCAAACGCCTCAGATCGCTCGCCGGATCGTGCATATCCGGCTCCTGAACCTCGACGTAATAGACGCGAACGGCCGGATCGAGCTCGATCTCGTGAACCTCGGCACGCTTGCGCACCACCTGGCGGTGGACCTGGCTCTCTGCGGGAACGTCAATGACCAGGTCGCCGAGAATCCTGGTCGAGCAGCTCAGGCGACGCCCGGGCGCGATGCCGTTCTGATCGGCGTAACGGCGCTCCGTTTCGCTGAGCGGCGTCAGGTTCTCGGCGCGTGAGCTGACCCCGTGCTTGGCGAACTCGCCGACGGCGGGCTCGACCTGACAGCGGCCACAGAGCGCGCGCCCGCCGCACACGGAATCGATGTCGACGCCGAGGGACCGCGCCGCATCGAGCAGCGTCGTCCCTGTCGCGAAGCGGCCGCGGCGCCCCGAGGGGGTGAAGACGACGAGAGCGTCGTCAGGCACGGCGTCGACGACCCTGGCGCCGCCCCCGGGCACCCTGCACACCGTCCGGTGGCGCGACGCGATATTTCCTGATCCATGCCCGGCAATCGGGGTCGTGCCCCATCATGACGTCGGCACCGAGCACGGCCTGCATCATTTCCTCATGAAGGGGATTGGTGATGGCGGAGGTGAGGCCGGCGCCGATGGCCATGTTGATGAAGGCGCTGTTGATGCCGTTTCTGTTCGGCAATCCGAAGCTGAAGTTCGATGCGCCGCAGGTGCTGTTGACTTTGAGCTCCCTTTGCAAGCGGTGCAGGATGTGCATGACCTGACGGCCGGCCTGATTGATTGCGCCGACAGGCATGACGAGCGGATCGACCACGACGTCGCAGCGCGGTATGCCGTGATCCTCCGCGCGCTCGACAATTTTCCTGGCCACCTCGAAACGCACGTCGGGATCCTCCGAGATTCCGCTCTCGTCGTTGGAAATGGCGACGACCGCGGCGCCGTGCTTCTTGACCAGCGGGAGAACGGTCTCCAGCCGCTCTTCCTCCCCGGTCACGGAGTTAACCAGCGCCTTGCCCTTGTAAACGGCAAGCCCGGCCTCGAGCGCTGCCACGATGGAAGAGTCAATGGAAAGCGGCACGTCGGTGATGCGTTGCACCAGCGTGACCGCCTCGGCAAGTATGGCCGGCTCGTCGGCGAGAGGGATCCCCGCATTGACGTCGAGCATGTGCGCACCTGCCTGCACCTGGGCAATGGCGTCCCACTCCACCCGACTGTAGTTGCCTTCCGCCATCTCCGCGGCCAGCACCTTGCGTCCGGTCGGGTTGATACGCTCGCCGATAATCACGAACGGGCGATCGAAGCCGATGACGACTTCCCTGGTCTCCGAGCTGACAACCGTATCGGTCATGAGCTGGCTCTTTGCAGGCTAGCTTCGCGGCGACGCGCCGGGTTCCAGGGGCTGCGGCCCGCAAGCACGCCCGAGGCGTCGATGATCTCGGCGATTGCTTCCTCCTGCCGATAAGCCATGACGTGCACGCCGGCGACACCGTCGATTTCGCGAATCTGCTGAATCAGTTCCATGCACAGGCGCCGGCCCTCCAGCCTCGGACGCTCTGCATTTTCCAGTCGCTCGATGATCTCGTCTGGCACATGTACACCCGGCACGTTTTTGCGCATCCAACGAGCCGCCCGCGCCGAGTTGAGCGGTCCAACTCCAACCAGAATCGCACACTCCTCGTGCAGGCCCCGTTCACACACCTCGCTCATGTACTGCCTCAATCGTGGAATATCGAAGCAGTACTGCGTTTGAACAAAACGAGCGCCCGCGGAAATTTTTTTCTCCAGACGCTCGACACGGTAATCGAACGGTGGCATGAAAGGATTGGCCGCCGCGCCGATAAACACCCGTGGAGGGACCGTGATGGCGCGACCACTGAGAAACCGGGACTCATCACGCATGGTGCGCAGCGTCGTGATGAGAGACATGCAGTCCAGATCAAATACAGGCTTGGCGTTTGCGTGATCACCTGCCTGCACCCCGTCGCCGCTCAAGCAGAGGACGTTCGAGATGCCCAACGCCGCCGCCCCGAGCACGTCGCCCTGAATCGCGAGGCGATTCCGATCGCGACACGAGATTTGCATTATGGTCGTATAGCCGCGACGTTCCAGAAGTGCGCACACCGCGACACTCGACATGTGGCAATTCGCGCCTGAGCCATCCGTGGCATTGATGGCATCGACGTAACCATCGAAAACGCGCGCGCGGGAATACACCTCTTCCGGGTCTGCCGAATCCGGCGGCGAGAGCTCCGCGGTCACGGCGAATTCACCGCTCGCGATCAGTTTCTCGAATGCGCCGATCTCGTTCATGTCACCACCTCCTGCATCTTTCTCCGTTGATGCGCTTTCCCGCGCACCTCGCGCAGCCACGACGAGCGACCCTGCAATCGGTTGTCGATGCTCACCTGCACGTCGCGAATCGCCTCGCCACCGCGCATGCGCTGGCTGCCTTCCCAGGCGTCGACCCAGACGCAGCGCATGTCGGGCAGCACCTCGCAGCCGCCGTCGGCCCGCACGCCGCCGCATGGCCCGTTGCGGATATTCTTCGGACAGTTCATCGGGCAGGACATGCCGGTGGAGCTGAGAACGCAGTGCCCGCACATGCGGCAGTCGAAAATAAAGCCCTTGATCGTCCGTTCGACGGCAGCCACCGGCCTCTCGAGCCGTGCGTAACCGATAGTCGACAGCAGCGGGTCGAGATGCACCAGCACGCCCTCGAACATCGCGTACAGGCGCTCGAAAAAGCGCGCGTGCCTGACCGACCAGCGGCGTACCCGGTACACGTTCCTCACCCTTCTCCGGCAACGGCCTGGCCGCCTGCCTTGACCATTCTCTCCAGCAGCTCGTCGTCGAAAGCCGATTCGAGACGTTCCGCCTCCGCCTGCGCCTCCGCCTCGAGGCCGTTGCCGCAGGTCCTCGGCACCCGGCGCCAGTCCTCGAGATACTTGTCACTGCTGCCCTTGCCGGCGCGCATCGCGGCCCGGTCGATGGCTTCCTGAAAGCGCATGGACAATTGCACCTTCGCCGTTTCGCGCCCGCGCTTGGCGATCACCTGCGATGGAATGTCCCGCCAGTAAACGGTGATCAGCTTCGCCATGTTCCGCCTCCCGTAAGCGTCACGAGCGCGCGCTCGAGATCGCCGTAGCCGGTGACCCGGTGATCGAAGGCGAGCCCGAGCCTGTCGGCCGCACGCCGCGCACGCTCGACGAGGTCGTCGTCTTGCACCTGTGCCAGATAAACGAGCTTCGTGTAGTTTCGAAAGTATTCGTCGGCGAGATGCGGATGCCGGTCGAGGCCGAGACCTTTCCAAATCAGGCGATCGAAATTCCGGGTCAGGAAGTCGGTCAGGTAGAACGTCCCCGGCTCGGCATCGGAAAGCGCCTCGAACAGCGGCGAGCCCGCGTAGAACTCGTAGCAGTGGGCGCCCGGGATGCGGGCGACGTTCTCCTCTTTCAGCACCGCGTCGAGCAAACCGCCTGTGCCGCAATCAGCGTAGGCGACGAATACCTGATCGAAGTCCCCTCGCAGCTCTCGAATCTTGCCGCGTACAGCCTCGGGGATTCTGTCCGGGAAATTGTGCAACTCCGCCGGCAGGCACTGCACCGTCATGGAATGCCAGTCATTGGCACGCTTGAGATCCATGATCTCCTGCGCGAGCGCCCCGCAGGCGATGACCAGCACCGACGGCGCTGCGCGCGAATTGCTGCGGGCCACGGCTGTCATCTGCCGGCACTCTCAGAGCGCGCGAGTGCGTCCGCTCAGCCGCTGACGGCGCCGCGCACGTTGTGCCGACGCGCCATCATTTCCTTGGCTGTCTCGACGGCGACGGCCGCATCTCTACAGTAGGCATCGGCACCAATGGCCTGCGCGAAAGCCTCATTGAGCGGCGCACCTCCCACGAGCACGATGTAGTCGTCGCGGATGCCCTTCTCCACCATCGTGTCGATCACGACCTTCATGTACGGCATGGTGGTGGTCAACAAAGCCGACATGCCGAGAATCTGGGGTTTGTGCTCCTCGAGCGCGTCGAGGTAACTCTCGACGGAATTGTTGATGCCGATGTTGATGACCTCGAAACCGGCGCCCTCCATCATCATGGCGACCAGATTCTTGCCGATGTCGTGGATGTCGCCTTTCACCGTCCCGATGACCATCTTGCCGATGGGCGGCGCACCGGTCTCCGCGAGCAGCGGACGAAGGATCTCCATGCCGCCCTTCATGGCATTCGCTGCCAGCAGCACTTCGGGCACGAACAGAATGCCATCGCGGAAATCGATGCCGACGATGCGCATGCCCTCGACCAGAGCGTCATCGAGCAGCTTCTTGGCATCCCAGCCGCGGGACAGAAGAATCCGGGTGGCCTCCTCTATCTCCTCGCGAAGGCCGTCGTAGAGATCGTCGTGCATCTGCTTGACGAGCTCGTCGTCGTCCAGCGTCGAGAGATCGAGTTCCTCTTCTTCTCCGTCTTCGATTTCTGCCTCGTCGTTCATGGCCTTTCTCCACGTCAGGGCGACCGAAGCCTCGGCCCGTCAGGGCGCGTACGGGGCGTAAGGGTAGGCAGCGCCCTGCCCCCCTGCTGACGTGCCCGCGACATGGGGTTGTCGAAAAGCGACACCCCGACTCCGCACCTGTGAAGCAGGTCTCAACAGGTTAATATATCGGCGCTGGAATACCAGAAGTCGAGGAAAGAATGAGTCAACAGGTAGAAGACGTCGGCAGAATCATCGATGGAAAAGCGTTCGCTGCGGCACTGCGCGCCCGGGTCGCCGGGCAGGTGACCAAGCTCAAGGAGGCGCACGGAATCACACCGGGCCTCGCCGTGGTGCTCGTAGGCGAGAATCCGGCGAGTCAGGTTTACGTGCGCAACAAGAACAAGCAGACCGCCGAGGCCGGCATGAACTCCTTCGAGCACCGGCCCCCGGACACCATCAGCGAGGCCGACCTGGTGGCGCTTGTCGAGGAGCTCAATCGCGACCCGAAAGTCAACGGCATCCTGGTGCAGCTGCCGCTGCCGGACCAGGTGAGCTCCCACGCCGTAATCGGCAGCATCGATCCGGCCAAGGACGTGGACGGCTTTCATGTCACCAACGCCGGGCTGCTCGCCGTCGGCGGACAAGGCATGGTGCCCTGCACGCCGCTCGGCTGCATGATGCTCATCAAGGACGTCCTCGGCGACGACCTGTCGGGCCAGCGCGCGCTGGTGCTCGGCCGCTCCAATATCGTCGGCAAACCGATGGCGCATCTGCTGCTCGCCGAGAACTGCACCGTCACAATCGCGCATTCGCGCACCCGGGATCTGCCCGAGGAGTGCCGGCGCGCCGATATTCTGGTGGCCGCCGTGGGTCGCCCCGAGATGGTCAAGGGCGACTGGGTGAAGCCCGGCGCGACGGTTGTCGACGTCGGCATCAACCGGATCGAAACAGACGACGGTAAAACGAAGCTCGTCGGCGACGTCGACTTCGAGGCCGCGCGTCAACGGGCCGGGGCGATCACACCGGTGCCCGGGGGCGTCGGGCCGATGACCATCGCCTGCCTGCTGCTCAACACGCTCACGGCCGCGTGCCGCCAGCACGGGGTGGCGGTGCCGGAACCGGATGGTTGACGCTGCGCCGATCGGCACATTCGATCAGGCCGTCGCGTTTCTGCTCCGCCTGGTGCGCGACGATCCGCGCCCCTATCAGTCTCGCGCCGAGCTCCCCATCCGGGCCTTGCTCGCACGCATCGGCGATCCCCACCTCGGTCTGCCGGCCGTGCACATCGCCGGATCCAAGGGCAAGGGCTCGACGGCGCTTTACCTGGAGGCGATCCTGCAGGCGGCGGGACTGCGTACCGGCACCTTCACATCGCCGCATCTGCAGCGCTGGACCGAGCGTTACCGCATCGATGGCCGTGAATCGACGCCGGCCGAGCTCACCGCCCTGCTCGCCCGCCTGCAACCCCATGTGCTCGCCCTCGAGAACGAGCTCGCAGCGAGCGCACCGAGCTTTTTCGACGTGCTCACGGCGGTGGCCTTCCTGATGTTCGCCGAGCGCGGCGTCGACTGCGCCATCATCGAGACCGGAATCGGTGGCAGACTGGACGCGACCAACGTCGTGCATCCGCGGCTCGCCTGCATCACATCGATCGAGCTCGAGCACACGGACAAGCTCGGCACCACCATCAGCGCCATCGCACAAGAGAAGGCCGGCATCATCAAGACCGGCGTTCCGGTGCTCACCGGCATGCTGCCGGAAGAGGCGGATTCGGTGGTGCGCGCGCACGCCCGTCGGCTGGACGCGCCGGTGAGCGCCCTCGGCCGGGAAATCGAGCTGCGCACCCGGCGACTCGCGGACGCTGGTCTCGCGATTCACGTCGCCGACAGCGGCGGTGCTTACGACGCGCGCCTGCCCGACGCTGCGGGCGGCGTCCAGGCGCACAACGCGGCGCTTGCCATCGCCTGCGCCCACCGCCTCGCTGCTCGACGCGCGCCCGCACTCGGGCGCGCCGTGAGCGTGGCGCTCGCCGAGACGCGCCTGCCGGGTCGCCTGGAAGTGCTCGCGCAACATCCCTGGATCGTCATCGACGGGGCGCATACGCCTGAGTCCGGCCGCGCCCTCGCCGACACGCTCGGCAACCTGCCGGCGCGTCGAATGCACCTGGTGATCTCTCTCTCGGCGGGCCGGGACGCCGTCGCCGTGCTCGCGCCGCTGCTCCATCGCGCACACCGAATCGTCGTCACCAACGCCGATTCGAGCCGCTCGCTCGACGCACGGGCGATCGTCGAGCGTCTCGTGGCGAGCGGCTTCGACGCCGAGCGGGTGCGTGCGGTGCCCGATCCGCGCCAGGCGCTGCTCGAGGCCCGTGCCCAGCTCGCCCGAGACGACTTGCTATGCGTCGCGGGATCCATGTACATGGCGGGGGTGGCTCGAGAGACGCTCACGGGCGACGCCGACAGGGCGCGACACACGGCATGATCGAGGCAATCGACGCACGCATCTGCGAGGTGGCACGGGCGGTGACGGCGGCCGGAGGTCGGGCTGTGCTCGTCGGCGGATACGTGCGCGACCGTCTTCTCGGGCTCGACTCCAAGGACTATGACGTGGAGATCTACGGCCTTGCTCCGGAAAAGGTCTCCGATGTTCTCGCTGCATTCGGTGAGATCATCGAGATCGGGCGTGCCTTCGGGGTGTTGCGCATCAAGGGCATCGACGCTGACTTCTCGCTGCCGAGGCGCGACAGCAAGCGCGGAAAAGGCCATCGCGGATTCGATATCGCGTTCGATCCGGATCTCGACTTCGCCGAGGCGTCGCGGCGTCGGGATCTGACCGTGAACAGCATGGGTCTCGACCCCCTCAGCGGCGAGCTGCTCGATCCCCACGGCGGGCGCGCGGATCTCGAGCGCGGCGTGCTGCGCGCAACCGATGCGGCGCACTTCGCCGAGGATCCCCTGCGCGGACTGCGCGCCGCGCAGTTCGCCGCGCGCCTCGAGATGGAGCCGGACGAGGAGCTCAGCGAGCTGTGCGCCCGACTCGATCTCAGCGAGCTGGCCCAGGAACGCATCTTCGACGAGCTCGACAAGCTGCTCATGAAGGCCCGCAGGCCGTCTCTCGGCTTCGAGTTCCTGCGCCGCACGCGGCTGCTGCGTTTTTTCCCCGAGCTCGATGCCCTGCAGGGCGTGCCACAGGACCCGAAATGGCATCCGGAAGGCGACGTGTGGGTCCACACCATGCTGGTCATCGACGAGGCGGCGGCCCTGCGAAGCGGTGACGCGGACGACCCGGCGCTCATGTACGGGGCGCTGTGCCACGACTTCGGCAAGCCGGACGCCAGCATCGAGGAAGGCGGGCGCGTGCGCACGCCCAGGCACGACGCCCTCGGTGCGCGCATCGCGCGGGAATTCCTCGAGCGACTGCGCGCCCCCGGACGGCTCTGTGACCAGGTGGAAGCGCTGGTCGCTTACCATCTCGCGCCCGCGCTGTTCGTTGCGCAGGGCACGACGGCGAGGGGCTACCGGCGCCTCGCGCGCAAGCTCGAACGCGCCGGCGTGACCATGGCGCTGCTGGTCAAGGTCGCGCGTGCCGACCACTGGGGTCGCACCACCGAGGAAGCCCGAAAGCGCATCTTTCCCGCTGCCGATGCGTTCCTGGCCGAAGCCGAGAAGGCCTCGGTCAAGGACGCGGGGCCACGCGATGTGGTCCAGGGCCGCCATTTGAAAGCCCGCGGCCTCGAGCCCGGACCCCACTTTCGTGACATTCTCGCCCGCTGCCGCGATCTCCAGGACAGTACCGGTTGGACCGACGTCGACAAAATTCTCGACAAAGTGCTCGGCGACGGGCGAACGTAGCCGAACGCACTCCCCACCATGGGCGGGACCGTGACCTCTTCGATCATCGCCGCAGCGCGGGTGCGCGCCGAGCTGCTGGCCGAGAGGCAGACCAAGACCGACGGGGCGCTCTACGGGAAGCTTCGAGAGCGCTACGAGATCGTCGTCGAGCGCCCTCAGGCACGGCCGTTGACCGCAGAGTAATCGATGCGGGTGCGCGCCATCAGCCGCCACACCAGCGCCACTGCCGTCACAATGAGTCCCAGCGCAAGCCCCCACCACAGACCGCGCGCACCGTATCCCAGCGCAAAGCAAAGCACCCAGCCGCCGAGAAGCCCCAGCAACCAGTAGCCGATCGACGCGATCCACAGGGGCACCAGCGTATCCTTCATGCCGCGCAGCGCCCGCGAGGCAACGGCCTGCAGCCCGTCGAAGAGCTGAAACACGGCGGCAATTCCGGCCAGCACGACGGCGTATGTGACCACGTCAGCGTTTTTCGCGTCGCTGGCATCGAGAAAGATGGAGACGATCTGCCTTGGATAGAGCCACAGCAGGCCCGCCGAGATCAGCATCACGAACGTGCCGAGACCGATGCCCGTCAGGGCCGATCGGCGCACGTCGCGGGGCGCGCCGGCGCCGACGCCGTGCGCAACCCGCACTCCGGTCGCCTCCCCTATGGCAAGCGCGATCACGAATGCGGTGGCGATAACGTTGAACATGATCTGATTGGCCGCGAGCCAGGACGCCCCGAGCACACCCATGAAAATCGATACGGCAACGAACAATCCGCTCTCGAGAAGCGCGATCCCCGCTACCGGCGTGCCGAGACGGAATATTTCCTTGATGACGGCTCGATCGATGCGCAGTCCCGAAGCGTAGAGACGGAAGCTGCGGAAGTTCCGTGAGGTCGCCGTGTGGACAGCCAGCGCGCCGAGCATCAGCCACACGGTGATGGTCTTGGCCCAGCCCGCCCCGGCGACACCGAGCGCGGGCATCCCGAGCGCCCCGAAAACCAGGCCGTATGTGAACAGGGCGTTGACCGCGATCGCGGCGACCGTCACGACCATCACCGAGCCGGCGCGCGACAGTGCCGAGACGAAGCTGCGCAGCACAATGAAAAGCAGATACGGCGTGATGGACCAGGCGGCAGCCTGCAGGTAGCGCTCCGCGAGCACCACCACCGCCGGATCCTGGCCGGTGAGCGCCAGCACGCGCGCGAGATTGACGGAGATGATGGTCGCGGCGATACCGAGCCCGAGCGCGACCACGAATCCCTGGCGCACCGCGTGGCGCACACCCTCGGCGCTGCCCGCGCCACGGGCCTCGGCAGCCAGAACCGTGACGATGGACACCAGGCCGACCGCTACGATGACCACCTCGAACAACACGCTCGATGCCAGCCCCACTGCGGCCAGCTCCAGTCCACCGAGGCGACCGACGAACAGCATATCGGTGATACCCATGGCGATCTCGGCGAGGTAGGCGGCCGCCAGCGGCGCGCTGATACGCACGATTGCCTCGAGCTCCGCGAGCGATTGCTTTTTTCTGCCACATTTCATACCCGTTCCCTGCAGCACCGATACCCCGCTTCGACTCGACGCGGCGCTTGAATTGCCTTCCATGGCGTGCGCAGCCGCGACGCCGCGGATGATAGTAATCGCAACGGAGAATTGAAATGAGCAGATTCATGATCGTGCCGTGCCTCGTGCTGATGCTGGGGATCCGCATGCCGATGGCGGACGAAGCGCGCACAAACGAGGGCACGCTGGACGGTGTAAAGGGATTCGGTATCGGCGCTCTGGTAGGCGGACTGGTTGGCGGCCCCGTGGGGGCGCTCGTCGGTGCAGCCGGAGGGGCGTTCTTCGCCGAGCAGGATGCCGCCAAGGACAGGAGCATCGACGAGCTGGAAGTGAAGCTCGACGAGCGCACTTCCGAGCTCGTCATGCTGAAGAGCGATCTCAATCAGACGCAGCTTGCCATGACCGGTGAAGCTGCGATTATCGATCGGCATGCCGACGTGCCTCTCAGCCTGGCGGTCTACTTCCGCACCGGCAACGCCGACGTCGAATCGTCTCTTATCTCACATCTGGATCGGCTCGGCGCGTACCTGAAAGCCTATCCAGAGCTGCAAGTGCGGCTCGAAGGCTACAGCGACCGCCGCGGCGACGTCGATTACAACCTCGCGCTCAGTCAGCGCCGCATCGACGCCATCCGTCGCATCCTCGAGACGCACGGCATCGCCGCGGATCGCATTCGCGAGCAAGCCTGGGGCGAGAGCCGGGCTGCGGCGCAGGACGGGGACACCGACGCCATGATCTTCGACCGCGCCGTCATCATCAGCATCGGCGATTCACCCTCCACCCGCGCCTGATCCCCCCGCAGGAATCGCCGTTTCAGGAGCGGGCGCGCCTCTGCCCGCAGAGGACCCGCTCCTGTCTTTTATCGTGCTTCTATTATGGTGCTTCTATCTGACCGCGCCGCTCGACGCGATCGAGAGGCCGTACTCGCGGCTGGCGTCGCTCAACCAGCTCCATGCGTAGACGGCGAAGCTGCGGTGCACGTAGATGTCGTAGCGGGGAGCAGCATCGAGCTGATGAAGCAGCATGTGACAACGACCCAGATGTGCCTGAACGCAGCTGCCCTCTGCAAAGACGCGCGGATGCAGATCGACGTTGGTGCCCTTCATGAGCACCTCGCGCGCACGCGGGCCCTCGAGGCCGATAACCGCGCGGCTGTGACTCACATCGGCGATGGCGTGATGAAGGTCGACCAGCGCCTCTGCCAGAGAGACGGCGAGTCTGTCCTCGCCCTCGCCGGCGACCACCGCCAGCCACTCGTCGGGACCGAGCCAAAGCAGCGTCCTGTCACCTTTTCGATGCGCGGTCTTGGGCTCGGTGGGCAGATCCAGGCCGAGGACACTGCTCACCCCGGCCGCGAACTCCGCCTCGGCGGCGTCGCCGCGAATCACCAGCTGCGTGCCGACGCGGCGCTCCGACAGTGTGACGCCGGGCTCGGCCACGGGGGCAAGCGCGCGCGCCTCGAGGCCGAGGGTCGCGAGAGCGCTCTGCCATTGATACTTCTCAGGCATGCATTCGCTCTCCATCCGGATCGAAAAAGCGCGGCGCGGTGACGGTGGCGGTGACGGTGCGCTCCTTGAGCGGAACGTGGATGCGCTCACCGTGCCGCTCGCGCCCGGCTTTGATGAGCGCGAGGGCGATGGAGTGTCCGAGATTGGCGCTGTAGTAGCTCGACGTCACGTGGCCAATCATTTTCATCGGTGGCGTGGACTTGGGCTCATCGACAATCTGCGCGCCCTCCGGAAGCACCTCCGAGGCATCATCGGTCAGCAGTCCGACCAGCTGCTTGCGATCGGCACGCACGCTGTCCGGGCGCGACATGGAGCGCTTGCCGATGAAATCCTTTTTCTTGCTGAGCGCCCACGACATGCCGAGATCCGCCGGCGTCACCGTGCCGTCGCTGTCCTGGCCGGCGATGATGAATCCCTTCTCGGCGCGCAGCACGTGCATGGTCTCGGTGCCGAAAGGCGTAATGCCGTACTTGCGGCCGGCCGACATCAGGACCGTCCAAAGATGCATTCCGTAGTTGGAGGCAACGCTGATCTCGTAGGACAGCTCGCCGGTGAACGACACACGCATGACCCGTGCCGGAATGCCCGCCACGCTGCCCTCGCGGCAGGACATGAATGGAAACGCCGCGGTGGCGAGATCGATGTCATCGGTCAGCTCGCCGAGCAGCGTCCCCGCCAGCGGCCCCGCGACTCCCGCCGTGCACCACTGCTCGGTGACCGAGTTGCAGAACACGCGCAGCTCCGGCCATTCGGTCTGCAGCCATTCTTCCAGCCATGCGAGCACCCGCGCCGCATTGCCGCTGGTGGTCGTCATCAGGTAGTGCCGCTCGCCGAGCCGCGTCGTCACGCCGTCGTCGAACAGCATGCCGTCCTCACCGCACATCAGACCGTAGCGGCACCGGCCGACGGCCAGGGACTTCCAGTCGTTGGTGTAGATGCGATCGAGCAGCTCCGCGGCATCGGGGCCCTGGATGTCGATCTTGCCGAGCGTCGATGCATCGAGAATACCGATGGCGTTTCGTGTTGCCAGGCATTCGCGGTTCACCGCATCGTGCATGCTCTCGCCGGGGCGCGGGTAGTACCAGGGCCGCTTCCATTGGCCGACATCCTCGAACTTCGCGCCATGCTCCTCGTGCCAGGCGTGGATGGGCGTCCTGCGCACCGGATCGGCGAGCTCGCCGATGTCGCGCCCCGCGAGCGCGCCGATGGTGACGGGCGTGTACGGTGGCCTGAAGGTCGTCGTGCCCACGGAACCCATCTCGACACCGAGCTGTCTGGAGAGAATCGCAATGGCATTGACGTTGGCGGTCTTGCCCTGGTCGGTGCCCATGCCGGTGGTCGTGTAACGTTTGAGGTGCTCGACCGAGCGATACCCTTCGCGCGCGGCGAGGCCGATGTCGGCGGCCGTGACATCGTTCTGAAAATCCACGAAGTGCTTTGCAAAAGGCGCCCCGCGCGCGCGCCGCGGCATGATCCACTGCGGCTCGACGGGCGTCTCCTCCTCCACCTCGACGCGCGGCGACACCGCGCTGCCCCGCTTGCGAAAACCCGCCTCCGAGGCCGCCACCTTGCCCGCCTCGCGCCCCTCGGAGAGAGCGTAGGCGAGCTCGAAGGCGCCGCTGGCAGCGCCCGCGGAACGCTCCGCCTGAAAGGATTCGCCGGGCACGAAGCAGGCCTTCTGCGCGTCGTAGGCGAGCCGTCCGCGTGACTGGGAGAACAGGTGCACGGCCGGGTTCCAGCCCCCCGACATGCACACCAGATCGCATTTGAGCGCGCGCGGCGCGCCGCTGAAGTCATCTCCCGCGGCGTTGAGCGCCGCCACCTCCACCGCCGCAACCCGTTCGCGACCGGCGGTGCCCATCACGCCATGGCCGGCCAGCACCTCCACGCCACGCTTGCGCAGCTGCGCACGGCGCGCATCCGAGGGCTCGCGGCGCACGTCCACCATTGTCACGTGGATGCCGGCATCCGACAGATCGCAGGCAACGCCATAGGCGCTGTCATTGTTGGTGACGACCACGGCTCTGTTGCCGGGGCGCACGGCAAAGCGGTTAACGTAGGCCTGGGCCGCAGATGCGAGCATGATGCCGGGACGATCGTTGTCGTGAAACACGAGCGGTCGCTCGTGAGCGCCGGTCGCGAGCACCACCTGCGCAGCACGCACCTTCCAGAGTCGCTGCCGCGGACGATCCGGCACGGTCCCGGGCGGCAGATGATCGGTGAGGCGTTCTACCAGCGTCAGGTAGTTGTGGTCGTGGTATCCCGCGACGGTGGTGCGCGCGAGCAGGTGCACGTCGTCGAACGAGGCGAGCTCGCTCACGGTGCCCTCGACCCACTCCATCGCCGGCTTGTCGTCGATGCGATCGTTGCGCCCGAGCAGAGCTCCGCCGAGCTCGGACTGCTCGTCGGCGATGATCACCCGGGCACCGGCGCGTGCCGCGGCCAGCGCCGCTGCGATTCCGGCAGGCCCTGCGCCGGCAACGAGCACGTCGCAGTGCGCATGCATCTTGTCGTAGGTGTCCGGATCCGGCTGCTCGGGCGCCCGGCCGAGACCCGCGGCCCTGCGAATGAAGTGCTCGTATCCCATCCAGGCGCGCTTCGGCCACATGAATGTCTTGTAATAGAAACCCGCCGGAAGGATCCGCGACAGCAGATTATTGACCTCGCCCACATCGAAACGAAGGCTCGGCCAGCGATTCTGGCTGAACGCTTCGAGCCCCGGGTAAAGCTCAATCTGTGTCGCACGCATGTTCGGCTGAGTGCGCGCACCGGTTCCCAGCTGAACGAGCGCATTGGGCTCCTCGACGCCGCAGGATAGTACTCCGCGCGGCCGGTGGTACTTGAAGCTGCGCCCTAACAGGTGCACGTCGTTGGCAAGAAGCGCCGACGCGAGCGTATCACCCGCATAGCCCGTGTAATGTGTGTCGTCGAATCTGAAAGTGATCGGTCGCTCACGGTCAATGCGACCACCGCTCGGCAGGCGGCACGACTGTGCGCTCACGATTTGCGCCCCGCTTTTTTGATTGCGCCTGGCGGCTTTTCTCCCATCCTGTAAACCGCCGTGATCTCGTCGGTGACGGTATCCCGGCAAACATTGAACCAGCGACGGCAGCCGTTACACACCCATCTCTCGAGATGAGTGCCCTTGGGGTTGCTGCGCATGAACAGGTAGTCACCCCATTGCTCATCACTCAGCTTTTCCGGACGCTCGGGCCGCGCGATATGGGCCTCACCGCCGTAGGTGAAATCCTGGTCGTCGCGGGGCCCACACCATGGACATTCAATCAGTAACATGTGCCTGTCAGCCCATTCAGTGCGCGACGGCCGCGGCGCCGTGCTCATCGATCAGGAAGCCGGTCGTGAAGCGTTCGAGCGTAAAAGGCGCGTTCAGGGGATGCGGCTCACCGGTTGCGATGGTGTGCGCGAACACCCAGCCGGAGCCCGGCGTTGCCTTGAAGCCGCCGGTGCCCCAGCCGCAGTTGAAAAAGAGATTTTCGACCGGGGTCTTGCCGATAATCGGGCTCGCGTCCGGACAAACGTCTACGATGCCCCCCCACTGCCGCATCATGCGCAGTCTGGAGAAAATGGGAAACAGCTCGACCAGTGCGCCTATCTGTCCTTCCACCACGGCAAAGCTGCCGCGCTGCGCGTAAGAGTTGTACGCATCGATGCCCGCACCGATGACGAGCTCGCCCTTGTCGGACTGGCTCACGTATACGTGCACGGCGTTGGACATCACGACGCTGTGGTGGATCGGCTTGACAGGCTCCGAAACGAGAGCCTGCAGCGGGTGGCTTTCGATGGGAAGGCGGAAACCGGCCATCCCGGCAAGCACGCTGCAGTGCCCCGCGACGACCACGCCGACCTTCTTGGCGGCGATATAACCGCGGCTGGTCTCGACTCCTTCGACCCTGGCGCCGTTGCGCCGGATGCCGGTGACCTCGCAGTTCTGGATGATGTCGACACCGTGCGCGTCGGCGCCGCGGGCGAAACCCCAGGCGACCGCATCGTGCCGCGCCGTTCCACCCCGTCGTTGCAAGGACGCGCCGAGAACCGGGTAACGGGCCGTCGGCGAGGTGTTGAGGATGGGGACGATCGCCTTGATCTGTTCCGGTGTGAGAATCTCCGAATCGATGCCATTCAGCCGGTTTGCATTGACACGCCGTGAAAGCTCTCGCATGTCATGGAGATTGTGTGCGAGATTGAGCACGCCCCGCTGACTGAACATGATATTGAAGTTCAGCTCCTGGCTGAGTCCCTCGTAGAGCTTCAGAGAGTGCTCATAGAGCGCCGCGCTTTCGTCCCACAGATAGTTCGAGCGAATGATGGTGGTGTTGCGTCCCGTGTTTCCGCCGCCGAGCCAGCCCTTCTCCAGAACGGCCACGTTCCGGATTCCGTGCTCCTTGGCGAGGTAGTACGCCGTCGCCAGCCCGTGGCCGCCGCCGCCGACGATCACCACCTCGTACTCGGCTTTTGGCTCGGGGCTGCGCCACGCGAGCGGCCAGTTCTCGTGGTAGCCGAGAGCATTTCGAACAAGGCTGAATATCGAATACTTGCTCATCGTCACGATGGGTATACCGGATGTCGCGTGCACAGCTCCCTGACCTGCGCTCTGACCCGGCTGATAGTGTCGTCGTTGCCGAGATCGTCCATGATGTCACACATCCAGCGCGTCAAGTCGCGAACGTCGTCCACGTCGAAGCCGCGCGTGCTGATTGCCGGCGTGCCGACACGTATGCCGCTGGTGACAAAAGGCGATTGAGGATCACCGGGCACGCTGTTCTTGTTCACGGTAATCGCCGCCTCACCGAGCGCAGCCTCGACGTCCTTTCCCGTGAGGCCCTTGTCGACGAGACTGACCAGCATCAAGTGATTGTCCGTGCCGCCTGAGACGACGGTGTAGCCGCGTTGCATGAAAACCTCCGCCATAGCGCGGGCGTTGTCGATCACGCGCTGCTGGTAGCGCTTGAAATCCGGGTGCATGGCCTCCTTGAAGGCGAGCGCCTTGGCGGCAATAACATGCATGAGTGGCCCGCCCTGCATGCCGGGAAATACCATGGATGCGAGACGGCGCCGGACGTCCGGATTCTCGCGGGCGAGAATCATGCCGCCGCGCGGCCCTCGCAGCGTCTTGTGCGTCGTGGTGGTGACCACGTCGACGACGGGGACAGGGTTCGGGTACAGCCCGGTGACGATCAGCCCGGCCACGTGGGCCACATCCGCGAGAAGATACGCGCCGACCGAATCCGCGATGCGCCGGAAGCGCTCGAAATCGAGCACTCTGGAATAAGCCGAGAAGCCGGCAATGATGAGCTTCGGCTTGTGCTCTGCGGCGAGTGCCTCCACCTGATCATAGTCGACCAGGCCGCTGTGCCTGTCGATTCCGTACTGCACGGCGTTGAAAATCTTGCCGGAGAAATTCGGACTCGCGCCGTGAGTGAGATGTCCACCGTCGGCGAGGCGCATGCCGAGCAGCGTCTCGCCGGGCTCGAGCAGCGCCAGATAGGCGGCCATGTTGGCCGAGGAGCCGGAGTGCGGCTGCACGTTCGCGTAGTCGGCGCCGAACAGCTGTTTCGCCCGCTCGACCGCCAGGCGCTCGGCCACGTCCACGTGCTCGCAGCCTCCGTAGTAGCGCCTCCCGGGATAGCCTTCGGCGTACTTATTGGTGAGAAGCGATCCCTGCGCTTCGAGCACGCGCGGGCTGGCGTAGTTTTCCGAAGCGATGAGCTCGACGTGGTCCTCCTGGCGGCGACGCTCGGCGTCGATCGCGGCCCCCAACTCGGCGTCGAAGTCCGCAATTCCACCGCTCTCGAACATGCACACCTCCCGCGCGCACCCACAGGCCCGAATCCCCGGGCGGAGGGTACTGTGCCGCAGTCGAAACCCATTTTCCACTGATCGGGTTACTTGTTGCCATGAGACGATTACCTTAAGCTCCGGCCTCGCTTGCGAGACCGCGATATCATGATCAGCCTGGAAAAGGTACTGGAGTCAGGAAAGTTCGTTGTCACCTGCGAGCTGAATCCACCCAAGGGTACCGATCTGGGACCGTTGCTCGACAAGGCGCAACGCCTCGAGAACGTCGTAGACGCCTTCAACCTCACGGATTCCCACGCAGCGCACATGGCCATGACGCCACTTGCGGCCGCCCACCTGATGGTGGATCGCGGCCTCGAGCCGATCCTTCAGATCACGACCCGCGATCGCAATCGCATCGCGCTGCAGGGGGATCTGCTCGGCGCGCACGCCCTCGGCGTTCACAACGTGGTGTTCATGGGCGGCGATCCGCCGAGCACCGGGGACCACCCGGATGCCAAGCCGGTTTTCGACGTCTACTCCTCGATGATGCTGAAAGCCGCCAAGGCGCTGCAGAACGGCCACGACATGGCCGGCAACCCGCTCTCGGGCAGTCCGCGCTTCTGCCTCGGCGCCGTGGTCAATCCGGGGGCTTCGGATCTGGGTGAGGAGATCGCGCGCATGGACGAGAAGGTGCAAGCGGGTGCGTCGTTCTTTCAAACCCAGGCCGTCTACGACGCCGCCGCCTTCGAACGCTTCGCGCGGGCCGCCGAGCCGCTCCGGGTGCCGGTGCTGGCGGGCATCATCCCGCTGAAATCGGCCAAGCAGGCGCAATACATGAATGCGCACGTTCCGGGGATCACGGTGCCCGAGGCCGTGATGCGCGAGATCGGCGCCGCCGACGACCGTGTCGCCACCAGTCTCGCCATGGCGGCACGCACCATCGGCCAGCTGGACGGCATGTGCCAGGGCCTGCACATCATGGCCATCGGCTGGGAAGCGCACATACCGGCGCTGCTCACCCGGGCCGGCATCCGAAGCTAGCTCGACAAAGAGAAGGGGCCCGAGGGCCCCTTGCAAAAGTGGACTGATCGCAGTCCGGGGGGGGAGGAAGGCGTCATTCTCTCCAGAGGGGCTTTGCCGCCTCGCGAACGGCTGCGGCGCGGTCGAGGCCCATGTCCTCCAGCAGCCGGTCATCCAGTGTCAGGAGGTGCTGACGAAGCCTGAACCGCTGCTGCCAGGTCGTTACCACGGCGTACAGGCGCTTCAGCGGATGGCCGAATCCGGCGCCG
>JABAOE010000980.1_pt5 | contig 60211 bp, 48 predicted proteins | sample 7062141 | NCBI WGS metagenome assembly JABAOE01 (sample SAMN14538627, study PRJNA623070) | marine sediment metagenome | biome: marine biome [ENVO:00000428]; feature: marine pelagic biome [ENVO:01000023]; material: deep marine sediment [ENVO:00002113] | place: India: Gulf of Khambhat ... | reverse complement strand
CTACAACAGCTTCTTCCAGTGCGCCCACCCTCCGGCCATCCAGCTGGCGGAGTTGCTCGGCTCGATCAGCCCGGCGCCGTTCGAGCACACGTTCTTCACCGGTTCCGGCTCGGAGGCCAACGACACCGTCATCAAGCTGGTGCGGCGCTACTGGGACCTGGCCGGGCACCCGCAGCGCAAATACTTCATCAGCCGCAAGAACGCCTACCACGGCAGCACGGTGGCGGCCGGCACGCTGGGCGGCATGCAGCCCATGCACGAGCAGACCGGCGGCATGGTCAATTTCATCGAGCACATCGAACAGCCCTACCACTTCGGGCTGGGCGGCGAGCTGGACGAGGAGACATTCGGGCTGCAGCAGGCCCGCCTGCTGGAGGAGAAGATCGAGGCGCTGGGCCCCGACCACGTCGCCGCCTTCATCGGCGAGCCCGTGCAGGGCGCGGGCGGCGTGGTGATCCCGCCGCCCGGCTACTGGGCCGAAATCCAGCGCATCTGCCGGAAGTACGACATCCTGCTGGTGGCCGACGAGGTGATCACCGGCTTTGGCCGCCTGGGCGAGTGGTTCGGCTCCGTGCGCCTGGGCATCGAGCCCGACCTGATGCCGTTCGCCAAGGGCGTAACCTCCGGCTACCTGCCGCTGGGCGGAGTGCTGGTGGGCGAACGCGTGGGCGCGGTGGTTACCCGGGAGGGTGGGGAATTCGCCCACGGCTATACCTACTCGGGGCATCCGGCGGCATGCGCGGTGGCGCTGGCCAACATCCGCATCCTGCGCGACGAGGGCATCGTCGAGCGGGTGCGCGAGGACATCGAACCCTATTTCAGCGCGCGCTGGGCGAGCCTGGGCGAACACCCGCTGATTGGCGAGGCGCGCAGCATCGGCCTGATGGGGGCGCTGGAGATCGTCCGCGACAAGGGCAGCCGCGAGCGTTTCGCCAAGGACCTCCACGCCGGCACCCGGTGCCGCGATCGGTGCATCGAGACCGGGCTGGTGATGCGCGCCGTCGGCGACAGCATGATCGTCGCGCCGCCCCTGGTGATCACCCGCGAGCAGATCGACGAGCTGGTCGAAAAGGCCTGGCAGGCACTGGACCTCACCGCCGAATCCCTGGCCGCGGGCTGAGCCGGGTGCTGCCGTGAACGCAAACGATCGCCGCCTCGGCATGGGCCGGCCGATCAGCCGGCGCGATTTCATCCACGACCTTTCCCTGGTCTCGCTGGGCCTGGCCCTGCCGGAGCTGGCCCTGGCCGGCGGGGCGGAAACGGCGCCCGGCAGCTACCCGCCCACGCGCACCGGCCTGCGCGGCTCGCACCCCGGCTCCTACGAGGTGGCCCACCGGCTGGTCGCCGGAACCCTGCCTTCGGCCGCACCGGTGGCGCGGGACGAGCGCTACGACCTGGTGGTGGTGGGCGGCGGCATCAGCGGCCTGGCGGCGGCCTGGTATTACCGCAAGCGGTTCGGGCCCGGGGCGCGCATCCTGATCCTGGAGAACCACGACGACTTCGGCGGGCACGCCAAGCGCAACGAATTCCACCAGGGCGGCGAGATGCGCCTGGCCTGGGGCGGGGTGTTCAACCTGGAATTCCCGATGTTCAGCGACACCGTCAAAGCGCTGCTGGCCGAGCTGGGGGTCGACCTCCATCGGCTGCTCGAACGCTACGACTTCAACTACGGCGCCGACGGCCCCCACGACCCGGCCACCTGGTTCGACGCCGAGACCTACGGCCGCGACGCGCTGGTGACCGGCTTCAGCCTGCGCCACGGCGACCTGGAGGCCTGCGCCGCGCGCGTCGACGAACTGCCGCTGGATGCGGCATCGCGCGAATCGTTGCGGCGGTTCTTCACCACCCGCCGGGACATCCTGGCGGGCCGGACCCCGGCCGAGCGGCAAGCCTTCCTGCGCGACACCGGCTACCTCGAGTTCCTGACCCGGCATGCCGGCCTCACCGCGGAGGCGGCGGCATTGTTCGTGAAGACGACCCACGGTTACATGGGCATCGGTGCGGACAGCATGTCGGTCCGCGAGTGCCTGGGCGCGGGCCTGCCGGCCCGGCACCTGCTGGGCGAGGAGGGGCCATCGGACGGCGACGTGGGGGGCGAGGTGGCCATGTTCCCGGACGGCAATGCCTCCATTGCCCGGCTGCTGGTGCGCGGGCTGATCCCCGGCGTGGCCGCCGGGCAGGGCATGGACGATATCGTGTCCGCCCGCTTCGACTACGCGCGCCTCGACGAGCCGTCCTCGGCGGTGCGCCTGCGGCTGAATTCGACCGTCACGCGGGTCGAGGAGCCGGCGGGCGATGCCGGGGTCGCCGTCACCTACGTGCGCGGCGATGCGGCCGAGCAGGTCACCGCCCGGCACTGCGTGCTGGCCTGCTACCACTGCATCATCCCCTACCTGTGCCCGCAGCTGCCTGCCGCGCAGAAGGAGGCGCTGGGCTACCAGGTCAAGCGGCCGCTGCTGCTGACCAACGTGCTGCTGCGCGACAGCGCGGCCGCCGACCGGCTGGGCATCACCGGCGCCTACTGCCCGGGCCGGCTGCACGGCGCGACGTGGCTGGTGAAGGGCATCGGCACCTACGACTACCCGGCCCCGCGGGACGCCGCGGGCCCCGTGGTGATGCAGTTCTGGGGCTCGGTGGCGCCTCCCGGAAGCGGCCTCAACCCGCAGCAGCAGTACCGCGCCTCGCAGCAGCGCCTGCTGGACATGGACTTCCACGAGTTCGAGCGCGAGGTGCGCACGGTGCTGAACGGCATGCTGGGCCCGGCCGGTTTCGATGCCGCCCGGGACGTGCTCGCCATCACCGTCAACCGCTGGCCGCACGGCTATGCCCACGATTACCTCGACCTGTGGGACCCCCAGTGGCCACCGGGGGACGCGCCGCACGAAATCGCCCGTCGCCGCTTCGGCAACGTCGCCATCGCCAATGCCGATGCCGGCGCCAATGCCTACACGCACGTGGCCATCGACCAGGCGTGGCGGGCCGTCGGCGACCTGCCCGCCGCGTAGGCTCCGTGAGCGCCCATGCATCTCTTCCGAATTTCCGCCCGTTTTGAGAAGATGGCCGCATTGCGGCGGGGAGCACGGCATTGAGCCACTCCAGAGACTGGGACAACGCGTTTACCGGTGACGGCCTGCGCGGCAAGGTGGAGCACGCGCCCTCCTACGGGGGCGCGCTGAGCTTCCTGCGCCGGCGCTTTTCGCGGGACCTCGAGGGCGTCGACGTGGCGGTGACCGGCATCCCCCTGGACGTCGCCACCAGCAACCGGCCCGGTGCGCGCTTCGGGCCGCGCGCCATGCGCACGGTCAGCAGCAGCCTGGCCTGGGCGCGGCCATGGCCCTGGGACATCGACCCCCTGGAGGTGCTCAGCATCGTCGACTACGGCGATTGCCAGTTCGATTACGGCGACCCCGCTTCCATCACGCCCTGCATCGAGCGGCACATCGACACCATCCTGGAGGCCGGCGCCGCGAGCCTGGTGCTGGGCGGCGACCACTACGTCACCTACCCGGTGCTGCGCAGCTACGCGAAACGCTACGGCGCGCTGTCGCTGCTGCACTTCGACGCCCATTCCGACACCTGGCCGGACCGCGGCGAGCGCGTCGACCACGGCACCATGTTCCACCACGCCGCCCGGCAGGGGCTGGTGGAGCCCGCGCGCTCGGTGCAGATCGGCCTGCGCACCACCAACGACGACACGCTGGGCTTCAACGTGCTCGACGCGCGCTGGGTGCATGACAACGGCCCCGAAGCCACCGCCCAGCGAGCGCGGGAGCTGCTGGGCGACGGCCCCGTGTACCTGACCTTCGACATCGACTGCCTGGACCCGGCCTTTGCGCCCGGCACCGGCACGCCCGTGTGCGGCGGGCTTTCCACCTACCAGGCGCTGGAGATCGTCCGCGGCCTGGCCGGCATCCGGCTGGTGGGCATGGACGTGACGGAGGTGGCGCCGGCCTACGACAGCGGCGAGATCACCGCCTTCGCCGGCGTGAGCCTGGCTACCGAGTTCCTGTGCCTGTACGCTGCCCGGCCGGGCGCGGAGACATCGCCATGATGCACGGCAACCGGCCACTGATCGGGGTGATCTCGGACCGGCGCCAGCAGGGCCTGCACACCTTTCACATGGTCGGCGAGAAATACATGCAGGCGCTGGCGGACGGGGCCGACGCCTACCCGGTGGCGCTGCCCTCGCTGGTCGAGGGCTTCGACGTGCTGGACATCCTGGACCGGCTGGACGGCCTGTTCCTGACCGGCAGCCCCTCCAACGTGGAGCCGCGCCACTACCTGGGCGAGCCCAGCCGGCCCGGCACCTGGCACGACCCCGAGCGCGACCTGGCCGCGCTGGCGCTGATCCCGGCGGCGATCCGCGTGGGCATGCCGGTGTTCGCGGTGTGCCGCGGCTACCAGGAGATGAACGTGGCCTTCGGCGGCACGCTGCACCAGCACGTGCACGAACTGCCGGACCACCTCAACCACCGGGAGAACCCGGACGACCCCATCGAGGTGCAGTACGGCCCCTCGCACGCCGTGGAGTTCGTCGCCGGCGGCTTGCTGCAGCGCATCACCGGCGAGACGCGGGTGATGGTGAACTCGCTGCATTCGCAGGGCGTGGACCGCCTGGGCGAGGAGCTGGAGGTGCAGGCGGTGGCCGAGGACGGGCTCATCGAGGCCTTCACCGTGCGCGGCGCGCCGGGCTTCAACCTGGCCGTGCAGTGGCACCCGGAGTGGCAGGTGAAACGTAACCCGGCCTCGCTGGCCATCTTCCGCGCCTTCGGCGACGCCTGCCGGGCCTACCGCCTGCGCGAGCTGCGCCTCGATGCCGGCGCCGCCTGAACTGCTTCGCGCCCGCCGGCCCCGGCATGGTGGGTGAGCCCCGGCCAGCCGGCCCGGCCCGCAGCGGCGGCTGGCTGCGCGCCAACCGCCACCACCTGTTCCGCGCCTTCAAGTACACCATCTACTGCCTGCTGGCGTGGAACGTGTTCCTGTTCTTCCAGGAGGACCTGGCCGCCAGCGCGGAGACCTTCGGCGACACGGTGAGCTGGCGCAACGTGGTGGAGGCCTACTCGGCCACCATCGACACCGCCGCCTGGGTGGTGCTGTTGCTGCTGTTCGAGCTGGAGACCGCGGTCATCCCCGATGCGAAGCTCAAGGGCAACCTCAAGTGGGCGCTGCTGGCCATCCGCGCGGTCTCCTACTTCTTCATCGTGTACGCCTTCTACGGCTACATCTACAAGTACGGGGTGGTCTCGAACCTGCTGCCGTTCACATACGACGACCTGTGCAGCCTGGCGGGCGGCGCCTATACCTACATCGACACCCTGGACGAATACCTGCCGCTGGACGCGGCCGCCTGCCTGGCGCTGCAGGGACAGGCGCTGGTGCAGATCGAGGGCACCCAGATCATCGGCACGGCGGAGGCCGCCACCGCGGCGTTGCGCCTGGCCATGGTGGACATCGTCAACGCCGGCGACTGGCTGATCATCGTGGTGCTGCTGGAGGTGGAGGTGTTTTTGCAGATCCGCGAAATGCTCACCGACCGCATGATCGCCACCGGCAAGTGGGTGAAGGGCTTCTTCTACCTCATCCTGTTCGGCGCCGCGGCCTACTGGGGCGTGCTGGGCGATTTCCTGGATTTCTGGGACGCCTTCCTGTGGCTGGTGGCCTTCATTTTCATCGAGCTCAACATCTTCCAGTGGCACGAGGAGGTGGAGGAGCAGCACGAGCGGCAGCACCCGGGGGCCGTGGCCTAGGCGCGTCCGGGTCGGCCAGCGTCCCGCCGGCGCGCACGCCCCGAATCAGATCGCTCCCGTCAAACCGGGCGCCCACTGGTTCGCGGAGATTCCGTCGCAGCCCTAATGCTGCGCGCCGGAGAGGATGGCGGCCTTCTTGTCTTCGTATTCGTCCTTCTGAATCTCGCCCCGCGCGAATCGCTCGTTCAAAATCTGCAACGCGGAATGGGTGGGCGCACCCCAGGTGCGATCCATCATGTGCCACAGCGATCCGCCATGCGGGCGCTGACCGCCCCACGATCTCCGAAAGAAAAAGAAGAGAGCGATAAAAAACAGAAACATACACAGCATCATCAGCGGCCAGATCCACCAGAACTGTGGACCGTGCCAGGGGCCGGGCCAGTGCCAGTAAGGTGGCTGCTGGGAAGGCATTTGCGCGGTGTTTTGCGCGATCGCGTGGAGGGGCGCGGCGAGCAGGATCAAACCCAGTGGCGATACGATCGAGAGTTTCTTCAGCATGACGCGATACCCCGTCTGGAATTTCTCCGGATATCACATCCCATCTGCAAGCCGGGTCGCAATGACGTGCATCAATCGCGGCGTGGGTCGGGGCACGGCGCGCGGCGCCAGGGTGGCCCGGTTCGACACGAAAACCGGCCACGCGCATCACTTCTCGGACCTCCATTGCGGGTTTCCTCCTACGGCGCGCAGGGTGCCGCGCCGGACGCTTTCCGGTGGCCTGCCGCCTAGCATGATCGGCCTGGTTGAAGTGCCGCCAAGGGGGATAAGTGATGGGGGGGCGAGTAAGGACCGCAGGAAGGGTCAGCGCCTGCGCACTGTTCATGCTGGCGGCATTGGCCGTCGGTCAGCGCACGCTGGGTGAGGAGTTGATGCCCCTCTACAACTCATCATTCAATACGGATGGGCCATACACCAATCGCTGGCAGGCAGAACAGGATATCTTCAATGCTGCCGGATGGCCCGGCTCCGAGCGTGCCGTTCCAACCCGTTACGAAGTGACCTCCGTTTCGCCGCATCGCACGCGGACCACCTACCGGGTTCAGCCGGAATATGTTCCAAAACACCCCAGTTTCAGGCCGCTCTTTTACGGAAGCGCAGACGCCATGATCTATCGGCCCTGTTACGATTGCCCGGTAAGCGATCAGTTCGGCATCAACCGATGCGCCGGCACCGTGACCCCGGGAGGCTTGCAGGACACCGGACGCTGCATACGGTACGGCGACGTCACGGCTGCGATTCATGCCCATTACGAGGCCTTGAAGGTATGCCATCACGAGATCGTGGGCGTGACCCCGTGGCGCTTTGGGGCGTACGCCAACGGTCCCGGGCTGGAGGACGGCACCCAGACTTACAGGATCGCGCATGAGCAGTTCGTCGAGGTGGCCTACTACGGGGCCACCAACGGCGTTTGTGATCCCAGCAGGGCTGCGACGTCCTGGCACAAGGTTTCCAGCCTGTCGGTGAATGGCTGCCCCACCGGCTATTACGACGCCGCCTCAGCGGACCCTAAGACCGGCGCCAGCAGCTGCTCGAACCACTTCCGCGCGCTGTTGTACGAGTACAACCCCGTCGAGTTCGAGGATAGCTGCCCGGTGGGCAACCCCTGTTATCCACGCAGTGGCGCAAAGTCCCTGCGGGAGAACGATTTCGAGTCGCCGTCGCTGGAGTTCACCCGCTCCTGGAATTCCTTTGCCCGCTATCCCGACTATGCCGGCATGGGGCGTGGATGGACCCACAATTACAGCCAGCGGCTGCTGGAATGGCCGGGCCCGGGCCCGCGCGCCTGGAAATATCTGGATGGAGGCGGCGCGGTTGACCACTTTTACTGTACCGATGAGCCCCTGTGCGACACGTACCGCTCCGCGCGCAAGCCCGGGTGGGTGCTGCGACCCGCCGCTGCCGGGGGCTGGCGGATACTTCTGCCGAACGGGGAAAGCAGGTGGTTTGATACGCAAGGGCGGCTGGTCAGGGTTGAGCGGGTGGCCGGTGATTACCTGCGCGTGAGCGTGAGCTACGACCCGCTGGGCCGGATTGAGCGGGTCCACGACGTGTCGGGCCGCAGCCTGGTGTTCAATTACAATGCCGACGGTCTGGTCGACTCCGTCACGCTGCCTTCACGCGAGCATATCCTGTTTGATTATGAGCGGCCGCTGGGCGTTCCGGCGCATGTCGGATGGCGGCAGCGGCTTGTGAAGGTAACCCGGCAGGATCTGTCAGAGCGTCGCTATCATTACGAAGACCAGGACGAAGCCGGCACAGCGCGTTTCGAATTCCTGGTGACGGGCATTACGGATGAGAACGGGCAGCGCCTGGCCCGCTACGCCTACGATGCCCACGCGCGGGTTGTCAGCAGCGAGCAGGCAGGGGGGGTCGGTCGCATCGAGCTTGAATACACTGCGCGGCCGGGCGAGTCCGAGCGTTGGACCATCACGCGCGTCAGGCAGCCGCTCGGCGGCGAGCTGACTTACGAGATGGAATCGGGGCCGTTCCGCAAGCTGGTCGCAACCAGCGATGCGCAAGGCGCCCTTCGCTTCGAGCTCGATGCGGCGACCGGATGGCGGGCCAGGCGGACTGATCGCATCGGAGGCGCAACGCTTTACGAGTATGCCGACGGCCTGCATCAGACGCGGCGTGTCGAGGCGGCGGGCACTGATGCCCAGCGGGTCGTAGAGACAGATTGGGACCCGCAAACCAACCGTGTTGCGGAGCATCGCCAAGCCGGGCGCATCAATGCCTACACGTACAATGAGCGCGGCCAGGTGCTGAGCCATTCTGTGAGTGATGCCGCGACCGGCGAGCAGCGCAAGTGGACTTACACCTACCTGGAAATTCCTGGCAATCCCGCGCTGCTGGGGAAGCTGAGTTCGGTCGATGGCCCGCGTCTCGACGTCGATGATGTCACCCACTATGAGTACTACACGACCGATGATGTCGGCGGGCGCTTTCGTGCCGGCGATCTGCGGTACATGATCAACGCGCTGGGACAGGTTACCGAATATCTGGCCTATGACCTGAACGGGCGGCCGGCCCGTTTCAGGAGCCCTGACGGACGCATCACGACCCTGGAGTATCATGCGCGTGGGTGGGTCTCGCGCATTGACATCAACGGGCGTGCGAGCGCCTATGAATACGACGCGGCGGGAAACCGGGTGGCCATTCGGCGGCCGGACGGAAGCTCCATCCGCTTCGAGTATGATGCGGCGCATCGGCTCGTGGCCAGGCAGGATGCGCTGGGTAACCGGATCGAATACACGCTGGATGCTGCGGGAAACCGCGTCAGCGAGCGCAGCTACGATGCATCAGGTCGCCTGCACCATCGCCTCGACCGGGATTTCGATGAGTACGGTTCGTTGCGAAGACGAATCGATGGCAATGGCGATTCGACAGAGTTCGGCCGTGATTCCGAAGGCCGGCTCACCACCGTGCAGGGACCGGGCGGGCGTCTCGTGAGCTACCGTTATGATGCACTGGGCCGTCGGGTTGCGGCTGTTGACGCTGCACGGAACGAGGCCAGGGTGGGCTACGACAGGCTGGACCGGCCCGTGGCAATCGGCGACCCACTCGGCAACACCACATTCACCGCCTTCGACGGACTGGGCAACCGGCAGTTCCTCGACAGCCCCGATTCCGGCTGGTCGTGGTTCGAGCACGATGCCGCAGGCAACCTGGTTGCCGCGACAGACGGTGCCGGTAACCTCGCAAATTACAGGTCTGATGCACTCAATCGCCTTTTGTCGATCGACCACGCTGGCGTGACTTCGGACGTGGCCTTCCATTACGACCAGGACGCCGGTCGCGGCCGGCTGACCGGTGTGGTCGATGCCACGGGTGAGTCGCAATACCGTTTCGATGGCTGGGGCCGCCTCAGCGAGCAGATGCGCACCATCGATGGGAGCCGTTATCGGGTCGCTTACGAGTGGGACGAAGGTGACCGGATCGCAGCCATTCAGTATCCCTCCGGCATGCAGATCGTCTATTCGCGGGATGCCATCGGGAGAATTCGCAGCATCCACAGAGCGGAGGACGGGCATTCAGAGGATCTGGTGGTGGATGTGAACTATCTCGGTTCGGGCCCGGTTGTCGCCTTCGCCTACGGCAATGGCCTGGCCTTCGGAGCCGGATTCGACCTGGAACATCAGATTCAATCCATGCAATCCGGGCCATTGCGGCTGGACTTCACTCATGATCCGGCGGGTGACATCACCGGCATCACGGAAGTGCTTTCCGAGGCGCGCAGCTGGACGCTGCGCTACGATGAGCTCGGTCGCCTGGTGCATGCTTTCGACGGCGCAGGGCGCGAGCGCGCCTGGAAATACGATGCGAACGGCAACAGGGAAATGCAGCTCACACCCCTCGACGAGGTTCGCTACTCATACCAGACCGGGACCAACCGCTTGACCGCTTTCAGCGGATGGCAAATTGGCCGCGATTCAGCGGGCAACCGGATCGAGATGCTGGATGCGAGCGGTTCCGGTTGGCTGTTCAGCTATACGGCCGCCAGTCGTTTGCAGGCGGTCACTCACCGCGAAACCATGATGATCGGCAATGGCGAGAAAAAGGCCCGGATGATCGACAGTTCGGTGGGCGACTACGGCTACGACGGTCTCGGCCGGCGAATCGTCAAGACCAGCGGGGCCGGCACCACCCATTTCATTTACGGCCGGCAGAACGAGTTGCTGGGCGAATACCGCCCGGACGGCACGCCGATTGCGGAGTATGTCTGGATGCGGGGTGTTCCAGTCGCCGTGGTCGCCGGTGACGGTATTGAACATTCGCCGATGACGTCGGTGGTCGACAATGGCGATACCTCCACGCAAGCGATCGGCGATTGGTCAACCAAAACCGACAAGAAAAGTTACGGGACGAATCACCAGCTCAGTGCCAGCACTGAAAGCCGTTACCGCTGGTATCCGCAGCTGACGGCCGGGGCCTACGAGGTGCATGCGTGGTGGGTCAGCAGCAACAGCTACTCCGACGCCGTCGAGTATCGCGTTGACCACCAGGGGGGAAGCGACCGCCTGATCCGCAGCCATCGGCACGGGGGTGGCCGCTGGCAACGGCTGGGGACCTGGGTATTCAGCGGTGGCGCTGACGAGTTCATCGAGGCCAGTGCCGACGACGGGATTTTCTCCGCCGATGCGGTTCGGTTTGAACCCATGAGTCCGCACCCCGGGACCTCCCGAGCCGTCCACTATGTGCACGCCGATCACCAGGGCGCGCCGCGGGCCGTCACGTCAGCCGCCGGCACGGTCATTTGGCTCTGGGATCGGGATTCCTTCGGGCGTGACTTCGCGGACGAGGACCCGGACGGCGACGGTGTGGCGTTCAACCTCAATCTGAGGTTACCGGGGCAGTATTTTGATCGGGAATCCGGCTTGCACTACAACCTTTACCGGGATTATGACCCCGACATCGGGCGTTATGTACAAAGCGACCCCATTGGCTTGCGCGGTGGCATGAACCCCTACTCATACGCGTCTTCCAGCCCCTGGTCGCTGGCAGATCCTGATGGGCTGGCCTACTTCGCGTTTCGTCCGCTGGAGGGCTTGAACGGCCCGCGAACCTGCGTCAGCGGCAACCTGAACGATATCCTGAATATTCAGCCCTCGCATGAGCAGCTGTTTTTCGAGGATGGTCAGCAGCCCGACAACCTGGGCCTGTTCTCCGACAGCCGCGTGCGACCGGACAAGCCGGAGTTGTTGCACCTGTATGACTGCCGCAGCGAAACCTACAATGACTGCGTGATGCGAAAAGCAGCATCGATCACGGAAGGTGGTGCCTATTGCATGGTTGGGCTCTTCGGAATCAAGAACAACTGCCAGGACTGGGCAGACCGGGTGAGGACCAACTATCGAATGTTGTTATCGGATCCGGCGGTGAGGGAGGAGTGCCTTGGTTGCCAGGACTGAGGGTCGATCGGGCATGAAGCGAGTGGCCTGGATCCTGCTCGCGTCCATATCGTTGCTCGGTTGCAGGGAGGAGACCTTCCATGCCTTGTTCCCGCCGGAGGGATATTACGCTCCGGTGCTGGCGATCGATTTGCAGCGAGGAGTGCTCAGCTATCGAACTTCTGCCAAGCTGAAGTACCAGGGGGATTATTCGCTGTCGCTTCAATTCGGGAGGGCCAACCCGGTCGGGGTGGGATACTCCTTCTCCAAATTGCGCGTGCGGTGCACGGTGGCGGTTCCCGGTCGTCCCGGCCTCTCGGAGACCTGTGATCAGCCTCTGCTTCCGTTCTGGGGGGAGAGCAGCGGCATCTCCCTGGGGCGGCTCAACGTGCCGCTGACCATCCCGAAGGAGTCACTTGTCGAATTGCACGTGGAGTTCCTGGATTCGGAGGAATTGGCCGCTTTGCTCGAGGCGCACGGGCCGGCAACGCTGGTGCTGGAGAAATGGTCCGATTTATGACGGCGTTCGAGCCGCGGCAACGTGGAAAGGGGGCAGAGTAAAGTGCCAGAGTAAACGATTCAGACCCCAGGCTTTTGGCCCCGGGCTTCCCGCCAATGCCCCAAAACTAAATCGTAATGAAGCCGGCAGAGGGAAGTTTGCGGCCAATGTTCTAAACTACTTAGGCAACGGCACAATCGTGCCGGCCTAGGAGAAGGAAATGAGAGCAATTAAGACGCTGAGTTTGGCGACGGTCCTGCTGCTTGTCGGGGGGTTCGCCATTGCTGACGATGCCGACACACTGATTGAGCTTGATAAGCAATGGGGTTCATCTGAAGGGGCGGATGCCATAGCGCCGATGTTGATGGACGACATTATTGCGATCGGTGCTGATGGTGTTGGTGACAAGGCGGCGATGCTTGCGGAGGCCGAAAGCGCCGAACCGGCGACCGGGCCCTATGCGGCGGGCGACTACAAAGTGCATTTTTTGTCCGAGGATATTGCGGTGATGGTTCATAGCACACCGGTGCCCGAGCCACACTGGAGCTTGCATGTATGGCAAAAAGTCGATGACACCTGGCGGGTTGCCGCGACCGCGGGGGTACCCATAGCCGACTGAGCCGATCGGCGGCATACATTGGCGGAGGGTCGGGCGTGTTCCGGCCCCAATGAACGAGAGACCCCGCTGCGGCGGGGTTTCTTGTGCCAGGATGAGGTCAAGGTCATTTGACTCTGGCACGTTACTCTGACCCCGGAACCCTCAAAAAGGTGGTTTATACTTCCTGTTCGCTTCCGCTGTAATCGCTGACATGTCCGGCATCTGGCAAGAATTGAAACGTCGCAACGTGTTCCGCGTTGCCCTGGCCTACCTGGCGGCATCGTGGCTCGGCTTGCAGATCCTGCAACTCGTCGTCGAAGGCGCCGAGGCGCCGGTCTGGATCATGAAGGTGATGCTGGCGCTCGCCGCGATCGGGTTCCCGCTGGTGCTCGGCTTCTCATGGGCCTATGAGCTGACGCCGGAAGGCCTGAAACGCGAAAAGGAAGTCGATCGCTCCGCATCGATCACCGGTCAGACCGGGCGCCGCCTCGACCGGGTCATCATTGCGCTGCTGGCGGTCGCCGTCGTCTATTTCATCTGGGAAAGACAGACACACGATTACACTGCGGAAACCGGCGCCGAACCCTTGGCCGCGACCGAGGAAGCTTCGCCGCCGGAACCGGCGGCCACGCCGACTGCCCGCAACTCGATCGCCGTTATGCCCTTCGTCAACATGTCCTCCGACCAGGAGCAGGAATACTTTGCGGACGGCCTGACGGAGGAGATTCTGAACTCGCTGGCCAAGACGCCGGACCTGCTCGTTGCGGCCCGAACCTCCTCCTTCGCATTCAAAGGGACCAAACAACCGATCACCGAGATTGCCGATGCGCTCGGCGTGGGACATATCCTGGAAGGATCGGTGCGCCGCGGAGGCAAAACCCTGCGCATCACTGCCCAGCTGATCCGAGCTGCAGATGGTTTTCATCTCTGGTCGGAAACGTTCGACCGGACGATGGAGGACATCATCGTCGTGCAGGAAGAAATCGCCGTGCAGATCGCCCGCGCGCTCGACACCGCCATGGATCCCGAGGCGCTGAAGGCCATGATGGCGGTCGGCACGAACTCCGTCGCCGCGTATAACGAGTACCTGACCGGCGTCGGACTCGATCGTGCCGCCATTAACGTTGACCCCTACGAAAAGCTTAAAGCACGGGACGCTTACAAACGGGCGATCGAGCTCGACCCGGAATTCGCGGAAGCGTGGCTGCGCCTCTACCAATTTTGGCTCAGTGAGACCGAACCGAGCCAGGTCCTGAGCGGTCTCGTCGAGCTGCCGTTGGAGGAAAAACTCCGGCAGCGGCAAACGGCGCTGTCGACGGCCATCCGCTTGCAAAAAAATCGCGTGGACAACCTCCTGTATCGCGGCTTCGACGCCTGGGAGACCAAGCAGGCACAGCTCGCGCTGTCGCTGTTCTCCGAGTACGTCGAGGAGCGGCCCAACGACGCGCGAGGTCGCGGGGAGTACCTGTATATGCTGAGAGAACTTGGTCGGTATGCGGAGGCGACCGAATACGTTCGGCAGCGACTGGCCGCCGGTGAACCCAATCTCGATGTCACACAGCAGTATCTGCAGACCGTGCGAACGCCGGCCGATACGGACCTGATGCGCGAAATCGCAATGATGGCGCTGGACCGTTTTGGCGACGACGCAGGCATCGTTTACCAGGCGCATCGGCAGCTGTTGTATGCAATGGACGTCGACGAGGCCGGCAAGCTCCTGCCCCGGATCCAGAACAGCCCGCTGCCCGTGGAAACGATCCTGTATGCGGAAATGCGCCAGCTCTGCGCCGAGAACCGGACCGACGAAGCCAGGGCGCGCCTGGCCAGAATACGGGCCCTGGAGAATCGCGAACGCGTCGAGGACTGGCTGCCGCTCAAGATTCTGGGCGAAGACGAGCAGGCCGAAGCGCTGATGGCGGAGCTGGATGCCGCCGGCGACATCTTTGCGCTCAGGTCCTATTTGATCTACCCGGCGTTCGATGCCAACCCCTTTCCGAATCTGCTGGAGGCCTACAAGGGCCAGGGGCTGGAAGATCGCGAAGTCATCCCCCCACCGTTCCGTTGCGGCCGCTAAGCAAGGGACAGGGTAACGGGCAGCGGTAACGGGAAGGGGTCAGAGCAAAGTGCCGAAGTCGATTACTCCGGCGCTTTACTCTGACCCCAGGCTTCCCAGGCGGCGCGATATTCAACGATCGGGGTTGGCCCCGATAAACCGGGTCGGACAAGCTGTCATCGCCCTGCCCGGTGCCAATAGGGGGCCGGCATCGGAATTTCTCGCCCAGGCCAGAGCCGCAGCTCCAACATTCGTGCGGCCCATGCGTGCTGCCAAATGGCCGGCTCAGTTGCTAATCAGATCGATCTATCTCCCGGCCCGGGTGAGCGTTTTAGGTGGTTGGCTTATTAACGTATCTGAACAGTTCTTTGCCATCCCAATTTTTCACAGACTTCTCTACCGCAGCATAAAAACGGCTCAAGGCATCGACCGGCTCGTACAATTCCACCATGTGCCCGAGAATTGCGCGGGCATCGATGAATGCGACTTCGACATTGCCGTCACGGGTAAAATAATGAGTCACCGTTTCGCAACCCTGGCGCGCCAATCTCGACATTTCTTCTGCAAGGTTGTCGACAAATATGGCCACATGATGGAAACCCTGCTCACCGTCCGCGTACATGTCGGTAAAGGTCGAAAGAGCCGTGTTGTGTTGTTGGGTGAACTCGATCATCAGTGGACCGACCTGTGCATAGGCGGAGCTGTGATCAAGCTCTGACTTTTGGCCGCGATAACGCACGTCGCTCAGCTCAATGTGTTGGTATATGAAGAACGGGCCCGTTCCGAAGACGGCATGTGCCCGTTTCGCAGCCGCCTCGATGTCATTAACGTAGTAGGCAATCTGTACTATGTTCTTCAGATTCAGTGGGTTGCCCATATCGTTTCTTATTTCTTGCGCATTCCGTCAGGATCGATGTCCTTGCGAATAAGCTTCAGTTGCGCTTCTGTTGGACGGGTGGTTTCAGGTACCTCGCAATCAGGAATGAGAAGTTCGAAACCGGTGGCCGCCTCGACCTGTTCGACCGAGACGCCCGGATGAACAGACTTTAATTGCATGCGTTTGCTCTGTGCATGAAAGTCCATCACCGCCAGGTTCGTCACCACCAGTTGCGGACCGTTCGCGAGCCCCAGTTTTTCGCGCGCATCGCCGCCATCCAGGTAGCCGGCACCGCTGATGAAGTCGACTTTCTCGACCAGGGAGCGGGGTGAGTGGTCCAGGTTCCAGTAATAAAGTTTCTTGCCCAGGGAGCACAGATCGGCCAAGCCCGCAGTACCCGGCAAGCGCACCTTCGGCGCATGGTAGTCGGAACCAATGACCGAATTGTTCGCATTTCCGTACTGGTCCAGCTGCGCCGCGCCCACGCAGAACTTCTCAATCCAGCGATCGCTGAACAGCAGGTGCCAGGCGTCGCCGTATTGCTCGAGATACATGATCGAATCTTTCCACAATGGCGCTTCGAGTGTTGATGCGGGGATGCGCTTGGGACGGGGCTCCACTCCCACCGTGCCCGCCAGCCAGACGAGATCAGGGGCATGCGTCAGTTTCGCCAGCATGAACGCGGCAACAGGAATGAATGAACCCATGCCATTGGTCGCCCGGTCATCGTTTCGAAATTCATCTGCGAGGACAGAGATGATCAATTCTTCAACGCTGTAGTCATCGGATGCCGGACTGTCCTGCCAGTTGAGAGTCATTCTGCTTGCTCCCACCTGGCAATGTGCCTCAGCACGGCTTCGCCACCGATTGCCTGCAGGTATTCGGCCTGGTCTGCAGGGTTCAGAACATAACGTTCGATGAATGCCGCCGCTTTTTCGCTGTCGCGCGAAACGCTGGTCCACTGTCGATGAAAGCCACTGTCGTAACCGTAGTCAGGATAGAACGAAGTGGGGTGTGCACCATAAGGCACTTCAACCACGGCATCGACCATGAAGCCCGGCAGCACGGTTCTGTCCGGGTTGCGTCGCAAGACTTCCGTATCGACAATCTCTTCTACCGTGGCAATCACCCGTTTGGCTGCTTTCGGCATGATGCCGAGGTCCGGCCAGAGCGCTGTCGGCTCGTATTGAATATTGCCAAAGCGATCTGCGCGATGGGCATGGATGAGCGCGACATCAGGCACAAGGGCGCGACAGGCAATCACCGGCAAGCCTCCGAAAGGATCGTCCAGCAATTTCATGTTGTCCGGATTTTCTTTCATGAGGTCCGAACCGATCGCGCCGCGTGTCGGCAGGAAGGGCAGGTTTCTTGCGCCTGCTCCGAGCCGTGCATTCAGGACGCTCTCGGANNTTCAGGACACTCTCGGAAATTTCTTCCACACGAATACGCCCTTGCTCAACAGCCTGACGATATTGCTGGCACAGGCCAAATTGTTCCATGGTCACCGCGGCGCCAATGAGCCGATTGATTACGCCGGCCGCAGCCAACCAGTCGACGGGTATGCCACCAACAAGCACGACCAGGCCCAGTTCGCGTTTTTCCTGCCGGATCAGTTCTCTGACCAGCGCCATTGGGGATGCAATGGTCGCCATCGTCTGCAAGGCCACCAAGTCACCGTTGCTGACCTTGCCGATGGCCGCCTCGATTGTTGTCAATTTCTCTTGCATTGATGGATTTCGAATCGATGCAATTCGCGTTGCAGTCGCCAGGAAGGAAATCGCGATCTAGGTGAGCATGCCACCGTCAACGACGAGGATATGCCCGGTGATGTAGTCGGCCGCCGGCGAAGCTAGAAACACGGCCGTGCCCTTGAAGTCATCCGTATAACCCAACCTGCCCAGGGGAATCATCGCCTTCATTTCCTTTTCTTTCTGATCCAGGCCTTTGGTCGCATTACTGGGAAAGATTCCCGGTGCAATGCCATTGACCGTGATATTGTGCCTGGCCCAATAGCGCGCCAGGCTCCGGGTCAGGGTCGCCACTGCGCCCTTGGTGGAGGCATAAGCCGGGGTGACGGCGATAGCGGGATCCGAGGCTTTAAAGGCCGTCATGGAAGAGAGATTGATGATCTTGCCGCTTCGGTTTTCTATCATGCTGCGACCGATTTCAGTCGTGCACAAGAACGTACCGCGCACATTGGTACCGTAAATCTGGTCCCATCTTTCCAGCGGCGTATCTTCCAGTTCATCACCCCAGGCCATGCCGGCGTTATTGACCAGTATGTCGACTTTTCCGAATTTCTCCAGAGCAAACGCAGCCAGCGCTCTGACATCATCTTCTTTTGCGACATCGCAGGCAGTGGCGTGGCATTCGACACCAAGAGCGCGTATCTTTTCCGCGGCCGCTTCGCACTGATCCCGTTTTCGTGAACACAGGATCAGGTTTGCGCCAGCTTCGGCGAAACCTTCTGCCGTCATAAACCCCAGCCCCTTGGAGCCACCTGTAATCACAGCCACCTTGTTTCCGAGGCTGAACAGTTTCATTACATCCATCGATGATTACTCCCAATCAAAGGGCCGGATACACCTCATTGTGATGTCATTGTGCCGCAATGAGGCCCATTAACCAGAGTTTACTGGCGTTTACCGGCTCATGGGGAAAAGACGGGTACGGTAAGTGGCTGATTAGAAGAGGGAAGGGGTCAGAGTAAAGTGCCAGGTTAAATCACTCCGGCACTTGACTCTGACCCCAGGCTTCCCTCTGACCCCAGTGTTTGATCGTCACGCTTCCGTCGGGACGGTACGACTTGTGAGGACCCCAACCGCGTGCCCAGCCGACCAACAAAAAAACCGCCCAGATGGCGGTTTTGTGTTGGTGCGCCCGGCAGGATTCGAACCTGCGACCCCCGGATTAGGAATCCGATGCTCTATCCGGCTGAGCTACGGGCGCTGCGCCTTGGCCCGGCTATTCTAGCGGAGCCGGCGGGGCGTGCACCACAAAGCCGGGCGCCGGCAGGGCCGCTTGATGCGCCGTGGTACATGGCCCAGAATCGGGGCCGATGCCGATCCTTTCCTCCCTGGTGCGCGCGGCGCTGTTCGTCTCTGACCTCGAGCGGTCCGAGCGCCTGTATCGCGATGTGCTGGGGCTGGAGGAAAGCTACGCCCGCAACGCCCTGCAGAATGCCGAATTCGCCGCCTTGCTGGGGGTGCCTGCCGCAGCCGCCATTCGCTACTCGATTTTGAAGATGCCGGGCCCGGCGCGCGGCATGATCGGGCTGTTCGAAGTGCGCGACCCCGCCCCACCGGTGCTGCGGCGCGAGCCGGGCCAGTGCAACGTGGGCGAGGTGGCGCTGGTGTTCTACACCGACGACCTGGAGCATTACCGCCAGCGGCTGGAAGACTTCGGCATTCGCTATGTCTGCAGGCCCCTGGTGCTGAGCGTGCGCCCCGGCCAGGCCAATCTGGAAATGACGTTTCGCGACCCCGACGGGGTGATGATCAATATCCTGCAGAAAGACCCGCTGGACCTGGACGCCTGAGCTAACCGTCGTCCGGCTCCGCCCGCCGCACGCGAATGCCCTCCAGCGCCAATGCCCGCAGGTGCCCGTCCCAGTTCGGGTTGATGGATCGCGGGCGCACCGGGTCGAGGTGCTCGAGCGTCACGTCCAGCGCGCGCAGGCCGGCAAAATCCTCGTGCGCCACCCGCACCGCCAGGGTTTGGCGCTCCCGCAACTCGAACGGGCCGTGAACGGCGCCGTTTACCCACATCCTGATCGGCTGGGTGGGGTGCGCGGGATAGACGTAGGGCCGCAGGTCCAGCTCGAGCACCACATCGCCTTCGACCGACCCATCCAGTGCCACCAGCAGCCCGGAAGTGTGGCCGAGCGAGGCGACGAAATCCTGCTTGGGCGGCAACCAGCCGTGGGTGAGGTAGCGCTGGCCCGGGGCCTGCTGGCCAAAGGCGCGCCGTACACCCAGCGGCAGCAGATGCTCGGCCAGGGTGGTGAGCCTGAGTTCCTGGATTTCGACCGCCGAGACGTCCCGCTCGCTCACCAGGCGCAGCGGTTGCCGGTCCAGCCGTCGAGCCTGCGATGGCCCCAGCAGCAGCGTCTTGCGCCGCTGATTCTGCCCGCTCACGAATCTCAGCCGGCCGACGCGCTCCTCGCCGACGCTGACCGCGATGAATTCCTCGGTCGACTCATCGCTGGCGAAGGGGTAGTGCATCACCGTGAGCAGCATCGGCTCCTGCCACGCGCGGCCCGGGTAAAACTCCGCCTGGCCGCGCAGCATCCGGCCCCGGTAGGTCTGCCGCGACCAGCCATCGAGCTCGCCCTCGTCGGCGACCAGGGAGACCAGGAACCCGTCGAAATGGTCCACCGCCGCCTGCACCAGGTCGCGCGTCGACGGTTGCCAGGAGGACGGATACCAGCTGAAGCCCGTGACGGCATATTCCGTCATGGGCACGATGTAGTCCACGTCCCACCCGCCGTAGCGATAGTGCCGGTGCAGACGCACGCGGTCGTCGCCGATCGCGAACATGTTGGCGCCCGGCATCGGGGTGCGGCCTTGCCCCAGCAACTCCAGCAGGGTGGCCGGGATATCCGTCAGGGTCACCGGGGCGTCCGAGCGCTGCAGCGGTCCCCGGGCACCGCCCGGCTTGATCATCACCAGCGGAATGCCGCCGCGAACGATCCGCTCCGGCACGACGGAGGCGGCGCCGGGCGCTGCGGGCAGGCCCGGCTGCGCCCGGTTGATGCCTGCATTCAGGTCGCTGCCGCCATGGTCGCTGACAATCGCGATCGTGGCCGCGTCCAGGATACCCAGCGAGTTCAGCCTCTCCAGCAGCAGGCCAGCGGCGTAGAGCATGCCCTCGGACTGGTCCCGGAAGGCCTCGCGGCTGATGGGCTGCACCCCGACAAACTGGAATTCGCGGCCAAGCCTGAACGGAGGGTGCCCGCCCATGAGGTGGAAAAAGCGGAAGGTGGCGTCGTGGCCGCCGACCGCCGCGCAGGCCATGAACTCGTCCACGAACAGCGTATCGAAGTAGGCGAGCTCAGCGGCGCGTTGCCGGGCCGCCCGTGGCAGGCGGCATTTGTCCGGCGGGGCGGCGGCGTGCCGAAACACGAACCGGCCTTCGTTGTAAACCCGGGGCTTCAGGACATGCGGGGCCAGGCGGAACAGCGCCATGTTCAAGAGCAGGTCGCGATCGTGGCGCCGGATGGATTCCGCCCCGCTGAGCTCATCAGCGGTCGAGACGATGTTGTCCGCCAGCCCCGGAAGCGGCAGCAAGGCCTGGGGCGTGAACGACCAAAGCCGCACGTCGTAACCGAGGCGGTGCAGCCTGGCGGGCAGGCTGACGGCATACGACTCCGCGAGAAAGGCCGGCAGCGGCTGCGAGTTGTCGAAGGCGCGCCCGGTCAGGATCGAAGGCACCGAGGTGTAGGTTTTCGGGAAGGCACTGACGCTGTTGCGGAAAAAGGTGAAGCCGCTGAAAGTTTCCGCCAGACGCGGGTTGCCCTCGAAGATTTCGTTGACCACGTCCGCCTGCAGCGTATCGAGCACCAGCACCAGGACGTTCTCGCTTGCCGAGAATTCAAAAATGCCCGCCTTGCTGAAGGCATAGGGTTTGGCCACCAGATCCCTGACCTGGGCGGGGAAGAATGCCACGGACGAGACGATGAGCACGCCGGCGAGAAACGTCATGTGGGCCTGGATGCGGCGCCGGGCGAGGTAGCACAGACCCGCCAGCAGCCCGAAGCTCGCCAGTTCGATGACGCCCCGGGTGCGCTGGGCGGCCCAGTCCGGCTCCGTGCCCTCGAGAAACCCGTAATCGCCGATGAAGAAGTTGGTCATCAACCAGGCGCAGGCGCACAGGTAGAGCAGGCACAGCTGTGCCGTGGACCGCCGGGGGCCGGGCAGCATTCGCAGCAAGAGCAGCACCCCGCCGGCCACGGCGAGCGCGATCAGGCCCAGCGAGGGCAGCAAGCTCTCGATGGAGCGATGCAGGTTGCCGGCATTGGCCCAGAAAACGTGCCAGAACGGTGCGATGACCATCGTCACCGCGGCAAGGACGGCTATGGCATATCGAGGCAAAACGTATGGTGTCTCAGACGATGCGGGCAACCCGGCCCTTGCGATTCTAGTTATTTGCCGCGCTGGGGGCCACCGGGCCGGTCGAGGCGGCAGCCCAGGTGCCGGCCAGCCGCTCCTCGATGGCGGCGATGACCCGGCAGCGCTCCTCGAGCCCCAGCCAGGTGTCGGCATGAATGTCGACCGCCTCGAAGAACAGGTTGACCAGCAGGCGATCCGCCGCCAGGTGGTCGAGGTCGTAATCCACGCGCATGGCGTCTTCCAGCCAGGGCCCGTCGACCAGCGCGTCCAGGGACGGGATATCGCCGGCGAAGCGGTAGTCCGCCAGCGTCATGATGCGGTTCTGCAGGCTGATGATTCCCTCGCGGAAATAGACCAGCTGCTCGTGGGCCTGCTGGTCCAGGGTGATCAGGTTCGGTAGCTGCTGCCGCAGCGCCGGGTCGTCCAGCTCCTTGAGCAACCCCGTCGCGATCATTTCCTGGGCCACGGTAGTCTGCATGCGGATGTCGGGCACCACGGAGAAGACGACCAGGCCGCGCTCGAAACGCTGGCGGTCGTCAGCGACGATCGCATTGCGAACCAGGGACTCGTAAACGTGCCGTACGCTGGTGGCGCTGTCCTCGAGGAGTGGCAGCGAGTAATCGCAGGTCTCCCGGTTGTGCCCGGTTTCCTCCGCCAGGCGCTCGAGGGCCGCGGCCAACTCCCGTGCCTCTATCCTCCGGTCGCGGAATTCCTCGACCTGGAACGCAATGAGGATGCCGAGCACGATGACGGCAATCTCCACCAGGTAAACCCACGCCTTACTGGGAGTGAACGACAGCATGTATGGGCCCTCCTCGGCGCCCCCGGCACGGGCTCAAGCATAAAGCAAATGGGGGCGCGGGCGGCATCAGCCTGTTACGCCGAGCTCCTGCAGCAGCCGCCGGGTGACGACGGGCAAGCGCCAGCCCGAGAGGCGTTCGGGAATCTCGTCACCGCCGCTGTGCACCAGCGTTTCCAGCTCCCGCCGCGAGGCCAGCACTGCCGGCTCCACGCCGAGCGCCCGGGCTTCGCGCTCCACCACCGAGCGCAGGGCTGCCAGCGTCCTGCGCTGGGCTGGCGCCAGTGACGGCAGCGGCGCCACCCGGGCGCCGCTTTCCAGTGATTGCCGGACCATTCCGAGCAAGGCCTTGCCGTGCCGCTCCCGGGCCCGGCGATGCAGGCCCTCGATCGACTCCAGCCGGTCGGGCTCGGTGGCTTTCAGTCGGGCAATTTGCAGCAGCGCGGCATCGGGGATGATGAATCCACGCGGCCGGTTGCGCTCCTGCGCCACGCGTTCCCGCCACCCGGCCAGCCGTTGCAGGATGGCCAGGCTGGTGCCGTCCAGGCGTCCCGCACCGCGGATTCTCTGCCAGGCGTCCTCCGGGGGCGACGGTTCCAGCGCGCGCCGCGCCTGTCGCCGGCTGTCCTCTGCAAGCCAGTCCAGTCGCCCCAGCTGCTGTAGTTCCGGCTCGAGGCGCCGCCACATCTCCGGCAACAGGCACACGTCCAGCGCGGCATAGCGGAGCTGCGCCTCGCTCAGCGGGCGCGCGCACCAGTTGGAGCGGGTCAGGTCCTTGTCCACCTGCACCGCCAGCAGCCACTCCACCGCCTTGTGATAGCCCAGTTGCAGCGGCTGGCCCAGCAGCGCACAGGCAAGCTGGGTGTCCACCAGGGGTTCCGGCAGGCAGCCGAAGGCATGGCGCAGCACCTCGAGATCCTCCGAGGGGCTGTGCAGCAGCTTGGTGATGCGTTCGTCCCGCAGCAGGCGGGCGATCGTTTCCGCGGCGCCGCGCGTGAGCGGATCCAGCAGCCATACCGTCTGCCCGTCGGAGACCTGCACCAGGCCGAGGTTGGCGTGGTAGGTCCGCTCGCGTACGAACTCGGTATCCATGCCCAGCACGGGCGAGCGCGCCCAGGCCTTGGCCGCCCGGCTGAATGCGGCCGGTTCGTCCAGCACGAGGGGGTGCTCGGCGGCCGCCAGCGCGGCCGGGATGCGGTCGTCGCTCATGGCCGAAAAATCGTCAATGCGAGCCCCTTGTGGGCCCGTAAGTATTGTTTTATAAACATTTTTGTCGTCACCGCCCGTCTTGTTGCCGCCCGCTTTCTGGGTTATTGTGGCGCCCGGCCTCTTGATGCCGGGAACGCGCAGCGGCAACCTTACCACGGCCGCCGATTCCACAACGGGAGCAGGATGTTTTCACACCGCAAGGCTGACAAGGGACGGGTGCCGGCATGGGTCTGGACTGGCCTGTGCGGCCTGTGCTTCGCCCTGGCGTCGGGCATCGCCGCGGCGGTCACCGGGGAGCGCCAGGCGGCGCAGCCGGGCGATGAGGTCGTCACGACCGGGCAACCCGATGCGGCGCCGAATGCCGCAACCCCGGCCACGCCGGGCGAGATGCTGCTGGAGCATGCCTACCCGGAGCTGAACGCCCGCCTGCGGGGCCTGCTGGACGAGCTCGCGCAACGCCCGGACGATCCCGCCCTGCGCGCCCGCCTGGACGACCTGCTGCGCCTGTTGCTGGCCGTGGCCGATGCCCATGGCGATATCGGCGATGTGCAGGGCATGGGCGATCTGCTGGGCCTGGTGCGCAGCATCGATCCCGGCCATGCCGGGCTGGGGCAGGCCACCCGCCGCATGGCAGCCCTCGGCCGGGTGGACGATTGGCTGGCCCGGGCCAGCCGCGCGCTCGCTGCCGGCCGGCTGATCGAACCCGAACACGACAACGCCCTGCGCTATTTGCGCGGGGTGCTGGCGGTCGATCCGCGCAACGAAGCGGCCGGTCGCGGGTTGTTGGGGGTGCAGCAGGGGCTGGTCGAACGGGCGTTGGCGGCGGCCCGTGAGCTGGATTTCGAGCTGGCCATGGAATGGCTCGATGCGGCGGCGGAGGTGCGCGGCCCGCAGGATCTCGTCGATGACGCGCGCGAAGAGATCGAGGCATTCCGCACGCGCGAGGCGGATCGTATCGAAGGGGTCGTGGGGGACGCGATCTTGGCGCGGGAATTCGCGCGCGCCGAAATCATGCTGATCGACCTCATCGCACTGGGCGGCAGCGAGCAGCGCGTGGCGGAGTTGCGCGCGCGGATGGAGGACGCACGCCTGTACGGTCACTATCGGCCCGGGCAGGTGTTCAGCGACGCGCTGGCGGCGGGCGGCAGCGGGCCCGAGCTGGTCGTCATTCCGGCCGGCAGTTTCATGATGGGTTCGCCGGAAGAGGAGCGGGGCCGGGCCGTTCATGAAGGTCCCCGGCACCGGGTGACCATCACGCAGGGCTTCGCCATTGGTCGCACCGAGGTGACCGTGGCCCAGTTCCGCGCCTTTGCCGAGGCGACGCGCTACCGCACCGGCGCCGAGAAAGAGGGCATCTCCGTCGTGTTCATAGCGCGTTCGGGCCGGCTGGCCGAGCGCGAGGGGGTGAACTGGCGCCATGGCTACGCCGGCCGCCCCGCCGACGAGGGGGCGCCGGTGTTGCATCTCGATTGGCACGATGCCCAGGCCTACCTGCTGTGGCTGTCCCGGCAGACCGGGCAACGCTATCGCCTGCCATCGGAGGCCGAGTTCGAATACGTGCTGCGGGCGGGCTCGATCACCGCCTACTGGTGGGGTAACGGGTCCCCCGGCCAGCGGGTCGAGAACCTGACCGGCGAGGGCGACCGCTCGGATGACGGCCGCCAGTGGACGGCGTCCTTCAGCGGTTACGAGGACGGCCACTGGGGTCCCGCACCGGTGGCATCCTTCGCGCCCAATCCGCTCGGCGTTCACGACCTGGCGGGCAATGTCAGTGAATGGGTGACCGATTGCTGGCACAGCACGTACATCCGCGCGCCGGACGACGGATCGGCCTGGGACAACCCCGGCTGCCAGCGGCGCACGGTGCGCGGCGGTTACTGGGCGGCCGGCCCCGACCAGGCGCGCTCGGCGGCCCGCCTGTCGGCGGACAGCCACCTCACGGGCCCGCGGGTCGGGTTCAGGGTGGTGCGGGAGCTCTAGTCCGCGCCGTCGGCCGCGGGCGCGTTCACTGCTTCGCCGCCGAGCACCGCTCGGGCGATGGCGGCCAGGCGCTGGCCCGCCAGCGCGAGCTGATCCTGCGCCAGTTGCCAGCTGGCGTCCAGGAATGCCGCATCGAGCCGCGCAGCGCGCGGATAGGCCCGGGTTTTCGCCAGCTCATGGCTCTCGTTGGTCCAGTCCAATACCTGCCGCGGTTCCCAGGCGACGGCGTCCGCAGGCTGCGGGCGCGCGGAAAGCTTCTCGGCCAGCGCCCGCCAGTCCGGCTGGTGGCGCTCGATCAGCACGTCGTCCCACAGGTCGTGCAGGTCCATGCTTTGGCCGTCCACCGAAACGTGGAATTCGTTGCCGCCGCGGTCGTCGGCAAAGCCGACGTGCAGGGGCTGGTGGATGTCGCCGGTGAAATGGCAGGTGAAAGCCCACGCTTGCCACCGTTCCCGTTGCGCCAGCGCCGCGTCGCCGAGCCGGTCCGCGTAGCGTAGGATGGCGCTGCTGACGCAGCCGCGCCCGCGGCAATCCCGGCTGTGCAGGTAGCCGCTCGCGCCGCGCTCGATGTTGACGTAGTGCAGCGGCGAGCTCCACGCGCCCGCCAGGCTGGCCCGGTAGTCGTCCGGCCAGTTGCAGGCCTCCGCCAGTTCCCCGGCATCCGCCGCGCCGGTCGCGGCCAGCAAGGCCGCGAGGGTGTCCTCGCCAAGCTGCCCGAGCGCCAGCGCGCCGACCACCCGGTGGCCATCGGGGCTCCAGGCCGGGGCCGCCCGCGGCCACACCGCGAGCCAACAGCAGAGCCACAGTACGGTCAGGGTTGCACGCATGGGGTTTTCAATGGAATGGTGCCGGAGGTCGGACTCGAACCGACACACTGTCGCCAGTACTGGATTTTGAGTCCAGCGCGTCTACCAATTTCGCCACTCCGGCACGGTGAGGAAGCTCCGCTCACGCGGCAGGCGGCCAAAGTATAGCAAGGTTGCGCACGGCCGCCACCGCATGCCATGGCCCGCCCTCAGGCGGCCGGGGCCGCCAGCCCGTCCTCGTGCAGGATGCGTTTGAAATAGGCGCCCACCAGTGGGTTGAAATGGTCGTAGTCGACCAGGAAGGCGTCGTGGCCCATGATGGACGGCAGCTGCGTGTAGGCGGTCTGGATGCCGTTTTCGGACAGTGCGTTGGCGATCGCCTCCTGCTGGTGCGGGGGAAACAGGATGTCGGTGTCGACCCCGATGATGTAGGCGGATTGCAGCTCGATGCCTTGCAGTGCGCTGGTGAGGTTGGGGTGTCCCTCGGTGCAGTCGAACCAGTCCATCGACCGCGACAGGTACAGGTAGCTGCAGGGGTCGAAGGCGCCGATGAAGCGCCGGGCCGCGGCCTCGAGGTACGATTCCACCTCGTAATTCATGCCGAACGGCTCGGTCGGAAAGTAATTCTGCACCCGCCGGCCGAAGCGCGAGCGCCATTCCTCCGCCGAGCGATAGGACAGCATGCCCAGCTTGCGCGCCATGCGCATGCCGTTTTCCGGCCAGTTTTTCTCGTCGTATTGACCTCCGCGCCAGTTGGGGTCGGATACGATCAGTTCGCGCTGCAGCGAGCGGATCGCGATGCTGAACGGCTCGGATTTCGGAGCGCCCGAGATGTTGAGGTAATGGCGCGCGCCCCGCGGGTTCTGTTGCAGGTAAGCCAGCGTGCTCATGCCGCCCATGGACGGCCCGATGAGCGTGCACAGGCGGTCGATGCCGAGGTGCTTCACCACGCGCGCCGAGGCGGCCGCGATGTCCTCGATGCTGAGGTCGGGAAAATCCAGCCGGTACGGCCGCCCGGTCGTCGGGTTGGTGCTGGCCGGGCCGGTAGAGCCCTTGCAGGAGCCGAGGGAATTGAGGCTGATGACGAAGAAATGCTCGGTATCGATGGGCGCGCCCGGGCCGATCATCGGCTCCCACCAGCCGGGGGACGGGTCGGCCGGGCTCGAGGCGGCATGGGCGCTGGGCGACAGGCCGGTCAGGATCAGCAGGGCGTTGGAGCGGTCTGCATTGAGCTCGCCCCAGGTTTCGTAGGCGATGGTGTATGCGGGCAGGACGCCGCCCCGCTTGAATTCGAGCGGCTGGTCGTCGTGCATGTACAGCGTGGCGGATGTCATGAGCGCGATCGGTTCCAGGCCGTGTCCTGCAATGATAGCGCGACCGGCTCAGCCGGCACGTGTACCGAACGTCATTGCCGACTCAGGCCGACACAAAGCGCCGCGCGGGGCGCGGCGCCGGGTGGGTGACCGGGCGCTCAGGGCGCCCGGTCCATGTGGGCTCACGCGGTGCACGCCTCGGAGGTCAGCAGGCGCTCGATATTCACAGTGAACGCCTCGTAGCCCATGTCGATCATGGCCTGGTTGGGCATGAACTCCACGGTTCCCTGCGTGCAGCTGGTGAAGGTGAATTTGGCCGTTCCCCAGGCAGGCCGGTTCACGTCGTTGGGGTTGAAGCCGGTGCCGAAGGTGGCGCCATCGGTGATCACGAGGTCCACGGTCACCATGGTGCCGGACGGCTGGCCAAGGCCGACCAGGTAAGCCTGGTTGCCCATCGGGTCGTAGGTGTACAGCGCGGCGAAGAAACCCAGCGGGCCGTTGTCGATCAGCCAGCCCTCGCCGTCACGCGCCGCCCCGCCCCACCAGGTGCCGGTGATGGCGAAGGTGATCTTGAACTCGTCGCTGTGAAAGCCCTCGGCGTTGGTGGCCAGCCAGGACGTGCTGCGGTTTCCGTGGCAGGACTTGCAGGCGAACTCGACGTTCACCGCACCCTTGCCGTTGCCATCCAGGTTCACCTGGGATCCGTTGCCGCTGAACATCTGGTAATTGGCGCCCGGATTGATGCGGAACAGGTGGGTCTTGAGGTCACCCTGGTGCGGCCCCAGCGGCTGCGCGGACAGGGTGGCCATCGGCATGTGGCAGTCGGTGCATTCCACGCCTGCGTCGTACATCACGTTGTTGGCGTACGCCGCGGCTTGCGTGGCATGGCAGTCCTCGCACTCGGTCTTGATCGACCACTGGCTCTGCTTGTGGGGATTGTGGCAACTCACGCAGGCCAGTTGATCGCTGTGCGGGCTGGCCAGGAACTCGTTGTACTGGGCCTGGTGGCGAATGAAGCCGCCGCTGGCCTGGATGGTGGCGGTGTCGCCGCGGCTGTGGCACTCGCCGCACATCGCCGCGGTCCCGTCGACCTGCATCGTGTCCCCGGGGCCGTGGCAGGCTTCGCACTGCACCCCCGCGAATGCGAAGGTGCCCTGGATGCCCGGCAGCCCATCCGGGTTGCCGTCGGCCGTGTAACCGGTGGTGTGGCAGGCGCCGCAGTCGTAGACCAGGTTGGCTTCCCCGGCGTGGTAGTCGCTCCATTCGCCGGTGAGAAAGTTGAACTGGTTGTTGCCGGGCCCGTTGCCGTCGCCGGTGATGATGTAGCCGTCGGTGTCCAGGAAGCGGGCCTTGCGCTTGTGCCCGCCAATCACGTAGCTGATGTCGTCCCAGGTCAGCCCGGCTGGCAGGGGGATCGCCCGGTTGCGGGCCTCGGCGGAGTGCATCAGGATGAAGCGATGGCCGGAGGCTACCCAGTTCTCGTAGTTGTCGGGGTGGCAATCGGCGCAATCCTCGGCGCCCCAATAATCCTGCGCCGACAGTTGCACCGGGCCGGCCAGGCCCATGGCCCCGATCAACACCGCGAGGACGGCGGGCAGTCTCCAGTGGTTGCAACGGATTCTTCTTGTCCCGGACATGGCTTGCTCCTTTGTGCTGAATCAAAGCAGGGTTGCGGACTACGCGCACCATGATCTCCGCTCTTCGCGGCCGGCGCGCTGACCTGCGTCACGAAGGGGTTTTTACCATGCGGGCGCATTTCATTCCAATGATATGCATCAATTGGCGGCGGGCGCGGTTGGGGTAGGGAACTGGCGCTGCCCGGCGCGCTCGGGCAGCCGGCACATCGACCGCTATAATGGGGCGAGCGAGCAAGCAAGAAGCACCCATGCCGATCGAATCGCCGTGATGCCACACGCCTACTCCACCTTGACCGGGCCCCGGTCCGCCAGCGTACGCTCCGGCCAGGCGCAACCCCACGAGCGGCTGCCAGAGGTGCTGGCGCGTCACCGTGAGGCGCCCTGGCGGGCGCCGGTCCCGGGGCACACCGCGGCGGCTTTCGAGCAGGTGTGCCGGCTGCTGCGGGCGGGTGAGTCGGATCGCCTGGTGCTGGATTCCGGTTGCGGCAGCGGCGTGAGTTCCCGCTTGTTCGGCGAGCAGCTGCCGGGGCACGTGGTGATCGGCATCGACCGCTCGGCGGCCCGCCTGCAGCGTTGCGGCGCGCACGCGAGCGCGCGGCGGCAGGGCAACTGCATCTGGGTGCGGGCCGAACTGGCGGCCTTCTGGCGGCTTGCCGGCCGGGCCGGCTGGCGGCTGCGCCGCCATTACCTGCTGTACCCGAACCCGTGGCCCAAGGCGCGGCACCTGCGTCGGCGCTGGCACGCGCACCCGGTATTCCCGGACCTGCTGCGCCTGGGCGGCCGGCTGGAGATGCGCTGCAACTGGCGGGTCTACGCAGACGAATTCGCCGCCGCGGTGGGGTTGCTGACGGGCCTCCCGATACAGCCCGAGCGCCTGTGCATCGACCGGCCGTGCTCGCCCCACGAGCGCAAGTACCTGGCGAGCGGGCATGCGCTGTATGCCGTGGTTGCGGAGCTGGGCGGGGCGGCCGCGGTGGCATGAACAATGCCCCGGGGGTGGCCCCGGGGCATGGCTGGCATTCGGTCAGCGGGTGTGGCGAGCCCGTGTCAGTAGCGGTACACGTATGCGGCCATCACCAGCGACAGGTCATAATTGGCGGCGGCCTGGCCCAGCAGCAGCACGTTGGAGGGGCCGTCGACCGGCACATCGTCCAGCGCGAAATCGCTGGTTCTGAGCTCCTGCTTCTCGTATGACAGCCGGATGGCCGACCTGCGGTTGATCTGGAACAACCCGAACACCGTCCAGGATTCCATCTGGGAGATCAGCGTCGGCAGCGGGGCGGCGTTGATGCTGGTGCCGCCGGTCACGTCCATGTCGCTCTTGACCTTCGAGTAGGTATAGTCCATGCCGAGCTCGATGTGTCCCCCGACACCCTTGTCCTTGCCGAGCTGGTCGAACACCAGTGACACGTTCCAGGTATCGACGTCGTCTTCCGAGGTGACGAACCAGTTGCGGTCCGGGTCGACCGCGGAACTGGCCGAGGCCCAGCTGCGGCTCGACTGGTCGGCATCGTAGGATTCCACCGTGTAGAAGCCGGTCAGGTTCACGCCCTCGACCGGGTAGAACCCGACGTCGAACGAGACGGACTTGACCTCGGCCTGGTTGAGGCCCAGCAGGTCATCCGCGCCGGGGTTGTACTCATCCTCGAACCAGCTGCCGGCGATGGCGAAATTGAACTTCGGCGACGGGAAGAAATCGGCCCGCACCCGATATTCGTCACGGTCGCGGTCGGTCTGGTTGTACTTGCGCATGGCCGGCAGGTTTTCGAAGTCGTCCTCGTCCACCGTGCCCGGGATGTGCGAGAGCAGGAACGGGCGGTTGCCGATGTATTCATCCACGTCCCGCTCGCTGGTGGCGAAATCCAGGGACAGCGAAGCATGTTCCCACCGGTTGAAGTGAATGCCAGCGAACACCTCGGTCTCGTCGGCGTCCACCACCTCGGAGTACTCCCGGTTGTAATCCCGGTACTCGACCCCGCCCTTGAGCCGCAGGCCGCGCGTGGCGCGCCAGGTGGCGGTCAGGTCGATCTGTTCCTTCTCGTAGCTGTACGGCAGGTTGATGCGCCCCTCCTCGGGATCCTTCTGGTTCTGCGAATCGCCCCCGATGTAGACCCACACCAGGCGCGGGGTGTCGTTCTCGCGCTCATCCAGGCTGTAGTTGAACACCAGTCCGAGCCCGTCCAGCGGGCGCGCGGTGTAGCGGATGTTGGCGTGCAGCGTTTCGATCTCGGCGTCCAGCACCTCCGCTGGCAACGGGATGTCCACGTTCAACGCCGGGTTGACGGAGTAATCGAACAGCCGGTCGTCCTGGTCCATGGTGCCGAAGGAGAGGTCCGCGCTCAGGCGCGAGGTGGCGCTGAAATTGATGCCGCCATACAGCCTCACCTGCATCGCCTGGTTGTCAGGCTCCAGCGAGTAAAGACCGTAGCCATCCGGGAACCCCACCCCTGGGGCCCAGCCGGAGCGCTGGCCGTAGGGGTTTTGCCAGCTGGCCGACTTTTCGCCGTTGTCGAACCAGGAAGCGTACAGCGCGACGCCGAACTGGTAGCGCGGGTTACCGAAGTGGAAGGCGGCTTCCATGATGTCGGTCTCCCAGTCCATCGGCGCGGGCAGCACCACGGCGCGGGGGTTGCCGCCGCTGTTACCGATGACGCCACCGAAGGTCCGCAGGCCGTCCTTCTCCTCGTGGCGCCAGTCGATGCTGAAGGTCCACTGGCGGCCCACGTTGCGGTCGTAGGCGAGGTCCAGCCGCTGGCGCTCCCAGCCCACGTCGATGGGCGCGAGGTTTTCCTCCAGGGTGGCGAAGCTGCTGGTGGTGCCGCCGGGCGGGCCGACCCAGTTTGCCGGCAGGTCCATCACGCCCGTGCCGACGCCGAGGAAGGGCGTCATGCCGTCGTTGAAACGGTTATTGGGGATCTCCCGGTAATCGGCGTTGAAATGCTGGGTGCCCTGGTCCCTGAAGTCGAATTCGACGCGGCGGGAATCCAGCCCAAGGCGCCAGCCCTGCAGGCGCCAGGACCGCGTTTCGCCGCTGTCCCATTCCGGCCGCGATTCCAGCCGGAAGTCGATCAGCGGCTCGTAGCCCTCGTCGGTGAGGCCGGTGTATTTGCCGAAGCGGTACGCATCCTCGTCCAGGTAGTAGGCGCCAATGCTGAACTCCTGCTCCAGCTGGCGCTTCGATTCTTCGGTGTCCTCTTCGTCCGGGGCGGCTTCCTGTGCCGCCGCGCCCAGTGGCAGCGCCAGCAGCGCGCTGAACAGCAGTTGCCGGAAGCTTGCTCGGGTGTTCTTCATTTCTCGCTCCTCAGTCACTGTGCGCCGGTCACCGGGTCAGCCGGATGCCGCTGGGGTGGTTGGAACCGTGGACCTGGTTGTGGCAGTTCATGCAGGCCTTGCCGACCACCCGCTGGTCGAAATCGTTGGGCGGTACGTCCACGCCGCTGTACGCGCTGCTCGGGTGGAACGGCGCCGCGTGGCACTGCTGGCACAGCCACGGCGAGCGCGCCACCAGCATGTTGGGGTGATTGGAGCCGTGTGGCGTGTGGCAGTTCGTGCAGTCCTCGCGGGCCGGCTGGTGCTCCCACAGGTAGGGGCCGCGTTTCTCTGCGTGGCAGTCGTAGCACTGCTCGTTGATGGTGTTGCGTCGCAGCAAACCGGGGCCGTCGCTGCCGTGTGGGTTGTGGCAATCGGTGCAAGCCAGCAGGCCGGTATGCGAATAGGCATTCGACGAGGTCTGCACGGGATGGCGCGATTGCCGCAGGAACTGCGCGCGTTGTTCCTTGTGGCACTGGAAGCACACCTGGGGCTGGGTTTCCAGGGCCAGCACGGGGTCGTCGGGCTGGTGCACGCTGTGGCAAGACACGCAGGTGACGCCCTCGATGTTGTGCGTGCTCCCGGGCCAGTGGAAGCGGGTTTCCTGCTGGTGGCAATCGAGACAGATCGCGTTCTGGTCTTCGCTGGCGGTGGTCTCGTCAAACAGGAAACCGGGCGCTTCGCGTCCCATGGACATCACGTGGGCCTTGCTGGGCCCATGACAGCCCTCGCAGGCGTGGTTGCCTTCGCCGAAGGGCGTGTTCGGGTCGCCGGTGAGCGCCATGGGCGTCATGAGGATCTCGTGGGCGGGCAGGGCGCCCTTTTCCCCGTGGCAGTTCAGGCAGATTTTGGGCGCCATGCCGGAGTATTCCGCAGGCGGTGCAGCGCCCTCGTCGGCTGCCAGGCACGTGGCGGTCAGGGCCAGCAGGCCCGCCAGCAGCATGCCTGGGAACAGCCGCTTGCATGTCCATACGGGGTTGAATGGATGTCTCATTGCGTCGCTCTCTTTTTTGGTATCCGCGGTTGGGGCCGTGGTCTCGAACCGGCCCTGGCTGGCGTTCAGGCCGTGGCTGGCCAGCCGTCTTTTTGTGCCGTGCCAAGTATTCAATTTCGGCGCTGGAATTACATCCGGAAAAACACCTATGCGACCGGTCCGGCAGGCTGAAACCCGCTTGGTTGTTATGTTCTGCAAAAAGACCATGCGCCGGGCATCAATTCTGATCTGGGTCACATGATGGAAGCAAGCGGGCCCTTAAAATCAGCTTCGTAGCATCAATGCACCCCGACCGGGGTGGCAAGGCCAGCGACCGGCGCGTGATGGCCGGCAAGCTGGCAAAGGAATGCCCATGACTGCAATGCGAGCAACCGGTGGCCGGAGGCGGCAATCCGTGGGCGGCTTTGGGCCGCCATGGCTCCTGGTCCAATTGGCGCGGGGGGCCTGCCTGGCGGCCGGCCTGGTCATGGCCGGTGCCGTTGCCGGCGACCCCGAGCCGGCGCCGTCGGCCGAGAATGCCTTGTGTCTGAACTGCCACGGGATGCCCGGGTTCGCCATGCCGGGTCCCGATGGGGCGATGCGTGCGCTGCACGTCGACCGGCAGCGCTTCGGAGCCAGTGTCCACGGCCAGCAGGCTTGCACCCATTGCCACCAGGACATCGACGGCGTGCCGCATCAGAAGGGCGTGGAGCACCTGGTCGGCTGCGTGCAGTGCCATCGCGACCTGTGGGACCAGGCGCAGCGCACGGACAGCACCGATGAGCACGCCCGGCTCGGCGAGGTGGTGGAGCAGATCGAGCGTTACATGAATTCGGTCCACGCGCGGCCGAGCATGGTCGATCAGTCGCACACCAATGCCACCTGCTACCACTGCCATGATGCGCATTATGTCGACCCGATCAATGGCGACGAGCCGGGGCGCTACACGCGGTTGAACTCGCCGGCGGTCTGTGGGTCATGCCACGCGCAAATACGCGATGACTACCTGCAGTCGGTGCACGGAACCGCGCAGGGCGCCGGCAACGTCGAGGCGGCGGTCTGCATCGACTGCCACACGCCGCACAACATCGACTCACCGACGATCGATTCCATCAAGCTGGCGATCACCCAGAACTGCGGCAACTGTCATCAGCAATCCCTGCGCAGCTACATGGGCACCTATCACGGCCAGGTCAACACGCTGGGCTATGCCTTCACCGCGAAGTGCTATGACTGTCACGGCTCCCACCAGGTGCAACCGGTGGCGGACCCGCGCTCGCGCATGCACGAAAGCAACCGCCTGGAGACCTGCCGCGGCTGCCACGAGGAGGCCACCGCCGGTTACGCGTCCTTCCAGCCGCACGGGACCGCGCACGATTTCCACAAGTACCCGCAGATCTGGATCGCATCGAAGTTCATGATCGGGCTGTTGCTGGGCACGTTCGCGTTCTTCTGGCTGCACTCCGCGCTGTGGTATTACCGCGAGTGGCGCGACCGCAAGCAGGGCAAACACCTGCAGCGCGGCCCCGCTGCCGAGGCGCCTGCAGGGCAGGAAAGCGTCTATTTCCGACGCTTCCCACGCATGTGGCGGCTGGCGCATCTGGTGGGCGCCTTGTCCATCATGACGCTGGTTCTGACCGGAATCGCGGTGCTGTACGCCGAGAGCGCCTGGGCCACAGTCCTCATGAGCCTGCTGGGCGGGCCGAAATGGGCGGCCCTCATTCATCGCGCGGCGGCGCTCGGCTTCATCGGCGTATTCTTCGCGCACCTGGTCTACCTGGCCTGGTACGTCGGGCGCAATTACCGCACCTTCCGCTGGTTCGGGCCCAACTCGCTGATCCCCAACTGGCAGGATTTCAAGGACATCGCCGCCATGTTCCGATGGTTCATCGGCCGTGGTCCACGTCCTGAATTCGAGCGCTGGACCTACTGGGAGAAATTCGATTACTGGGCGCCGTTCTGGGGCATGACGATCATCGGCATCAGCGGCATGATGATGTGGTTCCCGAGCCTGACGGCCGAGTACCTCCCGGGCTGGGTGTTCAACGTGGCGACGATCGTGCATGGCGAGGAGGCGTTCCTGGCGGCGGTGTTCCTGTTCACGGTGCACTTCTTCAACAACCACTTCCGGCCCGAGAAATTCCCGCAGGAGATCGTCATGTTCACCGGCGCCATGCCGCTCGAAACCTACCGTCGCGAGCATGAACTCGAGTACCGGCGGTTGCGGGACAGCGGCGAACTGGACCGCTACCTGGTGGCTGCGCCATCGCGCCGGATGACCGCGGCCTCCAAGGTGCTCGGAGCGGTGCTGATCCTGGTCGGGTTGGCGCTGTTGACACTGGTGCTGCTCGGTTTTCTCGGCATATAGTTAGCCAAGGAGAGACGCTCGATGAAAGGCAGTGTGATGATCAGACGGACTCTGGGCCTGCTCGCGTGTGCCACGCTGGCGGCTTGCATGCAGGAACCCCAGGAGCCCACCCAGCCGGCCGATGCGCAAGCCGGCCGCCTGCTGGCGGAGCGCGATTGCGTTGGCTGTCATGGCCTCGATGGGCATGGTGCGGCACCCGGCATCCCGCACCTGGCGGCCCAGCCGCAGCAATACCTCACGGATTCCCTGCTCGCCTACCGCGACGGGCGTCGGACCCATGCCGCCCTCAAGGATCTCACCTCGCACATGAGCGAGGACGCATTGCGCGATGTCGCTGCTTTCTACGCCGGCCTGCCGCCGCTTTCGCCAGCCGACCCGTCGGCGGAGCCACGGCCGGCGCTGACGCCGCTGGAGCAGGGCCAGCAACTGGCGCAGGCATGCGCGGATTGTCACGGCGCGGATGGCAACAGCACGCAGCCGGGGGTGCCGAGCCTGGCCGGCCAGCAGCCCCTGTATTTCATGGCGGCCTCGCGCGCCTACCTGAACGGCACGCGCGGCACCTCCGATATGAAGCCGGCGCTGGTCGGGCTGAGTCACATCGATCTGGAGAAGCTGGCGCTGTTCTATGCCTCGCAGGCCCCGGCCGCCCGCGATGCGGCGCCATTCGGCAACCCGCTGGCGGGTGCCACGCTCAGCGCGGCGTGCGCGGGCTGTCACGGTGCAGGGGGGGTGAGCCACGATGCCGCCACGCCCAGCCTGGCCGGCCAGGATCCGCAATACATGGTCAATGCGCTGGAGGCTTACCGCGGCCATGTCCGCCAGCATGACGTGATGCTGGCCGAGCGCACGCGCGAGGAAATCGAGAACATTGCCGCCTTCTACGCCGTCCAGCCTTCACGCGCGGCCGAGTATCAGCCCCTGACGCCGGAGGCGCTGGCCGAGAAATGCGACCGCTGTCACGGTGCCGGGGCGGCAGCCTCTGGCGGGGTGCCCGTGATCTCCGGCCAGGACCGCACCTACCTGATCATGGCGCTGCGCGCGTATCGCGACGATCGTCGCGAAAGCTCCCTGATGCACAAGATGAGCATGATCTACAGCGATTCGATGATCGAGGGATTGGCGCACCTCTACAGCAACCAGCCGCCCCCGTAGGCGGGCGGAAGGTGCCCCGGCCGCAGCGCGAGCCGGGCCTGACTCAGGAAATGTCGCCGTCCGTTTCCCGGGCGCGGTTTCGCACGTGCTCGGGCACGGTGTAGAACCACATCTGGTACATCGAGCTGAACCACATGATGGCGAAACTCATGGCCATCAGGATGCCGGCGATCATCGTGACCCAGGCGAAGGGTGCAAACAGCTTGATGAAATACCAGGACGCCACGTCAGCGGCGATGCAGTGAAATGGCATCACGATCACCACGTTCTTGAACCACAGCGGACGGATGTACGCGTGGCTGAAGATGAAGCCCAGCAGGAAGAATATGAAGGTGATGCCGAACATGTGGATGTGCGAGGCCCGCACCAGGCTGTAGATGTCCTTGCCGGTATCGGCCTGCACGGTTTCCATCACGTTGTCGAAGCCGTCGAGGTTGGACAGGTGCGGATTGCTGCCGTCATGACAACTCAGGCAGTTCTGCTCGATGATGGCGTGGATGCGGGTTTCGTAGTCGGCCTTGCTGGCGCCCGCGCGGATCCACTGCAGCATCTCGCCCAGGTCGCGCTTGGCCAGCATGGTGGACATCGGGCCCTGCAGGGCGGTTTCCAGACGGGTGCCTTCGGTGCTGCCACCATAGGTCAGGATGATGTCCTCCACCGACAGCCCCCGTCGGCCGTCCAGGCCGCCGTGCGAGGCCAGCACGTAGATCAGCGCGAACAGGTAACCCAGCCCCATGACCAGCAGGGCGCTGGTGAACAGCGTGCGCATGCTGACGGGCAGTTCCTGGAAATGCCAGTACAGCCGGTGGATCCGTTCGGCGTTCATGTCGGGTCCGTCAACAGTCAGGGCCCGGCCGCCGCGCCCGTGAATTGGCGGCGGCCGGGCGGTGAGGGTGAACGAGGGATGGCCGTGCCACGCCGGGCGTGACGCCGGTTAATCGCCGCCGAGCGTGGCGTAATAGGCCGCGATGTCGGCGATGTCCTCGTCGCTGAGCTGGCCCGCAAACATGGCCATCATGGGGTCGCCTTCGCCCGCTTTGAAAGCCATCATCTTCTGCACGTGCAGTTCCTCGTCGAGGCCCGCCAGTGCCGGCGCGGAATCGGTGCCTGCGCCGTTGGCGCCGTGGCAGCCGCCGCAATTGGCGGCTTTGGCCTCTCCGGCGGCGGCATCGCCGCCTGCGTGCGCCGCGCCCGCCAGTGCCAGCATCGCGATCGCCGCGAACAGGGTCATCGTCTTGTGCATGGTTCTCTCCTCTGCGGTTTCAAATAGGGCGGCCCCGGGGGGCGGATGCCCGTCAGCATTCGGTCCCGGCCGAGGCCGGGCTCACTCATTATCTTCGCATGGCAGGTCGACGTAAACGATCGACCGGGGCTCCTGCCGGGCATAATACGCTGCCAGGCGATCAATGTTCATCCGCCCCAACGGCTCGGACATGGCGTGCATGATGCGGTTGTCGCGCTCGTCACTGGCGTACTCACCCAAAACCTTGAGCAGATAGGCCTCATTCTGGCCGGCCAGTGCCGCCATGCGGGGGTCGGTGCTGTTGCCCTGCGGGCCATGACAGCGGTTGCAGCGCTCGATCCACTCGGCGGTGGTCAGGGGCTTGCGGACCCTCCGTGCGCGGGGTGTCTGCTGCGCGTAGAAGGTGGCGAGGTTCTGGATATCCACGTCACCCACCTCGGCCATGGCATTGTTCATGGGTTCGTGCGGGCGCTGCCCGTTCCGATAGGCCTGCATGGCGCTTACCAGGTAGGCCGCGTCCTGTCCGGCCAGGGTGGGCATGTCGGGCACGTCGACATTGCCGTCGGCGCCGTGGCAGTTGGCGCAGGCCTCGGCCGCAATGCGCCCCGCCTCAGCGTCGCCGTCGCCCGCCGCGGCCGTGCGGGCGGGCGCCTGCAGGGCGTAGAACAGGCCCATGTTGGCGAGCGTGGTGGCATCCAGCGATCCCACCAGCATGCGCATCATGCTGTTGGGCCGTGAGCCGTCCTGGTAGGCCTGCATGGCGGCCACGAAATAATCCGGATGCTGGGCCGTCAGGTTGGGCATGGCCGGCATCGTGCTGTTGCCGGTTTCCCCGTGGCAGCTGGCGCAACCCGAGGTGGCGGCCCGGGTCGCTTTGAGCGGATCCTCGTTCAGGGGCGGCAACGGCCGGTCGCCGCCGGGGTCGGCAGCGCTGCGATGCGGGGCCAGGCTGGCATAGTAGATGGCGGTTTTCAGCAGCGCATCGGAATCCAGGAACATGACTGCGTTGCGCATGGTCTCGTCGGGGCGCTCGCCCCGCTGGTAGGCCAGCATCTTGCGGTACAGATAAACGGTTCTCTGGCCTCCCAGGTGCGGTTGATGCTCACTGGCGCTAATGCCGTCCAGGCCGTGGCACGTCGCACAGGATTTTTCGGCCAGCGCGCGGCCCTGTTGGAGATCGGCATGGGAGGGGAACAGGGCCGCACGCTCCGCTGCCGACATGGGCGCGGACGTATCCTGGGCGAGGCTGGTTCCGGGGCCGACCAACAAGAAGGTGGCGAACATGAATCCCGCGAGTGACCTGATCATATCGAACCTCGTTCTTGTCGCTGTCCCTGGTGGGGTCACAGGTTGGCGTGTTGCTGTCCTTCCTCGGGGCTTTAATTATAAGTAATCCTGCCTCCTGTGGTTGCGTGTTGCGATCCCGGCTCGCCCATGCCGCCTGTCGCCCGGCCCTGCCAATCTGGAGCGAGAAACGTTGGCGCCCGGCGAGGTGGACGATGTTTGCGGATCTCGCCCCTGCGCTCGCGCACCAGGCCGGCAGGACCACCCCCATGACGACTGACGAAAAAATGCAATCGGATGAATGTGTTGGGGCGATCGAGATGCACCTTCTTCCTGGAGCCCAGAGAAAGCCTGAAGGCGGGCGGTTGATCCAGATCATTGTTGGGAAAGGCTTGAATAATTAATGTCTGTTTGATGAATGATTTAGGTTAGGCAAAGAAGCACACAAGGTGTGAAGACCGTTAAGTGGCCGGTGAAATCAGGGATTCCGTGCTCAAACTAAGGCTGAATGGTCCTATGAAAAGGAATCAGGCCGTTGACCTTCACCCCGGGCCCCGGGGGCCACGGGTGGCTGGAGTGACCCTGTTCGCGGGCAGTGCTCTGCTGCTGTGGGCGGGGCTGGTGGTTTGGAGCGTCAGCCTCGCACAATCCGAAGCGGAGGCGGTCGAGCTGGTCAGGAACACGACCCCGGACGGCGCCGAGTTCTGGGTGATGCCGCGCAAGTCGGAGCTGACTTATTACCCCTGCGCCCAGTGCCACAAGCTCATTCCACCGAACCCGGAAGTCAGGAAACTCTTTTCGCCGCACCCCTCGGAACTGGATCACGGAGACGAGCGCATCTGGTGTCTGACCTGTCACGATATCGAGGACCGCAACACTCTTACCAATCTGCTCGGCGAAAGCGTTGATTTCGACCGCGCTGCCGAGGTCTGTGCCAGTTGCCACATGCAAAGGCACCAAGACTGGATGTTCGGCGGGCACGGAAAGCGGCGGGGCGACTGGCAGGGCGAGCGGGTCATTTACAGTTGCCCGCAGTGCCACGATCCGCATACTCCAACCATCAAGCCCCGGGCTCCCAAACCGCCACCCCCTGTCAGGAAGGGGCTGGCGCGTCCGTTACATCCTGAAGCTGAAGAATACCTGAGTGTGTGGGAGCGACTGGAGAGTGATGACCATGACTAACGCGCGCAGCAAGCGGGCAGCTTCCCCCGCATCGGGCATGACGAGGCGCAAATTCATAAAGCGCGCGGGAGCTGCGGGCTCGCTGGCCGCGGCGGCTGCCTCCGTGCCGGCGGTGAGCGCAGGAGCGTGGGGTGGCGAGACCATGCAGGACGCCTTCGGCACCTTCTTTCAGGATCAGTACAAGAAAATGTCGCCGGAGGAAATCGAGGAGGCCCTGGCGCGTATCGAACGACGGGCCTTGCGGGAAACCGGGGTGAGAATCAAGTGTGAAAACACCCCGCCCATTCCGGGTGTGGTGTTCGGATATGCGATCAATATTTCGAAGTGCAAGGGCTACCGGGACTGCGTGTACGCCTGCGTCAAGGAGAACAACTTGGGCAGGGATTCACAAATGCAGTACATCCGGGTGCTGGAAATGGACCGGGGCACCCGTAATCTGGAGAAAGCCGATCACTATTACGATTCGGAGATCGTGCCGCAGGAGGGCAAGTATTACCTGCCGGTACAGTGCATGCAGTGTGACAACCCGCCCTGCGTCAAGGCCTGCCCCGTCGAGGCAACCTGGAAGGAGCCGGACGGCATCGTGGTCATTGACTACAACTGGTGTATCGGCTGCCGCATGTGCATGAGCGCCTGCCCGTACTGGGCCCGGCATTTCAACTGGACGGAACCCGAGGTACCCGCCGAGGAGATCAATCCCCTCACGCATTACCTCGGAAACCGTCCGCGCATGCGGGGTGTCACCGAGAAGTGTCATTTTTGCGTACAACGGACGCGCAAGGGGCTACTGCCTGCTTGCGCAGAAGCCTGTCCCAATGGGGCCAGAATATTCGGCAATCTGCTGGACCCTGACAGCGAGATTAGATATGTACTTGAAAATAAGGATGTATTCAGGCTCAAGGAAGACCTGGCAACCGAACCGAAATTTTGGTACTTCTCCGACTGATGGGTAAATCCATGGCCGTGCGTCATTTCATTTTCGATGCGATAAAGGAGTTGTTCACCGGCTCGAAGCGCTACTGGAGCTGGATCGGCTTTCTCCTGATCCTGTTGGCTCACGGGGTATCCAGTTACGTCACCCAGATGCAGTCTGGCCTGGTCGTGACCGGCATGAGCGACCAGGTTTCCTGGGGCTTTTACATCTCCAATTTCGCGTTTTTCGTGGGCATAGCCGCCGCTGCCGTACTACTGGTCATCCCGGCGTACATCTTTGATCGCAAGGACGTCAAGGAGGTGGTGCTGCTCGGGGAAAGCATGGCCATTGCCGCGGTACTGGTGGCATTGATGTTCGTGATGGTCGATCTGGGGCGGCCCGAGCGCATCTGGCACGTCATTCCCTACATCGGTGCGTTCAACTTTCCCGACTCCATCCTGGCCTGGGACACCCTGGTGCTGAGCGGCTACCTGCTGCTCAACGCGGCAACCCTGTGTTACGTGCTTTTCCTGCATTACCACGGCAAGATTCCGACATCAAAACTGTACTTTGCCGTCGTTGTCATCACCATGTTCTGGGCCATCTCGATCCACACGGTCACCGCCTTCATGTTCTCATCAAACCCATCGCGGGCCATGTGGCATACCTCCCTGCTGGGGCCAAGATTCATTGCTTCGGCTTTCGCCTCGGGGCCGGCATTGATCATCATTACGCTGGGGGTGATCCGAAGCCTCACGGATTACCGCTTTAGCCAGACCGTGATCGACATTCTGGCCCTGATCATGACGGTCGCGTTGCAGATGACCCTGTTTTTCGTCGGAGTCGAGTTGTTCACCGATTTCTACAACGAGGGACATCACGGAGCCTCCATACGCTACCTGTTCCTCGGTATTGAAGGCCTGGGCAACCTGCGACCCTGGATCTGGGCTGCGCTGGCCATGAACCTGGTTGCAGTGAGCATACTCATGCTGCATTCCCTGCGGCGCGACATGAAGTGGCTCTACACCGCCTGCGTGTTGACGTTTTTTGGAATCTGGATAGAGAAAGGCATGGGTCTGGTCGTGCCAGGATTCATTCCCACCACGCTGGGTGAGGTCTTCGAGTACTCGCCAACCGCGACAGAAATCAGCATTGCGCTGGGTATCTGGGCCTTCGGCATGCTCGTATTCACCATATTGGCGAAGACCGTCGTCGCGGTTGAACTGGGGCGCTTGAAGTACCAGGATCCCAACCCTTATCGGCCGCGAGCGCTGTAGACCAATCCGGTCGCCGATCATCGTTCGGGAATCGTGGCCAGCGGTTTATCCGCCGGCACACGGGGAGTCGTTCAGTCGCGGGTCGGCCGCTCGTCCCAGGCAGTCTTGAACATGCCTTCCAGCTCGGCCAGGATTTCGGCTGAACTCTCGTCCATCGTGGCGAGGTCGAAGCGGTGTACCCGGGCTACGGCGTCATTGTACTTGGAGGTAATGGCGCCCACTTCCTCTCTGGTTTCGCCTGGCCAGCTCTGTTCCTCGTAATACATGGTCACCCAGGCGAGGTAGACCTTGCCGATGTTCAGGCGGTGCAGGAACTCGTCTGCGCGGTCTGCTACCAGCGGGAGCGCCTGGGGATTGTCATCGAAATGGCAGGTGTGGCAGCTTTGCTTGACGATATCCCGGTAGTCTGGCCTGGGCCGCATCGCGCTATGGCAGGTGGTGCAGCTGGGCGCTGTCCTGTCCTCCATCAGCGCTTTGAAGTGCTTGCTCAGTTTGAATTGCGCAAGCTTGTCCGGATGGCAGCTGCCGCAGGTCTCAGGCAGATTCTTGAAGAACAGGCGGCTTTCCGGATCGGTGACCTTGAGAATGGTGTTGTGGGCGGCCTCCTTCCCTGCCGCTGCTGGATCACCGCTGTGGCAAAAATCACAGGTCAGACCCGCTTCCTTGTGCGGTGACTTGATCCAATCCTGGTAATAATCATGCAGTTTCCGATCCTGCACGAAATAGTTCGGGTCACTGTGGCAGTCGATGCAACTGTTGGCGGCCCATGCGCCCGCCAGGGACATCGCAGGGAGAACGACCAAACCGAGCACGGCTTTAAGGTATGCATGAATCATGGGCAGCTCCTCTGGTGGCCTCAATCGACATCTGCCGATTTCGTGACGTGCATGGACCGGATTCCGAATTGAAAACGCACTGTACGGATTCCCGTTCAGCCCACTGATGGCATTGAAGTTTCCGTCTCACCATTAAGGGCTATTCTAAATATGCATCCCGGATGCATGTTGATTTGCATCAACCATTTGGACCGGGTCGCAGCTCGCCAAGCACGGTGATCAATGGCTGGAGTGAACCGCTTCCCCCAAGCGATGGTTCAATTGTCGTTCGCGCCCTGGTCGATCCAGAGTCTGATCTTGTTGATCTGCGCCTGGCTGACTTTCTCCCGGCTTTGATGGGGCATCCTGATGGACGGATCCGCCCGTCCTTCCATCAGCACAACCAGGTTGCTGCCCATGCTGTCGCCGGGGATGACCATCGGGCCGTTGCGGGCGCCTCGCATGAGAGTGGCATAGGTGGTCAGGTCGAGGCCCGCGGTTTCATAACCCACGCCGCCCTCCTGGTGGCACTCAACGCAATACTGGTCCAGCACCGGTTTCACCGCCTGCCTGAAACTGACCGGCTCCTCCCGCGCGCAGCCGCCCGCCACCAGAACGGTCACCAGCAGGGCCAGGAGATTTAAAAATCGGGTTGTTCGGTCTTTCATGGCGCGCCTCGCTTGGCGTTTCACGGGGCTTGCAAGCCCTGACACGGCCTTGCTTAAAAACTACCCAAGGGCCGGGCACTGCCGCTTGATGCAGGTCATGCTTTCTGGATTATAGCGCCGGTGCGCTGGGTATGCCGGTGCGCTTGCGGTAAGGTGTGCGGTGTTCGCCGCACAGGCATTCGGAGCGTCGCTGAGGACATGAAAACCATCGTAGTCGGCGCGGGCATATCCGGCCTGGCGACCGCCCATGCCCTGCGGGTGATGCAGCCCGGCATCGAGTTGCGGGTACTCGAAGCCGCGGGGCGGGTCGGCGGCAAGGTCTGGACCGAGCAAACGCCGGAAGGCTTCCGCTGCGAATGGGGCGTCAACGGTTTTCTCGACAACAAGCCGAAGACCCTCGAGCTGGCAGCCGCGCTGGGCCTGGAGCCACTGCGGGGCCGGGCGGCCGCCGATCGCCGCTACGTCTTTCGTCACGGCACCCTGCACAGCCTTCCCGAATCGCCTCCCGCGTTCCTGACCTCGCGCCTGATGAGCCTGCCGGGCCGCCTGCGGGTGCTGTGGGAAGTGCTGGCGCCGAAAGGCCGCGCCGAGGACGAGACCCTGGCCGAATTCGCGCAGCGGCGGCTCGGCCGCGAGGCCTTCGAGGCCCTCATCGACCCCATGGCCTCCGGCGTGTTTGCCGGGGATCCGCATCGCATGAGCCTGAAAAGCTGCTTTCCCCGCATTCACGAGCTGGAGAGCCGTTATGGCAGCCTGATCCGCGGCATGATCCGCCTGCAGATCGAAGCGCGGCGCCGGGGTGGCAGCGGACCGGGCGCCGGCCCCGGGGGCAAGCTGACCTCCTTTGCCGACGGTATGGGCGCGATGACCGGGCGCCTGGCGGAGCAGCTCGGCGCACGAGTAAGGCTGGCAACGCCGGTGGCGGCCATCGAGCCGGCCGGAGGCCGGTTCCTGGTGCACACCGAATCCGGGCCGGCGGAAGAAGCGGAGTGCGTGGTGCTGGCCGCGCCTGCGTTCCGGCAGGCGCAGATCCTGCAGTCGCTGGATGGGGAGCTGGCGGACCTGCTGCGGGGTATCGAGTATCCGCCGGTGGCGGTCGTGTGTCTGGGCTTCGCGGCGCGGGACGTCGCCGGGCGCCTGGACGGTTTCGGATTCCTCGTGCCGGGCAGCGAGGGACGCCGCATTCTCGGCACCGTATTCGACTCCTGCGTGTTTCCCGGGCGCGCGCCGAAGGGCTCGGTCCTGCTGCGTACGCTGGTTGGCGGCGCGCGCTTCGCCGAGTTGGCGCAGCTGCCCGACGCGCAATTGCTGGATGCGGTGAGGGCCGAGCTGAAGGACGTGCTCGGCATCGCCGGTGAGCCCGCGTTTGCGCAAATCCACCGTCATCAGCATGCCATTCCGCAATACCACATCGGCCATGCCCGCCGGCTGGAGGCCATCGCCACCACCCTGCGCGGGCATCCCGGGCTGGTGCTCACCGGCAACGCGTTCCGGGGCGTGAGCCTGAACGACTGCATCGAGAATGCCTGGCGCGTGGCCGGCGCGCTGATCGAGGGTTGGTCGGCGTAAAAATACCCGCCGGGAAACGGCTCGCTTACCGGCCGTACTGACCTGGATCAAGTGTCGTTCGGTTTGCGACGCCGGCGCCGTCATCGCGCGCGTTCTGTTGACCCCCGTCATCAGTCGGGCCCCATTCGCTGCCTAGACTTGGAACGCTCGCGTTGACGGCATTGGGTCATTTGACCCATGCGTTTGCCAGTGCCTCCCGCCGGGGCCCTGCCGGGCGCGGCCCGCCTGATTGGCAAAGCGTTTATTTTGGATTTTTCGTGCCGCGGCACGAGGGGAGGTGGGAAGTGAAACTGGAGTATCGGAAGTACATCATTTGGCTCGTCGGTGCCGCGGCATTGTGCGCAGTGACCGGTGCAGCGGTGGCGCAGGACGAGCCCAGCGATTGCGTCGTTCGGGGCGCCCTGGCCTGGGACGACTGGACCAAGGACGACGCCGGCGGCATGGGCCCGCCGGATGGTGAAGACGACGCCGATTACTGGCGCTGCAAAGCCTGTCACGGCTGGGACATCCGGGGCACCGATGGCGGCTACGTCCAGCGTTCGCGGCACGAAGGACGCCCCAATGCCGGGTACACTGACAGCGACCAGACCAGCCGCAATATCGCCTACAGCGACCGGGGCGGCACGCCGATCACCGCGGACATGATCCTGCATGACGGCACGGGTAGGTCGTGGGCGGACGGAAAGGGCAGCTGGGTTGAGCTGGACGAGGAACACTCCGCAGCCAACAAGGCCGCTCATGCCGCTGGCTTGACCCTGGGCAACCAGCATCCGGATTTCACCACTGGCGGTGAGAACGCACTGACGCAGGAGCAGGTGGACTGCCTGGCCGAGTTCCTCAATTTCGAGGATGCCGACTGGAGCGCCTATTTCAAGGCGATTTACCCGAACGCGGATCCGGTCATCTACGTGATTCGCGAGGACGCGGATGCCACCCGGGGAGAGACCTTCTACAGCGACGTGTGTTTCGACTGCCACGGCGATCCGGCGGAAGTGGGCAACCCATTCCCCATCCACGACGACGAGGGCATCCTGGAATTCCTGGCCGACACCCCCCACTTCAGCGAGTTCTACCAGAAGGTGCGCTGGGGACACCCGGATACCCTCATGACGCGTGCTGCCCTGGGCAACCCCACGGCGCTGGACGTCGCGGACCTGATGCTGTACCTGCAGGAACTGGGCGACGCCGGCGGCTTCTACATGACGCCGGGGCTGACGGCCGCCTGGTACAACGGCGACCGCGACGGCGAGGGCTTCAACGTCGAGGTGACGCCCGACGGCCAGGGCGGTTTGACGTTCGTGGCGTTCTTCTACACCTTTGACGACATGGGCAACCAGGTGTACCTGGTGGCTTCAGCGGGGGTGCACAACGACCACTCCCATGTGACGGTCTACATCACCGACGGCGCCAACTGGGGCGAAAATTTCGACCCGAATGACGTCAACCTCACCGAGTGGGGCGCGGGGAGATTCGCGGCGAGCGACTGCGATACGATGACCTTCAGGCTGACGCCCAACGAGGCCATGCAGGCCAAGGGATTTACCGAGCTCAGCTATGATCTTGAACGCCTGACCCAGCCGGTGGCGTGCCCGTGATCAATTGATCCACAGGAGGAACGAGGCCAAAGAGAAGCGCCACCTTTCGGGGTGGCGCTTTTCGTGATGCCCGCTTTCGCGGTGGCTTCGGGGTCTGGGTCTACTCGGCGCCAAGGACCGGTTCGGCCTGGGCGCGGATGTAGTGCCGCAGCGCCAGCAGGTCCTCGTCACTCAGCTCGCTGAAGGACGGCATGCCCATGGCCCGCCGGCTGCCGGCATCGAGGCGCGCGATGGCGAGGGCTGGCTCATCGACAACGGCCCGCTGGGCTTCTTCGCCGCGCTGTACACCTATGACCTGATGGGCAACCAGGCCTACCTGGTTTCCGACCTGGGCGAGCCCGACGGCAACATGGTGACGGTGACTCTGTACCTCACCGATGGGCCCACCTTCGGGCCCGGCTTCGACCCGGCCGACAAGAACCTGGTCGAGTGGGGAACGGCCAAGTTCACCTTTACCAGCTGCACGGAGGGCACCGTGGAGTTCACGCCCAACCAGGCCATGATCGACATGGGCTACGAGGCCTTCACGGTCACCATCAGCCGCCTGACGACCGAAAACGTCTGCCCGTAGCGGACCGTCATCGGCCAGACAGGCTCAGCCCACAAGCAGTCAGTGCGCCGCGCAACCGCGCGGCGCACTGCATTGAGAGGGAGGCACCCCGCTCAGCGCGTGATGGTCAACTCGACCTGGTCGCTGAACTCCGGGCTCACGGTGGCGGCCTCGCTGTGCAGGTCGCCGGGCTGCGCAATCGCGTTGCCGCTCATGGACAGCCGGGCCTGCACTTGCAGGTCCTCTACGCCCGAAATCGGCCGCTGCTGCAGCATGGAATGGCTGTCGTCGAGGCGCGCGCTCAGCGGGAACACGGGGTTGGCGATCTTCATCACGCCCACCGGCGGATTCGGGGCGGCCGGATCGCGCGCGATCACGAACAGCACGGCCGATGGGGGCAATGCCGGCGCTTCGCCGGCCAGGGTCACCGCCACCTCCAGCCCGGCCCAGGCACTGGCGGGGGCAGCGCCGGTGCGGCCCTGCGCCGCGTTGATCTGCCGTTGCACCGAGGCGGCGATGTCCGAGTCCGCATCCACCAGGCTCAGCAGTCGTTGCCAGTACTCGACGGCGAGCGCATCGCTGCCGGCCTGCATGGCGGCAATGCCGAGCAGCCACAGGGCCTTCTGCTGGCCGGGATCCAGCAGCAGGGCGCGCTCCAGCATGGCCCGGGTCTCGGCGCCAATGGTGGTTTCACCCGACGCGTAAATGCGCGCCTCGGCCAGTTCGGCGATCACCAGCGGGTCGTCCGGCGCCAACTGGCTGGCGCGCGACAGGGCCCGCTCCGCCTGCGGATACTGCTGGGTGGCCTTGTAACTGCGGCCCAGCAACAGCCAGCCCTCCAGGTCCCCGGGGTTCTCCAGCAGGCGCTGCTCCAGGTTGCCGAGCAGGTCGTCCAGCTGCGCATCCGCCTGCTGGTGGTCCACGGCGGACGTAGCGCCCGGCACCCCGCTTACGCGAATGCCCTCGGGCGTGCCGGCGTGGGGATACAGGAACAGGGCACCCGCCGCGATCGCCAGCGCCAGTGCCAGGCCATACAGGCGCGAGGACTTGCCGCCGCCGATCAGGGGCCAGGCGACCAGGGCGCCGGTCAGCAAAAGCAGGGCTGCTGCGCTGGGCCAGAACATCAGCGCTCGTCGCCGGTTTGGGCGTCGCCGGCCGCGGCGTCAGGCAGGCGCCGGCGACGACTGATGCTGAAGCCGACCACCCCGGCGCCGACCAGCAGCATCAGGACGGGGGCCACCCACAGTACCATCGTGTTGCCCTTGAGGGGCGGCCGGTAGAGGACGAAATCGCCATAGCGTTCGATCAGGAACTGCTTGATCTCCTCGTCGCTCCGGCCCGCCTGCATCATCTCGAAGATCTCGTCGCGCAGGTCGTGGGCCAGCGGTGCGTCGGAGTCGGCCAGGCTCTGGTTCTGGCACACCAGGCAGCGCAGCTCCTCGGTGAGGCGAGTGAAACGCGCCTGCTGCTCGGGGTCGTCGAACACCAGGGGCTCCTGGTTGACCTGCAACTGGCCATGTGCGAGCAGCGGCAGCAGCAGGGCGGCGAGCACGGGCAGGCGGCTCATGAGCCGGAAGCCTGCATCGCGCTCACCATCGGCAGAATGGTTTCCTCGAGGACTTCCGGGGTGAGCGCGCCGATGTGCTTGTATACGATCTCGCCCTGGGGATCGACCAGGAAGGACTCCGGCGCCGCGTACACGCCGAAGTTGATGCTCACTCGCCCGTCGTAGTCGGATACGCTCACCGCGTACGGGTCGCCATGCCGGGCCAGCCAGCCCAGGGCATCGTCGGGCTCGTCGCGAAAGTTGAGCCCGACCACGCGCAGGCGCCCGCTGCGGGCCAGGTCGGTGATCACCGGGTGCTCCACGACGCAGGTCACGCACCAACTGGCCCAGAAATTGATCAGGTACGGCGCGCCGCTGAAGTCCTGTGGGCCGAGCCGGCGCGCGGGGTCGTCGAGCACCGGCAGGTCGAAATCCGGCACCGGTCGCCCGATCAGCGGTGATGGAATGTGGGTCTTGGTGTCCGAGATCGTCAACCCGACCGCCAGCAGCGCTCCGAGCAGCAGGAACAGGATCAAGGGCAGGAAGCGGGACATCATGCCGTGGCCGCCTCCGCCCCGGGGGCCGGCGCGGCCGAGCGCTGGCGCCGAAACCGCCGGTCGCCGGCGGCCAGGAGCCCGGCGGCCGCCATGAACAGCGTGCCCAGCCAGATCCAGCGCACGAATGGCTTGTGATACAGGCGCACCGCCCAGGCCTGGCCATCGTCCAGCGGTTCGCCCAGCGATACGTAGATGTCCCGGGTCAGCCCCGGGTCGATGGCGGCCTCGGTCATCACCTGCCCGTTGCGGAAGTAGCGCCGTTTCTGCGGATACAGCCGCGTGATCTCCTCGCCATCGCGGGAGACGATGAACTCGCCTTCGTCGGCCACGTAATTGGGCCCCTGTTGCCCGCGGATGCCGGTGAACGCGAACGCGTAGCCGCCCAGCTCGAACCGGTCTCCCGGCGCCATGCGCAGATGCTGCTCCGAGCTGATGGTGCCCGTCAGGCTGACGCCGATCAGGAACACGCCCACGCCGAAATGCGCCAGGGTCATGGCCGTCTCGCCGCGGGTAAAGCGGCTGGCCTGGCGCAGGCGCCGGATGGGCCAGGCCACGCTGGCCGCCATCAGCCAGGCGCCGCCGGCGACACCGGCGATCCCCTGCAGCCCCGATTGGGGCGCCATCACGGCGGTCACCCCACCGGCCGCTATCGCCACCGCCAGCGAGGGCGCCAGCGCCCGCGCAACCCGTCCGGGGCGATCCTCGCGCCAGCGTGCGAACACGCCCCACGGCATCGCCACCACCATCGGCACCAGCAGCAGCGCGAACATCAACCCGAAGTAGGGCGCCCCCACCGAAATCTTGCCGGCATCGAGTGCTTCGACGGCGAGCGGGTAAAGGGTGCCCACCAGCACCATGCCGGCCATCACCGCCAGCAGCAGGTTGTTGACCAGCAACATCGTCTCCCGCGACATGCCGGCAAACCCCTGGCCCTGGATCATGCGGGGCGCCTTGATTGCGAACAGCGCCAGCGAGCCGCCCACCACCAGCACCAGATAGATCAGGATGTACACGCCGCGCGTGGGGTCGGAGGCGAAGGCGTGCACCGAGGTCAGCACGCCGGAGCGCACCAGGAAGGTGCCGAGCAGGCTCAGCGAGAAAGCCGCGATCGCCAGCAGCAGGGTCCAGTTGCGAAAGGCCCCGCGCTTCTCGGTCACGGCCTGCGAGTGGATCAGCGCCGTGCCGACCAGCCAGGGCATGAACGAGGCGTTCTCGACCGGGTCCCAGAACCACCAGCCGCCCCAGCCGAGCTCGTAGTAGGCCCACCAGCTGCCCAGCGCGATGCCGGCGGTCAGGAACGCCCAGGCGACATGCGTCCAGGGCCGCGACCAGCGCACCCATTCGCGGTTGACCTGTCCGCCCAGCAGGGCGGCGACGGCAAACGCGAAGGCCACCGCAAAGCCCACGTAGCCCATGTACAGCATCGGCGGATGGATGATCAGCCCGGGGTCCTGCAGCAGGGGGTTGAGGTCCATGCCCTCGGCCGCCGGGGGCAGCAGTCGTCCGAAGGGGTTGGAGGTGTAGATGATGAAGACCAGGAAGCCCACCGAGATCAGGCCCAGCACGCCCAGCACCCGTGCCCTGAACACCTGCGGCAGGCTGGCGGAGAACAGCGCAACCGCCAGCGTCCACAGGGCCAGGATCAGCTCCCACAGCAGCAGCGAGCCCTCGTGCGCCCCCCACACCGCCGAGAAGCGGTATTCCACCGGGAGGCGGGAATTGCTGTTGCGGGCCACGTATTCGACCGAGAAATCCTGCACCAGGAAGGCCCAGGTCAGCAGCGCGAAACTGCCGGCCACCAGGGCCGCCTGCACGGCGGCGGCCCGGGGCGCGACCGCCATCAGCCGGGCATTGCCGTTGCGGGCCCCGGCCAGCGGCAGGATGCCCAGGCAGACCGCCACCAGCAGGGCGCCCAGCAGGGCGATCTGACCGAGTTCCGCGATCATCCGTCGGCACCCTGGCCGGACTTGTTGTGCATGCCTTTCTCCTCCAGCGCTTCGGCCACTTCCGGCGGCATGTAGTTCTCATCGTGCTTGGCCAGCACCTCGCGGGCCACGAACAATTCACGGGTTTGCAGCTGGCCCCGCGCGATCACGCCTTGCCCCTCGCGGAACAGGTCCGGAAGGATCCCGTCGTAGTCCACCGTCACCGCGGCCACGCCGTCGGTGACGGTGAAGCGCACCGCCAGCCCGTTCGCCGCGCGCCGGACGCTGCCGGGCTCGACCAGCCCGCCCAGGCGGAATTCACGGCCCATGGGCAGGTCCTGCTCCCCGATGTCGCTGGGGCTCACGAAGAAGAGCATGTTCTGGCGCAGCGAGTAGATGGTGACCGCGCTGGCCAGGCCGACCCCGATGAGGATCACCAGCAGGCCGATCATGCGGCGTTTTCGGGTAGGGTGCATGTTCAGTCTCCCGTCCGTTCGAGGCGCGCCCGGATCTCGCTCTTCAGCTTGCGCGCCCGGAGCACCGGGGCCAGCGCCCCCCACAACAGCAATAGCGTGGCCACGCCGTAGGCGGCCAGGATAAATGGCGTGTGTGACATCAGGCCGTCCCCTCCTGCAGCAGTTCCCGCACCCAGTTCTTGCGCTGGTCCTGCTCGATCAGCCGAATCCGGGCCCGGCTCAGCAGGTTGGCCGCATAGTAGAACTTGGTGGCCAAGGCCATGATCAGCAGCGGCCACAACATGCTCGGGTGGATGCTGCTGCCGCTGGCGCCAATGCTGCTGCCCTGGTGCAGGGTGTTCCACCAGGTCACCGAGTAGTGAATGATCGGCAGGTTGACCAGGCCGACCAGGGCCAGCAGGGACGCGGCACGCGCCGCCTTGCGCGGCTCGTCGAAGGCGCTGTACAGGCCTATCACGCCCAGGTACAGGAACAACAGCACCAGCTCGGACGTGAGGCGGGCATCCCAGACCCAGTAGGTGCCCCAGGTGGGGCGCCCCCACAGAGAGCCGCTGGCCAGCGCCACGGCGGTGAACAGGGCGCCGATCGGGGCGCTGGAGATCGCCAGGATCTCGGCGATGCGCACGTGCCAGACCAGGCCGACGAAGCCCATCACCGCCATCAGCGCGTAAATCATCATGGACATCCAGGCTGACGGCACATGGATGTACATGATGCGGGCGCTCTCGCCCTGCAGGTAGTCGGGCGGCGCCTTGACCAGTCCCAGGTAGAGGCCGCAGGCGGCCAGCACCACGAAGAGCCCCCACAGCCACGGAATCAGCCTGCCGCTGAATTGGTAGAACCAGGGCGGCGATCCCATCAGGTGAATGAATTTCATGATCGGGTTCATGGCTGTTTCAATGGTTACTCCAGGCTCAGTTTCAAGGCCGCGGCGGTCGCGAACGGCGCCAGCGTCAGCGCGGCGATCAATCCTGCCACCATCAGGCCAAGCTGACCAGTATAAGGCAGTCCGGCCACGGCGGCAGACACGGCGTTGGTGGCCACGATCAGCAGTGGCACGTAGAGCGGGAACACCAGCAACGACAGCAGCTGGCCGCCGCGTTTCAGGCTCACGGTCAGCGCGCCACCGATCGAGCCGACCAGGCTCAGCACCGGCGTGCCCAGCACCAATGTCACGAGCATCACGACCATGCCGTCCACGGACAGGTTCATCCACAGCGACAGCAGGGGCGTCATCAGGACCAAGGGCACCCCGGCCACCATCCAGTGCGCCAGGATCTTGGCAAAGGCAATGGCGGTCAGCGGGTGGCCCGAGACCACGAACTGCTCCAGCGTCCCATCCTCGAAATCGGACCGGAACAGGGTGTCCAGGGAGAGCACCGTCGCCAGCAGGGCCGCGATCCAGATCACGCCGGGCGCGATGCTTGCCAGCAACTGCGGGCTGGGGCCCACGCCCAGCGGAAACAGGCTCACCACCACCAGCAGGAAGATCAGCGGCTGGAACATTTCGGTCCGCCGGCGGAACGCCAGCACGAGGTCCCGCCGCAGCAGTGCCGTGAACGCATGCCAGGCGCTCGTGCCGCTCATGTCGCGGCACCCGACTCCAGCCGCAGCTCCTGCGTCTCGAGTCCTTGCGGCAGCAGGCTGCCGTGCGTGGTGAGTACGCAGGCGCCGCCCGCCTGCAGATGGCGGTGCAGCATGCCATCCAGCATCGACATGCCCTGCGGGTCGAGATTGGAATAGGGCTCGTCCAGCAGCCACAGGCTCGCCTCGCTGAGCAGCAGGCGTGCCAGCGCGCAGCGCTTGCGCTGGCCGGCCGAGAGGGTCCGGGCCAGCTGGCTCGCCACGCGGCGCAGGCCCACGTGGTGAATCACGTCTTCGATGTCGCTCGCCCCGCGGCCCTGGAACTTGCCCATGAAATGCAGGTTCTCGCGCACGCTGAGGTCGTCTTTCACCGCCAGCTGATGCCCGATGTAGACCCGGCGCTCGAAATCGCAGCGCGCCTCGCCCTGGCTGGGCCGCAGCACCCCGGCCAGCAGCCGGATGAGCGTGGTCTTGCCGGAACCGTTGGCACCCGTGATCAGCAGCGCACGGCCGGCCTTCAGCGTAAAGCTGACGGGCCGGAATACCGGCTCGAAGTACCGCTCGAGGGTCAGGTCGGAGACTGAAAGCATGCAGGAAAAATGAATGAATTCGGGTCCATGTTAGGGGCTGTTCGGGCGCAAGTCCATGCCACTTGCGCGACGAATATGATCCAGATCATCGCCGCCGTGACCGGCCCACCGGGCCCGGCAGGCCTGTCCCATCGGGGCGGCCGGGGCAGATTGTCGGGAACGGCGCGAAAATCGCTGGTAGATTATGCCTTTTGGCGGCCACGGGCGCTAATGTTGGCGGCCGGTGGCGCTTGCGGTGGGCAGGAGGCGAGAGCGTAGGAAATGAAGCGTTTCGACTATGACCTGTTGGTGATCGGGGCCGGGTCCGGCGGCGTGCGCGCTGCCCGCATTGCGGCCAGCCACGGCGCGCGGGTCGCCATCTGCGAGCATGACCGGGTCGGCGGCACCTGCGTGATACGCGGCTGCATCCCCAAGAAGCTGCTGACCTACGCGGCCCACTTCGCCGAGGACTTCGAGGATGCAGCGGGCTTCGGCTGGCAGGTAGAGGCCGCGCGGTTCGACTGGCCGGCGCTGATCGCCGCCAAGGACCGCGAGATCGACCGCCTGAACGGTGTTTACCTGTCGTTGCTCGAGAAGGCGGGCGTGCGCCTGTTCACCGGTCACGGCCGCCTGCGGGACGGGCATCACGCGGAGGTGGATGGCCATACGGTATCCGCCGGCCGAATTCTCCTGGCGACCGGCAGCCGGCCGTGGGTGCCGGAGTTCAGCGGGCGCGAACACGTCATCACCTCCGATGAAGCATTCCACCTCGAGCGCCAGCCGGGTCGCGTGGTGACCGTCGGCGGAGGTTATATCGCCTGCGAATTCTCGAGTATTTTCAATGGACTGGGATCAGAAGTCCACCAGGTGTATCGGGGTGACGTGCCGTTGCGCGGGTTCGACCCGGAGGTGCGGCGCGCGCTCGGCCGGGAGATGGCCGCCAAGGGGGTCCGCTTCCATTTCGAAGCCCGGGTGGAGCAGGTGCGGGAAGCCGCGGACGGGCTGGAAGTCCACCTGGCCGGCGGCGAGATCATCGCTGCGGACTGCGTGCTGTTCGCAACCGGCCGGGTGCCGAATTCCCGCGGTCTCGGCCTCCTCGAGGCGGGCGTGGAGGTGCGCGCGGATGGCAGCATCGTGGTGGACGAGTACTCCCGCACCAACCTGCCCAGCGTGTTCGCGGTGGGCGACATCACGCAGCGGCTGAACCTCACTCCGGTCGCCATCCACGAGGCGCATGCGTTCGCCGACACCCAGTTCGGGGACCGGCCGCGCTCGGTGGACCATGCCTTCGTGCCGACCGCGGTCTTCACCCACCCGCCGGTGGGGACGGTGGGCTACACGGAGGACAACGCGGCGGACGTGTTCGGCGCGGTGGACGTGTACCGCTCCGAATTCAGACCGCTCAAACACACGCTCACCGGGCGCGACGAGCGGACCCTGATGAAACTGGTCGTGGAACGTTCGGCGGAGCGAGTGGTCGGAGTGCACGTGGTTGGCGCGGACGCCCCTGAAATCGTCCAGGGTTTTGCCGTGGCGGTAAAATCCGGACTCACCAAGGACCGGTTCGACGCCACCATCGGCATCCATCCGACCGCTGCGGAAGAATTGGTCACATTGAGGACTCCGGTTCAGGGATGAAGACTTCACTCATGCATGGCTCCATGGCGCGCTGCGCTGTCGCGCTCGCCGGCGCGCTGGCGATGGGCGTGGCGGCCGCGAAGGCCCCGGAGCAGGCGGGCGGGTCGGAGTTTCGCCGCTATATCGTGGTGCTGGAGGAACCGTCGTTGGCGGAGTGGCACCGGCAACAGGACGCACGAGCGGCGAGCGCGACCCGGTCGGTCGGCGGGCCGTCCAAGGCGCCGCCCGCTCGCGCATCGGAAAAACTCGATGCCCGCAGCGCCGAGGCGCGCAACTACCTCGCTCGGCTGGATACGGACTTCCGGACCCTGAAACAGGACTGGGAGGGCGCCCTCGGGCGGCAGTTCCAGCCCATCCACCGCTACCGCCACGCGCTCAACGGTTTTTCCGCCCGCCTGACGCAGGCAGAGGCGCAGCGCCTCGCGGGGCGGCCCGGCATCGCGGTGGTCGAGCCCGAAGTGATGCATCGGTTGCACACCGATGCCGGTCCGGAGTGGATCGGTGCCGATGAAGTCTGGAACGGCGCAGGCTCGCTACCGGGGGCGCAGGGCGAGGGCATCGTCATTGGCGTCATCGATTCCGGCATCAACTGGGAGCACAGCTCTTTCGAAGACCCCGGCGAGGGTGGCGCGCCATTCGGCGGCGCATACGACCACGTCAACCCGTTCGGGATGGAGCTGGGCTTATGCTCGGACCCGGAGGTGGCCTGCAACGACAAGCTGGTCGGCGTTTACGACTTTGTCGAGGACGATCCCGATACCGAGGTGACCGAGGAGAATACCAAGGGGCGGGACAACACCAACCATGGCAGCGCGGTGGCGGCCATTGCGGCGGGCAACCGGTTAAACGTGACCATCCAGGGGGGTGCTCCCACGCCCATCTCCGGTGTGGCGCCGAATGCCAACATCGTTTCCTACCGCACCTGCTACCTCGGCGACCCGGACGACAACAGCGACGACCTGTGCCAGGGTTCCGCCATCCTCAAGGCCATCGACCAGGCCGTGGCGGATGGCGTGGATGTCATCAACTACTCGATTGGCTCGCCGGCGGTGTCGCCCTGGAGTTCGCCCGAGGCGCGGGCGTTCCTCAACGCGTTCGACGCCGGTATTTTCGTCGCCACATCGAGTGGCAACGAAGGACCAGCCGCTGCGACCGTCAATACCCCGGCCAACGCGCCCTGGCTGATGGCGGTGGGCAGCGCCAGCCACGACCGGGTTCTGGGCAGTGCGCTGCAAAACCTGAGCGGGGGCGACACCCCGCCCCCGGCTGGCATCATTGGCGACACGCTCACCGACGGCTTCGGGATCAGCCCCATCGTGCACGCCGGCGATTTCGGCAATGCCCTGTGCGGCGCGGGCGAGCCGGAACTGGAGGCCGATTGCGAGGAGAACACCGGGGCCAGCAACCCGTTTCCGCCAGGAACGTTCAACGGCGAAATCGTGGTCTGTGACCGGGGCGAGTACGGGCGCGTCGAGAAGGGCAAGAACGTGCAACTGGCGGGTGCCGGCGCGATGATCCTCGCCAACACCGGCGAGTCGCTGCAGGACACCCGGGCCGACGACCATTGCCTTCCCGCCATGCACATCGACCGGCAGGACGGTGACGACCTGCGGGCCTGGCTGGCCAGCGGGTCGGGCCACCAGGGCTCGCTGTCCGGGTTCCAGGTCCTGTATCTCGACGAGCGGGGCGACCGGGTCAGCAGTTTCAGTTCGCGCGGGCCCAACCTGCCCCCGGCGCAGGACCTGCTCAAGCCCGACCTGATCGCGCCGGGGGAGAACATCCTGGCCGCCTCCAGCGAAGCCAATGGCTTCATTTTCACTTCCGGTACCTCGTTCTCGTCGCCTCACGTCGCCGGCGCGGCGGCGCTGCTGCGCTCGGTGCATCCCGATTGGCCGCCCGACATGCTCGCTTCCGCGCTGCAATTGACGTCCACCGCCAGCCAGGCCACCGACCTCGATGGCAGCCCGGCCACGCCGCATGAGCGGGGTTCGGGCCGACCGCAACTGGGCGCGGCGGCCAACTCGGGGCTATACCTGCGCGAGACGCGCGCCGCGTTCGAGGCCGCCAATCCAAACCTGGGCGGCAACCCGCAGGCGCTCAACCTGGCCGGCCTGGTCGATAACGGCTGCCAGGAACAGTGTTCATTCACGCGCACGGTCACCGCGCTGGCCGGCGGACACACGTGGACCGCCTCGGCGGCCAATTTCCCCGCTGGCGTCAGCGTCAGCATCGCGCCGGAGCAGTTCACCCTCGCCATGGGCGCCAGCCAGCAGCTGACCATCAATATCGACGTGTCCAGCGGCCTGGTGACGGGGCAGTGGGTGTACGGCGATATCCGGTTGAGCGCCACCGGGCGCCCGGATGCCGTGTTGACGGCGGCGGTGTTTGCCAGCGGTGGCGACTTGCCGCCGGAATGGGTCATCGATGCCGATACGGACGCGGGCGCGGAAGATTTCATCCTTGCCCAGCTGAGCGCGATGCCGGACGCAACCTTCAGCGCCGGCGGGCTCACAGCCCCCGATCTCACCACCCGGGCGCTGGTGCAGGACCCGACCCGTGACGATCCCTACGACAGCGAGACCGGCACCTTCACCGTGCTGCTCGACGTGCCCGCAGGGGCCTTGTGGCTGTATACCGAGACCCTGCCTTCCACCGCCGAGGACCTGGACCTGTTCGTGGGCGTGGATCGCAACGGCGACGGGTTCGCGGAGGAAAGCGAAATGGTGTGCGAGAGCACCTCGCCGGATGAGCTGGAGAATTGCGACATTTTCAACCCGGAGGCTGGCAGCTGGTGGGTGCTGGTGCAGAACTGGTCGGCCTCCGCCGCCCCGCCGGACGAGGCGACGCTGGCCTCGGCAGTCATCGGCGGCGAGACCAGCCCGACGCTGGCGGCGACGGGTCCCGGCATCGTGGCCGGCGGGGAAGCATTCAAGCTGCGGCTGAGTTGGTGGAACGTCAACGCGCTGCCGGGTGAAGAGTGGCTGGGTGCAGTGGGAATCGGCACGCGGCGCGAATTCCCCGCCAACATCGGCGTGATCCCGGTCCGCTTCAATCGAACGGATATTGCCTTTCAGCGCACGCTGCCCCTGATGGATGCCCAGGCGCATCGTTTCGCGGTGGCCGCAGGCGGCAGCTACGATCGCGCGTTCATCGACGTCCCCGAGGGCACTGCCAGCCTGGCGGTCAGCGCCAGCGCGGCCGACGGGGCGCAAAACGACGACCTGGCGGTCGACCTGATTCGGGTGGACTTCGCGCAGGCGTTCGAAGGGGCTCCCTTCGTGGTGCGGGCGCCGGAGCGCAACCCGGATGCTTCGGCCACCGGCATGGGCGGCAGCGGGCCCCAATTGACGCTCACCGGCGCCGCCCTGCAGCCCGGGCGCTGGTACGTGGTGGTGCGCAACACCGGCAATGCGCCCAGCGCGGTCACCCTCAGCGCCGCCCTGACGGCCGGCGGCAATGCGTTCCCCATGTACGGTGGTTTGTGGCAGCCCAGTTCCCGGCC
>JABAOE010000429.1_pt3 | contig 60272 bp, 59 predicted proteins | sample 7062141 | NCBI WGS metagenome assembly JABAOE01 (sample SAMN14538627, study PRJNA623070) | marine sediment metagenome | biome: marine biome [ENVO:00000428]; feature: marine pelagic biome [ENVO:01000023]; material: deep marine sediment [ENVO:00002113] | place: India: Gulf of Khambhat ... | reverse complement strand
AACTGTCACCCGTCTACTCGACATGGGCTGCGACCCTTTCAGCTTCGCCGACGCGATGCTGGGGGTCCTTGCCCAGCGTCTTGCGCGTCGGATCTGCAAAGAATGTAAGGAGCAGTATACCGGGACTCCTGAAGAGTATGCTGAACTTCGAGCGGGCTATGGAGAAGAGCTTTGGGAGAAGCTGGGGATCAAGCAAGACAAAACCTTCCGCCTTTCTCGCGGAAAAGGCTGCGACGTATGTAACCGATCTGGTTTCAAAGGACGCGTCGCTTTGCACGAGCTCCTGCTCGGCTCAGAAGAAATGAAGCGAATGGTACAGCAGAAGGCACGCACCGAAGATATGTTCAAGACTGCCATTACCGAAGGGATGACCACGCTGGTCCAAGACGGCATTCAAAAGGTCCTCCAAGGACACACCACCTTCAAGGAAGTCAAGGCGGTTGCCATTAAATAGCCTCCCCATGGCGATTCGGATATCACTTGCGCACTGATACCTTTCCCGGAAAACCAGAGACTGCCTAGCGAAGGTCGTTATCTTTTGCAAAGAATCCGCATTTCTTCCGAAAGGGAGAGTAGGATTCCCTGAGGAACAGCAGTGCCCACAGTCTCGACTTTCCACACGTTGCACCCCCAGCATGTCAAGAAAATGAACAGGAGGGCAACCGGTAACGGCTGAATCTTTCTTTATAGAAGTTGGANNCAGAATTCGTAGAGCCGATTTTGCGAGATTCCTCATGAATTCCTTCATCAAATCATTGGTGATACGCAAGAGAGTCTAGAATTTCAGGCTGTAGACCTGAACTTTTCCCCACCGTACCATCACAAGCTCAACAAACATTGAAGGCGCCTGACTCGGCATGTGATACTGGCTAGCGATTCAGTCTCTGGGAGGCAATCATCGCCTTCGTCATCAGACGCACACCTTTGGCCCAAACAGCGTAGACATCCCCCAGACCCCCTGCATTCGATCGCGAACCTCTCCTTAGGTCCGACCTACGCAAGAAGCACGGAAGAAGGCCGCCGCATTCGTGTGAGCATGTTGGCACGCTTGGTTATTAGACTGTCCGCATGCCGGTGTGTTGTTTATCTTCTCCAGGTCATCCTACTCATTCGTCATCTTCATTACAGTCATATATCGACTCAATCGGGAAAACGACGCCTGAGAGAGTTTGCGAAATGCAAGCCCATACACATGACCCTTGGCCCAGCGGACCGTCGCAATAGCTATTTCTGCAGGGAAGACTTGCCTTGGAAGCCGCAGCGTCAACGAGACCAAGTCCCCGGGCTTCATGAAAGACTCAGTGCTTACACGCACGCCGCGTAGCGAGAGGTCGTAGACTACGCCCACATCCTCCGGAGGTTTTCGGAACCAGTTATTCGATTTCAGGCTAGCAACAGAGCAGGAAAAGGGAGTCGGAACACGAATTCTCGGATGTCGCCGAAACCTATTGGGAATCGCCCGTCGATACTGCGCGGTTTCCATACGACCCCTCCCTCGTGAATATCAGTGTACCTCACAAGGAAGGATGAACAAACCGTTTTCAAGTTTTACGCGCCTATCGGCCTTGACCAGCTCGGGCAGGCGGCACAGCCTGGGCCTCTTCATGATTGAGTCGTTGTTTTCTCCAAAAGCCATAAGGGCGACCAGGCGCCACGCGCTCATTTCGGCGTACGACTGCGGGTCTATCATGAGAGGACTGCACCGATTGCCTACTTCCCGGAGCGAGCGGAACCTTACGACCCAAGAGACGCTCAATCTCCCGAAGTTGCTGCTGGTCTTCTTTAGTCACAAAACTTGTCGCCTGACCAGTGCTCTTCATCCTCGCCGTTCGTCCGATCCGATGCACATAATCCTCCGGGCAGTTGGGCAAATCGAAGTTGATAACATGACCAACGTTTGCCACGTCGATCCCACGGGCGGCGATATCCGTCGCCACCAGCACCCGAAATGTTCTGCGCTTAAACCCCTCCAACGCAGCCCGGCGCTGCGATAAACTCCGGCCTCCGTGCAACACGGCCACCTTGTGCCCTTTGTTCCCCAGCAGACGTCCCAGCCGATCTGCCCTATGTTTCGTTCTGGTAAAAACCAGTGTAGTATTGTGGTCCACCCCTAAGAGGGACAAAAGGAGATCCACCTTCGCATCGTGCGATGTATGGTGCACTGCTTGCGTAATCCCATCAGCCGTTGTTGCAGAGGGCGCAACCGTCACGCGGATCGGATTGTTGACCCGCGTTTGAACTAATTGAGCCAAATCCGGCGGCATTGTGGCCGAGAACAGCAACGTCTGCCGCTCCTCAGGCAACGCGTCGAGAATTTGTTTGATTTGCGGCGCAAACCCCATGTCCAACATGCGATCGGCCTCATCTAGTACGAGCATCTTGATTGACGACAAGAGAATCGTGCCATTCCACATATGATCAAGCAGACGACCAGGGGTCGCAACAACGATCTCGGGACGTTGGTTCAAACCTCGGACCTGAGCCTGCATATCTGCCCCACCCACAATGACAGTAGCAGACACACGGCGGCTCCGCCCGAGTTTGTCAATCGTGATCACCGTTTGCAGCGCGAGTTCGCGCGTCGGCGCCAATATTAACGCCTGTGGCTGCCCCTTCTGCGACACTACGAGCCGTTCGACCATCGGAATAACGAATGCTGCGGTCTTGCCAGTCCCGGTCTGCGCACAACCAATGACGTCCCTCCCTGCAAGTGCTGGCGGGATGGCTTGTTCCTGGATTGGAGTTGGTGAAGAAAACCCTACGGTAATGAGGTCACGGAGAAGATCTTTAGACAAACCGAGGGCATGAAAACCTTGGTGAACAGACGTATCCACTGCTCTATCCTTTCAGTGTGATCGCATTATGGCGGGATCAGAGAACCGAGGGGAGAGACAACCGAGAAAGGTGCAACTCCGAACTGGACCTGGTCACGATGCGATCGCGGAGTCCGATATGACGAAACACTTCAATCGCCGGACAACCACGATGGAAATGTAAGCTTACGATACAGCATGACATCTGTAACGTCAACCGCTTGCTCGAATTATCCTCGAAGCTAGACCTTCTATCTAAGACCTACTCCTCTAGTGACAACAGACGCAGCAGCGCACCAGCAGCCGTCGCGCGAACCGCTTCGTTCTGATCATGAAGGCCATCCTCGAGGAGAGAAGCAACGTCACGATTCCCGACACGCCCCAGCGAACGGAACGCGACGATCCTGGGACCGGGATGAGGATCCTTTGCCAAAATGGCCAATATCTGGACAGCACCCACAACGTTCGTCTTCGTTGCCTTGCCAAGGGCAAACGCCGCTGACGACCTCCCTGCTGTATCCCGTTGGATAGCTAAGTCTCGTACCGTCGGAGCCACTATTTCGTACGGTTGGTCAAGCCGGAGCAACGCCGCAACCGTCGAGGCACGGACAGTCAAGACCCCGTCGCTCAGGGCTTCTGTGAGGGATGGTACCGATTCATCTCCACCAAGTCTTGCAAGACTCGTCGCTGCAACTTCACGGACAGCGGGCACCGGATCCTTAAGCAACTGCTCGATCGATTGTCGCGCCTCCTCCCATTCAAGATAGCCCAATCCCCATGCCGCCGCTGCGCGAACTGAGGGTTGTTTATCGGTAAGCAACTCCAGCATGAATGGAACCCCGCGCTGGTCCTTGAGATCGGCGATTGTACGAATCGCTTTGGCACGGATCTCTGGATTCGGTGCCTTGACGTACTTGCGTAGTTCCTCCCATGCCTCCTTGCGGCCCAGCCTAATGAGCGCTCCATTAGCCGCAATTCTAACTGCGGGCAGTTCGTCTCTTGCTGCTGTCTCGACCAACGGGGTCACTGACCGATCACCGCCTTTCCCCAAGGTCTTGACGACGCGAGCCTTCACGAGCCCGGCCTGATCTTCGAGTGCCCCCCGGAGCCTCTTGGATTTTCGACCCTCTTCCGAACAGTCTAGCCCCTCGACTGCCAACATACGAACAGGCGCTGAGCTATCGCTGAGTCCATTCTCCAGGTAGGGCACAACTTCGTCTGAGTCGATCTCTTTGAGCGCTGTGTAGGCTGCCCCACGCATTTGCTCGCGCATGTCCTTCATCAAGACAAGAATGAACCCCAGTGCTACCTCGCGCAAGACTTCCTGGTCTTCTTGCTGCAAAGTCTCTTCGAGCTTATTGTATTCATCGAGCGCACTCTTTGGGTTACCCATCATCAGCAGAGAGCGAATCTTAAGTCGACGTACAGCGGGGGTTTCAGACGCCACCTTGCCCAACTTGGCCAATGCTTCAAGTGTCTTCTCATACTCATGCTTGTCATAGAGATCTTGGATCTCTAGCGGAACCGAGGCTGCCCCTGTTGCGAGAGCCAACGTACATATTATCCCAACACAGCCAACGGCACTCAGGAGAATGAAACCCTGTCTCAAGTTTGCGCAATACATGGCGAACTACCCTTGATGCATTGGGAATTCCTTCTGATTAGGAACACTCTGGGCAGACCAGCCCGTGCCCATCGACCACAAAGGCTCGCAGAGGCTGGGGTCCAGAAAGACGACTACCCCGGCCAACCTCACAAGAAGGATGAGCATTGGATGTCAGCGCTGATGTTCAACGACGGGAGTGATATCTACAGAATACCCCAGACTATTAGGACCAAAACGAGGATTATCCATAACTTTATAGGCCGTCCGATGACCCTTCGGCGCAGGCAACGAGAGTTGCCTCGCCAGCTTCCCATCAGGCGGGACGGTGACTCTCTGGGATATCCCTGGTCCCGTTTGAGGATGCCAGACCACCAGTTGATAGGTACCAGGAGGAATATTGTCGATAAAGAACTTCCCGTTTCCATCGGTCAAAGCATAGTAGGGATTGTTGACCGCCATCGCCCAACTTTCCATGAAGGCATGGAAGCCGCACTGCATATAAAATGTTCGCCGTCCCTTGTTGAGATAGATCGGCCCGACCAATGATTTCCCCGGAGCATGGTTGTGGGTTGCGTAGATATCCCCGCGTCGATGTTGACGATTCATCACAAGAGGAGTATTGAACAAAACACGAGCTCCCGCTTCCGGCGACGTCTCGTAGCCTTGAATGTCATGCATGACCGGATCCATATTGACGACCTCGACGGCATGTCCGTTACGCACGATCGTCATGAACGGTTGAAACATGCAGTCGCGCGCCTCGATCAATGGGACCGAAAGCTCAAACGGCTTGCCAGCTTCTATCCCTTCGAGCAACACAATCGCGTCTTTCAACCCTCCTTTAGAATCAACAACAAAATCATGAAGCAATCGCCAGCCACGACCATTTGATATTCGGCCGCAATAAATTGGATCAGGAAAGGTAATGAGATTGAAGCCCTTTGCTTCTGGAACTGTTCCGTTCAACGTGACCGTGCCCTCGATTGTTCCTCCATCCTGCACTTCGATCACATCGTAGGCCGACACCTCGGCCATCGAAAATAGCACCTTTGATATCATAAGGGCAGCGGCCATGACCCAAAAGGAGTTTCGATAGGAACGCTGCCTCATCATCAGACTGGGTCTCCCATGTGAACCAATATCGTCATGGAAGTTGCAATTCCAAGGTAGGTTGAATATCAACAGACCTTCCCAACGCCCCTAGCCCAAAGTGAGGGTTCTCTTCGATTTCGTGGGCGCTCCGGCGACCCTTGGGGGACTCGAATAGAAAATTAATCTGGACAGTCTGATTGGCTGAAACAGTCACTTTCTTTTCCAACATTATTCCCACACCAGGATGCCAAGCCGTCAACTTATACTCACCCGGCGGGACATCGGCCAACGAAAAACTTCCATCCACTCCGGTCAACGCATAATACGGATTGTCCACGGCAAGTCCCCAGCTCTCCATGTAAGCGTGGAACCCACATTGCATGACAAAGATTCGGCGATTCTTCGTCATACGTATAACCTCAGTTACCGGCTTTCCTGGAAGGTGTTCATGGCTATCCGATCCGACATTGCGCTTGTGCAGTGGGTTCATCGGCAACGGGGTGTTAAAGAGCACCCGCGGGCCCAGATGCGACGTTTCATACCCCTGGAATGTCGTGAAACACGGGGTCCATATTGACCACTCTGACTTCCGCTCCATTCTTCACAACGCTCACAAATGGCAGAAACCGGCAATCCCGCGCTTCGATCGTTGGCGCTTCGAACTTGAATGGCTTCCCCTTCTCCACACGCATAAGCGCAACCACCGTGTCTTTGAGCGCTCCATCCTTCGCAACAGTGAACTCGTTAAGAATGCGCCATCCGGTACCGGTAGAAATCCGACCACAATAGACCGGATCAGGGAAGGTTATCAGGTTGAAGCCTTTGGGTATCGGCTTTCCTTCTGTGATCGTTACTTTCCCTGAAATCGTGCCTCCGTTGAGAACGGAGACCTCTTCGTAAGCTGAGGCTACCCAAAAACTATCTAATGATGACACGCATAACACCAGCAACAGCACCCGCATGTAGCCCCCACTAACCTGAGATCCGAACCAATTTATTACTTCCTGCATGGTACCAAATGCCCGCGCCAAAGAAAAAGGGGGAAGCCGCAGGCCTCCCCCTTCCGAAGTGGAAACTTCAAGTTCATGGGCGATAGGTGCGTTGTCTTCCTCGGGCACCTCTCTAACTTTCCACGTTCAGACTTTCAGCATCACCTCGGATCACTACTTCGTCGAAACCGGAACGATGCTCGCGGCTTCCCCAAGTGAGGCGCTCTTCATCACCGCCCCTTCGCCGGAAAGCGGCAACAACCGCTGATCGCCGGCAGGCAGTACGCGGAGGTAGCCCCATTGTCCAGACTGCGAGTACGGTAACCGCTGATTACTATACACATAGTCTCCCGGCAAGCGGTAGAGTCCGCCAGCCGATGGAATGAAGACATCCACTGTTTCTGATCCAGAAAATTCAACCAGACTAATTTGATCGGCTCCCCTCATGAACGGCTCGATTGGCCATTCATGCTTCTCAACACTGAACATGCCATTCTGCTCGCTGCTGGCCCCAATTACGTGAATGCGTACGGGATCGCCGGCATGCGATTCGATGATCGGGGTTGCAGGATCTTCCGGCTTGTCCACATTGCAGGGCTGGAACATTTTACCTAATGAGCAGCCCTCATCTTCTCGATACAAATACGGCTCAGACCGGTAGTTGATCCCTGTTAAGCCAGCGACGTTCTGGACATACGGCATAAAGCTGGTGCCGATGATGTTGTCTTCATCCTGGAAGTACAGGGCNNATAGTTGGCCCGCATTTCATTGCCTGGTACTGTACGATCGATAATTACATCCGCCGCCCAAGCGTTCTTATTTCCCAAATCGGCACCCGTCTTGGGGTCACGATACTTCGAACCCTTCGGCCCCACCACTACGGCTCCAAACAAGCCGTTGCGAGGATTCATCATGACGTTGCCCCAGTCCCACACCAGCGAGGTGGTCTCGCCGTTGAAGGGATCCGCGTAGTACGTGTAGGTCCGTTCACCACCCGGGGGAATGGTTTGATCGCCAGGATTTTTCCCCACGTTGGCACCGAGCGAGTCCTTCGGATCAAAGGCCAAGCCGATCGCCGAAAAGGATGCCTTGCTGTCCTTCATCTTGTTTTTCAGTTTGACTTTCACGCAATCCCCGACATTCACGCGGAGCGTAAGCGGCATGGGGTGCGCACCACCTGATACTTTGGCAACGTCTTCCTCCAAGGCGTAGATCTTCGCATCCGGGTTCGTAATCTGGATGGTGCGCTCGAAATCCACTTCGATCGATTCGGGCGCTTTGGGATTGAATGTCATGGAAGGGTAGTCCATCGCGACCACGTTGAAGCTCTTCACCGGTGCATCCTCCGGACAGACCGGGAGTGCTTTTGGAATCTCGCCTTTATTCGAGAAACCAGCCGGCAATTTCTTCAAATCAGTCTCTTCCTTGTCGTACACGCGCACGATTCCCCAACCGCCCTCAGACAGCTTTGAGGATCGGCCGTTGAAATGGATATAATCCCCCGCTTGATGTCGGGGCCCTCCCGCTTCCGGAACTACCAGATCGTATCGTTCTGCAATACCGATGTGGATCGAGTTCTTCCGGTTCGCATCTGGTGCGTACCGCTCCGTCCAGAACGTGTGGCCTGACAGAGTCCACACCATGGTCTCATTCATGAGGGTATGCAACAGGCGAAATACCATGGTATCGCCAGTGTACGCCCGCAGGAGCGGCGTATACGGGTCCCCATGGACCTGACTGTTGAAGGCTTGTGATACATCCGGGTTCGTCGCCAGCCGCTGTGCGATCGGCCCCGCTCTGAAGTTCAGACCACTGCCGGTGGTATGCGTTCCGCCGTTCAGAAATGGCATCGGCGTCATATAAATCTTCTCCGGCATCATGAACGATACAGTCTTCCCTGCTTCAAGGGCCACTTCTACTGGCTGTCCCGGAGGGTTCCCAGCCGTTACGATGTTGACGGTGTGCGGCACGGTGTCGTGCACTTGCACCATCAATTCACGGAAGCTATTGTTCACGCCGTGCCCAACCGGCTCATTGGTGTGAATGTCCGCCACAGGACCGCTCCAAACGAGTTTCCCCGTCTTCGGGTCATGATAGGTGGAACCGACCGGCTCAGCGATGAACGTGCCGAACCCGCCATGAGGCCAGGTCGTCCCTCCGAAGGCATGGTCGTGCCAGAACACTGTACCGACATCCGCATCGACCCAAAATCGCTGACGAACGAACTCGACCGTGACNNCCGTGACAATGTCGTTGGCAGGGTGATCGTTCTTCAATCCCTTGGACAAGGTGATCGTAGTACCCTTGATGCCCTTGATGCGTGCCACCTCGTTGCCTTTTACATTATCGGCGCCTACGAGAATCAAGGTCCCCACATGATACTGCTTCGCATTCTTCACGGCGATCTTGGTGGTCCCCTTCTTGGCCGGCGCCGTCAGGACCGTGTTCATGGGAACCGGGAGTCCCTTCTCGTTCTTCTTCTCCAGCATCGTGAACGGGCGGACGGATTGCTCGTAGGAGAATCCGGTGATCACGCCGTCAGATGCCTGATTGTCGAACTGCAAGAAGTGCCAATGGGTATTGATTTTCGACGCCTGGAAGTTCGTGTAATCGTCGTCTTCCCATTCGCTAGTCAATGTCCAGTCCACACAATCGTAAATATTGCCGCGAACGACTAATGGATATTTCAGGTCGTCGTTGGCACGAATGGCCGCTTCCTCTTCATGGAGCACGTAGATCAAGCCGTTGGGATCGATCACCGGCGGTTCCTTGCCTTGTGCTTTGGCGATCTTGATCGGCAACTTGATGAAGTGCACATTGTAGCTCTTCCGTCCCGCATTCGCTGGGCAGAGACTCCAGTTGCCATTTTCGCCCGGCAATGCCTGATCAACACTCTCCTCACCATCGTCATCCCGGCGGATCATTTCTAACCATGGTGCACCGACGTGGTTCGGAGAGAATGCCACCCGCTTGCCGAAGTGCGGTGTTAAATGCGGCCAGGCCACCTTCCCCGTCAGCGGCTCGAACATGATAGGGTGTCGCTTCCCCGGATGAGTCGACTTGTACTTGGGATTATCAATCGTGCTTTCCTTCTCGCTCATCGCTCGATTGCTATCCCAGATCCAATCCAAGACTGTGGCGTCGTAGGCTAGAATTTGACCCTTCTCATCATCCGTGTGGCCGGGCCTGCCTTGTGGTGGCAGCTGCATTTCCACCCAATCCTTGATCGTGATTGTGGCAGGATTGGCTTTCCAGTTACTTTTACCCTTGTCTACAATCTTGAATTGCTTCCCGAACCAATCGACTGTCTGGCCGATCAATTTGTCGGACGAAAGCGGCGCCTTGATACGGCCCTTTCGGTCGGGTAATTCGCGCAGGTCAGGCATGACATCATTTCGGAACTCACCCTGCTGGAGCGTGTTGTACACACGCCAATACCCCCACATTCCAGACACATAGTGATGCGCTACATGACAATGGAAGAGAAAATCGCCCGCCAACTGCTGGCAGAGGCCAGATCCACATTCGGTTTCTAGGTCAAGCGCTTCCGATGGGCCGATGACTTCCACGTCAACTCGGTCGGTTTTATGACGAATCACCGGATACTTCACCGGCCCATTGACCGCTGTGGCCCAAAGATTCATGTCATCGATGGCCCGCGGACTGCGTGGCCAGCGAATTGCGCCACCATGCGGGTGATGGCTATGAAACACTTCTGAGCCGCCATGAACAAGACGGAATTTGGCTGGGTCACCGAGGTAGGATCGAGGGATCGTTGGAGAAGCATCGCCAAAGGTATAGGAGCTATAGCCCATCGACTCGTCCTCAAACCCGAAGTATTCATGCTGGACATGCATATTGTTAATGCCGAACGGTTCGCTTCGATAGTTGATGGCGCGGCCGCCGGGGCGATAGCTATCGGTCAACGGATCACGCTGTGGCAGGAAGTCACCTTTCTTATTCAGCGGACGAAAGGCCTCGTCACCTACCTCATGATAGTAGAGCACGAATTCGCGAAAGTCCGGACCCGTGCCGTTCTTGATCATGACCTGCCAACCACTCGTGGCTGGGGTCGCCTCACCCGTTCCAAGCGGCTCCCAATACGTGGAGCCCAGGGGCTCAACCACGAAGGAACCAAAGAGCCCCATTACGGTTAACTCACGGTCATTGCTGAACGTGTGGAACTGCCGAACGCCTTCCTGGGTGTTGGGATGGATGTACCATTCAAAATCAGTGCTCTTGCCCTCCTCCACAATGCTGTCGGGATTAGTAGTCGTTGCCGCAGCCCCAGTCGCACTCACCAACATGGCCGAACCATGAATGTGGAGACTGACTTCTTCGCCGTCTTCCAACTGGTTGGTCAACTTGATTTTGAGGCAATCACCCTGGTTAGCGCGGATCGTCAGCGGCTGAATCCACTGGGCCTGTACCCCTGGAATCACGGCTCCCGGGTCGAACCCTTCCTGTTCACGGGCTTCCCTGTTCTTGGTTTCTTCCGCCCGAACCTTATCGAGATTCTCGTCCAGCACATACATGTAGCCAGGATAGAAGTCGAGCCACTGATTGAGGGTAATCTCGACATTAATCGCAGAGATATTGTATTGCTTTACCGGCGCGGCAGCCGGGCACCTACCGCCTGCCATAGCTACCGGTTCAACCCTGGGATCGGACATGAGCAGCATGTCCTGCCCTCCAGCGCCATATTGGTGCATCATGGCGGAAGTATTGAACATTCCCGTGTTGACAGCCTGCACCTGCGGATCTTTGGCCATATGTTCCATGATGCGCTGATGCTGTTGCTCGACCATCGCCGACCGATTGCCTTTACCAGACATCGTATCTTCGACGATCGTCTGGCCCTTAAGCTGTTCGGCCCACGCCGGCAGCTGATCATGCATCGCGACATGCGATGGTGTCTCAGCAGTCACAACCAGCGGCGCAGCAAGAAGCGCAATGCCGGCAAGTCCGCTTAAGACCCGAGTGGATAGGTGATGACGACGATGCAACATGGACCAACCTCCTTAGAAGGCAGAAAGTGATATACGGTAGTAATGAAGGGGATCAGCCAAAGATGTAATCTCGCGGTAGATTGCCCGGCCTCTCATGTTAAAGATCTCGCCTTGCCGTAGGAAATATGCCCACACAACCGTTTAGAAGGGTGGACTCTACGAAAAATCTGAATTCGGTGTCAACCCCCTGGTAGGCGAAGCTACGTCGCGCGGACATCTAACGCAGATCCCTCAGCCTTGCCATCGCTGCCACGTGAGTCTGTGGCCTCATCACCACAAGATCCTCAAGCCGTTCACCCCGTGCATAGTTTGTGAGATAATCGTCCTATGATCCTGAAGCGTTGGCTAGTTGGCGATCCACTGAAAACGGCCCAGGCCGCTCACGAGCGACTTTCAAAAACTTTAGCCCTTGCTATTTTCTCCTCAAACAATATTTCGTCCGTCGCCTACGCAACAGAAGAAATCCTGCTCGTCCTCATTTTGGCCGGCACAGCTGCCGTCGCCTGGTCGATTCCGGTCAGTGTCGCCATCCTGTTCCTTGTGCTTGTTCTGACCATTTCTTATCGCCAAATAATCTACGAATATCCGGAAGGGGGCGGAGCTTACGCCGTTGCTAGTTCAAACTTGGGGGAACTTCCAGCGCTGGCCGCCGCCGGTGCCTTGATGATCAGCTATGTAGTAACGGTCGCTGTAAGCGTAGCAGCAGGCATCGCTGCACTTACTTCGGCAATTCCAGACTTGTATGAACACCGGACGGCATTAGGCCTGGTTGCGACTTTCTTCATCATGTTGGTGAATCTCCGCGGCGTCCGTGAGTCGGGGAAATTTTTTGCGTTCCCAACCTACTTCGCCATCGGAGTCCTAGGTCTGCTGGTTGTGGTAGGCACGGTACAATCCTTGTTTGTCTCAAGGGCGGTCCCTCTTCCGATAAGCCCAGCAAGTCCCAGCGGAGAACTGGAAACCCTTACGCTATTTCTGATTCTTCGCTCCTTCGCCGTAGGCTGTTCAGCGGTTACAGGCATGGAAGTGATTTCCAACGGAGTGAAGTCCTTTCGCTATCCTGAAGCGAAGAATGCCGCGACCACAATGATTTGGATGTCTATCATTCTCGGGTCACTATTCATGGGGGTCAGTTGGATGGCATATCACAACGGCATTCTCCCCAAAGCAGAGGAAACGGTCGTGTCGCAGCTAGCCCGCCTAACTTTCGGTACGGGGGCTGTCTATTACGCCATCCAGATCGGCACCATGAGCCTGTTGGTTCTGGCGGCGAACAGTGCCTTTGCCGGCTTTCCACAATTGGCGTCAATCCTCGCGCGTGACGGATTCATGCCCCATCAGATGGCCTCGTTCGGTGATCGCCTCGTTTTTNNCGGTATTATCATTCTGGGGTTCTTCGCCTGTCTACTCCTCGTGGTGTTTGAAGGAGATACTCACGCACTCATTCCCTTGTATGCAATCGGTGTGTTTGTGTCCTTTACGATATCTCAAACAGGAATGGTTCGAAGTTGGCTCAGAGAAAAAGGAGACCACTGGCGGAAAAAACTAACCGTCAATGGGGTCGGAGCCCTTACGACCGGGATTGCCACTGTGATCATTGCCACAACAAAATTTATGGACGGCGCGTGGATCGTTTTCCTGATGGTCCCTCTTTTGATGCTTATGTTTCGAGGTATCCACTCTCACTACAAAGCCGTGACAGAGCAAGTGCGGCTCTCTCGCGATTCTCGTCCACCTCGCCCCCGACGCAATTTAATAGTAATTCCCATCAGTGGAGTAAACCGATCAGTTGTACGAGCCGTCGACTACGCCCGGAGCCGCGGCGGGGAGATTAGAGCCCTTTTGGTCGATGTGAACAAGGAAGAAACTGCGCTCACGGAAATCCAGTGGGCCCAATGGGGCTGTGGAGTTCCATTGATAGTCCTTCCCTCGCCATACCGTTCTATCTTGGGATCGATCATGGACTTTATCGAGGAGCAGCGACAGAAAGACCCGGATTGTTGGATTACCGTGGTCCTCCCAGAAATTCTCCCAGCCCGCTGGTGGCAGAACATTCTGCATAACCAACGGGCACTCATGCTAAAAGCCGCTTTGCTCTTCAAGGATCGTGTAGTCCTTACGGACGTCCCGTTCCACTTAACGCGGTGAGTGCGACAACGTGAACGGTACAATTGAACCGATTGAAACCCGCTTCTTCTCTCCTCTACTTGTCTATTTCTTAACGTTCACACTTGTCACATGCCTGTCCACCGAACTGGCATTCGGGTTCAAGATCACGGAACCCACAGCAGGGGAGAGACTGACCCCTGGAACCACCATTCCCGTCCGCGTGGATCTGGGGAAAGATATCGGTATTATTAAAGTTCGCTACTACTGGTATGGCGAACAGGACGACCGGCTGGTCGAACAGGATGACGCAACGGCTACCGGTTCCATCATCGCTCCCGTGGCTTTGATCGGACGAGCCGAGCATAACCCGGCCTTCGGCGGACCCTTGCACGTCCCGCAAGACAAGATCGGGCCGATGTATCTTTTGGCCATCGCGGACATTTCACGCGGACGACTGAGTAACCACTCTGTCTTCGACGAAATCTTGGTGCATGTGGACCCCAGCTCTGCCCTCAACACCATCGATTTCGAAACCGACAAGCCCCTGCAACTTGGACGGTCGGGTCAATCTTCCGCGTTTGGGCACGTGGACTCGCTGGGCAAGATTTTCGAGCTACCAGTAGTAGGCGATTTTGCCGATGGGGTGACCCGCCGAATCACCGCGCCGGCAACGGGCACAAGCTATGATTCCTCAAGCCAGAACGTGATCAAGATCCTACCGGGAGGCCTGCTACAGATCGTCGGCAATGGCAAGACCACGATCACCGTGACCAATCGAGGCAAACAAGCCTCGCTTGACGTGGACGTCAATGTAAATGAGGAACCTAATGAACCACCCATCGCCGAAACCATAGCGAACAAAACCGTGAAGGCCGGATCGAAGGTCACGCTCAGCGGGTTGAAGAGCCGCGATCCTGAAGGCGAAACGCTCTACTACAGTTGGAGCCAAGTACGCGGCAGCAAGGTTTCTTTGCTAGACGTGAACGGTCCGGAGGCATCCTTCCAGGCCCCACACGTCTCTGAGCCGAGAACCTATCGATTCAAGTTACGTGTGACGGATAAGAAGGGAGCGGATAGTCTGCCCGCCTTCGTGAATGTGGTGGTGGAACCTTAGGAAGCATACACCACCCGCTAGGCGTAATACCGAATCCGAATCTCCTACGCGTCTCCATCCCCCGTTGTTGCTCGGAGGAACCCCTAACTAGTTCTACAAATTTTCGGACAAACGAGACACGGAGGGATTAGAAGCAGTCAGCCTTACGTCACTCACGATTCATGCCCTCAGAGAACGAATCGCTCGGGGCCGCAGCAACGGCTGTCATCGTGAGGAACGGTAAGTCTTACTGTCTTAACGCGTAACTCCCATCGGCTCCTCACCCCAGCCACCGCTTCGTATGGGAAGAGCCAAGTCGGCCTACGCTCGAGTCAAACGTATCGGTCCGTAGGTCTGTCGAGCCTGGTGAAGTTCCTTGACATGGGAGAGGAACCCGGAGCCAAACTTGGACTGGAGCACTGCCTTACGATGACGTGAAATGCTCTGTTCGACTTGTCCAATCGTCTCTGACAACTGCCCAACCAAACGCCGACCTGAGCTGGTAAGCCAACCGAGGTGACGATCGGCATAGTGTAAGTCTTGCAGTGAGTACCGGACCGACTCTACTTCTTCCAGACAGCGGAAACGCGCTCGTTGCAAATCACGCTGGGAAAGTCCTGCACCTTCCCATCGCACCGATCCGCCAGGGCCTGAGGCCCAAGCCGAGAGTCGCTCAAACAACATGGCGCCGATCGTGAAGGTGAAGGTGGCATGGAGAATGCCTCGCAACGGCCGAAGGCACCGCCGCCACGGCGAATAGAAGATCTGCTGGTTGTGGTCACCACGATACATGACGTACTTACGCAACAACAGATTTAAATGATGATGGCTATTTTCATGCATCAGATCGTCAATTAGGTCAAGGTTGTCCCGATCGAAACAGTTGATGAAGGATAGTCCGGGTCGATGGCGATAGCTGAAACTCACAACGCTCTTCGCTTTGAGCGGAACAATCCGCGATGTCAGTAAGGCCAATGCCTTGTGACCTTCTGGCCAGGCCTCCCGCATGGTCTGCCAGGCCTGGGCGATGCGCTCGACTTGTTGGTGACTTGAGGGTTGCACACGTAGCGGCAGCCGATCTTTCCCATAGACCAGCGTTGCTCCGATGGTGGCCACATGATTGTTGCTGGTGATCGGAACGAGTGGCGGGTGATACGTCCATTGCCATTCCCCCTGTGCACCCCATCCCAACCACACAGGGGAGATAGTCTTACCTATCTTTGCAGAAATGCCTGTGAACTCCACCCGAAATAGCACTCGTCCCGCAGATCGCTTCCGCGCCCACCGGACATCGTTCGGGGCTTCGCACCACCCTCCCATCATCCCGACAGAGATGGTTCCTGCTACAGCGGCTCGCTCGAAGTCAGCTTCCAGCTCTCCCCGCACATCCCACCGCCGAAGGTTCCGTTGTCGGCACCACTTCACCGGGATAGCAGGATCGAAGAACAGCGATTCCTGGGAAAGTTCCCGCCCGAGCCGCTGACACAACCTCTTCAGCCTCTGTTCCAGACCCATGATCTGAGGACATCCTTTGGGGAAAAGATCGTGAAGATAACTGTGCTCGAAGAACTTCTCCTGACACTCCCAGAAGAGTTGTTCTGTAAACGTGTTCCGATCCCGTTCATATTGCCACTGTTGCAGAATGTCCAAAAAGTAGACTAGGTCGTTGAGCGTCTCGATCCAGCCGACGACTTTCCAGTTCGAATAGGCCTCTTCCTTCAACCTCCAGCTGAGTAGTTGAAAAAATCCAACTGGGAGGTCATAACGAGAAGACAGATTCCGATAGTTGGCCTGCAGCTCGCGACAGAGATCCTGTAACAGCCGTCGCATCGAGAGCTGAAACTCAGAGGTCAACCGCGCGAGAGGCTGTGCCGCCAATAGGGGCATCATAGATATCTCGAACGTCTGATGATTGAGCGCGCGACTGTATCGCACAAAACCTTAGGCTGCAAGGAGGGGCCCGCGCAAAAAGGGAAATGAAGGGGCATTGGAAGGAGCGAGAAGCTCCCTGGCCTCACCGTGCGGGGCGTAGCGCCATGCACGTGAGCCTAATGGCTCGGCTGGTTGCTAGGCTGCCTTGGCAGGCCGAGGCAATAGTGGCATACGTTTCCCTGACTTGAAATTCATTTCCGCATCCCGCTGTTGGCGCATCCGGTTACGGTGGATCAGGGGATCCACAATGTTGCCACAGGAAATACAGCGCAAGCCGCGCATCCACATTGATAAATAACTTTCGTGCATATCGAGCAAGTCGTCGACGACCATCAGTCCGTGACATCTGATGCATTTCATGGAAGTCCTCCCCGTAACAGTTGGCAACCCGCACACGCTATGTCCACAATCTCCCCTTGTCTAGAAGCAATGCCGATGCCAGACATCGCCTCTCCTGTCTTGTGGGTTTTTGCGGCTGATCGTAGAGTGGTAAATTGGACCTGTGCTAAAGCGACAAAAAATGTGACCCGATTGGCCTCATGGGACAAAATTGGGTAAGGGAGCCTCCCCTATTCTAATGTCACAAATTTGCCGGAATACATAATGGCAATGAACCAGACAGAAATCTCACAAGTACTTGAAGAAATCGCGCCCGCTCTGAAAGGAGGATGGATTCAGAAGATACAGCAGCCTAACGCATACACCTTGACATTTGATATTCGCGTCCCCGGTCGAACCCACCGTCTGCTCATCTGTTGCCGGCCGGAAACGTCCCGGCTGCACTTCGCTAGCTGCGCCCTCCCTAATCCACCAACACCGCCGGCCTTTTGCCAATTTCTGAGAGCCCACTTCCAAGGAGCCAGAATCGAGAGCGTCAGCCAGGTGCCGCACGATCGCCTCGTCGAACTTCATTGCACCAACAAGGAGGGGGCTCGTATGATCATCTGCGAACTGACCGGAAGACAAGCAAACGTCCTGGTCCTCAATGCCGAGAGACGAGTGGTTCGGGACCTGCACTGCCGCATCGATCGTATCGGAACCCGGTATAATCCACCAGCCAAGACGTTGGGGAGTCCGCGCGAGGAACAGTCGTCTCGCTTTTCAGACGTTGCGGGTGGGACCTTCCCGATTTCCGCAGCCATCGAATCACATTATCATACAAAGGAATCGGCTCTATCCTTCGACCTTGCAAGAACTGCGCGGCTGAGGGCCATCAAGAAAAAGATGAAAAAAGAATGGAGGTTGGTCGAAGCCTGGCAAGCTGATTTGGCAAAGGCACACAACTACCGAGACTACGTCCGCTATGGAGAATTGATCAAAGCCAATCTGGGCTCAATCAAGAAAGGGGCAGACCACATCACAGTCATTGACTATTTCGATAATCGGCTACCAGAGGTCACCATACCGCTCGCCAGTGCGAAATCTGCCCAAGGCAATATGGAAGACTATTTTCGGAAACATCGAAAATACCTGATTGCCGAACGAGAGTTAAGGCCTCGTATCGAACACGCCGAGCAGGATTTGACCGCGCTCCGCCGAGAACTCATGGCAATTGAGCAAGGAATCTGGTCTCCACCTGCCGCGCAACCCGCTGCCCCTAATGCCCACAAGGAAGCGCGCCGACCTATACCTAAAGGTCTGAAGTCCGGCAATCAAAGAACTACCCCCTTTCGCCGTTTTATCTCAACGGATGGCTTTTTGATTTTCGTCGGGCGCAACGCAAGAGAGAACGATGACCTGACCTTCGGCCTTGCCAAGAGCGACGACCTGTGGTTTCACGCGCGTGGCACACCGGGCTCACATGTTGTGGTGCGGCAAGGAAAGGGAGACGATCCGCCATTCGAAACGATACGGGATGCGGCCACACTGGCTCTGCTCTATAGTGATTTGAAAAGAAGCGGTAAAGGCGACGTCATCTATACCAAGCGAAAATGGGTTAAGAAAGCAAAAGGACAGGCTGCCGGCACGGTGACCGTGTCCCAGGAGAAATCGATGTTCGTGTCGCTAGACCGGGCCCGTCTTGACCAGTTGAAAACCCGTTCAGAATAGTTGCATGAGACGGTCGTTAAATGCGTCGAGACCTACCCCTTTTCCCTTTTCCGTGCTAGAGTGCCCGCATATGGGCACCGCCATCTCACAGTTCGATGCGTCGCGCCTCACGAGTCTGCTGATCGGGTGTCGAGGATTGCACGCGTTCGAGCGCACTCTAAGTCGTACCCTGTCCGAGGTCTTACCCTGTGACATGGTTGTATTCTATCTGTATAGCGAGACGGCTAAGACCTTCGCCCCGGTCTCGGATCTCATGAAGGATCCCGAATCGCTCGGCTATATCATCGGACAATTACCGGCTACCGGAACAATGAAAGAGGCCGCCGTACGCTCTGGACGAGCGCTTTTAGAGAACAACCTCGCCGCCTCGTCATGGGCTGAAGCAGTCGCACTGAAGAACAGCAGCTTCTCAAACGCTTCGGCTATCGGTGCCCCACTCACACTTACGGCCGATGGCGGGTGTAGTCAGCCATGCACAATAGCAGTTATGGGGGCCATCGCCCTCGGCAGAAATGATGCCTTTACCGAGGAGCATCGCGCATTCATGGAATCACTGGGGAGGGAGGTAGGACCGGTCCTCCAGAATATCATGGCGTCCGAAGAACGTGACGCACTGATGACAGTCAACAACCGCGTGGTTGTCGGCACGATGACGATCGATCAGCTTATGCCGATTGTGCGCGACATACTATCCCACATCGTGAGACAAGACATGACCGGGTTGGTGCGATTTGTGCCATCACACCAAGGACCCTGGTTTGACATCGTCTACCGAGAAGGTGTCGAGATCGATCTCGGCCAACTGCGCCAGTTTCAATTCGAACACATGGCTCCTGCCGCAATGATGGCCACCGGCAAGCCCCTCCTCATTACGGGGCATGACCAGGAACAATTCCCGGAACGCGCTTACATCGAATCCGTAGGTATCCTCTCCTGTATGTTATGCCCTTTGATAGTAAGAGGAGCATCCTATGGATTCCTGGCGATCGGCAGTAAACGACGGAACGCCTTTTCTGAGCGAGACCTGGCGTTCGCGGAGCAGATAGGGTTTCACCTCTCACACGCCATTGCGAACCTGACTGCCTATGAGGAGATCCGCACGTTAAAAGACCAATTGGAACAAGAGAATGTCTATTTGCGCGATGAAATGAAGGCCACAGTCGATTTCAAAGCGTTAGTCGGCGAAAGCCCCGCACTACAGAAAACATTGAAAGCCATCGAGCAGGTCGCGCCAACTGAGTCTACTGTGCTTATTACCGGCGAAACCGGCACAGGTAAAGAACTTGTTGCTCAGGCCATTCACCACCTCTCGCCGCGAAAAGAAAAACCATTGATCACGGTCAACTGCGCCGCTCTCCCGCCGACGCTGATCGAATCAGAACTGTTCGGCCATGAGAAGGGGGCCTTTACAAGTGCTTCGACACGGAAAATTGGCCGATTCGAACTCGCGAACGGAGGGACCATTTTTTTGGATGAAGTCGGCGACCTCCCGCTCGATCTTCAAGCGAAGTTCCTGCGCGTGCTCGAAGCCCAGGAACTCCAGCGCGTCGGGGGCTCGCAGACCCTCCAGGTGAATGTGCGAGTACTCGCTGCTACCAACGTCGATGTGGAGGAAGCCGTCAAGACGGGCCTATTTCGATCCGATCTCTACTATCGTCTGAACGTGTTCCCTGTCCGTGTTCCCCCGCTTCGCGAGCGGCGAGACGATATCCCCGTTCTTGCACGACACTTCACGAAAAAGTACAGCGAGCGCCACCACAAACACGTTACCCGAATCACTAGCGGCACAATGAAGGCGCTTACCTCTTACGGGTGGCCCGGCAATGTACGCGAACTTGAGCACCTCATCGAACGCGCTGTGATTGTCACTCCAGGGCCGGTACTGGCCATTGAGGAGTTGGAACAGATAGACCAACGCAGTAGCCAGGAACCTGTCCCACACACACTGGCGGATGCTGAACGGAGGCATATCATTGAAGCCCTCCGCCAGACCAACGGTGTCCTTGCCGGCAAACATGGCGCGGCTGCTCGTCTCGGAATGAAGCGTTCGACACTTCAGCATCGGATGAAAAAGCTTGGAGTCCATCGTCCTTCCATCCGTGTAAACTAGTCTGCCCACATACCAGCACTTTTCTCTGACTCGTGCCAATATTTGGGCATAGCTGCCTGTACCGTACCCACGACCTGCTTCACACTCTTTCATCAATTTCCCCACTTGATTCAGAAGCTTGAGCACGAACAACTTGCCATATTCTTAAGTGGCATTGTCCCTGCTCCTTCTTGTCCTGGTATGACCCGTTCTGTTCCATGCACTCCTGAAGAAGTGAGCCGTACGATCGAAGCCTACATAGCCGAACGGCAAGCTGAGCTACTTCCTTCCGGAGAGCAAACGAGGGGGGGGAGGCGGTTGTCTTGGTGCGGCGACACGCTGGAATTCTTTACTGAAGGGCTCGCTGAGCATTTGGCCTCCGATGGGATCACCTTCTCGAAATCCTTCCCTGGTCCATTTCGACTCATGGATGAAGACCGCTTGCCAAATGGTGATCATATACGAAGATTCTGGACCGTGGCGCTCCTACATGGTTGTCCCATCGCCAGGCTCTGTACCTACTTCTTTCATCGCCACGACCGGGTATCATTGCCACAACCGCCTCGAGTCATGGCCTATCCTCCCGATTATCCCGAACCTGAGGTGCAACAATGAACTACATCGCACTCAAAATGCTTTTCGGGGATCGGGCCAAGTACCTCATGCTTCTCTGTGGTTTGACGTTTGCCGTCATGCTGATCGTCCAACAAGGGTCCATTTTCTGGGGACTTATGATCTGGTCTCAGTCTAGCATCAGCAATCTCAATGTGCCGATTTGGGTCACGGATCCGGGCATTGGGCAAGTCGATGAAGTGAAGCCNNGCCTATCGCTGATACGGCAGTTGATCGTGTCCGCAGCGTAGCGGGGGTGGAATGGGCCGTGCCGCTCTACAAGGGGATTCTGAGAGCCCGTCTGTCCAACGGAGACTATCATCAAATCACGTTGACAGGTTTGGACTCCTCCACGCTGATTGGACAACCTGCCGAGATCCTCGAAGGCCGATTTGAGGATATACGACAGCCCGATGCTGTTGCCTTGGACCAATGGGCGGTTGAACGGATGGGGGGCCCGACTGTCATTACAGTTGGGACAATCTTCGAGTTGAACGACAAATTGGCTCGTGTCGTGGCTATTGCCAAGACCCAAAAGAGCTTCACCAATATTCCCGTGGTCTACACGACGTATGAGCGCGCTCTCCGGTATGTGCCTCGTGAGCGCCGAACACTCGCGTATGTCCTGGCCAAAGCGAAAGAGGGAGTACCGATCGATGTTGTGACCAGACGCATTCAGGCACAGACCGGGCTGGGCGCATTCAGCGCCGAAGAATTCGGTTGGAAAACTATCAGCTGGGTCCTCAAGAATACCGGCATTGGCATCAATTTCGGCACCACCATCCTTTTGGGGTTTATCGTCGGCATGGCCATTGCGGGACAAACCTTTTACTTGTTCACGGTTGAAAACCTTCGCCAATTCGGCGCACTGAAGGCCATGGGAACCTCGACCGTTACCTTGGCCCGGATGATTCTGTTGCAAGCCTTTACCGTGGGGCTCACCGGGTACGGGGTTGGGACAGGGTTGGCGACGGTATTTGGAGTCTTAACGGCCCAGGCCGGCGAACTGCCTTTCGTCGAAACTTGGCAATTACTCCTGCTCGTCCTGTTGGCGCTCCTAACCATCTGTACCTTGTCGGCATTGATCAGCATCGTCAAGCTTGCCCGGCTCGAACCGGCGATAGTCTTTCGGTGACCGAATGAACGATTATGGTCAAGCATCCGCCGTCCGTGCGCGCGGGATAGTCAAATCATTCGGTGTAGGAGACACGCAGGTCACAGTGCTCAGGGGCATCGACCTGGACATCTACCTAGGAGAAATACTGTTCCTTGTCGGCGAATCAGGGGGCGGGAAGACCACGCTCTTATCCGCCATTGCCGGTATCCTTGATATCGATGAGGGCTCTATAGACGTGTTGGGTGTGCCGCTGAGTGATCTGCCAGCGGCCAAACGAACAAGATTTCGAGGCCAAACAATGGGTTTTGTCTATCAGCAATTCAATCTCTTGCCAGCCCTGACCGCAGCCGAGAACGTGGCGGTACCGCTCTTGATCCAGAAAGTCGAACGATCCGAGGCGCTCCATCGAGCACGAGCCATGCTTGATCGGGTTAGTCTCAGCGACCGGGCTGAGTTCTTGCCCAAGAATTTGTCCGGCGGGCAACAACAGCGTGTGGCCATTGCGAGGGCGTTGGTCGGCGAGCCGCGCTTGCTTATTTGCGACGAACCAACCGCTGCGCTGGATGGCCCTAACGGTCAAAAGATCATGGAGATTCTGCGCGAAGTAGGCCGCTCACCAAACCGGTGTGTTGTGGTCGTCACACACGATAGCCGCATTTTTCACTTTGGTGACCGGAAGGCCATATTGACAGATGGGCGAATCGTGAGCATCGAGCCCATTACGCAAGCGGGAACGGGATGATTGTCGTAAAACGACTCAGTGTGTGGTTGGCCTTGGCTGGCGTCGGCTTTACTCTGTGGATCTTGATGGGATCCAACAAAGAAGACCCGATGCCAACGCCGTTTTCAGAGCCCCCTCGCTCCCCCTATACACAGACAGTCGCGGCATCCGGGATCATTGAAGCGGTAAACGAAAATGTCCGGATAGCCCCTCCGGTCGCTGGGCTAGTGGCTAAGGTGTTTGTCACGGTCGGCGAGCAAGTGAAGGAACAGACGCCGCTCCTTCAACTTGATGACCGGGATTTGCGGGCTCAACTGCTGACCCGCGAGGCAGCAATTCCTCCGTTACTAGCTGAGATCGAGGAACAGAAGTACCGGATCGAAGATCTCGACACTCAATGGCNNGGCGACGCCTGAAATCAGTACATGACCAAAGAGCCGTCAGCAAAGATGACCTCAAGCGCACCTGGTATGCCCTTGAAAGGGCGAAACGCGCTTCGCAGCGTCTTGCGGCTAACTTGAAGCAAGCCTACGCTCAGCGGGACGAGATCACGATCCTGGTCGACCGCTTAACCGTCCGGGCGCCCCGCGATGGCACAGTCTTGCAAGTGAATGTCCGGGCTGGAGAATATGCAACCGTGGGATCGAGCGAACCATTAATGCTGTTGGGCGAGACACAGCGGCTACAAGTCCGAGCCAACGTCGATGAAGTCAATGCGCCGTTGGTCGCTCCAGGGGCAGCTGGAGTTGCCTCGCTCAAATCCATGGCCAGCAAGAAGATTCCGCTGACGTTCGTTCGCATTGAGCCCTACGTTGTCCCTAAACAATCGCTGACAGGAGAGAACACGGAACGGGTTGACACGCGGGTTCTGCAAATCATCTACCGGTTCGATCGGCCACCGTTCCCAGTATATGCAGGACAACAAGTAGACGTATTCATCGAACGGCAGGCGGCAAGCAACACGAAACCAGTACCATCTCCTGCAGTCTTACCTTCTCAGGAGACATCCCAATGAGCAAAACATCAAACCACCTTGCCATGATGGTGGCAGGCTTCCTCGTCTCTTCCTGCGTACAAGGGCAAGATTACAAACGTCCCCCCGTAGAGATTCCCAACGGCTGGGCTCAAATCGAAAAAGTCACTGAGGCCTCCATTGTTTCGGATAGTCAGCCGGAAACCGAGTGGTGGAAAACTTTTGAGAATGACGAACTCAGTGGTCTGATCACCCAAGCTCTTCAGCAGAACCATGATGTCAAACGTGCACTGGCTCGTCTCCTTGAAGGGCGCGCCTCTGTCATGTCAGCTACTGCCGGGCTCTATCCTCACATTAATCTCTCCGGCAGCTACACCAATCTCGCAATATCCAAGAATACTTTGGCCGGTTTGGGTCTAGCGACGGGCCAGCAACCAAGCCCACAGGTCTTCGCCACCCCTGGAACAACCTTTGACCTCTGGAAAGGTGCGCTGGATCTCAGGTGGGAGGCGGATTTCTGGGGTCGTATCCGGCGTAGCAGAGAAGCAGCAGCGGCCGATAGCCGGGCGATCGAACAAGATGCCCGGGCCATCGCACTTTCATTGATCGGCGATGTGGGGCAGTCCTACTTCAGAATCAGGGAACTCGACGAACAGTTGGACATCGCCACACGAACCCTGGGAGTTCGAAAAGAATCCTTAGAGATTATTCAGAGTCGTGCCGTTGCCGGCCTTGCATCCGACCTAGATGTGAAACGCGCAGAGGTGTTGGTTGCCGAGGCAGCGGGTCTTCTTCCAGACCTGGAAAGGATTCGAGCCGTGGAATCACATCGCCTTGCGGTCTTGACCGGAATGGCACCGGAATCACTGCAAATAGAAAGTAAGCCACTTCGCGCAGTCGTCGTTCAGCCTGAAATACCGGTTGGGCTCCCCTCTCAGCTGTTGGAACGGCGCCCAGACATTCTGCAAGCGGAGGCCACACTCGCAGCCTCCCATGCCCGCATCGGCGAGGCTCGCGCCCATTTTTTTCCGACTCTTGCCATAACAGGCCAAGGAGGCCTACAGAGCACAGAGTTCGCCAAGTGGTTTACCGGTAACAGTTTGAATTACTCCATCGGCCCATCGATCACCTTGCCCATCTTCCAGGGGGGGACTAACCTAGCACGTCTCGATTTGGCAGAATCGCGCTACCAGCAGATGCTGGAGAACTATCAACAAACCATTTTACAGGCCTTCAGAGAAGTAGCGGACCTGCTGACGTCGCTGCACAAGAGAAAGGAACAGCTGGTGCGACAACGAGAGCAACTTGCTGCCGCACACACAGCCGTCCGGTTAGCTGAAATCCGATATCGCAAAGGCCTCGTTAATTACCTGGATGTGTTAGATGCACAACGGACAGCCCTCGCAACAGAGACTCAGGTGGTCCTCACCGAGCGTACTCGCCTGACAGACATGGTTAGCCTCTTTAAAGCGCTCGGTGGAGGATGGGCATCGGTTACCCTCTCCGAGAACGCCTCTTGAACCACTATCCGAACCTCNNTTGCTGCGAAGGAACATAGCAATGTCTGGACCACACGATAGGCAGCCATCAGGCTCTCCACCGACCATTCTCCTTGTCGACAATGACTCGGTTAGCGCGAAGCGGTGCAAGACCGTGCTGCAAGAGGACGGCTTTAGAGTGTTCGATGCCGAGGGCAGCTCCGACGCTCTCAAAATCTGCACACAGTACGAGGGTGCAATCGATCTCCTGCTCACCGACCTCGTCCTACCCCCTCCGGGGTTTCAATTGGCATCCAGCTCCAATCAATTCCCCCATGTCCACGGCCATGAACTAGCTATCCGGGCTGCCAGGATTCAGAAAGGCTTACGCGTGATCCTGATGTCGGACAATCCCGAAAAGGAACTTGCCGCTCACGGAATTAAACGGGAAACATTGCCGATTCTTACCAAACCCTTTGGGAATGGCGACGTACTCGAACTTATCCGAAACGTGCTCGGGCAACCAGCTCCGACCTTCGAGGTCTCTGAACAAGGCAAAGCCTCGAAAGACACCGAGTGGTTCGGCTGAGATAGGAACCGGAGACCAAGATTGAGCCTGAGGCCGAATGACGGTTCCCAGTTTGTGCCTAAAGCTTTCATCAATCTCAGCCCTAGGAAGCATGCTCTGTCATGAACCAGCCGGCGATCGATAAGCGCCGGTGCTGACCTGCTGTCGAGTCCACACGACACACCCGATGGTACCGGGGCACGGTGAACATCACAAGCGACCCGGGACGGGGTTCGATACAATGCGTCGGTACAAGATCCACATATTCGGCGGGATGATTTGGACGTTTGGCATAGAGGATCAACTCTCCGCCCCAGTCAGATCTCCACTCCTCGTGGAAGTATGTCGCCAATGCAAGCCGGCGCAGAGGTGCTCGGCGTCCTCTCATTAAACGACCCTGGTCGGTATCATCATGAGTTAAAAGACAATCACCAGCAGCATATGAGTAGTAGCTGAATCCCAGGTGCCGCCCGACGATATTTTGAAATGACTCCATGTATTCTTGAATGCAGGGGAGGTCCAAGCGTGAGAGAAATCGCTCTCCCTGAGGAGACCCGATTTCCGCCTTGGCCCAATTACCAGAGTTCGGAAAATCCTCTCGGACATCTCGTAATTCTTGCAAGCTCTTCCAAGAAGACTGCATCATGGCCTCTCGAAAATACTGCCGCTCCTCAGCCGACCAAAAGTTTTCTATGACCAGCACAGGATTTGTATGAAAAGAAAACATGGATAGGTCCGCGGGCGCCACGGTAGCAGGACTCAGTCCCATATGGCTATTCACGCTGTCCCCCTGATCATACTTTATACTTTCGCCCCCTATTCAACCAGATTGCTTAGCACCCCCCCTAAATCGGTTGACAAGAAACGCCTGCCGGTATCCTAACAAGCACGGAGGGGCTGCCATCTCGAAGACGGCAGCCCCTCCATCGCACACACAGTACTGTATCAATTACCAGCGATCGCGCCTTCCACCAGCACCGCTTCGACTGCCACCCCCACCGAATCCACGACCGCCACCGGTACGCGGCTCTTGAGGACGTGCTTCATTGACCGTCAAAGTCCGGCCACCCATCTCTGACCCATTAAGCGCCGTGATGGCAGCTTGTGCTTCCGGATCTGAGGACATTTCCACAAAGCCGAATCCACGAGATTGGCCAGTAAATTTGTCCGTGATAATCCGTGCCGACGCCACAGAGCCGTGGGCGGCAAACAGGTCACTCAGTTGCTGCTCGGTCGCCGAATAAGGCAACCCACCGACATAGATCTTCGAACCCATCGGGGTTCCTCCTTTGAATGATGACATTGTCTTGAACACGAGGAACGGGGGGAAGGAGCGGGCCGAAGGCGCAAACCAGAGCGACTTAGGTCTGACTTCCGACGAAATTCCCGGACAAGGCAACATCGACGTTGTGAGCCTGCACAAATAAACGCTTCCACCGCGAGGCCCCTACGATGAAGTAAGAGTACGCTACCATACGGCAGTGGGGAATACAACCTTACTCTCCAATTCGAACCAGTCGGCCCTGGTCCTTGCAATCGGCAAATGTACGATAAAACCAGGCCACCACAGCGACGAGCAACAGTAGGTTCAGAACCACGGCCCAAGCTAGGTTCACGCGGGGGTCCCCCCCCGAGATCAGCACCGCCCGCATGCCTTCGAATATATGCGCGGCTGGATTCGCCCAGGCAATCGGCTGGAGCCAGCCCGGCAAGATCTCCATCGGATAAAAGACGCAGGAGATCGGCTGAAACAGAAACACCATGCTCCAGGCCAATACCTCCGCTTCCTGCCCAAATCGCATAATGAGGGACGTAGTCAGGACCCCAATGATCCACCCAGTCACGACCAGATTGACAACGAAAGGGAGCAGCCAAAGTCCCAGCGTGAACACGTTATAGGAGTAGAAGAGGAGCGCGCAGACGGCCATGACGATCGAAACACAGGTAACCTTAAAAATGCTCATCGCCAGCGTGGCAGCGAGAAACTCGGCGGGCTTGAGCGGGCTTGCAAAGAGATTCATCAGATTTCGCGCCCAGATCTCTTCGAGAAACGAAATGGTGATACCTTGCTGTGAGCGAAATAGCATATCCCACAGAATCAGCGCCCCGAGAAAAAAAGTGACAAATCCGGGAATCTGACTTTGGTACCGCGCAAGATAGAGCGTGATAAAACCCCAGATGACGAGATCCAAGAAAGGCCAGTAAAAGATCTCCATGACACGGGGTAGGCTCCTCCGATAGAGATACAAATGCCGGGCAATGAGCGCAAAAATCCGGTGAAATTTCATAGACTGCTAGTGCTGATGCCGCTCGCCACACCCATCGCACTCACGGTGGTAACCAAGTACCTCATCCATGAGATGGCGCACCCTTTCGAACATATGAGCCCCAGTCCGCCGACCATCCGGAGCCTGCTGCAGTCCAAAACCCACAATAACAATCGGGATGCCGATCATCCCAACGGCGAATGCCACATCGACCCCGTGCAATCCTCCAAGCAACCAAAACAGCCCCAGGATGAGCATCAGGGGGACCGTACCAATCGTTAAGCCGTTGAGCAGAATGCGCCAACTACAAGTTCCACGAACGAGGCCTGCCGTGCCTATGGCTGACCAAAACAGGCCCCAGCATGCAGTTATGCTCAGCCCTCCAACCACCAGCCCCATCCCAAACATGATCCATTTCTGAGCCATCTTCGTCTGGGCCCTCGTTCAGTCGCACGATTCGCGTGCCAGTTTCAGAAAAACCTCTTCTAAATCCTGCTGACCAAAACGTGTGACAATGTTCTCGGCCGTGCCTTCCGCCACGATCTTGCCGCGCTGCAAAAAAACGATCCTGTCAGACATCTCCTCCATCTCCCGCATATTATGCGAGGTATACAGCATGCTCAAGCCTGTGGACCGGCGTTCCTCTTTCAGCAAGGCGCGAATCTTGTGGGCGATATCCGGGTCGAGGCTCGCAGTCGGCTCATCCAGAAACAGGATCTTGGGTTCTGTCAAGAACGCCTTGGCCAGCGTGAGCCTGGTCATTTGACCAGATGAGAGTTTACGGGTGGTTTTTCGATAAAACTCCTCCATCTCCAATTTCTTGATGATGTCCCCCACGCGTCGTGAAATATCGGAGAGGCCATACAACCTCGCCACCACCCAAAGATTTTCTTCAACCGTGAGCGATTGCGGCATCGAAATGTAGCTCGAGGAAAAGTTGATTTGTTGCAAGATGGTCTCCCGATGCGTCGACAGATCTAGTCCGAACATCCGAATCGACCCGGCGGTGGGAGTAACCACACCGAGTAACATTTGGATCGTTGTCGTTTTTCCAGCTCCATTTGGACCGAGCAGGCCGACGATCTCACCAGGATTGATCGCAAAGGAAATGTCATTGACGGCCGTAAAATCTCCAAAGCGCTTGCTCAAATTCACGACTTGAAGAATAGGATTCATCATCGTACAAGCGTGCTATTAATCTAATCGCAGGAACTCCGCGATCTTGCTGGCCTGGTGACAGGTCTCACATTTGCGACTGATGATCTTCCCTTGGTATTCAGTTTTTCCGTCATGGCAGCGGGAACAATCGCTCATGGCTCGTCCGTGTAGATAGGACCCCTGGGGATAATCTGGATACCAAGGTTGGCTGTCGGTGGATACGTGCCCGCGCGGGATGACAATGGGATAACCCTTTATCGGAACATCATGCACAATTCCAGAATGACATGTTGTACAGCCTTCACCCTCCGCTCTCACGTCAAACGCCTCCATATGTTTGCGATGGCTCATTACCAACCCCACATCTTTGACCGGTGGTGGGAGATCCCTCAGAGCAACTTCAGAAACGCGGAGAATACCCCGATGACAGCTGAGACACACGTCTGAATCGACTTTTGTCTTGAGGTTCTGAGGATCCATCGGTGAGCCGAGCAGATAGATGGCGACGTCTCTCACCCCTGTCCAGACCTTGTCACGCATCCAGCCCGCGACCCCCGGCCTCACATGACAAGCCACACATGTTACTTCTTTGTGGGAGGAATTAGCCCAGCTTTTATAAGAAGGTGCGATGGTATGGCAACCAGCACAGAACTTCGGGTCATCGGTTAGGGAAGTGGCAACACTCCCAAGCGCGATCAACCCGGCCACAAGTNNCAAGTGCCAGTATGACCGAGCCGCTAGTCTTCCAGCTCATGCTCTGGTCGAGCACGTCGAGGAAAATGCTTCATGATGAGCGCGGCCACTGCAGACACGTCGTTTAGTTCGAACACCGGAACATCGAGAGCAAGCGGTTGATTGGATATCACAGCCAGCAGCCCATCGGACGAGACGGAAATCTCTCCGAGCTGCTCGCCAACAATGACGATCTTGGGATACCCCTCGTTCTTCCACCCCTCCGCCAGGATCAAATCATAGGTGTCGTCGAGAAACCGATCTCGCACCTGCTCGATCTTCACCTCATCCGACATATCGGCGAACAGGGCCAAACTCCCCTTCGACAACACGGCGACGCTGCTTGCTCCAGCCTGTTTATGCCGCCAACTATCCTTGCCCTCCGTATCGAGATCAAACCCGTGTCCTGCATGCTTGACAGTCGCAATTTTATAGCCATCACGTACCAGTTCCGGAATGACACGCTCGATAAAGGTCGTCTTCCCACTGTTCGAGCGCCCGACGAAACAGACGATGGGGATAGGCATGAGGTCTTCGGTCAATCGTTATAGGTGATGGGTCAATGGATGATAAGGAGCACCCTTTACCATTGACCAATGACTGATGCCAATTGACCTTCCTCCTACTCTAACAACAAGAGATGCGGTGTCCGGTTGAAGGCATTTGCTCACTCTCCGCAAACCACGCCTCGCCACTCAATAGTTGGACCCACACGGGGTCGCCGGGATTCAGTCTCTCTACTTCGACCGGAACATCGATCAGACAATTTGCCTTCACCATCGAAGTGAGAATCCCTGACCCCTGGTCGCCCGTCGTGCGGACCTTGAACAGGCCATCCTCGCAACTGAGAATCCCGCGCAGAAAGTGACGACGATCAGTCCGCTTGGAAAATGTCTCTTGAAAGATTGCTTCCACCATCGGACGGTTGTAGCTTCGCCGTCCACTCATCTTAAGAATCGCAGGCCGAACCAACTGCTCAAACGTGACCATTGAGGAGACCGGATTCCCAGGCAGCCCGAAGGCAAGCTTGCCATGAATTTTCCCAAAGGCTAGTGGTTGCCCCGGCTTGATTGCAAGCTTCCAGAAATACATCTCAGCGCCTAGCTCATGAAAGACTGCCTTAGTAAAGTCATAGTCTCCCATCGACACCCCGCCAGACAACACTAGTAGATCAGCGTTCACCCCATGGGAAATCTTCTCCTTTAACGCCGCACGCGTATCACGCGCAATACCCAGCAACAGCGGAATTCCTCCTGCTTCCTTGACGGCAGCTGCAATGCCGTAGCTGTTAGAATTGATGATCTTCTCCTCGCTGAACCGCTCATCAAGATCGGCGAGCTCGTCACCGGTTGAAAGGATCGCGACACGGGGACGTTGATAGGTAAAGATGAACGACTTGGCCAAGACGGCTAACATACCCACTTCACTAGGGCGAATCTTCGTCCCTCTTGAAATAATGCATTCGCCCTTTTTGACATCTTCGCCTTGAGGACGAATGTTGGCGCCACGGCGCTCAGCTTTGAAGACACGAACTGTCTCCGGAGTGTGCTCCGTATCCTCGACTTTCAAAACCGTGTCTGCCCCCTGCGGAATCGGTGCCCCTGTCATAATTCGAATGGCCTGTCCTCGGTCTACCATCTTGGACGGCATCGCGCCAGCGGGCACATCTTCGATCACGGTCAGCGTCACTGGCTTCTGAATCGCATGCTCTTGCCTAATATCTTCCCACCGTACCGCAAACCCGTCCATTGCGGAGTTATTCCATGGTGGATTATCCCGCTCGGCCACGATGTCCTCGCCCAACGTCCGGCCCAGCGCATCGAGGATAGAAAGCTTTTCCAAGCCCAAAACGACCGTCGCATCTAGCACGATCTTTTGCGCATCATGGAGATGGGTTAGTCTTTGCATGGTACTTTGTCAGTAGATAGTGCTCAGCTTGTTCGGGACGCTGCTTTCTGCAGGGCGCTGCTCTTCTTGCAGAACGCTTCGACTTGATTGGCGACATGATGATATGCCTCAGCCGTTTTTGTGTCGGAGTTAAACAGGGCGAATGGCTCGCCCACATCAGACTGGGTCACGACATCCGGATCCAGCGGAATGCGCCCCAAGAACGGAACGTTCATGTCGAGCGCGGAAGCCTCGCCACCGCCGTTGCGGAATACATCAATTTGGCCCTGGCAGTGCGGGCATTCCAACCCGCTCATATTTTCGACGATCCCGATAATTGGCACCTCACTATCTCGACAAAATGAGACGGATTTACGCGAGTCGAGGAGCGCCACTTCCTGTGGAGTTGTCACGATTACGGCACCGCTGATCTGTCCCAGCAAGTCGATCGTCGTCACCGATTCATTTCCAGTCCCTGGCGGAAGATCGATCAGCAGGAAATTGAGGTCCTGCCATTCAACCCCGCCAAGCAGCTGATTGATGAACTCGTACTTGTAGGCATCGCGCCAGATGATCGGATCGTCTGAGTTCTGGAGCAGAAACGACATCGATGCGATCTTGAGATTGTAGGCTTGGAATGGAATGATCCCGCCGGATGTGCTGACCTTTAGCTTTTGGCCTTCGGCTCCAACCATCTTAGGGATATTGGGCCCATGGATATCCATGTCGCAGATGCCAACATGCCACCCCTTGAGCGCGAGACTGACAGCAATGTTGGTCGTGCAGGTGCTCTTCCCTACTCCGCCCTTATTACTCATGACGAGGACTTTGTATTCGATTCGCTCCATCCGTTTGGCCACCAACCAGCGACTATGCCCTTCCTTATCTTTCTGGCAACGCTCTGCCTCGTCGCAAATGGCACAGGCCCACATAAAGGTACAGGCATCGTCGCTTCCATTATTGATGATGTTAAGTTCCCGTGCCATTGCGTCTTCTGTATTGAGCGAGTTTTCTTCGTATCCCCACCCAGCTATCGCTTATGTCCTTCCGGAGGCAGACCTACGTACTCGTCTCCTGACGGTTTCGAACTCGATCTGTTTGCAGCCTGGCCTCCCGATCCTACAGTGGCCATAGCGACCGCTGGCACACCCCCCTGACCCTCTGCGGTGGATTTTTTCTTGCCGAAAAACTTCGCCCCGAATATTCCGACCCAGTACAGAAGGAATAAGGGAGTGGCCATGAGAGTTTGATTAAAGGGGTCAGGAGTTGGCGTCAAGATCGCGGCGACGATAAAAGACCCCAAGAAAGCCCACTTCCAGTACTGAATCAGGAACGGGGCATCAACCCAGCCCATCTTGGCCATAAGCGTGATCGCCAACGGCACTTCAAAAATAAGCCCAAACACCAACAGGAACCACAGGGCGAACCCAACATATTGAGCGATCGATAACGTTGGAACAAATCCTGAGTTGACTCCATAAGAGATCAAGAAATTTAGTGCAAAGGGTAGCACGAAGAAAAACGCAAAGGATACTCCGAGAAAAAAGGCGAGCGTACTTACACAGACGAATGGCCCCACAAACCGACGCTCCTGGGCATGCAACCCGGGAACAAAGAATTGCCAGACCTCAGTCAGGATATAAGGGGTTGCGATCACCACTGCAAACAATCCTGCTACCTTGACGTTCTGCCACAGCGCCTCCGCCGGTGCAAGAAACACGAACGGCACGTTCGGGAGATCGGTCAGCTCCCAAGACAGCGTGCTGGGAACGAACATGCTCTGCAACGGAATGCGCAGCCATTTGACCAGCGTATCCGCATAGAAAAACGTCGCTACGAACACGATCGCGGTCACGATCACCGCACGGGTCAGCCGCACCTGGAGTTCCACCAGATGCTCCATGACCGGCATCTTTTTGTCTTCCAGTGGCTTAAATATTGAGTCCTGCAACCACCGGCTCAAGTTGTTCAGCACAGATCCTCAATAGAATTGTTGCATCGGATCATCACGCGAGTGGAGGCTCGCAATAGCTTGATGCGCCAATGATTCATCGGTTCAATTTACTTCGGATTGACGGCCACGAATAAGCTGTTACCCTTTCGATTGACTAACAACACCGCCAGATCCTCTTTCTTGATCTTGCTCGCCGCCTTCTGATAATCCTCGAGTGTTTTCACCACCTCGTGATTTACTTCCTGGATCACATCACCGCGCTGTAATCCAGCTGCCTCTGCCTGGCCACCCTGCTCCACAGAAGTGATGACCACCCCTGTTGTATTGGCAGGAATATTCAGCCGGCTCATCAAGGTGTTGTCGAGCATCTGCACGCGAAGTGAAGCCAAGACATTGTCCGGCGGCTCGATCATTTCTCTCTGCTCTTTGGGCGGCGCAGGCGCTCTCCTGGCCAGAATTTCATCGGAAGGCCTCTCGGCAAGTTTTACGGCGATCATCTGTTCGTTTCCGTCGCGCAGCACTTTGACTTGTGCATCATTTCCCACCATCGTTCGCGCGACGAGATTACGGAGCTGACTCACGCTCTGTACTTCCTTGCCGTTGAACGCTATTACGATATCGCCACGCTTAATCCCGGCGGCGTAGGAAGGCCCGCTTTCGTTGACGTCGCTGATCAACACTCCCTTCCGCTCTTTGGGCAGCTTGAACGACTGGGCCAGTGCCGGCGTGATTTCCTGAATGGCGACGCCCATCCATCCACGTACGACCTTGCCTGTCTTCTGCAGACTGTCCACGATATCGAGTGCGATGCTACTAGGAATCGCAAAGCCGATCCCTTCGGATCCGCCCGTTCTCGAAAAGATCGCCGTGTTGATCCCGATCAAATCCCCGTTCATATTAACTAGGGCTCCGCCCGAGTTTCCAGGATTGATTGCAGCATCTGTTTGAATAAAGTCTTCATAGTCCGCAATACCAACATTTCCCCGTCCCAGCGCGCTAATGATGCCCAATGTTACGGTGGAACTTAGTCCGAATGGGCTTCCCACAGCCAACACCAGATCACCCACCTGCAGATTCTCATATTCCGCCCACTTTAATGCCTGGAGGCCCTTTGCCTCGATCTTGATCACAGCTAAGTCAGTCTTCGGGTCCGTACCGATGATCTGTGCGGGAAACTCGCGGCGGTCGCTCAACGTGACGGTAATTTGTGTCGCTCCATCCACGACGTGGTTATTCGTAACTATATACCCATTCGAGTCGAATACAACACCGGATCCGGCGCTCTGATCGGGGCGACGGTGAGGCATAGGTGGACCATGAGGTATCGGCGGCGGCGTGGGCGATTCTTCGCTGCCCGGTTCCTCACCAGGAGGCTTTCCGAAGGGGCCTGGCGGAATTCCTCCACGACGACGGCTACCCTCTCCCCCCCCCGTTACCGCAATATTTACGACGGCCGGAGTGGTTTTCCCCACGATATCAGAAAAACCCTGCGCAAATGCCGGTGGGACCCCCGCTGCTAATGCGGGTGACTCGCTTCCAATATCGATAAAACCACCCATTGCCAGAACCAGTCCGACGCCGACCAATATATTCGCCGTCTGCCGACTCCAATTGCCCATAACCAAGTTCCTCCAGAAGGTTGAATCCACTATAACTAAGGTAACACTGCACGGCATCGACTACCGTGCCTCCCACGTAGGCCGCAGGACCACTCCCCCTCGCCATCCTCAGCAGAATGCCACATCTTACACTAACCGATCGTTGGGCTTCAAAGAGGCACAATCCCCCTTATGGCCACGGCTTGACAAGGACTTTCGAGTAGGCCCAAACGTGCTGTCTATTGCTGCTAAATCACGATGGATGGTCATCCAGCCTGCCTTGCTGCTCTATGGGCCTTGATCCGGTCAAGCCATGAATCTGATGGGTTCAACATTAACCGGCCAGCCGCTGAGTGAGTAACACAACGCGCAAGGTATTTTGAGCACCCTGGTAGGGCTGTAGCGCGAAGTAACACGACCCTGGGAATGCAAAGAAAAACCAGCGGCTGTTGATGCTCGGAGCTGTCGGCCGATACAGCGTGGCTCATCCCAGAGATTCAGCCGATGGTGTTCACCAACTTCATCCCTATTCGTCGATACATTCACTCGATCCTTATGGCTCAGTCAAGCCCTGACAGCCTACAGGCCATTCGGTTGCTTTCGCTCGATGTTTCCAGTACGGTGCGCACGGCAGACACATAGCCCTCAAAGGCCCCGCTTTGACTGTATCCGACAAGACATCGGCCCGTGAGACGCGGCGTGCTGTTCTCATCCACCTCATGGGATCTGTCATTCTCCTTTTGACCGGATGTGCCCCACGTCTAGAATTTCCCCCGATGGGGGAACCGCTTCCTCATACCGCCAAAGTGGAGATTCCCGCAGCGATCAGAGAACTAGTATTTCAATATACTAATTCTTGTGGCCAGCTCGTAGATGTTCCGGTAGGGGATCGATTTGAAGAAGCACTCCTCGAGGGAGCCTCCCGGACTTTTAAGGCAGTAGTCTATGAAGACGGCGTCAGCCCGACTGTTCAACCGGACTATCTCATACGGATTGATTTTTCCACGTCGTCTTTTGTGCTTGAAAAGGACGCCCTGTACGACCGCGCCCCAGCAACTCTGCAACTAAACGCGACCGCGCGAGTCTACGACATGGCTGGCTCCTTACTACGGGAAACAGAGATCAAACTTGACAAGCAGGAGCGCTTGCGTCTCGAACGACTCGGTAAGAACTGCAATTACGTCATCGCCCCCTTCATTCGGGACACAGTCATCGAATTTGCTTCAAAGGTCTTCCTCGATGCAAGACTTGCCTTCGCCGGGCAGCAACCCCAATCTCCGGCCGCGCAGACCCCTCTAGCGTCTCCCCCCTCGTCGAGTCTTCGATTCAAGGCCATGTTACTCGATGAGAACAGTAATTTGATCTTGGAGGGCGGCGAACATGTGCGCGTGCGTGTAGATGTCGTAAACAAAGGTTCGAACCCAATTCAGAATGCTTCGGCTATAGTGACGGGGACACCGACGCTCATTGAACAGTTTCCTACTACGACCCTCTCGATACCACCGCTCCAACCCGGTGAAACGAAATCTGTCGAGTTCGTCGCGACTTTGCCCCCTTCTGTCCAGGCACAGCAGGCCGAAATTCACGTCGTCGTTGCCGAATCCGAAGGAGTAAGGACATCATCCCAAACCCTTCCGTTGACGATTCAGCCGACCGGAATTGGAGCAGACGACGTCGATCAGATTCCCGTCCCTGCCCCGGACTTTCTACGTCCCAATACCTATCTACTCTCTATCGGAGTCGGTTCATATCTCGATCCGAGGATTCTGCCCCGCAAATACGCATCTGCGGATGCGAAGACGGTGGCCAACTACTTTCAGTCTCTTGGCGGCGTGCCACCCGCCAACGTCCGGCTTCTTCTGGATTGGAAGGCCCGACGCACAGACATCGACGAGACACTTCTCCACTGGCTGCCATCTCGCCTAACCCACAATGCAGTCGTAATCGTCTATTTTTCCGGACAGGCAATGATTGCTCCGACCGGAGACGTCCTCTTAGTGCCATACGAAGGCAGTCCCAATGCGACGACGTGGCTCTACCCGCTTAAGGACCTTGTGTCAGCTCTTTCTCGGCTCAAGACAAAGCAGATTATTTTCTTGTTCGATGGTATGGTTTCCAGTCTTTTCGGCAACTCCGATATGAAGGATGTGGTGCCTCGCTGGGACATTGGGGGAAGGACCATGATTCGCGTGATTGGAGGCGAGGGGTTCACAATTGGGCTGGAAGACAACCAGCACCGCCACGGCCTATTCACCTATTACCTATTGCGTGGGGTTCGAGGAGAAGCCGACATAAACCGGGACGGCGCAGTCACCCTTGGAGAAATCGTCAGCTATGTGCGCCAGAAAGTGCCTTGGGCAGCGAAATCACACTTCCAGTCGGAGCAGCGTCCCCTAATACTCCCGACCCTCTCTCCGGATCACAAAGCCGCTGCTCTCATCCTCTCCAAACTCACTTCCCTCATCGGTTCGGAGACACCTTGACTTGCTCACCGAGCAACGCGTTAGAAGTAATGCCTTCCACATACTCAACATTAAGCTCGGGTAAAAGAGGGTGGAGAGGTTTCTCCCCACCCTCTTATACCCGTTGTAGGCTGGCAGGGTAATTATTTCTTTTTGCAGAAGGTCCGCTCGTAATTGATGATCATCCAGGCTTCTTCCTCGTTGATTGCGGCCGGAATCAATGAGACCATTCCCGTGCCCGCGCTGCCATTCTTGATCACCCAAAACAGTTCGCCGTCTTTCCGCTTCTTGTGGAACTTACAGTTGCGGAAATCCCGCGGGCTGGGGTTCAGAATCTTTCCAGCTTCGCCCTGACCGTCTCCCTTCTTACCATGGCAATTGAAGCACGTGCCTTTTCCCTCGAATAACGCTTTCCCCTTGGCGATATTCTCCGGAGTCGCAGCCACTGGATTCTTCATGGCTCTCGCTTCTTTCATCTTATCTTTCGGTACACGAGGCTTCAGCGGATTTTTCTCTTCAGCTCCCACCACAGAAACCGACAGCATCATCAGCGCCACACAGAATCCCAAAAACTTGCACAGATAACCCATCACACTTCCTCCTTTGTGTTGAACCTAACACACACAGCCCCCGCTGTTGGCTTGCACATCCGAGTCGTCTGCCTCTATTGGCAAAACGACCGGACTATATCAACGCTTTTCAATGGCTGTCAAGAAATCCTATCTCCTTCTCTCTAAACCCCTCTCGCTGTTTCAGCTGTATAAAGATCAAAGCTCATGCCAACTCAGGAAGAAGAGACACGTGAGAATTTGAATACTTATGGGTGAGATGAGCATCTCTTTTCACGTTTTTCATTCTCTCGTGACACCTTTGTGCCTCACTCTCGCCCTTCATGCCTCATCATCGATCGGCCCGCCTACCCCAGCAAACGAGGAAGCAGTCTGCCCATCAAAATCGATCGTCAGACAACCTAAGAAGTTAACCCACCAGTAAATAAAACAACTATTCGATGGGACAAGACAGGAGCAAGTGGAGGAGGAAGCAATGCTCTCTACTGCTTGAGTACGATATCACGAACAACTTTTCCGCTGGGGCCAAAGGGTTTCTGGGGTTGGCCGTTTAATTCTGCCTTGACTCCCCCGGCATTGCCAAGAGTCAAGGTGAACTGGTCACGCCCTTTCCACTGGGCTGTCTCTCCCGGCCTCAACAGTGCTTCTTGGGGGCTGCCATTATCGATTTGCACCACGACCCAACTGAGCTCAGTGGCTTCCAAATCTAACACCAATTGATTGTCGGCGTTTGTTCCAGCCCCTTCTAGAGAAATACCTCCTAGCGGCCCATCCAAGCCAGGTGATACAGTTGAGACAGTCTCCCTTCCAGATCTCGCGGCTGCGGTCGGTGGCGCAGCTATCTCCGGAAGATACGCATCGGGCGTCGGGGCCGGCACGGCCATGGGGTTTTCATTCGTCTTCAATATATCCATGACCGACTCAGGTTCCTGAAGCCCTGCCGACGGCTGCTCGTCTTTGACAGTGGCCACACCGGTAGTGGTCGAACTTTGCTCAAGCCCACCGCGACGAACCACAGACGACTGTTCCCTGCTTAAGAGAAAGACCAAGGTGAGCACCCCGATGCCGATCGCAACTGCCACCGCCTTGCGATTGGCCTGACGTTTCCGCTCTTCCTCGGCTTGCCGAACCTTGAGACGTTCACGTTCGTCCTGTTTGTCGTAAAAAGCCCCGGCTGATTGGATAAATCGGTGTATGGCATCCTCCTCGTCCAAACCCAAAGAGCGCGCATACGACCGGACGAAGCCGCGAGCAAACACTTGATCCGGCAATTTTGCAAAATTCCCATCCTCGAGCGCCTTCACAAAGTCGGAACGAATCCTGGTTTTAGAAGCCACATCATCTACGGTAAGCCCTTTAGTCTCTCTAACTTGCTTAAAGAATTCGCCGACTGACTCCATATCCCCCCGCCTATTCCAATCGGGCCAACAATTCTGTCGCCGCTTCTGCAAACTCCCCGTCCTTGTCTAACGTCGTCACCATCGTCAGCGTCTCGCGAGCCCTAACTGTGTATCCCAGCTTGTAATACACTCGGCCCAACTCGAGATGGCTCATCGCCGGAGGTACACTAGGAGGGCTTGCCGTCACCGCATCTTCCAATGCCTCCATCGATGCCTCCAACTCTCCCTGGTGAGCGAGCGCACGTCCGAGATGAAACCAAGCCAAATCCGGTGTGGCATACAGTGGATTCGTCAGAGCTTGACGATAGGATTTGATGGCTTCATCCCAGCGATTCTGGCTAGCAAGAATCTGCCCTAGATAGGTATGCGCTTCGGAAAAATCGTCGTCAATCTTGATCGCCGCCCGGAATTCTTTCTCAGCAAGAGAAAGTTTTCTCTGAAGCGCATACACGTGGCCCAAGGCATACCTAGCTTCCTTGTTATTGGGATTCAATTGAACTGATTTCTGGAAGGAGACAAACGCCTTTTGGCGATCTCCAGAAAGACTAGCCACACCCTCTTGGTAATACCCGTCGGACTTCTTGATCGTCTCTTCGCTGATCGCGCAGCCCATGAGCACGCTCATCAGCCCCAAACCGGCCAGCGCACAAGGCCGCCATGTCTTACAGATGCCAGACAGGCGACCACATCTCCAAAACCATGCCATCGCGTTCACTTAACATCCTCAAAATGAGTTAAGCCTTTGAATTCACGGAACCGTGTCTGGATCTCTTTGTAATCTAGGATGCGCAATCGGTCAAGACTAAAGGCTTCTACGGTAAACGACGCCATAACGCTTCCGAAGATGATAGCCTGCTTCATCGCCTCGGAGGATCGGTTCCCCGTCGCCGCCAGATAACCTAAAAACCCGCCCGCAAAGGTGTCTCCTGCGCCTGTCGGGTCGCGTACATCTTCTAGGGGGAACGCCGGCGCGCCAAAAACCTGTCTCTCATTGAACATAAGCACTCCATACTCTCCACGCTTGATGATGAGGTGTTTGGGACCACGTGACAACACGAGCTTCGCGACCTTCACCAAGTTTGAATTTTTTCCCAGCGCCCGTGCCTCCCCGTCGTTGATGATGAGCACATCCACCTTCTCCAATACCTTCCACAGCGAATCGCACTTGCCGTTGATCCAGAAATTCATCGTATCGCAGGCCACCAGAGCCGGGCGCTCGACTTTTTCGAGGACATCGAGTTGGAGTTCTGGATCAATATTTCCAAGGAACAAGACGTCTGGCGCTCGATAAGCTTCAGGGATCTTGGGACGGAACGTCTCGAAGACATTGAGCTTTGTATCCAATGTGTGGGCTTCGTTGAGTTGATGCGTATACTCGCCCTTCCAGCGAAATGTCTCTCCAGGACGCCGTTCAAGACCCGTAAGATCAATGCCTCGGCTCTTCAAAAATGTGACATGCTGTTGAGGGAAATCCTCTCCAACCACAGCGATAAGGGCAACAGAGGTGAAGTAGCTAGCCGCCGTCGAAAAATACGTGGCGGATCCCCCGAGAATATTAGTTCCCTCCCCAAAAGGAGTTTTTACAGTATCGAGCGCGACCGATCCGACCACTAACAGCTTCCCCATGATTCAGCAGACTCCTTTCCCCAGCGTCAAGGCCCGGCGAATTAACAGCGCAAGGTTCTTCCGAGTCTCGGCAGGCAAGTTGTTTTGATCAGTTACAATTGCATGGTTCAGGGCCTGGTGGCAGTTACAGTCCGCCGATTCAACGATGGCCGGCAGAACCTCTCCCAGTATTCGTTTGGCCAGCGCCACGTTTTGATGGAGCGTATCAAGAATCGCTTCCACCGTGACAGCCTCTTCCGTTTCGTGCCAACAATCATAATCGGTTACAAGCGCCATCGTTGCGTAGCAGAGCTCGGCTTCTCGTGCAAGCTTTGCCTCTGGCATGTTCGTCATGCCGATCACATCGACACCCCATTTCCGGTAGAGCCACGACTCCCCTCTCGTCGAAAACTGAGGACCTTCAATGCACAGATAGGTACCCCCATCATGAAGTCTGGCGCCCAACCGTTGACCCGACGAGACTAGAACTTTCGCCAACGCGGCGCAGATCGGGTCTCCAAAGGCGACATGTGCCACGATCCCTTTTTCAAAAAAGGTCGAGTCACGCTGTTTCGTGAGATCAATAAACTGTCCCGGCACCACTAAATCGCCGGGATGGATCGACTCTTTCATACTCCCCACAGCACTCACGGATATCACTCGGGAAACACCCAGTGATTTCAGCGCGAAGATGTTGGCGCGATAGTTGATTTCAGTAGGATTCAGGCGATGACCACGCCCATGTCGGGACAGAAATGCCACATGAATCCCGTCAATCGTTCCTACACGGACAGTATCGGACGGAGCGCCGAACGGCGTGCGTACTCGAATCTCCCGAACTGATTTAAGCCTTTCAATCTCGTAAAGTCCGCTGCCCCCGATAACCCCGACCGACGCCTGCTCACTCTTTTTCGTTCGCCTCATGTTGGCCTTTCCCCTAACGTCACCTGCTACAGGACGCCGGACCTCGCCGCAACTTCTTGCTCTCCAAGAAACCGGTCGATGAGCCTGACAATTTCTTCAACGGTGCGCTCCACGGCTCCGTTCTCTTCAATCGATAGCCATATCACTCCTGGCTCCTTACGAAACCATGTCATCTGCCGTTTGGCAAAACGCCTGGTATCCCGCTTGAATCGGTCCACCATGTCAGCGTATTCCCATTCACCTGCCAAGTACGCTGCCACATGTCGATAGCCCAATGCCTTCATCGCCCCCAAGTGACGCCCATACCCGCGATCAAGCAAGGTCTTGGTCTCTTGTATGATTCCATGATTGAGCTGCCAATCGATCCGCTCCTCAATCCTCCGGTACAAATCTTTACTTGCCCGTCGCAGTCCGATCAAAAGCGAAGAGAACGGAACATCCTGAGAACGATGCTGCCGATGCATGACTGACATTGGTCGTCCCGTCAAGCGATGCACTTCCAACGCTCGTATGATCTTGGCTTCGTCGTTCGGATGCAGCCTCTTGGCCGTATCGGGATCGATACGCGTCAACTCTGCGTAGAGATGGTTGCGTCCCTGTTCCTTGGCGATTCTTATTAGCTTGGCTCTTAGGTGAAGATCCGCTTCCGGTGCAGGACATAACCCTCGTACCAATGTCCGAATGTAGAGCCCAGTTCCCCCCACTACGAATGGCAGCTGTCCAGTGGCATACAAACGATCGATTTCCACTAGTGCTGCCCGCCGATACCATCCTGTGTTAAACGCTTCGTTGGCATCCACCAAATCAATAAGCCGGTGCGGTACGTGCCGACGCTCTTTGTCTGTCGGCTTATCGGTACCGATATCCATGCCGCGATACACCTGGCGAGAGTCAGCTGTCAACACCTCAGTGGCAAAGTGTTTAGCCACTTGTACAGCGATACAGCTTTTCCCCACAGCCGTGGGCCCGAGCAATACAACCAAGGGACGATGTGCGGCTAGCGCTTTGGGCGAGTGTGACATATGCTTCCGCACCGTTGGCCCGGTTACCATCCGGCCCGACCGAACATCTTCTCCAAGTCTTCTGTGCTGAGCCGGAACGAGGTGCGTCGGCCATGCGGACAAGTCGTAATCTCTCCTTCGTCTCTCCAGTCCTCCACAAGTACCTTGATTTCTGGCAGATCCATTAGGCGCCCTGCCCGAACGGCTCCGTGGCAAGCCAGCGATGCCAAGACCGGCTGGACCCTCGCATCGAGACTAGGGGCCTCGCCCCATTGGATCAACTCGTCAAGCAGGTCATGCAAAAGCTCCTCTGGATCAATTTTTTCCAGGCCCAAGGGAATCGACCTGACCAAAACGGCCGTTGCCCCAAACGGTTCAACCCTAAGTCCCAGGTTCTCCAACTCGCCTTGATGACGCAGGAGCAAGGTGGACTGGGAAACCGACAACTCAATTGACTGGGGGATCAGCAGTGACTGAGATTGAATGTTGCGGGCATTCCACGCCCGGCACAGCCGTTCGAAGAGAACCCGTTCGTGAGTCGTATGCTGATCGAGAACAACCAGGTTGCCTCCGATCCGAACAACCAGGTAGGTTCGATTGACTTGCCCCAGCGCGACCACCTCATCCGAAGGAACTTGCACATAGGGTTCTGTCGCTTCACTCACAATCGCCAGTTGAGCCTCGCCTTTGGTCAAAATGTCGAGCCTAGGTCCCTTACCAATAAAAGGAGGCATGGCAGGAGCGCCGGCAGGAAACTGCTCCTGAGACTGAGCAGGAAATGGAATCGAAGCCTCCAGTGCCCCACTCACTGGTCTGTTACCGCTTAAGGCGTGACGAACGGCCCGTCGCACGAGTTGATGGATCGCTTCGTTACCCGCGAATCGAACTTCCCGTTTGGTGGGATGCACATTTACGTCGAGTTGGCTAGGATCGACTTCCAAGAACAACACGAATTGGGGTTGGCGCCTCTTGGGCAAGAAGGTCCCATATCCATCCATGATTGCATGAAGCACTGCAGCGTTGCGCACGGGACGTTGGTTCACGAACAACTCTTGAGGTATACGAGACGACTTCGCATGGACTGCATCCACGATGTAGCCACTGAGCCTGACCTCCGGCAGCTCCCCGTGTACCAAGAGGCTTTGATCGAGGAACACTTTAGGGTATGCCTGACTAATCCGGTCCTGTTCCGTTGATGCGGCAGGAAAATTNNTGACCCCCGACAGCTCCCCGTGTACCAAGAAGCTCTGATCGAGGAACACTTTAGGGTATACCTGGCCAATCCGGTCCCGTTCCGTTGATGCGGCAGGAAAATTCAGAATTTCCTGACCGTTATGTACCAACCTGAAGTGAACGGACGGCCACGCAAGGGCGGCCTGCTGAACCACACGACTCAAGTGAGAAAATTCCGTAGAGATCGACTTGAGAAATTTCTTGCGGGCCGGTTGGTTGTGGAACAGTTCAGACACTTCGATTCTCGTCCCGGCCACGGGCGGAGCCTCGACGATCCTCCCAATCGTTCCATTCTTTACCTGAAACTCAGTTCCTACCTCGGCTGAATGAAGGGCCGTGGTAATGCGAACACAAGACACAGAGGCAATACTCGGCAACGCTTCTCCCCTAAACCCCATGGTACGAAGGGACCATAGATCCTGATCTGAACGAAGCTTGCTCGTGGCATGCCGGTCGAATGCGCGCGCCGCATCCTGTCGGCTCATCCCCTCACCATCGTCCGTGACACGAATTAGCCTCAGCCCGCCATCTCTTACTTCGACGAGGATAGAACGGCTACCGGCATCAAGACTGTTCTCGACAAGTTCTTTCACGACTGCCGCAGGACGTTCGACGACTTCACCGGCGGCGATGCGGCTCACAACGTCGCCTGGCAAGGTAAGAATCTTCCCACTGGCGCTGGTCGTCAGCACAGCATGGAACTCCTCAATAACAATGCGGTGGTACGAAGGCGGGACGGCGCGGTACGGTATTGATCACCTGATTTCGGCCAATTTGTTTTTCGCCAGCTTAGATTCGTCAGATGCGGGAAACTCTTCGAGGACACGTTTCAAATTTTTCCTTGATTTGGCGAGGTCGCCGGTTTCCGCAGTTGCCAGTCCGAGCCTATACAACGCCGTAGGAACTTTCTCGTTGCCCCGATATTCCGTCACAAAAAAATCAAACGTTTGGATGGCACGTCCATAGTCCTTTAAGTTGTAATACGACTCGCCAAGCCAGTATTGGGCATTCGGAGTCAGCGAGGTGTCCGGGAAATCTTTAATGAAACGCTGGAACCCTGCCGCCGCAAGTTCGTACCTTCCATTAAGATAATCGTTATAGGCGAGGTTAAAAGCGGATGTTGGGGTAATCCCCACGATGACGTCCCCTTGATCCGCTGCCTGATCCGGTTTTGTCGGTTTAGGAGGATGCGGATCTGAGGAAAGAGAATCAAGCTGCGCTGACGATTGGCCCATCGCGTCTTCCAGCTCCGCCAACCGGTGCTCAATCGATTGGAGTCGGGTGGTCAACTCATCGAATTGCGTCTTGGTGGTATTCACGTCCGTGGCTCGTTCCACCGATTCTAATCGGCGCAATATAGCATCCACCCGCTGGTGATCCTGATTGTGCGAGCGGGAGATGGTCGAGAGCCGGTCGCGCAACTCGATAAAATCCGCGTGCTTGGCGCAGCCCGTAAGCAAGAGCATCAGCATACAGACCACAATGCCAACGGAAGCCACCTGCCCACCCCCATTCATTGGAGAGACCCACCTTCTTTGATCTGGGCCAGTTTAGCAGACGCTTTCCCAGCCTCCGGAGATTTCGGATACAGCGTGAGAACCTGTTTGAATGCCGAGGACGCCCGCTTCTGATCTTTCAAAGCAAGATAGGCATAGCCCTTTTTCAGAATCGCAGCCGGCACCTTATCGCTACCTGGATAGTCAAGCTCTACCCTATCATAAGCGTTAATCGCATTGAGAAAGTCTTTCTTCCCGTAGTAAGACTCGCCCTGCCAATACCGGGCGTTCGGTGCCAAATTTGAGTTCGGATACTCCGAGAGGAAAGCGGTAAACCCATGGCGCGCCCCTTCCAAATCCCCGTCCCTGAACTGAGCCAGCACACGCTCATAGCGGGCTTTATCGGAAGGAGCGGCATCGCTTTGCGTGGCGTCTGCGGCCGATGATTCTTGAGGTACAACGGTCGCCACCGGCGCTGTATGGACATCCGAGGCATCGTGCGAGACTGAGTTCAGTTCACGTTCTGCGCGCGGGCGTTCAAGATCGCGACTCGGCGGGGAGACCGACCGTTGGGTTTGCTTCCCCTCCTGCTGAAGAGCGCCGGGCTTCTGCACGGCTTGCTCCGCTGACTTGGCCAGAAACTCGATCCGACGATCTTGCTCATCGAGGCGGGTGGTAATATTCTGACCCACCGATTCTAGCGCTCTGGCCACCGACGCGACGCTCTTATTCACTTCGGTCGCGTGCACAGAAACTGCCTTTGAGTCAGCTTCGACTCGCTCGGCGAGACTCTTGGCCGCCTGTTCTCCCTGCCCCATACGATCGTTAAGTCCTGTTAGCGCCTCACGAAATCCGGTCAGTGCCTGGTTAAATTCAGCAAACTTCTGTGAGGCATGATCCAATCGCTGCTGGTTCTCACGCAATCCTTTGTGTTGCTTTTCAAGTCTGTCGTCTACTCGTTTCGCCAGCGAGTCATTCGTGCGCTGAACAACTTCGACGATGTCTTTTTTCAATGCCGTCGTGGCAGCCTCCATTGCCCTAGAGAGTTCATCAAGCCTCTCTGCAACTTTGATATCTTGGTTGTCTAGGCTCTTCTGGACCCAGGCGTGTCGCGTCGTATTGTCGGCATCCATCTTCGCCGCCAGCTGTTCCAGTTTTTTTGTCTGTTGCTCCAGCTGAGCCGACCGGTGCTTTAGATCTTCCTGCTTGGCCTGGATATTCTTGGCCGTGTGCAGTGCCCTCTCGAGTTGACCCCGTAACTGAGGTAATTCCTGATCGCGTAGAGCTGAAATCTCTTGGCTTTGCCGCGCTCGGGTCTGAGAAAGCTGCTCATCCTGCTTCTTGATGCGCTTCTGCAACTTGCTTTCGGTCTGTTTTAAGTCAGCCTGTTGCGCGACACACCCCGGCAGACACATGAATAACACAACAAGCAATACAGCCGCAGCGCACCTCGCTCGCTGATAATATTCCAACCTCATGTTGTTCGACAGATTCATGCGGAGAATCCCTCCAGACTTCTCATGCCACTAGCGGGATCCGCAACCATTCTAGTTGCCTGTCTTAACGACCAAATGCCCGCGGCGATTCTGCGAGTAGCAAGACTCTGCATGCTCCGTGCATACCGGCCGTTCTTTGCCATATGACACCACCGACAAGCGGTCGGCGGCCATACCCAGTTCGACAAGGTAATTCCTCACGGCTTTAGCACGCTTTTCACCCAAGACCAAATTATAGGCCGAAGTGCCCCGTTCGTCACAATGTCCTTCGATTTTTACATGCGCTGCTAGATTCGACTTCATCCATCCCGCATCCCGAGCCAGAGCTTGCCGCCCTTCTTCCGTAATCGCAAAACTGTCGAAGGCAAAAAAGACGTCCCGTAACCCAGCAGCAACTGATGCCAATTCTTCAGCACGGATTTCTTCCATTTGACGGCCGGCGGTGCCTGGATCGGCCTTGGCCGTCAACGTATTCCCAGCGACTTTTTCTTCTGAGGGGGTTTTGTCCAATCCTCCCAATCCCTCTGACTCGGAAGAGATGGAGGTGTCGGGCATGTTCGGACTGACCCCGCCACTATCCGTTTCGTCAGCTCCCTTCGCTATATCCTGCGGACCAGCCTGAGTCTCCCCGCCAGACTGGATAGTCTTCTTGTCACACCCAGGCATCCCCAGCAAGATCGCTCCAAGGAGCATCGGCGCGCAAATCGCTGTTTGTAGAAATCTGTCCATGTCGTTTACTCCCTCCTGTAAGACCGTCCCCTCCTTCTTTTATAGAGAGGACCATTGTCCGTTTGTCATTCACTGCCGCGCACCGCAGAATTACGATGCCGGCGACCAACTCGGCGCACTGCTGTGTGTTCCTGTATACGTAATACGTTCGAGATCTTTGCCATCGGCATTGATCATATAGATCTGACTTTTACCCCCAGCCGTGGAGCTAAACACAAGATGCCGGCCATCCGGAGACCACGACGGAGAATCATCAACTCCTGGCCCAGAGGTCAATTGCACACGCTTTTGGCCATCTGGACTGATCAGGCATAACTTATACTCCTTTTTCGGGGTCCGGCACACGTAGGCAATCCAGTTTCCGCGAGGAGACCAGGCCGGCGCCGCATTATAATTTCCGTCATATGTGAGCCGCCGTACATTTGAGCCATCGGCGCTCATCAGAAAAATCTGTGGGCCACCGCTTCGATCTGAGGTAAATGCAAGTTCGCGGCCAGACGGAGACCAGGAAGGCGAGAGATCCCCAGCGGCGTTCACGGTCAATCGCTGGAGCGCCTTGGTGCGTGTATCAACGCGGTAGAGCTCAGAATTCCCCTCATAGCTGGATGCAAACGCAAGAAAATTTCCGTCAGGAGAGAGAGCCGGAGTGATGTTCAATCCACGCAACGTAACAACCGTCCAGCGTTTTCCGGTGGCCAGCTCAATCATATCGATATTCTGTGTCTTCCGATTGCGATAGGCAGTAAACACCAAAAACCGACGGTCAGGCGACCACCTAGGTGTAAGATTCAGGAATCCATCGGCTGTCAACTGGCGTGGATCATATCCGTCATAATCCATCACGAACAACTCACGGGCCGACCCCTGTTCGGAAACATACGCGATCTTTGTCCGAGCGATGCCCGGTTCACCCGTATATCGAAAAACCAGTTCGTCGGCAAACCGATGCGCCATCAGCCGTAAGACGGAGTTGGATCCCACATATCGCTTGCCACCAACCATCTCCTCGCTGCCCGTGTCATAGACATAGCCATCCATCCTGACATCCGGGTCCTTCTCACCATTTTTTATCCCCGCTTTGCCCCACACAATGACGGACACACCTCGCTCAGCGGCCTGCTCGAACGAAGGAACGGCCTCAGCCCCTAAATTGCCAACGCTGATCCCGATGCCGGGTAAATCGATGAGAGAAAACACTAACGAACGGCGAATGTCCGCCTTGAGCACCTCTTCAAGACGGTTACCCAGCTTGATTCGCGCTCCAAGCGATTCTGCTCCTCCAATGTTTTCCACCCCGGCGACGGCCAGCGGAATTTTCTCGAAATCTGGCCTGGTGGCCTCCAGAAATACATCGGCGGCACCGGATTCGAGAATCCCAGCCAATCCGACCGACAGACCGAAACTGATGACTACAATGGTGCGAAACGTCATCCTCTATCCTTCTGATTCCCCCACCCTGAACGTAAAATGCGCATCGAAATGCGCGTCGGTCAATTCGGGAGGAAACGCAGGCAATGGCATAGCGCTCAGTACAGCCCTTTTCCCCGCTAAATCATAGTACACATTTCCTGAAGATTGTTCGATTCCCACCCCCGTCACCGACCCGTTTCGATGAAGCCGGAATTGTACGATAACAACATAGGTCTGGCCTGTCACGTCCACCGGCGGAGCGGTCCAGAAACTGCTAATTCTTTGCCGTACGCGGCCCAGATAGGCATTCGATCCGGGTGCCATTCCTGGGATTTTGAGGACGCTATTAACCGCTTTCACACTCGGCGCTTTCGCTTCGACTTGGGGAGAGGGCTTCGGCAGCGACAGCTCGGGCGGTTCAGGCTTCGGCAGCTCGACTTTTCTGATCTTTTTGAACTCCTCGTCTAATTCCTTATTCAGATCTTCCGTCAGCGACGGCTGCGGTTTGATATTCGGCAACCTACTCTCCGACTCCTTGGTCTCGGAGGCAATCGGTACATCAGGCAACTTCAGTTGAGGTGTCTTGAGCTTCTCGGTCGGGCTGAGGTCTCCAAATTGAGGAACCTCCGGCGGCAGCTCAACCTCTTTCATGGTGTCACGCATGATGTCGTTGGACGGTTTTACCGGTACACGCGGAGGAGGCACCGGAGCAGGTATTGGCGCTGACTCTATGGGCAGAGCCGGCGTGGGCGGAGACACTTCCTTGGGCCGACTTTTTTTTTGTGGTGTCGACTTCCGCACGGGTGGAGTCGGCGTGGGCGACACCACTTTCTTGGGCCGATTCTTTTTTTGAGGTGCGAGGGCCTTCTTCGGAACAGCTGGCAGACTCGCGAGAGAAATTTCGATCGACGTCAAAGGACGCTCTCCATGCGGAGGCAAGCGTACCCAAGCTGCTACGGCCATCACGCTCAGGTGCAAAGTAAGAGAAAGCGCGACCGCTCGGCTCAGACGGCGAGTGAGATGCACCTGCCATTCGTCATCCGACCAGAGGCTGATCGACGCGGGTGCCTGTACCATACCGACAAAACCTTACTTGCTGGGCCGCGAAGTGATCGCGTCGACGACTCGTTCCGGTCTGGTAGGACCTGTCACCATACCCAGTTTTTCAATACCGGCCTTTTTAACCCCATCCATCACCCGAATTACGACCCCGTAGGGCACGTCACGGTCGGCCCGCAAGTAGAGGGACACTTCCGCATGTTCTTCTTTCAGCACGCGCAGCTTCTGCTCCAACTGGACGACACTAACCTGATCTTTATCAAGATAGAGACGCTGATCCTTTTCGATGGTCAGTACTGCACGAATCTCTGGCTTGATCGTGTTCGACGCGGAAGTCGGTAGGTTGATGTCCATCCCGCGATGGAGCATCGGGGCGGTCACCATGAAGATCACCAACAGCACTAGCACGACGTCAACCAGTGGGATCACGTTGATCTCCGCTAGAAACCGGCGCTGCCTGCTCTCAAGTATCATCCTTTCACTCCCACAGGAACTGGCTTCGGTGGGGAAGAAAGCAATGCGAGGAGTTCAACAACCACGGAATCCATGCGGAAAGCGGTGCGCCGGATACGCGTCAGAAAATAATTGTAGGCGATGACAGCGGGAATCGCCGCGAACAATCCAGCCGCAGTCGCCACTAATGCTTCGGAAACACCAGGTGCGACAGCCGCAATACTAGCGGTACCTTGTGTCCCGATTTCGCGGAAGGAATTGATGATCCCCACTACAGTACCCAGCAATCCTATGAACGGACTGATGTTTCCCGTCGTCGCAAGAAACGGCAAGAGCGACTCCAGCTTGGAAATCTGACCTTGTGCGATATGCGCTGCCGTCCTTTCCATGACATGCCGATCATGCAATGGGGTTCCGTCATCACCCGGCGATCCCCCGCTTTCACCGGAGACGCGGCTCAATCGATCCATCACTCCGTGGAAGATCTTCGCACAAGGGCTCTTGGCCGTCCGTTGTGCGTGCCGCGTCACTTCGTTGAGGTCTTTGGCTTTAGACAACACCGCGATGAATCGAAGGTCCGCAGCGTCGGCAGCGCGGAAGGACTTCCATTTCAAGAGAATGATGGCCCATGACATGACGGAAAAGCAGAAGAGAATTAGCAGAACAACCTTCGAGACCACCCCGATCGACGCGAGAAGTCCCATGGGACCGGCTTGAAACATAAGAGACTAGGATCTCCCTCCCCTGCTTTTCACAACGTTATGTTGTAAATGGAGTGTATCAAACACTGGGGAAAATGGCGGGGCCGACGGGATTTGAACCCGCGACCTCCAGATTGACAATCTGGCGTCCTAAACCAGGCTGAACGACGGCCCCTTGAAGTCGATGTATGATGGCAAATCGGGACGACAAACCTACATGTGGTCGTCGATCGTGTGCCGAACTTTGATCTTGATCTAGGGGTTTCAGGAAGTCTTCCTCCTGCTTTGCTTACCGAAAACTCCTGGTAGGCGGAACAGGGATTGAACCTGTGACCTCTGCCTTGTAAGGGCAGCGCTCTCCCAACTGAGCTATCCGCCTGATTTTCCTGAGAACCTTGGCGGAGGGTATCAAGTCCCTCACGCCTTGTCAACCGATTCTCGCACCCTTCTTGCAGTCGTCATTTTTCACCCCCTGCGTGCGGATACCACCGGCCTTACTTGCCAGGCTATTTTCACCTTCGCATTGAGCGGCGGCCTACCCGCCGAGGGAAATATTGCCGATGGACTTGCTTCAGCTGATTGCGTTCCACATGCGTGTAGACCTGCGTCGTCGCGACATCCGCATGCCCTAGCAGCGCTTGGACCACCCGCAGATCAGCTCCGCCCTCCAGTAAATGTGTCGCGAAGGAATGTCGCAACATGTGCGGTGAGATCAACGCCGTGATCCCCGCCCGCCGTGCNNAGTATTTTCCAGAACGCTTGTCTGGTCAGCACCCCTCCGCGCCGCGATACAAACGCTGCACGCGACAACCTCCCTTTCAGCAAAGTCGGTCGGACATGTTCCAGATAGTCGGCCAGCAGATCCCGCGCCGTTTGCCCCATCGGTACGACTCGTTCTTTGGCACCTTTTCCCATCACCCGCAAGAAGCCCGCATTCAGGTCGATCTGCGAAACCGCAAGCGCGATGAGCTCGGAGACACGGAGACCGGATGCATACAGCAACTCCAACATCGCGCGGTCGCGGCGATCTTCAGCGGCAGGCTGAGCCGGCAAGTCCAGCAACAAGGTAACCTCTCGCTTCGTCAGTGTCTTAGGCAAACGGACCGACCGGCGTGCTGGAGCGAGATTGCGCAGAGGATCCCCTTCCAAAACCTTCTCCCGCGTCAAAAAACGGAACCACCCTCGCATCGTCGAGAGCACACGTGCAATGGAGGATTCGGCAAGTTGCCTTTCTTTCAACGCGGTGAGAAACGCGACAACCACCTGCGGTGATATCGTATCGCTCATTCGGAGTCGATGCCGAGCCAAATGCTGCTGGAACTGTTCGAGATCACGCCGGTATGCCTCCAGGGTGTTGGTGGCCAGACCGCCCTCCACCCGCAGTTCTCGCAAATACCGCTCCGCCAGTGCGTCCAATATCGGAGATACTGAAGCAGCCATGCTGACTGAACCATCATAATAAGAACTATCCTGCACCGGCTCACTCACAGTGCGGGCACGGTACAATGGACGAACTATAGCCGACCGGCAGTGCGAACACAACGAAACCACCAGGTTCTCCTTGACACCCCACACCCTTTCCGATACTAGTCAGTTGACACGGCGAAGGGCACCTCGTCGTGCCGACGCAATGCTTGCCCACAGAAACAGTTCCTTCACGTCTATCAGCCGGTCACACCTCTTCGGCGTCGTTCTTCTCGCCGCGCTAACCGGACAAGTCACCGCATCGGTTGGTCGCGCAGATGTGGCGAATCAGTCTATGAGCACCGTTCCTAATCTGCCAGTCCTGACCCAGGCCAAACAATTAATCGAGGAAGGCGATCCGGAATCCGCCAGTGTGGCCTTGCGCCAATTTCTCGGAACCTCTCCTCCTCCTGAGCACCTGGATGATGCCTACTTACTCCTCAGTGCTGCGCTCTACAGCTTGAAGGACTACACGGAAGCGCTCAAATATTTGAACCTGCTGCGAGAAGAATTTCCTATGTCCGAGTTGGTGGATCGGAGCAAGCTCCTGGCGGCGCGTACCCATGCTGCTATGGGGAATGTGGATCTCGCTCTTCCGTTGCTAGCCCAGGTTCGTACCGCATCGGAGGATGAAGACACCAACCGCGAAGCGCTGAGACTGACTGCCGATTTCTTAGTACAAAAGAGAGATTTCGTACGCGCCATCCACACTTTGCTGGAAGACATAGCTGAGAGTTCGGAGGAACAGGCGTCTGACATTCGCGACCAGATCCAAGTGTTCATCACGGAGAAGCTCGATCGAAAAGCCTTGGTTCGAGTGCGGGAAGCATTCCCACGTTCCTATCCCGGTGATCTCGCAACTATTCGTCTCATCGACTACCATACCGCGCGTGGTGAAGATCACCTTGCGGAGCGGGAGATTCAACATCTACTTGCCGCTTTCCCTGCGCATCCCTATGGCCCCAAGGCCAGTGAACTGTTGACCCTCTTCAAAGCCAGGTTGACGGCGAATCAATATTTTATCGCCACGGTCCTTCCCCTGTCGGGACCACTGGCCTCCTTCTCCAATGATGTACTGGAGGGCATCCAACTGGCGGTCGAACACTCTCGCGAGCAGGCAGGCTTACCGTCTATCGGCCTGATCGTGAAGGACAACAATCCAGACCGTGGGGGCTTCTTGGAAGATCTCTCAGCGCTTCTCCACGAAGACCGTCCGCTCGTCGTTATTGGCCCCATGCTTTCGAAGAACCTTCCCGTCATGGCGGAGATGGCGCAAAAGACCCGAATACCTCTGATCACTCCAGCCGCCACGCTCCCGAATGTCCGTCGACTGAGCAACTTTCTCTTCAGCACCTCGCTGACCTATGCCATGCAGGCAGAACGCATCGCGGCCTACGCAACCAAAGAGCAAGAGTATCGCCGGTTCTGTATCCTTCATCCGAATACGGTCTACGGGCGTGAACTAGCGCGACTGTTCGCGCAGGAAGTCCGTCGGCACGATGGAGAAATCATCGCTGTCGAGTCCTTTAAGGAAGGGGAGACGAATTTCGGCCCACAGATTATGGGGCTCAAGACCGAAGATCTGAGCAAGTATGGCCTTGCTGTCCCAGCGGAACCCTCGCAGCCAACCGACAAGCCTGTAGCTCGAAACGAAAAACGGCTGCTGTATACTCCCGGATTTGATGCGATCTTCATCCCAAGCCGCTCAAGTGAAATTGGCCTAATCGCCGCGCAGCTGGCATTTCATGACGTGAAAGTCCCGTTGCTCGGAGCGAACGGGTGGAATTCCCCGAACTTCGCTCGCACTGCCGATCGCACGGTCGATGGCGCGACGTTCGTGGATGGTTTTTTTGCAGATAGCCCGAACCCTGCCGTCCAGGATTTTGTCCGGCGACACCAGAAGCGCTTTCAAACCACTCCATCGCTCTTTACGATGCAAGGATACGACGCGGCCAGCGTGGTGGTCGAGGCAGTTCGCAACGGCGCAGTGTCAGGCGACGCAATTCAGGAGTTCCTAACGAACCAACGAATCCTGCCTACTCTCGCAGGACCAGCCGGATTTGGGCCAGACGGGACCTTGCGCCGACCAGTCTTCCTTCTGCAGGTGAAACAAGGTAAGTTTGTGCAGTTGTACTAAGGCCCAACCAGAAATGAGCTCACTACCACAAATTCTTCATACGATCTCCTATATGGGGCTTCCCCTACTGTTTGCCATCGTACTCCATGAATATGCACATGGATGGACAGCTGAGAAGTGTGGCGACCAGACGGCGAAACTCCAGGGGCGATTGACACTGAATCCACTTGCCCACGTCGATCTGCTCGGCAGCGTCATCGTACCGTTGATTTGCTTAATACTTCCCGGCAGTTTTCTATTGGGCTGGGCAAGACCGGTACCGATCGATCCTCGAAATATGCGTGCCCCTCGTCACAACATGGCTCTCGTGGCGGCCGCAGGGCCTGGCATGAATCTCCTACTGGCTGTCTTCAGTGCGTTGCTCTTAGCTTTGCTGCTCACGCTGGAACCGACTCTGGCTCTTAGACAGGTGGGAGACACCGACCCCTCTTCTAGCCTATTCGCGGCTATGTTCCTTCGTCCGATCGCCGTCATGGCCCTTTATTCCGTCCTGATTAACGTTTTCCTTGCCCTATTCAACCTAATCCCCATCCCCCCACTCGACGGCGGACGGATTCTGACCTGTCTTCTCCCGGCAAAGCCAGCGAGGGCGCTTGCGCGCCTGGAGCCTTATGGGATGCTGATTTTGGTAGGTTTGATCGTGTTCGACCAGGAACTGCGGGTGATCAGCACGATCACCAATACATTGGTGAAAGGCCTCTCCAGCACGATCCTGTCGACCGCGCTGGGTCTCCGGCCAGGAGCTGCGCAATGACGACACGTAAACGCGTGCTCAGCGGGATGCAGCCGAGCGGAGTTATGCATTTAGGCAATTATTTGGGCGCGCTCGAAAATTGGAAGTCACTGCAAGCCCAATACGAATGCTACTTCTTCGTCGCCGATTGGCACGCCCTCTCGACGAACTACGCTGACACCCGCCGGATCAGCGAATTTGTCCGCGAACTGCTGATCGATTGGCTAGCCGCCGGCATCGATCCCGAGCGTTCCACTATTTTCATTCAGTCGCACATCCCGCAACATGCCATCTTACATCTACTCCTCTCAATGATAACTCCCGTCTCTTGGCTGGAGCGCAATCCAACCTATAAAGAAAAGCAGGATGAAATCAAAGAGAAAGACCTCNNNTCGGCTACCCTGTGTTACAGGCTGCTGATATCCTACTATACAAACCTGATTTTGTGCCGGTGGGAAAGGACCAACTCCCTCATCTCGAGCTGACGAGAGAACTAGCTCGACGATTCAACGTTATCTACAAAACGGCGGTTTTCCCAGAACCTAAGGAACATCTGACTATGTTCCCCAAAGTGTTGGGCACTGACGGCCGGAAAATGAGCAAGAGCTATGGCAACACAATCAATCTGTCAGATACTGAACCAGTCATTCGCCAGAAGCTCAAAACCATGGTGACTGATCCGGCACGTGTGCGCCGGAACGATCCAGGCAATCCCGACGTATGTCCAGTTTACGAATTTCACAAGATCTTTTCCCCGCAAGCAGTTCAAGATCAGATTGACAAGGATTGTCGAACGGCCGCAATCGGCTGCATCGATTGCAAAAAGCTTGTGGCCGACAGGGTGGTCGAACAGCTAAAACCGGTCTGGGACGCACGTGAAAAGTTGACCACAGATTCATCCCGTGTCGAAGATATCATCCAAGCTGGCAGCAAGCGAGCAGCCTCGGTTGCAAGCGCGACATTGTCCGATGTGACTAAGGCCATGAAAATTTGAGCTCGCCTGCCGACGATCCAAAATCAGTCGCATGCCTCCCCTCTTAACACCACACAACTCAGCATCAGCACCGAGAAGATGCGTACGCTAGCAGAGGGGACATCGAACTATGACCCAGAAGCGATCTTGCTTCAGCACAAACTTACTAAATATGTCCACGTTCTTGTTCAAGACGGATGCCTACGACGTTCCTCGTTCCGCGATCACATTGATCCATCGGCCTTTGCGTTCTCGATTATTGACCACACGCAGAGACACGATCCTCCAACCGGCATGGCGCAAAGCGCACGCCAGCTCTACTTTCCTCCATCGGGCAAAATACCGTCCCGGGATCCATCCCCGTTTGAGAATCTGACTCCTGGCACCATAGGTCACGGTCGCGGCCAACAATCCTCCAGGTCTGAGGCAGTCACGCAACGTGAACAAGGTATCCCTCGCAACCACTTTTGGCAGATGCATCAGCGACGCAGCAGCCCATATACCATCCAGACTGCCGGCCTGAATCGGCATCGCTCGCATATCAGCTAGGAGTAGCTGCACGGGGGGAGGACGCTTTTTTGAAAACTGGAGTAGGGGCAATACACGATCTATCCCGATCACTCTATAGCCCCTCATCGCAAGGTAGCGAGCATCTTGCCCACCGCCACAGCCCAGATCAAGGAGAACAGCATGTTTAGGTAGCAATCCTAGCAATTCAGCCAGCAGCGCCGGCCGTTTGTAGCGTGGCTTTCCCCATCGTGCAAGGAACTGGTGGGCCTGCCGACCATAGACCTCAAGGGTCTGCGCGACCACTCGACTTGTGGTATGTTGTTGCCTCAGATGGAACGCCATTTACACGGAGTCGGTTGTGGTCTTTTCCCGTAGGAATTTGCTGATCGTGTTATTGAACTTAGGCATGGGCTCGATGGCGCATGCTATGAACGCCGATCCCCCCTGCGATAAGTATCCATCGGCCAGACAAGAGCGCTGTGCCGAGATTTGGAACGAGCTCAACAAGGAAGATGCTCCGCGCATTGTTCAGTTCGGACTTGACCAGCAAAAACGGCGTGATGAAGGTAAGATCGACGCTCAGCAACATCTTGTAGAGAATATGACCTTCATCAACCAGTCTACCGCCAAACGGCTTGAGCGACTGAAGGAGCGCATGGCTAAGGAGGATTGATTACAACTCCGCTCCTCCGTGCTTCTCCTGGATTTCTCCTGCCGACTCTAAGAGATCTCTCCCCACCACAATCGGCGCCTTGAAATGGACAGCAAGCGCAATTGAGTCGGACGACCGGCTATCGAACGTCTTCACTTGATCCTTCACCACGACAGTCAAGACACCATAGTAAGTCCCGCGCTGCAGGGTAATGACAGTGCGCAAGACCTTGCCACCATAGGCATTCAGGATGCTATGCATCAGGTCGTGGGACATGGGACGAGGCAGTTTCTCACCGTTGAGTGCGCCTTGAATGGAGAGGGCCACCGTCAGATCCACAAAGATCGGTATCGTCCGGCCTTCTGCTTGCAATAGCACGACCGGACCATGCTCCGACATACGGACTTTCACCTCATCGATGGCGATCTGATCTGCCGATGGTGAGATAACGTTTTGACCGAATGATGGACTCCAAATGAGGAGCGGAGAGATCAGACATAAAGACAAAAATAGCAACCAACTTTGGTGAGCCATAGAGACCTCCGTCGCTGATAAAGAAGGGTCCCTCACGAAATGCGGATGAACTGGTTCGACTCCTTTTCCCAACCAATCTGGGTTTCGGGCCCATGTCCAGTCACTACGATCGTCGCTTCATCAAGGGTATAGAGCCTTTCCCTGATCGACTGCTCAATGGCATCGTAGTCACCACCCCACAGATCGGTACGCCCGATACTGCCTCGGAACAGGGTATCCCCTGCCAGCACGCGCTTTTCGCCGGGGACATGAAAGCTCATCGACCCTGGTGTGTGGCCAGGTGTGTGAAGCGCGACTAAAGCGGCCCCCCCGAAATCTAGATTTTCATCATCCGTAAGCCAGTAGTCCGGCATGGGCACGGGCACATAGGCCACACCAAACATTCGGCACTGGACTTCCAGATTCTTCCAAAGATCAAGGTCGTCCTGATGGAGACACAAGGTTGCGCCCGTCGCCTGCTTCATCGCCCCAGAGGCAAGAAAATGGTCGAAGTGAGCATGGGTATGAAGAATATGGCTAACAGTCAAGCCGAGTTGCTTAACTTCATGAAGAATGCTCTCATGTGCCCCGCCCGGATCGACGACAATTGCCTGCTTCGAAACCGGATCGCCGATAATCGAACAATTGCATCCGAGAGGAGGGACGGAGAAAGTTTTCCAAATCAATCTGGCCATACTGGAGGCATGCTACAATCGAACGGCCTTCCCCCGCAAGCTATGGAGTCTCCTCTGGTCCCTGCTCATCGCGGACGATCCAGAGGACTTCTGTCTCAAAGATCTTCCACTCCTCTTCCTGCTGACGAAACCACACCAGAAATCCCGCGCCGGTTCCGTTTGGACGCATATTTTCGACATACAGCAGTGCTCCGTCATTCCGCAACGTTCG
>JABAOE010000556.1_pt6 | contig 60432 bp, 65 predicted proteins | sample 7062141 | NCBI WGS metagenome assembly JABAOE01 (sample SAMN14538627, study PRJNA623070) | marine sediment metagenome | biome: marine biome [ENVO:00000428]; feature: marine pelagic biome [ENVO:01000023]; material: deep marine sediment [ENVO:00002113] | place: India: Gulf of Khambhat ... | reverse complement strand
CATAGCGACCATGGGTGAGGGGCCGGGACAGCAGCCGCGTCTGCACTTCGAGATCAGGCGCAATGGCAAGCCGGTTAACCCGCGACAGTACCTGCCCGCGAACTAGACCGGCATAACCGCAACGTGCGTGCTTTGCGGCGACTGCTTCCGGCGACAACGGGGAACGGAAGTGGGCGAGATGCGTGTCTCAGAAGATCCACCCGACGAGCGTCCGACAAGTGACGCCAAGGAAACGCTGCGGCCGACGTTGTTGACCTCCGCCGTGCGCAGGAATGGCGCCGCGAAATCCCGCTCGGCGTCCCACGACGCCACGTCGCTGTATTTAAGCGATATCGGCATATCCAAATTGCTGACTGCCGACGAGGAAAAGAAATACGCCCGGCGGATTCAGAAAGGCGATGAGGCTGCCAGGCATCGAATGATCGAAAGCAACCTGCGCCTGGTCGTCAAGATTGCCCGGCGCTACCTGAACCGGGGTCTGCCGTTGCTGGATCTCATCGAAGAGGGCAATCTCGGGCTCATCCACGCCGTCAAGAAGTTCGATCCCGAACGTGGCTTCCGCTTCTCGACCTACGCGACCTGGTGGATTCGCCAGACGATCGAACGTGCGATCATGAACCAGTCGCGCACGGTGCGTTTGCCGATCCACATCATCAAGGACATCAACACCGTTTTGCGCGCGTCGCGCAGCCTGCGTCAGCAGCAGGAGACGCCGCCAACCGCCGCCGAGATCGCCGTCTTTATGGACCGGGACGTCGCGGAGGTTGAGCGACTGCTTGCACTGCATGAACGGGTGACGATCGGCTCGACCAGTCCGGCCGGATCGGACGATGAGCGTGGCCTGCTCGACGCGCTGCCCGCAGCCGCGGAAGCCGAACCGCAGGCCTGCGCGCAGAGCGACGGCGTGTATGAAATGCTCGATCAATGGGTCTGGAAACTCAGCGACAAGCAGCGCGAGGTCGTCGAGAGACGCTTTGGCCTGCACGGATACCGGCGCCTCACGCTCGAGGAAATCGGCAGAGAGATCGGCGTCACCCGTGAGCGAGTCCGGCAGATACAGATCGAAGCGCTGCGCAACCTGAAGCAGATGCTCGAGAGCCAGGGCATCGATTCACGCGCCGTCCTCGATTAGCAAAACTGCCGCCACATCCCTGTCTTCGCCAACCAGGATATTGAAAGTCCGGCAGGCCGCCGGCGTATCCATCGATTCGAAACCGATCCCTTTGCGCGCCAGGGCAAAGACGAGCTCGCGCGGCGGAATCGCGGGCGTCCAGCCGCTGCCGAATATAATGACCTCCGGCTGTTCATCGATCAGCTCGGCGATGTGCGATTCTGAAAGGCGCACCGTGCCGCCGGTGCTCCAGCCGGTACTGATTCGGTCGCGAAACAGGATGACGTTCTGCGTCACCGTCTCTTCGCCGATGCGAATGGCGCCCGGCTCGACGCGGCGAACGGTCAGCGCTGACTGATTTTCCCTCGCGAATTTCACGCGCCGATTATCGCTCAAATAAAACGGCTTCAGTAAACTTCCGGACTTTGCATTGCAGGGATCAGCATGCGCCAGCATCACGCGATCTTCGTATTGCCGCCAGCCTCATTCGGCCTGGTCCGCGACGCCGGCTTGCGCAAGTGGTTGTCGCGCGGCCAGCTTGTGCTGGCCGCGCGAGGTCGAAGCCCGCTGGATCTCGTTGTGCAGGAAATCGGCGCCCCGGCCGTCGATGGCGGTCAAGCAGCCTTGCGTTACTGGGGCCAGACGGGCGCGCCCCCGGCCGGCTGGGTTGCCGCTGCCGATCCCGTGTCTTTGCGGCCGAGAATGCGCGATATCGTGGTCGACGCATTACCGGCGACGCTGCTGCCGGACGCCGACTTGCAGGAGATCTACGAAGCTGTCGCTCTGCACGTCGCGGCGCTTGACGGGCTGCGTCTCGAACGGATCGGGTATGGCGGATACCTGTTCAGCGAAGCGGCATTCGGCACGCCGGCCGTCTCTGCGGACGCCATCGACGGGCGCGTCCCCGATGCGCTCGGCACGGCTGCCGGCAAGCTCGATCGTTATCGCCGTCTCGACGGCGAGATCCAGATGCTGTTGCACGCGCACCCGGTCAACGCCCGCCGCCAGCGGCAAGGCATGCCGCCCATCAACGGGCTATGGCTCTGGCAGGGCGGGACGGTCGGCGGGCAAGCGCACCATCGTTTGCCGCGCTTGTATTCCGGCGACCCGCTGTTCTCCGGCTACTGGTTGTCCCGCGGCTGCGAACCGCGGCCATGGCAGGGAAACCTGGCCGCGTGTGTCAGCGACGCCGACGGCGGATTCGTGGCGGTCGTCCCGCATGCCGACGAACATACTGTGGATGACTGGCTGTTCGAATTGCGCGAGCTGCTCGATGGCGGCGCGCGCAAAAGCCTGAGCCTCTATTTTCGGGATGGCCTGTGTGCCAAGCTAATGCGCCGCGACCGTTTGCGGCGATGGAGGACAATCGCGCCAGTGCTCGAGGAACAATCAGCCCATGACTGACGTTCGCGTCCGTCCCATCGCCGTGCGGCCCACTGCCGACACCGGCGGCCACGGTCTCGACGCCGTGATGGAAAGGATTTATGCGGCGCGCGGTGTCGCGGATGCCGCGGAACTGGACTATGCGCTCAACGGCCTGTTGCCGGTCAGCTCGCTATCCGGTATCGACGAAGCCGTCGAGCTGATCCGGGAACATGCCGAAGATCGCATCATGATCGTCGGCGACTTCGACGCGGACGGCGCGACGAGCACGGCGCTGGTCATGCGCTGCCTGCGCGAGTTCGGTATCGCCAGGGTCGATTACCTGGTGCCAAACCGCTTTCATTTCGGCTATGGACTGACGCCGGAAATCGTGAATGTCGCGAAGCAGCAATCGCCGGCCCTGCTGATCACCGTGGATAACGGCATCTCCAGCGCAGCCGGCGTTGCCGAGGCGCACCGACACGGCATCCGGGTGCTGGTGACCGATCACCATCTGCCGGGCGACCAGCTGCCTTCAGCCGACGTCATCCTCAACCCGAACCTGCGGGACAGCGAATTCGCCAGTGGTAACCTGGCCGGTGTCGGGGTCGCCTTTTACCTGATGGCGGCCCTCGGCCGCAGCCTGGAGGCGGACGGTCGCGCCGGCGCAGCGAGGGTGCCCGCGCGCTACCTGGATCTCGTTGCGCTGGGGACGGTTGCCGATGTCGTCCGCCTCGACCGCAATAACCGCATCCTCGTCGACCAGGGTTTGCAGCGCATCCGTTCGGGCCGGTGCGTGCCCGGCATCAGCGCCCTTTTTCGCCAGGCAGGCAGGTCGCTGTCGCGGGCAGTCAGCACGGATCTCGGCTTCGTGGCGGGGCCGCGACTCAACGCGGCGGGCAGGCTCGAGGACATGTCGGTCGGCATCGAATGCCTGCTGACCGACGATCCTGCCGTCGCTGACCGCTTTGCAGGTTCGCTGGACGAGATCAACCGCGAACGTCGCGACATCGAGGCGAAAATGCGGGCGGAGGCCTTCGCTTACGTAGACGCAATGGACGTGACGCACATTCCGCCCTGCGTCTGCCTTTATGACGAGCACTGGCACCAGGGTGTCGTCGGCCTGATCGCCGCGCGCGTGCGCGAGAAATGCGATCGGCCTGTCGTCGCGTTTGCCCGTGACGGCGAGGGCATGCTCAAGGGTTCCGCGCGATCGATACCGGGGGTGCACATACGCGACCTGCTCGAAGCCGTTTCCACGGCGGAGCCGGGACTGATCTGCAAGTTCGGCGGCCACGCGATGGCTGCGGGCCTGACGCTCGAACCTGCGCACTTCGAGCGCTTCGCGGCATGCGCCAGCGAATGTCTCGGCGTGCTCTACCCGGACGCCGATTTCAGCGGCACGATTATGACCGACGGTCGGCTGCCTGGCGACGCTATGACGCTCGGCTTTGCGCGTCGCTTGCGTGATGGCGGACCGTGGGGCGCAGGTTTTCCGGAGCCCGTGTTCGCCGGCGACTTCGAGATCGTGGAGCAACGAATCGTCGGCGAGAAGCATCTCAAGATGCGCGTTCAGCCGGCAGGGGGCGGCACGCCGATAGACGCCATCGCTTTCAACCAGGCGGGCCCTGCCTACCGCGGCACCGTACAGCTCGCCTATCGCCTTGACGTAAACGAATATCGCGGCATCGAGCGCCCGCAACTCGTGGTTGAGCAGATCGTCAACATTCGGCAGACGGCGTGATACCATCCCGCGACTTTTGATTAGGTCAGCAGCCAGCGACATGGAAACCGGTCAGATCAGGCAAAGAATCGAAGACCTCGCGGAACGCACTCGTGCGTTAAGGGGGTATCTTTGACTACGACGGCAAGTCAGAGCGGCTGACCGAGGTCAGCCGCGAACTCGAAGAACCCGACGTCTGGAACGAGCCCGATCGCGCGCAGGCGCTCGGCCAGGAACGCGCGCAGCTGGAAAGTGTGGTCCTGACGCTCGAGCAGCTCGGCGCCGGCCTGGCGGATGCCGGTGAATTGCTGGACCTCGCGGTCGAAGAGAACGACGAAGAGACGGTCGCAGAGCTGATCGGTGATCTCGACGCCAGCGAAGAGAAGCTTGCCGCCCTGGAGTTTCGTCGCATGTTCTCGGGCGAACTCGATGCCAATAATGCGTTCGTCGATATCCAGTCCGGCGCCGGCGGCACGGAAGCCCAGGACTGGGCCGAGATGCTGCTCAGGATGTACCTGCGCTGGGCGGAAACGCATGCCTTCAAGACAGAAATCATCGAGGCGTCTGCGGGCGAGGTCGCCGGACTTAAGAGCGCCACCGTGCGCGTGGCGGGGGAGTATGCCTATGGCTGGTTGCGCACGGAGACCGGCGTGCACCGGCTGGTACGGAAGTCGCCGTTCGATTCCGGCAACCGCCGCCATACGTCTTTTGCCTCGGTCTTCGTGTCGCCGGAAGTCGATGACGATATAGACATCGAGATCGACCCGTCGGACCTGCGCATCGACGTCTATCGCGCGAGCGGCGCAGGCGGTCAGCACGTCAACCGAACCGAGTCCGCGGTGCGTATCACGCACCTGCCAACCAACATCGTCGTGCAGTGCCAGAACGATCGCTCCCAGCACAAGAACAAGGCCACGGCGATGAAGCAGCTCAAGGCGAAGCTGTACGAACTCGAGCTGCAGGAGCGACGCGCCAGGGCTTCCGAAGTCGAGGACAGCAAGGCCGACGTCGGCTGGGGCAGCCAGATTCGTTCCTACGTGCTCGACCAGAGCCGCATCAAGGATTTGCGCACCGGGGTCGAAACCGGTAACACTCAGGCCGTGCTCGATGGTGCGCTGGACAACTTCATCGAAGCCAGCCTGAAACAGGGACTCTGAGTGGCCGACGATACTGCCAAGCCGGACGAGAATTCGCTGATCGCGGAGCGCCGTCGCAAGCTCGACGAGCTGCGCGCGGCCGGCAATCCGTTCCCGAACGATTTTCGGCGTAATGCGTTAGCCGACGAGCTCCAGGAGAGTTACGGCAAGCACGAGGACGAGCATCTTCGCGACGAGGACGTGCACGTCGCCGTCTCGGGGCGGATGCTGGTGAAGCGCGTGATGGGCAAAGCCAGCTTCATCAAGCTGCAGGACCGGACCGGGCAGATCCAGGTAAGACTCGAGCGGGATCGGCTCCCCGAAGGCGTCTACCAGTCCTTCAAGAAGTGGGATGTCGGCGACATCCTCGGCGCGTCGGGCAGCCTGTTCAAGACCAAGACCGGCGAGCTGACGATCATGGCCGACGAGGTCAGGCTGCTGACCAAGTCGTTGCGGCCCTTGCCCGAGAAATTCCACGGGCTGCAGGACCAGGAGCTTCGCTACCGGCGGCGCTATGTCGACCTGATCATGAACGAAGACAGCCGCGAGGCGTTCCGCCGGCGCGCGGCGGTAATCGCCTACATCAGGGCCTTTCTCGATTCGCAGGACTACCTCGAGGTCGAAACGCCGATGATGCAGTCGACGCCGGGCGGCGCCATCGCGCGACCGTTCACCACGCATCACAACGCGCTCGACATGGACATGTATCTGCGCGTCGCGCCCGAGCTGAACCTGAAGCGCCTGACGGTCGGCGGGTTCGAGCGCGTCTACGAGATCAACCGGAACTTCCGCAACGAGGGCGTCTCGACGCAGCACAATCCCGAGTTCACGATGCTGGAGCTGTACCGCGCCTACGCCGACTACGAAGACCTGATCGTCATGCTCGAGGCCATGCTGAAAGGGATGGCCGAAGCCATACTCGGCGATACGACGGTCGAGTACCAGGGCGAAACATACGATTTCGGCAAAGCTTTTGCGCGCAGGAGCGTGGAGGACGTCATCGTCGAGTTCAATCCCGAGCTCGATCGGGCGAGCCTCCGGGACCGTGATTACCTGGCCGGCGTTGCCGCGACGCTCGGCGTCAAGATCGAGGACGGCTACGGTCCGGGCAAGCTGCAGATCGAGATCTTCGAGAAGTCCGGCGAGGACCGCTTACGGCAGCCTACTTTCGTCACCCGGTATCCGACCGAGGTTTCACCGTTATCGAGGAGGAATGACGAGGACCCGTTCGTTACCGACCGGTTCGAACTCTTCATCGGCGGGCGCGAGATCGCCAACGGGTTCTCCGAGCTCAACGATTCCGAGGAACAGGAAGAACGCTTTCGCCAGCAGGCGGCCAATCGGGCCGCCGGCGACGAGGAGGCCATGGTCTACGACGCCGATTACATCCGCGCGCTGGAATACGGTTTGCCGCCGACCGCGGGCCTTGGGCTGGGCATCGATCGCCTCGTCATGCTGTTCACGGATTCGCCGTCGATTCGCGACGTACTGCTGTTCCCGCACATGCGGCCCGAAGTGATGGATTGACCGATCCACCGCCTGCGCCCGGCAGGGGCCTCAAGGTCAATCGGAATTCAAATCTCGTACGGCAGGCCGAGCGGCGCCAGCGAGACCGGGCCGGCAGTCAGCGGCCGCGTATGGCTGTCCACCGGCGTGACGGCCAGCAGCGCGCGGCCGGCGACGTTGACGACCTCGCCGACGGCCCGGTCGCCGTCGCACACGCTGGCGCCGACCTCGACGCCGTCCATGTCCGCCCGGTAGCGCATCATGCGCCGTTTGCTGCGGCCGCGATGCTCGGTTCGCGCCACGATCTCCTGGCCGGTGTAGCAGCCCTTGGTGAAACTGAGGGCATCCAGCTTGTCGAGATTCAGCATGTGCGGCGTGAAAGCCGCCGTGTTTTGTGCGCCGATGGAAGGCACGCCGGATTCAACAAGCGCCGCAGGGTCGATCATCCATGGCTCGACGAGATCCGCCGGGTCGGTGTCGACAAGGCTTGTCTCGACCCTGGCGCGAAAGCGGTATAGCTGCATCAGTTCGAGCACTTGTCCCGTCATGTCGGCGGCCACGACCATCGCGATGCCATCGTCGATACGCGCCAGCCGCAGCGTTACGATGACCCGTCCTTTGGGGTTGCACCAGGCTGATAACAGCGGTCCGCCCCTGCTCAGACGGTTGACGTCCTGGGTGAGCTGCCCCTGCAGAAAATCCGCCGCGTCCGGGCCACGTACCACAATCACCTTATACAACTGGATTCCGTCCTCTGGCATACTGCGCGCATGAATGGCGAGACCCCTGAACCACCGGTCACTGACGGCTCCAGGATCGTCCCTGGCGATGATGATAGCGCGGACGAGGGGTCCGCGGAGAGCTTGCAGGAAAAAGAGATAGGCGGGCGCGAAGGACCGGATCCGACGCGTTTCGGTGACTGGGAAAAGGACGGTCGCTGTATCGATTTCTGAACCGGGGCGACGCCCCGGAGATCACACAGGAAAGTTATGACAACTGACGGGCGGCCGCTGTCGCCGCACCTGACAATTTACCGCTGGCCGATCACGATGGTTCTGTCGATCCTGCACAGGGTCACCGGCGTCGGCCTTTCCGTTGGTCTGATCGCTTTCGTCCTCTGGGTCGAGGCGATTGCCTACGACTTCATTCCCTACGATTCCGCCCTTGCGCTGATGCAGAGTCTGCCGGGACAGCTGTTGCTGTGCGGCTGGTGCTTCTCGTTCTTCTTTCACCTCGCGAACGGGATCCGGCATTTGATCTGGGACACAGGCAGGTTATTCGAGAAACGGCAGGTCGACGTTTCGGCGTGGTTCGTGTTGCTGACCAGCGTGGGTCTGACGCTGCTCTACTGGATTGCGTTCTAGGATCCGGCCATGTCGTTGCGTTCGCCTTTGTCACGAGTCCTCGGATCCGGTTCCGCAAAAGAGGGTACCGATCACTGGTGGCTACAGCGGGTGACGGCGATCGCGCTCGTGATTCTCGGCCTCTGGTTTCTGCTCAGCGTGCGCAGTCTCGACAGTTACAGCGAGACAAGTCTTGTGAACTGGATGGCAGACCCAATGAATGCGGTAATGCTCCTGTTGCTGACGTTCACCCTGGTTTGGCATTCCCTGCTCGGCGTCCAGGTGGTCATCGAGGATTACGTGCACGGACCCGCCATCAAGCTGGCGTCGCTGCTGCTCAGCAAGTTCGCACATATCTTTCTCGGCATTGCGGCGGTGTTCGCCATCCTCCGCGTGTCGCTGGGTGGCCCCCTGTGAGCGATTACGAGTTCATCGACCACAGTTATGACGTCGTCGTGATCGGCGCGGGTGGAGCCGGCCTGCGAGCGACGTTCGGCCTGGCCGAGGCCGGTTTCCGAACGGCTTGCGTCACCAAGGTGTTCCCGACGCGCAGCCACACGGTGGCCGCGCAGGGCGGCATCAGCGCGGCGCTCGGCAACATGGGCGAGGACGACTGGCGCTGGCACATGTACGACACGGTCAAGGGCTCCGACTGGCTCGGCGACCAGGATGCGATCGAATACATGTGCAAGGAGGCGCCGGACGCCGTCATCGAGCTCGAGCATTACGGCGTGCCGTTCTCGCGCACCGAGGACGGGCGCATCTACCAGCGGCCGTTCGGCGGCATGACGACGCGTTTCGGCGAGGGCACGGCGCAGCGCACCTGCGCGGCCGCCGACCGCACCGGCCACGCGATGCTGCACACGCTCTACCAGCAGTCGCTCAAGCACGACGCCGAGTTCTACATCGAGTATTTCGCCGTCGACCTGATCATGGAGGACGGCGCGTGCCGCGGCGTGGTCGCAATCGACCTCGCGACCGGCCGGCTGCATCGTTTTCGCTCGCACCAGGTGATCCTCGCGACGGGCGGCTACGGGCGCGCCTATTTTTCCTGCACGTCGGCGCATACCTGCACCGGGGACGGCAACGCGATGGTGCTGCGGGCCGGCTTGCCGCTCCAGGATATGGAGTTCGTGCAGTTCCATCCGACCGGCATCTACGGCGCCGGGATGCTGATCACCGAGGGTGCGCGCGGCGAGGGCGGCTACCTGACAAACTCTGACGGCGAGCGATTCATGGAGCGCTACGCGCCGAATGCGAAGGACCTGGCATCGCGCGATGTCGTCAGCCGCTCGATGACGATCGAGATTCGCGAAGGCCGCGGTGTCGGCGCCGACAGGGATCACATCCACCTGCATCTCGAGCACCTGGGGCCTGACGTCATCGACGAGCGCCTGCCGGGCATCGCGGAATCCGCGCGCATATTCGCCGGCGTCGACGTGAACCGGGAGCCGATACCGGTCTTGCCTACGGTGCATTACAACATGGGCGGCATCCCCACCAACTATGCGGGCGAAGTCGTCACGCTCAAAGACGGCGATCCCGAGTCGGTCGTGGCGGGCCTCATGGCTGTCGGCGAGGCCGCCTGCGTCTCGGTGCACGGCGCCAATCGTCTCGGCTCCAATTCGCTGCTCGACCTGGTCGTGTTCGGACGCTCCGCCGCACATCATTGCGCGGCAACGATGGCGCCGGGCGCGCGCCACGGGGCATTGCCGGCAGACGCCGGCCAGGACAGCGTCGAGCGTATCGATCGCCTGCGCAACGCGAACGGTTCACGCCCGACCGCCGAGATCCGGCTGGAGATGCAGAAGATCATGCAGAGTCACGCGGCCGTGTTCCGTACCGGCGAATCTCTCGACGAAGGCGTGGAAATGCTGCGCGCGACGCATGCCGGTTTTGCCGATGTCTCCGTGGCCGACAGATCGATGATCTGGAATACCGATCTCATCGAGACGATGGAACTCGAGAACCTGCTGCAGAACGCCAGGGCGACGATCGAGTCGGCGGCGCGACGCAAGGAGAGCAGGGGCGCCCATGCGCGCGAAGACTATCCCGACCGCGACGACGGCGAATGGATGAAGCATACGCTGGCGTGGCTGGACGCCGCCGGCGAGAGCGCGTTTGCCGACCGACCGGTGCATATGGAGACGCTGACCGATGAGGTCGAGGCGATTCCACCCAAGGCAAGAGTTTACTGAGGACAGATTCTTGGCTGAATTTACACTGCCGCCGAATTCCCGGATCAAGAAAGGCCGGCATTTCCCCGCCGAAGGCGAGGGCAGCAACCTCCGGCGCTACGTCGTCTATCGTTACGACCCGTCCAGCGGAGAGAACCCGCGGATGGATACCTACGAAGTCGATATGGACAGCTGCGGCCCGATGGTCCTGGACGCCCTGATCAAGATCAAGAACGAGATCGATCCGACCCTGACGTTCCGGCGCTCCTGCCGGGAAGGCATCTGTGGCTCCTGCGCGATGAACATCGACGGCCGCAATACGCTGGCGTGCACGGTTAGCGCCGACAGCGTCCGCGGCGACGTCAAGATCTATCCGCTGCCGCACATGGGCATCGTCAAGGACCTGGTGCCGGACCTGACGAACTTCTACGCCCAGTACGCCTCGATCAAACCCTGGCTGCAGACGCGCACGCCGGCGCCGCCTGACCGCGAGCGGCTGCAAAGCAAGGAGGACCAGGAGAAGATCGATGAGCCGGCCGCTTGCATCCTGTGTGCCTGCTGCTCGACGAGCTGTCCGAGTTACTGGTGGAACAGCGATCGCTACCTTGGCCCGGCCGCGCTGCTCGCCGCCTATCGCTGGCTGGTCGACAGTCGCGACGAGGCGACCGGCGAGCGTCTCGACGACCTCGAAGACCCGTTCCGGCTCTATCGCTGCCATACGATCATGAACTGCACGAATACCTGCCCGAAAGACCTCAACCCGGCGAAGGCGATCGCCGAGACCAAGAAGATGCTTGCCGAACGCCGGCACTGACCGATCCTTGCCCGATTCGGCAATGCAGAGCACAGCTGGGAACCGATGCAGCACGCTGAACTGAAGTGGCAATACATAGATGAAGCAGGGTGAGCTCAAATGGTGCTGTCGGCGAGGCATGCGCGAACTGGATATTCTCCTCGAACGCTGGCTGACGCTGCACTACGAACAGCAGGATGACGAGCAAAAGTCGGCCTTCCGCCGACTTTTGACGCTCCCGGATCCGGAACTCGCGCGATACCTTCTGGCCGGGGAGAAGGCCGCTGAGCCGGGGCTGGCACGTGTCGTCGACAGTATTCGCGGTGGAGCTCCGGACTGACCGCCGTTGCCGTAGCATCGTCTTCTGGTCCGGAATCGTGCTGGCGGGCATCGGCGCTCTGCTCCTGGCGACGACGACCTTGCATCCCCTGAGCCGCTTTTTGCTGCTGGTTCTGTGGCTCGGTGACTGTGGCTGGGCGCTGCGCCGCCTGCAGCAGGGCTGGCACCCGGCCGGCCGTCTGCGGCTGACCAGCGGCGGCGGGGTGCAGGTCGTCACGGACGGCGAATTGCCGCTGACCGTATGCCTGCGCACCGGTTCCGTCGTGACGCGCCGCTTCGCCTGGCTGCGATTCGCACCTCCCGGCGGCCCTGTGCGGGCGGAACTGTTCCTGGCGGCGTATTCTGAAAGCCGTGCCTGGCAAGGGTTTCAGCTGGTCTGGCGGCTTGGCCGCGAGGCTTTTGGTCATCCGGGCACGGCTTGATACCATCTCCGGCCTTGAATTCACGCAGGACCTCGGACACTGCTGACACCGGGCCGGCCGTTTGCGGCCGGATCCGGGTCACATTTTGACCAGAAATCGCGATGCACGGCGACCTGAAACCCGAACTTTCCGCTGCAGCCCCGGTCTATCGGGAAGTTAGCGGAGCAGCCTGCCCGCACCGCTGCCGGCAAGGAGCCTCAGGGCATGGCGGCTAAAACGACTGACGCCCAGCTGGTCCGTCGGGTACAGAAGGGCGACAAGGGCGCTTTCGACCTGCTGGTGCTGAAGTACCAGCATAAAATCGTCAACCTGGTGATGCGTTATGTGCGAGATCCGGATCAGGCATTGGATATCAGCCAGGAGGCTTTCCTCAAGGCCTATCGCGCCCTGCCGCGGTTTCGTGGCGACAGCGCCTTTTATACCTGGCTTTACAGGATCGCCGTGAATACCGCGAAAAATCATCTCGCGGCTGCCCGGCGACGGCCGATGGACGTGGAACTTGACCTGCAGGATCCGGAGCAGTATGACCTGCATGCCAAGCTGAAGGAGACTGACACGCCGGAAGGCGTGACCCTGAGCAACGAATTGCATGAGACCGTCGAGAGAGCGATCGAAAGCCTGCCGGAAGACCTGCGCACGGCCATCGTATTGCGGGAGCTCGACGGCATGAGTTACGAAGAAATTGCGCAGACGATGGATTGTCCGGTCGGCACCGTGCGCTCGAGGATATTCCGGGCCCGCGACGCGATCGGCAAGAAAATCGGGAACCTTATCGACTGACAGGAAACAAAGAGTTGCCGACGGCTGGAGCGGCCAGCGGCAGCCCTTTAAAATTGCAGGAATGACGGGCCCGATGGCCCGGGCGGGGAGTGATGAACGAAGCATTAAGAATGCAGATTTCGGCATTTGTCGACGGCGAACTGCCGGACAATGAGTCCGAACTGTTACTGCGGCGACTGGGCCAGGATGCAGCGCTGCGTCAGCAGGTTGCCGAATATCTCGAGATCGGCCGCCTGATCCGTCGCGACCAGGAAATGCCGGGTATGGAGCGTCTGCGTGGCAGCATCAGAGCGGCGCTCGGCGACGAGATTCGGCCCGAACCGGAAGAGAAACCGGCGCTGGCATCCAGCCTGATGACGCCGGCGAGCGGTATCGCGGTTGCGGCCACCGTTGCGGCAGTCGCGCTCGTGGGTCTCGGGCAATTGACGACCTCCGTGGACTCCGGTTTGCAGGACGATGCCGTGGTCATCGACCTCGCGCCGGCCTACACGGAGCCCTCGGTTGCGGACGTCATCGGCAACACGCCGAGCGCGCGCGAGCTCGACCTGCTCAGGCGGCACAATGACGGTGATATTCTTTACCGGATGGCGACTTTCGAGTACAACGAGCGGCTTGAGGTCATCGAGCCGGACGGCCACCTGACCGGGACCGGGGAGGCAGTAGCCGCGCCGGATGCGTCAGCGGACGAAGAAGCCATCGGAACGGAGTAAGGTCCTGGCGGGCAGGCCGCGGACGAAGGATGCCAGCATGACAATGAAGCGCGCAGCCCTGATTGTCGCGGTATTGCTTGGCGGAGGCTTCTCCGCAACGGCGTCCGCGCAGCAAAGAAGCCCCGCTGACTGGCTGGACCTGATGAGTTCGGCGGTCGCGACGACGAACTACCAGGGCACCGTCATTCGCCGCAAGCGCGGTGGCTCGGAGGCGCTCAAAGTCGTCCACAAGATTATCGACGGCGTCGTCAATGAGCGAGTGACTTCCCAGGAAGGCAATGGACTGGAGATCATTCGTATCGGCAACGACGTGCATTGCATTCTGCCCGACAAGCAAACAGTGCTGGTCGAGGGCTGGAATAATCAGAGCACCTTGTTTTCGCCATTGCCGCGCAAGGAAGCGGCGCGGACCCCGCAGTATGACCTGTCGCTGATGCGCGAGGGCCGCATCGCAGGCCGTCGCGCGGTGCTGCTCGCGGTTCGGCCGCATGACGAATTTCGCTATGCCCATCGAATCTGGCTCGACAAGGAATCGGGATTCCCGCTGCAGACCGAGGTATTGAATTTCGACGGCGAACTGGTCGAAGAAGTGAAGTTTGCCGACATTTCGTTCAGTGACGACATTACGGCGGATGCCTTCGATCCAACGGTAAGCCTCGAGGGGTTCACCTGGTACAAGGAGCCGACGCGCGAGGTCGGCACGCTCGCCGTCGACACGGACTGGCAGGCGGATGATCTTCCGCCCGGATTCGGCGTTGTCTCGACGCAAACCGAGAACCCCGCCGATGACTCGGGGCCGGGCACCACGCACATCGTCTACAGCGACGGGGTCGCCAATGTGTCTGTCTTCATAGAGACGCCCAAAGGCGACGAGCGGAGCGGCTGGTCTATCCTCGGCGCATCAAATTCGTACAGCGTTGCGATCGACGGCTACCAGATCACGGCTGTGGGTGAAGTCCCGGGCGTGACCGTGCAAAAGATCGCCTCGTCGATGCGTCGCCGTTAGTCGCGCTGCGGACGCAGCCTCGTTTCTGCTATAAACCGCTCATGGAAACCACCATCGGCCGCGTAGAGTCCCTGCGCGGCGGAACCGTCACCGTGATCGTCGACGCGCCAGTCGCCTGTCGGCGCTGCGCCGCCGGGAAGGGCTGCGGCGCAGGGCTCCTTACCGGCACCGAATCCACGCGGCGGATCGACATGGCAATTCCTGCGGGAATGCGTCTGGCCGTCGGCGATCCGGTGTCGCTCAGCGTGTCCCCCAGGCAGCTGCTGCGCGCCGCCGCCATCGCCTATGGCATCCCGCTCGCCGCGTTCTTGGCGGCCGCAGGTCTTGCCGGGATCGCGACGGCCGGGTCGAACGACCTGCTGGCCAGCGCCATCGCCATCAGCGGGCTTGGTGCGGGCATGCTCCTGAGTCGCCGCCTGCTCCGGCAAGACGGCACCTGCCGGCACTTTGTGCCGACCATTGACGGGCTTCGGGACCGCTGACATCGCGATGGATACGCTCCAGGTATACAGTCGGCAGGGCTGTCACCTTTGCGAAGCGCTGCTCGAGGAGTTGCTGCCCGTCACCCGCGGCAAATTCGAGATCGAGGTGCTCGATGTCGATACCCGGCCGGAGTGGATCGAGACCTACGGCACCCGCATCCCGGTGGTCGAATATCGCGGGCGTTGCGTCTGCGAGTACCGACTCGATATCGATGCCATCCAGGGGATCGTTGCCGCTGCCGTCCGGTCATAAGCCATATAGAACGTATATACTTCGCCGCTGGCCTGACCCGGATATCGCATGAACATGCAGCGCTCTCGCATTGGTACGGACCGCGTGACGAATCTGCCCTGCTCGGGTCAAGGTTCCGTCATTCCGTGCCAACACGGGTTGCGCCGGCCGGTCGCTGCCCTGGCCGGTCTCGCCAGGCCACTCACGCCATATCCGGGCTGATCCCGAACGCCGCATGGACCATATCCGCAATTTTTCGATCATCGCCCATATCGATCATGGCAAGTCGACCCTTGCCGATCGATTCATCCAGCATTGCGGCGGCCTGCAGGATCGCGAGATGTCAGAGCAGGTCCTCGACTCGATGGATCTCGAGCGAGAGCGTGGCATCACCATCAAGGCGCAGAGCGTGTCTCTCGACTACACGGCGCCCGACGGGCGCGAGTACCAGCTGAATTTCATCGATACGCCGGGCCACGTCGACTTTTCCTACGAGGTCTCGCGATCACTGGCAGCCTGTGAGGGCGCGCTGCTGGTCGTCGACGCGGCGCAGGGCGTGGAAGCACAAAGCGTGGCGAACTGCATCACCGCCATCGACCAGGGCCTCGAGGTATTGCCGGTACTCAACAAGATCGATCTGCCCGCGGCCGATCCCGACAAGGTCGTCAATGAAATCGAGGAGATCATCGGTATCGACGCATCGGGCGCCGTACGCGTCAGCGCGAAAACCGGCGAGGGCGTTCCCGAACTCCTGGAAACGCTCGTCGAGACCATCCCGCCGCCGCAAGGCGACCCCGACGCGCCCCTGCAGGCTTTGATCATCGACTCGTGGTTCGACAACTACGTCGGCGTCGTTTCCCTGGTGCGGATCGTCAACGGCACGCTCCCCAAAGGCGGCAAGATCACCGTCATGTCGACGGGTCGTTCCTACATCGCCGACAGGGTCGGTTCATTCACGCCGAAGATGGAGGATCGCGACGGACTGTCGACGGGTGAGGTCGGCTTCGTGATCGCCGGCATCAAGGACATCTTCGGCGCGCCGGTAGGCGATACGCTGACGCTGACCTCGGCGCCCTGTGAATCGCCGTTGCCTGGCTTCAAGCAGGTGCAGCCGCGGGTATTTGCCGGCCTGTTTCCCATTCGCTCGGACGATTACGAAAGCTTTCGCGAAGCGCTGCAAAAACTCAGGCTCAACGATGCTGCGCTGCATTTCGAGCCCGAGACCTCGGCCGCGCTCGGCTTCGGCTTCCGCTGCGGCTTCCTCGGCATGCTGCACATGGAGATCGTGCAGGAGCGCCTGGAGCGCGAGTACGACCTCGATCTGATCACGACGGCGCCGACCGTCATCTTCGAAGTCCAGCTGGCCAATGGCGACGTCGAATACGTGGACAATCCGTCGCGTCTACCGCCGGCCAGCGAGATCGCTGAACTGCGCGAACCGATTATCTCCGCGAGCATCCTCGTCCCCGAGAAGCACGTCGGCGCCGTGATGAAGCTGTGTATCGAGAAACGCGGCGCGCAGAAACACATGCGCTACCTCGGCGGCCAGGTTTCTCTCGAGTACGAGCTGCCGTTGTCGGAAGTCGTGCTGGACTTTTTCGATCGCTTGAAGTCGGTCAGCCGCGGCTTCGCGTCGTTCGACTATCATTTCGAGCGCTTCGCGGCGGCGCCGCTGGTCAGGCTCGACGTGCTGATCAACAAGGAGCGCGTTGACGCGCTGTCGATTATTGTGCACCGTGCCAATGCGAACACGCGTGGACGGGACCTCGTCGATCGCATGCGCGAGCTGATCCCGCGACAGATGTTTGACGTGGCGATCCAGGCCGCTGTCGGTGGACAGGTCATCGCCCGCAGTACGGTCAAGGCGCTGCGCAAGAATGTGACCGCCAAGTGTTACGGTGGGGACGTGACGCGCAAACGCAAGCTGCTGGAGAAACAGAAGGCCGGCAAGAAGCGCATGAAGCAGATTGGTTCCGTCGAGATACCGCAGGAAGCTTTTCTTGCGGTCTTGAAGGTGGATAAGTAAGGACCCGTGAATTGAGTATCAACCTTGCATTGATCCTGACCGTATTGACCGCGGTGACCGGCGTCGTGGTGCTGTTCAACCGCCTGGTCTATGAAAAAACGCTCGGCGAGCGGGGTGAAGGCAACCCGGTCATCGACACGGTGGTCGAGTATTCCCGTTCTTTCTTTCCGGTCCTGCTGTTTGTGCTGGTGGTGCGCTCATTCGTCTTCGAGCCGTTCCGGATCCCGTCAGGCTCGATGATGCCGACCCTGATCGACGGCGATTTCATCTTCGTCAAGAAATATTCGTACGGGTTGCGCTGGCCGGTCATCGAGAAGAAGTTCTACGCGACCGGCGAACCCGAACGAGGAGACGTCGTCGTCTTCCGCCTGCCGTCCAACCCGAATGTCAATTACATCAAGCGGGTCGTGGGGCTGCCCGGTGACGTGATTTCCTATGACAATGCCCGCTTGACGATCAATGGCGTCCTGATGCCGATGTCGGCGTGGTCGGACCTCGAGACGGAGATCCGCGGCTTCTTCTACCGGGAGAGCCTGGATGACCGCGAACACGCGATTCGCCACAGCGTCGATGTCCTGTCCGCCACGGCCGGCAGGCCGCGGGTCCGGGTCTTCGAAGTGCCTGCGGGCCACTACTTCATGATGGGCGACAACCGGGACAACAGCCAGGACAGCCGCTTCATCGGCCCGATTCCGGAGACGCACCTGGTCGGCGAGGCGGTGCGTATCTGGATGCATATGGACGGCTTCGAGTGGCCGGATTGGCGCCGGATCGGCACAAAGATTCAATAATGTGGTGTAAGTCACTGATTCGGACGTCGAAATCACGTCTAATTTGCCAAATTATCGCGATTTTTCAGGTACTTGAAGATTTTCGGAGTTGAGTCCATGAACGCTCCCGGCACGCGCAAGCTGACCCCGATTCGCCAGCAAGGCATGACCACCCTCGGATTCCTGATCCTGGTGGTATTCGTCGGTCTTTTCGCCTTTGCGGGCATCCGCCTGGCGCCCGTCTACCTGAACTACGTCAAGGTCGCTGGCGTACTCGACGGCGTCTACGACGAATTCGACAGTCAGAACCCGTCTCGCGCGGCGATACGCACGTCGATTAATCGTCGTTTCGAGGTCGAGAGTGTCAGCAACATCACTGATCGGGAGATCAAGGTAACCGCCGACAGCGGCGGATTCCTCGTCGAAGCGCAGTACGATCACACTACGCCTTTCATCGGCAACCTGTACTTCACGGTTCGCTTCGACAAGAAAGTCCTCGTCCGCCGCTGAGCAGCAGCATCCTCCGTATGCTTTTTCCGGCCTGTTGAGGGTCGGCAAAAGCTCTATAATCTGTCGCCCTGAATGTGCCTCCCATCCGATCGGGCGAATGACCTTGAACAAAGCGGCCACCTGGCTCAGTAAAGAGCTGGACTACGAATTCCGGGATGACACGCTCCTCGAGCGCGCCCTGACGCACCGAAGCGCGTCCGGCGCAAATAACGAGCGTCTCGAGTTTCTCGGCGACTCGGTCCTGCAGCTGGTCGTCTCGGAACTGGTCTTCGGCTACCGGTCGGACGCGAGTGAAGGGCGCCTCAGCCGGCTCCGTTCATCGCTGGTCAAGGACAGCACCTTGAGTGATGTCGCAACCGAGCTCAACCTGGGCGAACACCTGATTCTCGGCTCCGGCGAGCGCAAGACCGGGGGTCACAGGCGCTCGTCTATCCTTGCCGATGCGCTCGAAGCGATATTCGGCGCCGTCTACCTCGATGCAGGCTTCGATGCCGCGCGACAGGTGATCCACAACGCCTTCGGCGAGCGGCTCGACAAGCTGCCCGGGGAAGGCGAGCTGCGCGATCCAAAATCGCGACTGCAGGAATACCTGCAGGGCAGGCAACTCGCACTGCCGGTCTATTCGATGGAGCGCATCACCGGCAAGGCCCACAAGCAGTTGTTCGAGGTCAGCTGCCGGATCGATGAGCCCGCGCTCAGTACGGCCGGCAGGGGGACAACGCGGCGGGATGCCGAGCAGGAGGCTGCGGCCGCCATGCTGACGGCGATCGAGGAAACCGTTGACTGATTCCGATTTTCGTTGCGGTTACGTTGCTGTCGTCGGCAGGCCGAACGTCGGCAAGTCGACATTGATCAACACCATTCTCGGCACCAAGATCAGCATTGTCACGCCCAAGCCGCAGACGACCAGGCACCGAATCCTCGCTGTCGATACGCATGACGACTACCAGGCGATCTACGTCGATACGCCGGGCATCCACCGACAGGCGGGCAAGGCGATGAATCGACTGATGAATCGCGCCGCGGCCAATGCGCTGACCGATGCGGACCTCGTGTTGTTCATGACCGAGGCGAACCGGTGGACGGCGGAAGATCAGGACGTCCTGGATCGCCTGGCGACGGTAAAGGCGCCGGTCGTCGCTTTACTGAACAAGATCGACAAGGTGCAGCCGAAGGAACGGCTGCTCGAGGCGTTGGCGACGATGTCGGCCAGGGGTGAATTTGCCGAAGTGATACCGGTCTGCGCGCGACGCAAAGACGACATAGGCCAGCTGCAGTCCGTGGTCCGCAATTACCTGCCGGTATCCGATCCGCTGTTCCCCGAAGACATGATCACCGACCGCAGCCAGCGCTTCCTCGTCGCCGAGGTGATTCGCGAGAAACTGATGCTGGCGCTGCGCCAGGAGATCCCTTACGGGCTGACGGTACAGATCGAGCAATACGAGGAAGACGAGCAGGGTGTAGCGATCCATGCGGTGATCTGGGTCGAGCGCGACAGCCAGAAGGGCATCGTCGTCGGCAAGGGCGGCAGCCAGCTGAAGCGTACCGGCCGGGCGGCGAGGCTTGAATTGAAAGAACAGCTTGGCCGGCCGGTGCACCTGGAGCTCTGGGTCAAGGTCAAGGACAACTGGGCGGACAGCGAGAAGGATCTCCAGCACCTCGGGTTTGACGCAACATGACGGCGAGCCGCCGCGTTCAGAATGAGCCCGCCTGGGTGCTGCATCATCGGCCTTTTCGCGATTCCAGCCGGATTCTCGACGTGCTGAGCCGCGATCACGGACGCCTGGCCGTCGTCGCGCGCGGCAGCCGCTCCGGGAAATCCAGGCTAAAGGGCATCCTGCGCCCGTTCCTGCCGCTGCAGCTGTCCTGGGTCATCAGGAGCGACATGGGCACGCTGACTGGCGCCGAGCTCAATGGCGCGCCGATTTCCCTCGCCGGCGACGCCCTGATGTCGGGCTACTATGTCAACGAACTCATACTGAAGTTGATGCATCGCCACGATCCGCAGCCGGAGATGTTTTCCATCTATGAAGCGACGATCGACGCGTTGAACGGCGCGCCGAATGTGGCCGCAGTCCTGCGCCGATTCGAGATCGATGCGCTGGCGCTGCTTGGCTATGCGCTGAATCTGGATCATGATACGCGCAGCGGCGACGAGCTCGAGCCCGACAGGACCTACGAGTACCGGGTCGAACAGGGCCCGGTGGCTGTCGAGGGACGAAACGGCCCGATGGTGTTTTCGGGCCGCGAGCTGCAGGCAGTGGCTCGCGGAGGGTTCGAGGACCCCGCCGTGCTGGCGCCGGCGGGCCGACTGCTGCGCCAGGTGATCGACTGGCACCTGGACGGGCAGGAATTACAGAGCCGTAAGGTGCTTCGCGATATGCGGCGGAGCGCCGAGACGAAAGGATAGCGATGAAGATTCAGCATCTCGGCGTCAACGTCGATCACGTTGCGACATTGCGCCAGGCCCGCGGAACGGACTACCCGGACCCGGTCGAAGCTGCGCTGCTCGCCGAGCGTGCCGGCGCGGACAGCATCACCCTGCATTTACGCGAGGATCGTCGTCACATCCAGGATCACGACCTCGGCCGCCTGAAGGAGCGCATGCAGACGCACATGAATCTCGAAATGGCGGTGACCGACGAGATGCTCGACATTGCGTCGTCCATTCTGCCGTCGGACTGCTGTCTCGTTCCCGAGAAACGGGAAGAGTTGACAACCGAAGGCGGCCTTGATGTCGCGGCTCAGCGGGACAAGCTGCGGTCGGCCTGTGCGGCGCTCGCAGGCAACGGCATCCGGGTGTCGCTGTTCATCGATCCGGAGCGGGAACAGCTCGATGCCGCCAGGGCCGTCGGCGCGCCGGTCGTCGAACTGCATACCGGCGCCTATGCCGAGGCGTCCGGCGCCGAGCAGCGGGCAGAACTCGAACGCGTCATCGACGCGGCAGCTTACGGGGCGGACATCGGCCTGACGATCCATGCCGGCCACGGCCTGCATTACGAGAATGTCACCGCGATTGCCGGCATACCCGAGATCGTCGAACTCAATATCGGGCACGCGATCGTCGCACGCGCCGTATTCGACGGCTTTCCGGTCGCTGTCAGTGAGATGAAGCGACTGATGACCGCGGCCCGCTCGGATTGACTGGCAGATGATCTACGGCGTCGGGACCGATATTGTCGAATTATCGCGGGTGCAGGAGACCTACGATCGCTTCGGCCAGCGTTTCGTCGATCGCCTGCTGATGGACGAGGAGCGCGAGCTGTTCGAACAGACCAAGTGGCCGGTGCGATTCCTGGCCATGCGCTTTGCGGCCAAGGAAGCGACGGTCAAGGCGATGGGCACGGGCTTTGCCCATGGCGTCTGGATCCGCGACGTCGGGATCGTCAACAGCCCCTGGGGGCGACCGGAGATCATATGGTCGGCCCGCGGCCGCGCCCGCTGCGACGAACTCGGCATCGGCGCAGGCCACGTCAGCCTGAGTGACGATGCGGGGCTGATCCTCGCCTTTGCCGTGGTCATGCAATCTTCTTAATAATTACTTTCTAAAAGTTCTCTAATGCATTGTTTTTCCTTTGATATTGAGACCATACCTGACGTCGAACTCGGTCGTCGCCTGTGGGGCCTCGACGATCTGTCTGATGCCGATGTCGGTACGGCGATGGGCTTCCTCCGCCAGCAGAAGACCGGCTCGGATTTTCTGGCGCTGCACATGCACCGGGTCGTCGCGATCTCGGTGGCCTTTCGCAGCGGGGACGGTTTCCGCGTCTGGTCGCTCGGCGACCGCGATGCCGACGAAGCGGAGATCATCACCCGCTTCTTCGATGGCATCGGCAAATACACGCCGGAGCTCGTTTCCTGGAATGGCAACGGCTTCGACCTGCCGGTGCTTCACTATCGCGCGCTGCGGCACGGCGTCCAGGCGCCACGTTACTGGGAAACCGGCGACGACGACCGGGATTTTCGCTACAACAACTACCTGAGTCGTTTCCACTGGCGTCACCTCGACCTGATGGACGTGTTGTCGGGGTTCCAGGTCCGGGGCAGGGCGAGTCTCGAGGAGACGGCCGTCATGCTCGGTTTCCCGGGCAAGCTGGGGATGAGCGGCGACAAGGTCTGGCAATGCTGGCTGGATGGCGGCATCGATGATATTCGCAACTATTGCGAGACAGATGTCCTGAACACCTACCTTGTCTACCTGCGCTTCCAGTTGATGCGCGGCCATCTCGACGAAGTCGCGCTGGAGCGCGAGTACGAGCTGGTTCGCGAAACCATTCGCTCGATGGCCTTGCCGCATCTCGACGAGTTCCTCGCCGCCTGGCAGCAAGCCTGACCTGCTGTGGCCAGGCGCAAGCGTGAGCCGGAGACCGCCCGGATCGAATCGGTGACGCATGACGGTCGCGGCATTGCCGAGGTCACCGGCAAGAAGGTCTTCGTCGCCGGAGCGCTCGAGGGCGAAAGCGTGCAGTTTATACGTCGCAAGCGGCGGCGGAATTATGACGAGGCGGAACTCCTCGAGGTTATCGAGGCGTCGCCCGCGCGGATCGAGCCCCGCTGCGCGGTATTCGCCCAATGCGGCGGCTGCTCGTTGCAGCATCTGGCGGCAGTGCATCAGCTGGAGATCAAGGCGCGCGCGCTCCGCGACAACCTGGCCCGGGTCGGCAAGGTCGAGCCCGACCGCTGGCTCGAGCCGATCTGCGACGCGGCGGAGAACGGCGGCTGGCATTACCGGCGCCGCGCGCGTCTCGCGGTCAAGGACGTACGGGCGAAAGGCCGGGTACTCGTCGGTTTCCGGGAGCGTCACGCGCCCTACGTTTGCGACATGCATCGCTGCGAGGTGCTCGCCGAACCGGTAGCCGGACTGATTGCTGCGCTGAGCGAGCTGATCGGTTCGCTGAGCATCCGCGCGCGTCTTCCGCAGATTGAGGTCGCCGTCGCCGACGATGTCACCGAGCTCATCTTTCGCGTGCTGGACCCGCCGACGTCAGCCGACAGGGAAGCGCTGGCGGCCTTTGCGGCGCGCTATGGCATCCAGGTCGGGCTGCAGCCCGGTGGCCCGACGACGGTCGAGGCGCTGGCAGGCGGGCACGAGCCGCTCGTCTATCGATTGCCCGACTTCGATGTGGACATCGAGTTCGGCGCAACGGATTTCGTCCAGGTGAACGGGCCCGTGAACCGGCTGATGGTGACAGCGGCAATCGACTTGCTGGAGGTCGAATCCTCGCATCGTGTCCTCGACCTGTACTGCGGGATCGGCAATTTTTCGCTGCCGCTGGCGCGGCGGGCGGGTCATGTCCTCGGCGTCGAATTCGAGCGCCACCAGGTCGAGCGCGGCCGGCAGAATGCGTTGCGCAACGGCATCGATCGCTGCGAATTTCGCCGCGCCGACCTCGCCGCGATCGACGGCTCGGAATCCTGGCTGCGCCAGGGCTGGGATCGGCTCCTGCTCGATCCCGCGCGCAGCGGCGCCGCAGAAGTCGCCACCCACGCCGACAAGATCGATGCGGCCCGCATCGTCTATGTCTCCTGCCACCCCGGCACGCTCGCGCGCGATGCCGGCACCTTCGTCCATGACCACGGATACCTTCTGGAGGCGGCCGGCATCATCGACATGTTCCCGCATACCGGCCATGTCGAGTCCATCGCAGTGTTTCAGAAACGCTAGTAAAAATAGATATTTACACGGTTTTTTACTAGTCTAGGTGGATGGCACTCGGACCCGTCATGCTGGATGTGGAGGGCCTGACCCTGACGCCTGCCGATCGCGAGCTGCTGCGCGAGCCGGCCGTCGGCGGAGTCATCCTCTTCACTCGCAATTACGAATCACCCGGGCAGCTGGCCGACCTGGTCGCTGCGATTCGCGCGGTGCGCAGTCCGCCGCTGCTGGTCGCGGTCGATCATGAAGGCGGTCGCGTGCAGCGGTTCAGAGACGGCTTCACCGCGATCCCGCCGATGCGGCGTATCGGCCGGCAGTTCGATTCGGATCCGGACGCCGCGCTGTCGCTCGCGAAGATAACGGGCTGGGTCGTCGCGTCGGAACTGCGGGCGATGGATATCGACCTGGCTTTCACGCCGTGCGTCGATCTCGACTGGGGCGTCAGCGAAATTATCGGCAATCGCGCGTTTCACAAGAAGCCCGATGTCGTTGCCGATCTCGCCAGCGCTTATGCGCGCGGCCTGCGCGACGGCGGTATGGCTGCCGTTGCCAAACACTTTCCCGGTCATGGCGCTGTGGTCGCCGATTCGCACGAGCAACTGCCGGTCGACCGGCGCAGCTTTGGCGACCTGCTGGACGACATGCGTCCCTATGAGCGGCTGATCGGCAATCGACAACTGGCCGGCGTCATGCTGGCGCACATCGTTTACGCCGAGATGGACGAAAAACCGGCCAGCCTGTCGGCATACTGGATCCAGGATCAGCTTCGCGGCCAACTCGGTTATGATGGCGCGGTTTTTTGCGACGATCTGGGTATGAAGGCGACCCGTCAGTACGGTTCCATGCCGATCCGGGCGACGCTGGCGCTCGACGCTGGCTGCGACATGGTGCTGGTCTGCAACGATCGCCCGGCGGCGAGCGCGACGGTTGCGGCCTTGCGCGAATATTCGAATCCACTGTCGCTCGTCAGGCTCGCGCGCCTGCACGGGACCGGGCACAGGATGCGCGAGTCCCTGCTGGCCAGCGACGAATGGCAATCCGCGGTAGACCGTCTGCAGCACGGTCTCGACGTGCCTGCGCTGAAGCTGGACGCCTGATCCTCGTGCACGACGCCAGCCGCCAGTATGCGATCATCGCGGGTAGCGGATTCCGCGACTTCGGCAGTGATGCCGAGGGCAGGGAGATCGACACGGCGTTCGGTCCGCCGTCCGGGCCGATCCGGGTTCTCGAGTATGACGATCAATCGGTATTCCTGCTGGCACGCCACGGCGACGATCTAAGCATACCGCCGCATCGGATCAACTACCGGGCGAACATGGCCGCCCTGCAATCGCTGGGCGTCGACGCGGTGATCGCCGTCAATACCGTCGGCGTGATCCACGGCGGACTGCATCCGGGGCAGATCGCGATACCCGTGCAGTTGATCGATTACACGTCGGGCCGGGCGCACAGTATCCACGAGGGCGATACGCTGATCGATCACATCGATTTCACGCAACCGTTTACAGAGGAGCTGCGCCGCGCGATGCTGGCTGCCGCCAGCCAGGCCGGCGTCGACATCTACGACGGTGGCGTCTATGCCGTAACGCAGGGTCCGCGGCTCGAGACGGCGGCGGAAGTCGACCGGCTGGAGCGCGACGGCGCAGACTTCATCGGCATGACTGCCATGCCGGAGGCCGCGCTGGCGAGGGAGCTGGGCATGGACTATGCCTGCCTGTCACTGATCGTCAACTATGCCGCCGGCCGCGGCGAAAAACCGATACATGATGATCTCGAAGCGGGTACGATGACCGCCAAAATGCAAGCCATGAAAGTCTTGCGCGTCTTTTTCGGAGACAGGGAAGAATGACGGAACCCGGCCGCCACGTGCTGGAACAATTGATCGAGGGCTCGGCCGAACCGGTATTCGTCGCGCGCATCGACCATCCCGACTGGCCAGTCGTGCTGTCGAATTCCGCTTTCGGAACGCTGACCGATTTCGCGCCGGTGCGCGACAAGCCGCTTGCCGATGTCGTCGAGAAACTGGTCGGACGCGAGCTTGCGCTCGAGATCAGCGAGACCATTCGGGGCGGCCAGGAAACGACTATTGCCGTCGAGCTCGGCAGCCGCGAATACCTCATGGTGCTGAAGCCGCTGAGTTCCGCCGACAGCGAGGCACAGTACTACGCGGCATACTGGCGCGGCACTGCCGGCGGCACGCTCGCCGTCGATACCGAGATTCAACAGGCTTTGCTGAAAGCCAAGCGCCGGATCCGCGACTTGTCGCGGGACGATCCCGTCACCGGCATGCTGAACGCAGCCACTTTCAAAGAAGTACTGACACATGACTGGGCCGTCGCTGCCCGGGAGAAATCGAGCCTGGCGCTGGTGGCTTTCACGCTGGATGATTTTCCCGCCTACCTGGAGGTCTTCGGCAGGCATGCATCCGATTCCTGCCTGCGGCGTGTCGCACAGGCCATCCGCCGTTGCCTGCGGCGGGCCAGCGATGTAGCTGCACGCCTGGAGACCGCGGAGGGTGATTATCTCGTCGTGTTGTCGCACTCATCGAACGAGAGTGGCGTCAACGATTTCGCGGCGAGAATATCCGCTGCCGTCCGCGAACTCGGGCTGCATCATCCGCGCTCACGGCAGGCCAAGTTCGTCACCGTGTCTTATCGCACGAAGGTGCTGGCGGCCGGGGAAGACGACACTACCGCCGAGCAGTTTCTCGCCCAGGTCATCGACTGATTACTGGACGGGATTGCCGGGCAGCAGGTCGTCCGTAGTGTCGAGTTCTTCCGGCGTAATTTCCTCGATCCGCGAAACCCGCGCGATCACGCCGAATTTCGGGTGATCGTAGTAGCGGACCTCGTTGTTACGCAGGATCCGGTCTTCATCGATGCGATAAATAATCGACGGCGGAGCGAAGCTGGGCTCGAAACTCAGCGATGCCCGGGAGCGGCTGTCGCCATAATAGCGGACCGTGTCGGCCGCCGGCAGCGCCGACCCCGACGCGCGCTGCTCCAGCGTCAGATCGACGACCAGGTGCAGGAACCGGCTCAGGTAGAGCGTGATGTAACCGTCGAGGCGCAGCGGCGGATCGCCCATGCGGCGCAGGTTCACGGGGAGGGTCTCTTCCTGTTCGAGCGTCGGCTGGATCCAGCCTGTGTGCATGAGCGGACGGTAGGCGTCGAGATCGACAAGTTTTTCCCAGGCGCCCAGCAGCTGGTACTCGGCGGGATCCAGCGACTCGATGCCCGCGTTTTCGTAGGTCGGAATCTCCTCCAGCGTCTCGCCGGGCAGCAACACGAAGGGCGCCTCGTCCGCTTCCGCCGCCGGGTCCGCGCGCGGGATTTCGCTTTCGGCGGGACGCGCCTCTGTGGCCGGGCTGTCAGGACGGTCGGAATAGACGGCAAGCGGGTCCTGGTCTGTTAATTCGGCAGGCAGGTCGCCGAAGAAGGCTTCGTCCGGGAGCACTTCCACGGCGACATCCGGCTCGAAGATCTCCGTCGTATTCGCGGCACTGCCGGCATACTCGAAGACGATCAGTTCCACCGCATACCGGGGCACGGCTTCCTCCTCGGCGTCGAGCTGCACGACATTGGGCACGGTCTGCTGCTGTGCGGCAACGGCAGCCGCAGCGCACAGCGTCGCGAGGCAGGCCGGCGCAAGGCCGGCCAGGCGACGCAATGCACGATCGTTCCGCTCAGTCATTTGAGATCAGCAGGCCTCATCAATCGATTGGACATCGTCGGCCCGCAATGTATCCAGCAGATTCTCGAGGAATCGGAATCGCCGGTCCGGGTCCGCAAGGTCCAGCCGGAACTGTAGACGATGTGCGCCGCTTAATCGATAGATGTCGCCGTGGTTCTGTACCAGGCCGACGAGCGCCACCGGGTCCGTGCTGGTCTCGTCGCCGAACAGCAGGTAACCGCCGTGGTCGGCAGCGTCGATCTTCTCGACCCCGAGGCGAACGGCATCGATCTTGAGCGCGGCCAGCCGCAGATGATTTTTCGCAGCCTCGGGCAGCAGGCCGAACCTGTCGATCAATTCGACCTGCAGGTCCCTGAGTTCCTCTGCCGACGCAGCGCTGGCTATGCGCTTGTACAGGATCAGCCGCAGGTGGACGTCCGGGACATAGTCTTCCGGCAACAGTGCAGGGACGTGCAGGTTGATCTCGACGCCGGCATTGAGCGGCTTGTCGAGATCGGCGACGTCGCCGCGCTTCAGCGCCGCGACCGCTCGACCCAGCAACTCGGTGTACAGCGAAAAACCGATCTCCTGGATCTGGCCGCTTTGCGTCTCACCCAGCAGTTCTCCGGCTCCCCGGATTTCGAGGTCATGGGTCGCCAGGGTAAAGCCGGCGCCCAGGTCCTCCAGCGAATCGATCGCCTCGAGGCGCTTGATGGCATCCGCCGTCATGGCGCTGCGAGGCGGTGCGACGAGATAGGCGTAGGCGCGGTGATGCGAGCGGCCCACGCGGCCGCGCAACTGGTGCAGTTGTGCCAGCCCGAATCGATCGGCGCGGTTGATGACGATCGTGTTGGCCGTGGGCACATCGATACCGGACTCGACGATCGTCGTGCATAACAGGACGTTGAAGCGCCGGTGATAGAAATCGAGCATGACTTGCTCGAGTTCCCGTTCCGGCATCTGCCCGTGACCGATCCTGATATCGGCCTCCGGCACCAGCTTTGCCAGTCGTTCCCGGACGGCGTCGATGTCTTCCACCCGGTTGTGAATGAAGTACACCTGCCCGCCGCGCTTGATCTCGCGCAGGCAGGCTTCCCGGATGACGACGTCGTTCCACTCGCTGACAAACGTGCGCACCGACAGCCGTTCCGCGGGTGGTGTCGTGATCAGCGACATTTCGCGCAGCCCGCCGAGCGACATGTTCAGCGTGCGCGGGATAGGCGTTGCCGTCAGCGTGAGCACGTCGACTTCGCTGCGCAGGCTCTTGATGGCCTCCTTATGGCGGACGCCGAAGCGATGTTCCTCGTCGACGATGACCAGGCCGACATCCCTGAAGTCTTTCGTGTGCTGCAACAGGCGGTGTGTGCCGATGACGATGTCGACCGTGCCGGAGCGCATGCCCTCAACGATGTCCTTCGCCTGTCGGGCCGAGCAAAAACGTGACAGCACCTCGACGCGAACCGGCCAGTCCGCGAACCGGTCGTGAAACGTTTGTCCATGCTGCTGCGCAAGCAGGGTCGTCGGCACGAGGATCGCGACCTGTTTGCCGCCCTGGACCGCCGCAAAGCTGGCGCGTAGCGCAACTTCGGTCTTGCCGAAGCCGACGTCGCCACAGACGATGCGGTCCATCGGTTTGTCGGCCGCCAGGTCGTCGAGCACCTCGGCGATGGTCCGCTCCTGGTCGGCCGTCAGTTCGAAGGGAAACCCGGCCTCGAACGCGCGATAGTCCTGTTCCGGCCAGCGGAAACGATGTCCCGGGCGCGCAGCCCGCCGCGCGTAGACGTCGAGCAATTCGGCGGCGACATCCCGGATCCTCCTGATTGCGCGCTTCCTGGCTTTCGCCCACTGATCGCTGCCGAGCCTGTGCAATGGCGCGTTCTCGGGGGAGCCGCCTGTGTACCGCGATACCCGATCGAGCGCATGCACCGGGACATAGAGCTTGTCGCCGTCGGCATACTCCAGCTGCAGGAATTCCGCGAGGCTGCCGCCTGCCTCCAGCGTCGTCAGTCCGCGGTAGCGACCGACACCGTATTCGGCATGCACGACCGGCGAGCCGGGTTCGAGATCATTAAGCTGGCGGATGATCGTCTCGGGATCGCGTTCCGTGCGGCTGCGGCGAATTCGTTGCCCGGGTTTCTCGCCGAAGAGCTGGTGCTCACTGATGATCGCGCACTTGCGCTCCGGCAGGAGAATCCCGTCCTCTATCGGTGCGACCGCGACGCCTGTCCGCACGGGGCTTTCCCTGAAGCTCGCCCAGCTGTCGATACGCGCGACATCGACGCCCCTGCCGGTCAGCAATTCGAATACCTGCTCCCGGCGGCCCGCCGAATCGGCCGTGAACAGGATTCGGCCGTCGAACTCCGCGACGAACTGCATCAATGCCCGGGCCGCGTCTTCGTAGCGTGCTTCGATCCTGACCGCCGGTGCGAGGCGGGTTGCCAGATTGATCGTGTCTTCGCCGCGACCGAGGGATCGGCTGCCGACGCCAATGGTCCGCAGCCGGTCGAGCTTGACGGCGAGCGACCGCGGATCGAAAAAACTTTCTTCCGGCGACAGGACAGGGCGCTCCGGATCAAGACGGCAAAGCTCGAAGCGCTCGTTGATCTCGGCCCACGCTTGTTGCAGCAAGTTGTCCAGGTCGGCCGGCACGAGCACGGCGGCGTCTGCAGGCAGATAATCGAGGAAGTTACTGGTCTGCTCGAAAAACAGCGGCAGGTAATACTCGATCCCGCCGTGCGCGATACCGTCCGAAACTTCGCGGTAGACGCGGGAGGCGGACGGCCGTCCTTCGAACCGCTCGCGGTATCGATGTCGGAAGGCCTGTATGCCGGCCTGATCCAGCGGCACCTCGCGCGCGGGAAGGATGCTGATCGCCTCGACCTTGTCGCCCGACAGTTGCGATTCGGCGTCGAAGTAGCGCAGGCTTTCGATGTCGTCGTCAAAGAAATCGATGCGCAGCGGTTGCTCCGAGCCCATCGGAAATACGTCGAGCAGCGAGCCGCGCACTGCGAATTCCCCGTGCTCGTCTACCTGGGGAACCCGCAGGTAGCCGCAGGCACTCAGCGAATCGATGAATTGTCGATGGTTCAGCGCCTGGCCACATTGCAGATCCAGCGTGCGCGCGGAGACATAGTCGACGGGCGGCAGTCGCTGCAGGAGAGACGGCCCGGATATCACGACGATGCCGCGTGACAGTCCTGGCAGCGTGCTGAGTACCTTGAGCCTCGACGACACGATGTCCTGGTGTGGCGAGAACGTGTCATAGGGGAGCGTTTCCCATTCGACGAAGTGCAGGACCGGCATCGACTCGTCCGCGAACCAGCGCATTTCAGCCTCGAGCTGGTCGGCGTGCCGCGGTTCGTTGGCGACAACGATCAGCGGACCCTCCGCCGCGCCGGCCAGTTCGACGGCGGCGAGCGCCGCACTGGCGCCCAGCATGCGGCCGAGCGCCGGACGCTTGCTATGGCTGCCGAGCAATCGCCGGGCAGCGTCGCTGCTGATGAGAAACTGCTTGGACACGCTGGTCGGTCGTCTTCGGGGGCGGGAATTATGGCACAGGCCGCGGGCTCGCTGCCGCAACGAAAAACGCGCGGCAGCGCCGCGCGTCTTTCTCGATCCGGATGGTCGGACCGGCTACTTGCTGACGGCGTGAATCACCTTGTCATACTCGAAAAAAACGACGAAACCCGCGTATTCCCAGCGCGTGATCGGTGGGTCGCCAACCGGGTCGCGCACGTTCTGAGGCGCGCCGAAATTGGCCTCGACGGCTTCCTGCGTCATGCCCCGCGTCGGTTTGCCGGCCTCGTCAAAGGTGGCCGAGCGATCTGCGGCGCTCATGTCCAGGTTCTGCGCGCCAACGCTCATTGCCAGGCCCAGTGACAGCAACAGGACGAGTTTTCGAGTGACATTGACCATCGTAGCCTCCGCAGCCCATATTGCGGCGACTATAGCATCGCCGGAAGGGCAAAAACCGCTTGATTCACGGTGATTTTTGCATCCCGGCACGCGCTTCACGCTGACCTGGTTCTCAGTATTGCGCCGCGCCGTCGTGCAGGCCCAAGCCAGCCCTGCCGGCTGCGGGCCGAATGTGATCCGGATCACATTTTGGCAGTGCGTAACCAGCGCCCGTTAGGGGGGTCGCGGCCCTTATCTGTGGTTTAATGCGCCGCATGATCAACTCTGCCGAACTCTTTGTCGGACTCCGGTACCTGTGGACCAAGCGGCGGACGCGATTCGTATCGTTCATTACCTTCATTTCCCTGGCCGGCATCGCGCTCGGCGTCGCGGCGCTGATCGTCATCCTCTCGGTGATGAACGGCTTCGAGGGCGAACTTCGCGAGCGTCTGCTGAGCATGACCGCACACGGCTACGTGGCGGACGACGACGGGGCGCTCGAGAACTGGCAGCAGGTCGGAGCCATCATCGAGGGGACACCCGGCATCGTCGCCTCGGCGCCGCTGATCGAGATGGAGGGGATGGTGCGCACCGGCCGCTCGCTGAACGGCGTATTGATTCATGGCGTGCTGCCGGCAGCCGAAGCGACGGTCGCCGGTCGCACGATCAACTTCGTCGAGGGCTCTCTCGACGTCCTGGCGGCGGATGAAAGGGGCATCGTGCTCGGCCGCTTCCTGGCGATCGATCTCGGCATTCGGCTCGGCGACGGCGTCGTGTTGCTGATACCCCGGCCGGACGGGCGCGGCTCTCTCGAACCGGTGCTCGAACGATTCGTGGTGCGCGGGGTATTCGAGGCCGGCGTGCAGGACCATGACGCGACGCTGGCGCTGGTCCACATCGAGGACGCCGCACGCTTGCTGGGTATGGGCGAAGCCGTGACCTCGGTGCGCTTCCTGACCGATGACGTCATGACGGCGCCGGCACTGTCCGCCGAACTGTCGCAGGCGCTCGGTCCCGGGTATGTGACGAGCGACTGGACGATCGAAAACGAGAGTTACTTTCGCGCGATTCGCCTGGAAAAGATGATGATGTCCATCCTGCTGTCGCTCATCATCGGGGTCGCGGCATTCAATATCGTCGCGAGCCTGGTCATGGTCGTGACCGACAAGACCACCGATATCGCCATCCTGAGGACACTGGGGATGGGGCCGGGAAGCGTCGTCAAGGTGTTTTTCATCCAGGGCGCGGTCATCGGCTGGCTCGGTGTCTTCGTGGGCGTGGTCGCGGGGATCGCGCTGGCGGTGAACGTGCCGACGATCGTCCCGCTCCTCGAGCAGCTGTTCGGCTTCCAGATCATGCCGGGCGATGTCTATTACGTCACCGCCATCCCGTCGATACTGGAAGCGGAAGACGTGACCATCATCGCCATTGCCGCGTTCGTCCTGACTTCGCTGGCGACGCTTTACCCGGCGCGGCGGGCGGCGCTGGTCGACCCTGCGGTCGCTTTGAGGTACGAGTGACGTGAGCACGTCTTACGAATACTGGATTGGCCGTCGCTACGTGCGTTCCCGCAGCGCCAATGGCTTCATTTCCCTGATATCGGCAATCTCGATGCTGGGGATCGCAATCGCCGTCGCCGTTTTGATCGTCGTGTTGTCCGTCGTCAACGGATTCGAACGCGAGTTGCGCGATCGACTGCTTGCCATGTCCGCACATGCGAGCATCGAGCATCCGGACGGTCGCCTCGAAGACTGGCGTGCCTGGGTGGCGCTGGCGGAAGCGCGTTCAGATGTTGCCGCCGCAGCGCCATTCGTCGACGGGCAGGGCCTGCTCTTGTCCGGCAACGAACTCAGCGGTGTAGAACTGCGCGGCGTCGATCCGCTGCTGGAAGACGCCGTTTCGGGCGTCGGCGGCACCCTGGTGGAAGGCCGGCTGTCTTCGCTCGAGGGCGGCGAGTACCGCATCGTGCTCGGTACTGAACTGGCCGCGGCGCTCGACGCATCCGTCGGCGACCGGGTGACGCTGACGCTCGCGGAGGGGATGGTCACGCCGGCCGGCGTCGTGCCGAGAACGCGGCGCTTCACGGTCAGCGGGATCTACCGCGTCGGCATGTACGAGTTCGATCGCCGGCTTGCCTTCATCCACCTGCAGGATGCGCAACGCTTGTACCGCAAGGCGGACGACGTCAGCGGAATCCGGCTCGCGGTAACCGAGGTGTTCAACGCGCCGACGATCGTCCGGGAGACCGCCCTCGAAGGCGGCGGCGGTGTCCTGGTGAGCGACTGGACCCGACGCCACGTCAATTTCTTCCGCTCCATCCAGATCACCAAGTCGATCCTGTTTGTCATCTTGCTGATGGTGATCGCGGTTGCCGCATTCAACATTGTGTCGACCCTCGTCATGGTCGTGCGGGACAAGCAGTCCGATATCGCCATCCTGAGGACGGCTGGCGCGACGCCAGGTGATATTCTCCGCATATTCATGACGCAGGGGACCGTGATCGGTATCGTGGGCACGGTGGCGGGTATGCTGCTCGGCGTACTGCTTGCGCTCAACCTGGAAAACATCGTGCAATTCATGGAAGGGGCCTTCGGCATCAAGTTCCTCGCCGCAGACGTGTACTTCATCAGCGATCTGCCGTCCGATCTGCGCGCTGCGGACGTCGTCCGTATTGCGTCGATTGCCCTCGTGCTCGCCCTGCTGTCGACGCTGTACCCGGCCTGGCGGGGCGCAAGGACGATGCCGGCGGAGGCGTTGCGCTATGACTGAGACGCGGGCCGTCCTCGAGTGTCGCGACGTCATCCGGCGCTTCCGCGAGGGCGATTCGACGCTCGAGGTGCTGAGCGGCGTCAATCTCCGCGTCGAACCCGCGCAGCGGCTGGCGATCGTCGGCGCGTCGGGATCGGGCAAGACGACGCTGCTGCAGATCATGGGTGGCCTCGACGAGCCGACCTCCGGCGATGTCTTCGTCGACGGGCAGTCGATGGCGCATACCGGAGAAGACGAAAAGGGCAGGCTGCGCAATCGCTACCTCGGCTTCGTCTACCAGTTTCACCACCTGCTGCCGGAGTTTACGGCGCAGGAAAACGTGGCGATGCCGCTGATGATTCGCCGCGAACCCCGGGCAAGCGCCCTCGCGAGCGCCGCAGAATTGCTCGCCAGGGTGGGGCTGGGCGAACGGCTCGATCACAAGCCGGGCGAGCTGTCCGGCGGCGAACGACAGCGCGCCGCGGTGGCGCGGGCGCTGATTACCCGCCCGCAACTCGTGCTGGCCGATGAGCCCACCGGCAATCTCGATGCCGGCAACGGCGGCCACGTGCTCAGGCTGATGCTCGAACTCAATCGCGAGCTCGAGACGAGCCTCGTTATCGTGACCCACGATCACTCGATTGCCCGGCAGATGGACCGGGTGCTGGAGCTCGAAAACGGCGTGCTGAACGAGTCGCGCTAGCCGCTACCCGGAGCGCCGCCGGCGGCGCGCCAGGTAGTCCCAGATCGATGCCCGCCACACCAGGTCGAGCACGACGTAGCCGAGCAGCGCCAGGGTCGTGCCCAGCAGCAGGCAGCCCAGCAGCAACGGCTGCCAGATCGATGCCAGGCGCTCCCCCAGCCACGCAAACGACATTTCGAATTCGAACGGGCCGGGCGGCATCCCGAGCAGTATCCGGCCGAGCTCGAACCCGGCGTAGTACATCGGTCCCATCGTGACCGGGTTGCTGATCAGTGTCGTGATTGCCGAAACCGGCACGTTCACCCGCAGGAGCATGGCGAAGACGATGCCTGCGAGCACGTGCCCGGGAAACGGCAGGTAGGCGATAAACAAACCGAGCGCGAACGCCGGCACGACCGTGCGCCTGCGAATGGCCCACAGGTTCGGGTCATGCAGCAGGTGGTCGAACGGCGCGATCCACCATTGTTGCCGCAAATGCTCGCGTTTCAGTCGGAATTTTCGAAAAAAGCGTCTGGGCATGCGCTCTGCGTTCGTGTTCGATGAATCCACCGGTGACGACGCCGGCATCATATCGACACTCGCCAGTAAGCGGAACATGCCGAACATCGCACTTAGCCTGCTTGCCGGCGCGCTGGTCCTGCACGGGCTGCCTGGCCTGCCCGACTGGCAGGTCTTCGTCGCGCTCCTTTGTCTTTCGTCAGTCTGCGCCCTGCGCCGTCCGTTGCGCGCGTTCGCCGCCGTCGCTGCGGGATTTTCAGTCAGCGGATTGTTTGCCGTGCTGCAGCTCGAAGACCGGCTCGATCCCGCGCTGGAATCGAAGACCCTGGCGGTCACCGTCGTTGTCGGGACATTCCCGCGCGAGCAGTCCGGCATGGTCAGCCTGGTGGTCCGACCCGCCACGGCGCGCGGCCTGCCGGCGCGGCTCAGGCTGACCTGGTTCGAGCCCCCGGTAGTGCCGCGGCTCGGAGAGACATGGCGCCTGACGCTTCGCCTGCGCCCCCCGCACGGCCTGGTCAACCCCGGCGGCTTCGATACCGAGGGCTGGTTGTTTCGCAGCAAGATCGGCGCCACGGGCTACGTCGTGGAGGACGGGCGCAATTACCGGGTCGTCGGCGCAACCGGGAACGGCGTCCACCGGTTCAGGCGGCACGTTGTCGAGCGTATCGAACGGCTGCTCCCCCGGGATGACGCCGCCGCGGTCCTGATGGCGATCGCGGTCGGAGCGCGACACCGGATATCGAACGAGCAGTGGGACGCGTATGCGGCGACCGGTACCAGTCACCTGATGGCCATATCGGGGCTGCACATCGGGCTGGCCGCCGCCTCCGTCTATCTCTTCAGCTGGGGCGTCCTTGCGTTATTGCCGGGGGTACGTAACTGCCGGGACCCGGCCATGCTCGCGGCCCTTGCGGCAGCGTCGGCCTATGCCGTGATGTCGGGGTTTGCCGTTCCGGCCAGGCGCGCCCTGGTCATGCTGTCGACGGCGGTGTTGCTGCGCTGGCACCGGCGCGAAGGGACGCCGCCGGGATTGCTCGCCGCGACCCTGATCGTCGTCTTGCTGACCGATCCGCTGTCCGTGCTGCTGCCCGGCTTTCAGCTTTCCTTCGCTGCCGTTGCGATACTCTTCGCCACGGCCCGGCAACTCGTCCGCGTGGATCCGGTCGCCGCCGGTGCGCGGCCCGCCACGTCGATGCTGCGCCTCTGGCTCGTGCAGCTCGCGTTGCTGGCAGGCCTGCTGCCGATGACCGTCAGCCTGTTCGATCGATTTTCCGTCATCGCGCCGGCGGTCAACCTGCTTGTTCTGCCGATTTTCAATATCGCCACCGTGCCGCTCGTCATACTCGGCGTGCTGCTGGACGGGGCGCTTGCGCCACTCGGTGACGCGCTGCTCGGCTTTGCCTGGATGAGCGTCGAGGCCGTGCTGGTCCTGATCCGCTATGCACAGTCTGCGGACTGGCTGACGTATCGTGTCGCGGCCCCCGTGCCCGCAGCGCTGGTCATGTTGCCGCTGCTGTTCGTGCTGCTTCCACAGGGCTGGCCGGGACGCCGACTCGCCGGGCTCGCCGTGCTTTGTATCGTCCTTGTCGAACCGGACCGCGTCCCTCGCGCCTGTTTCGACTACCACGTACTCGACGTGGGGCAGGGACTTGCGGTCGTCGTGCACACCGCCGATCGCGCGCTGCTGTTCGATACGGGCCCGGCATTCCGCAGCGGCGCCGACACCGCGCAGCGGGTAGTACTGCCGTTCCTCGCGTATCGAGGCGTCGATCGACTCGACGTCGTCGTCGTCAGTCATGCTGACCTGGATCATGCCGGCGGCATCGCATCCCTGCTCGGCGGGACAGTCGTGGGTCGCGTCCTCTCCGGCGAGCCGCTCGAGGGAATGGCGCATGCACGCGAGCCCTGTGAGGACGGCGACGCCTGGCGCTGGAACGAGGTCGACTTTCGATTCCTGCACCCGCGAGCCAATACGCCCTGGCGCGGCAACAATGCGTCCTGCGTCCTCGAGATCTCCGCTGGCGACAAACGAATGCTGCTGACCGGCGATATCGAGTCCCCGGTCGAGATTCTCCTCGACTATCGCGACAAGCTGCGGGCAGCGCACGTGCTCACGGTTCCACATCACGGCAGCCGCACGTCCTCCGCCGAGGCGCTGGTACGGGCGACCCGACCGGCATTGGCGATCGTATCCGCAAGCCGCAGCAACCGCTGGGGGTTTCCCAAGGAAAATATCGTCGAGCGCTGGCGACGATCGGGGGCAACGGTATACAGCACGGCCAGCTCTGGCGCGATCAGCCAGCGGCTATGCGCGGCAGGGGAACCCGGGCCCGTTGCCGAGGCGCGGCGGGGCCGGTCGCGGTACTGGCATGAGCGCTGATCGAGCCGCTTCGGAAGCGGAATTTTGCTGCCGGTCGCTGTATATTCCTTTTTTCGCTTGAGGCAGCGTGTATGGTTGAAATCGTCCAAGCCGGCGGCTGGTTGATGGCGCCGATCATCCTCTGCGCGATCATCGCGATGGGCATTATCCTGGAGCGCTACTGGACGCTGGCGGAGAAACGGGTCATCCCTGAAGACCTGACCAGCAAGGTCTGGGCCTGGGTCAAGCGGGACGCGCTGGACCAGAGCCAGATCCAGACGCTTCACCAGGGATCGCCACTCGGCCAGATACTCGCAGCGGGGCTGATCAACCGCGATCGCGAACGCGCCGTCATGAAGGACAGCATCGAGGACACGGGCCGGCATGTCGTCCACGAACTCGAGCGCTATCTCGATACCCTGGGCACGATCGCCGCAATTTCGCCATTGCTCGGGCTGCTCGGCACGGTCATCGGCATGGTCAAAGTCTTTACCGCCATCACGACACACGGTGTCGGCAACCCGACCGTACTGGCCGGCGGCATTGCGGAGGCGCTCATCACTACAGCCGCAGGTTTGACGGTAGCGATTCCCGCGCTGATCGGGTTCCGGTATTTCCGTAATCGCGTCGACGGTCTCGTCGTCGATATGGAAAAGGAAGCGATCAAACTCGTCGAGGCCCTGCATCGCAGGCAGGGCGAAAACGTCGTGACCTCGGTCGCTGTCGGTGAGCGGGCGGAGGCCGATGCCGAAGACAAGACCGGTAAAGGCGGCAAGGGCAAGAAGAAAAAATGAGGCTGAATCTGCGCGCCAAGACAGAGCCGGAAGTCAACCTGACGTCGCTGATCGATGTCGTCCTTTTATTGCTGATTTTCTTTATGGTCTCGACCAGCTTCGTCAAGGAGTCACAGATTTCGATCACCCTGCCCGAAGCCGACAGCGAAGCGGTCGTGGACGAAGTGCCGGAACAGCTCGAGATCATGATCACCGAGCAGGGCTCCTACCTCGTCAACGGGCGTGAACTGGTCAACAATCGACCGGAAACGATCCGCAATGCCCTGCAGCGGGTATCGACCGGTGACACCTCGCTGCCGCTGACCATCAGTGCGGATGCCAACGCGCGCCACCAGCACGTCGTCACGGCGATGGACGTCGCCGGGCGGCTCGGCTTCACCCGTATCAGCATCGCGACCCTGAACGATCCCACCGACGAGTAGCCTTCGATGTCCAATCGTATCGATCCGCGGACAAAAGAGGTCTATGGCCGGCTGTGGCGATACGTCATTCCGCACAAAGTCGTCGGCCTGCTTGCCGTGGTATCGATGGTGGCCACTGCAGCGACTGAAGCGACCCTGGTCGCATTGCTGAAACCGTTGACGGACGAGGGCCTCGTCGCGCAGAGCCTGCAGGCGGTTGAGCTGGTGGCTATCGGTTTCGTGGCAGCGTTCGTCGCCCGCGGTCTTGCCGGTTTCGGCACGGAATACTCCCTCGGCTGGATCGGCAGGAGCGTCATCAGCGATCTTCGGCGGGACGTATTCCGCAAATTCCTGACGTTGCCCACGCGATTCATCGAGACGCATTCGGCCGGGCCGATGATGTCGCGCATGACCTACAACGTCGAAATGGTTGCAGAATCGGTGACGACCGTCGTAACCGTCCTGGTACGGGATCTCCTGACGGTATTTGCGGCAATCGGGCTGATGATCTGGTTCAGCCCGCGATTATTCGTTTTCGTCATGGTACTGATGCCGATCATTGCCGTTCTGATCCAGGTGCTCGGCAAGGCCTTCCGGCGCTACAGTGGAAGAATCCAGGACTCGATCGGTGAAGTGACCCAGGTGACCGATGAAGTCCTGCGCGGTAATCGGGTCGTCAAGATTTTCGGGGGTCACGAATACGAAAGGGGCAGGCTGGCGGGCGTCGACGAATGGAACCGCAAGCAGAACCTCAAGCTGATTCGGGCGCGCTCCCTGGGCGTCGCCGTCACGCAGGTGATATTCGGTTTCGGCGTTGCGATAGTCGTCTATGCGGCGGGTCTCGAATCGAGTGATGGCAACCTGACGACCGGTGGCTTTATTGCCTTTTTCAGCGCGATGATGCTGATGCTGCAGCCCTTGCGACGGATCACGAATATCAACGCCACATTGCAGCGGGGCATTGCCGCCGGCGACAGTCTGTTCCAGGTTATCGACGAGCCCGACGAGGTGGACTCGGGGGATTATCACGCCGACTCGGTCGAGGGCACGGTCGAATTTCGCAACGTCGGTTTTGCCTACGACGATAATCGTTCGCCGGTGCTGGCGGATGTGTCGTTCAAAGTGGAGGCCGGAAAATCGATTGCGATTGTAGGTCATTCCGGCAGCGGCAAGTCGACGCTGGTCAGCCTGCTGCCGCGATTCTACGACGCGCTGAGCGGCGAAGTCCTGCTGGACGGACGGAACGTGGCCGATTACGCGCTGGACAATCTGCGCGCCAATATCAGCCTCGTCAGCCAGGACATCGTGTTGTTCAACGATACCATCGAAAACAACCTCGCCTACGGGCAGTTGCGGCAGAAGAGCCGCGCAGAAATCCTGCAGGCGGCGGAAGCGGCCCATGTCATGGACTTTGTCAGGGACCTGGACGAAGGCTTTGAAACCATGGTCGGTGATCGCGGCATTCTCTTGTCCGGCGGCCAGCGGCAGCGGATTGCGATCGGTCGGGCTTTGCTGAAGAACGCGCCGGTGCTGATACTGGATGAGGCAACCTCGTCGCTGGATACGAAATCCGAGCGCAGAATCCAGGAAGCGCTGGACAAGCTGATGGAGAATCGCACGACCCTGGTGATCGCGCATCGGCTGTCGACCGTCGAGAACGCCGACCGGATCATCGTGCTCGACGAGGGCCGGATCGTGGAATCCGGCAGCCACCGCGAACTCATTGCAGCGGACGGTCTTTACGCTGCGCTTTACCGCATGCAGTTTTCCGACGAAGCAGCGGCCGGCTGAATACCGCGGACCATCGTGGATACGCGCCGTCAAAGCTGGATCGAGCGAAGCTGGTACGAACGATCAGCCGCGTTCTGGCTGCTGCTGCCGTTGTCCGCCCTGTTCGCGCTGGCCGTGCGCTTACGGCGCTGGTGCTATGCGACCGGGATTCGTCGGATCAGGTCGGCTGGCGTGCCGGTCATCGTCGTCGGCAATATCTCGGTCGGCGGCACGGGCAAGACGCCGGTAACGATCTGGCTGGCGAGAATGCTGCAGCGCCAGGGACGACAGCCCGGAATCATCAGCCGTGGATATCGCGGCAGGGTCGGCCCGCAGCCGGTCGCCGCGACAGAAGACAGCGAGGCCGAAGTCGTCGGCGATGAGGCGATCATGCTGGCGCGGCAATGCGAATGCCCCGTGGTCGTACATCCCGACCGCGTGGCGGCCGCGCGCAAAGCCGTAGAGATGGGCGCCGACATCCTGGTCTCGGACGATGGCCTGCAGCATTACCGTCTCGGCCGCGATGTCGAAATCGCGGTCGTCGACGATGATCGCGGATTCGGTAACGGTCGTTTATTGCCGGCGGGGCCGCTGCGTGAACCGGTCTCCCGGCTCGGCGAAGTCGACATCGTGCTGACGCACAGGCAGGTGCGGCCGGGGCCCGACGAAGCCGTGTTGCGACGCGTCTCCGATCCGCGAGCATTTGATTTCTGGCTGAAGTCGGCTGCGGTCGTCCGACTCGACAATAGCGAGGTCAGGCACCTCGATGATTTTGCCGGTCAGACCGTGCATGCTGTCGCCGGGATCGGCCATCCCGAACGATTCTTTCGCATGCTCGAGTCGCATCGCATCAAAGTCTATCGGCACCCGCAGCCGGATCACGCCGACATCGGCCCCGCCGAGGTCAGCTTCGACGACGATCTCGATGTCCTGATGACGGAGAAGGACGCCGTAAAATGTCGCTGGCTGGATGCACGGAATCGCTGGTATGTTCCGGTCGATGTCGATCTTGATGGTCACGCCGACGAACTGCTGGGCCTGGTACTGGCCGGGCTGGACAATGTGAGGGCCGATTGAAAAAGCACAATTTTGTTGTCGTCATCCCGGCGCGTCATGCATCGGAGCGCCTACCCGGCAAGCCTTTGCGAGACATTGCCGGCAAGCCCTTGCTGCAGCATGTTTTCGAAAGGGCAACGGAGAGCGACGCGACGGATGTCGTCATCGCGACGGACGACCAGCGCATCGCAGATGCGGCTGCGCAGTTCGGCGCCACGGTATGCATGACGTCGGCAGATCACAAGTCCGGAACCGACAGGCTGGCCGAAGTCGCCCTGCAATTCGGCTGGGCAGATGACAGGATCGTCGTCAACCTGCAGGGCGACGAACCGTTGATGCCCGCCGGTTTGATCGACCAGTGCGCATCGCTGCTCGATGACGCGCATGCGGATATCGCCACGCTCGCATCGCCAATCGCCTCGCAGGAAGATTTCGAGAACCCGAACGTCGTCAAGCTGGTGACCGACGATTCGGGATTTGCGCTCTATTTCAGTCGTGCGCCGATTCCGTTTGCCCGTTCGGCGGATCTTTCGGCGCTGGCTCGCGAGGGCGCACTGCATCACCATGGCATCTATGCCTATCGCAATAAGGTATTGCAGACATTCGTCTCGGCTGCGCAGTCGCGGCTTGAAGTGGTGGAGCAACTCGAGCAGCTCCGCGCACTGAGCATCGGTATGCGAATCAAGGTTGGCGTGCCCGGCGAGCGGCCGGGTCCGGGTGTCGATACCGAGGAAGACCTGGCAGCGGTAGCCCGCTTACTGGGCTGATTCTCCGCCAGGGGCGACGAGCCAGTCGGCGGGCGTCGCGAGCGGCGCGTCGAGCGCGACCAGGAATGCTTCCAGCCAGCGTAATTCGCGACGGCTCAATCCCAGCGGAAACTCTGCTTCATTGTGGCCGATCATCGCCTCGGGCGATTCGTTGTATTGCTCGAGGACTTCGGCCAGCGTCTCCTGCTGACCTTTGTGGCCATATGGCCCGGTGTCGCCGAGGTTGCGCAGCGACGGCGTGCGCGTCGCGCCGACCAGTTCATTGCCCGTCCTGACGAATGTCAGTTCCGGGCAATCGCGATCCGGATCGTCGCTGTATTCGCCCAGGCAATTGAAAGGGTCGCTCCTGACCTTGCTGACGCCGTCGATCCGGCCGCGGTCCGGCAGGTCGCCCGGGAACGACAGCATCCCGGTGTTGTGGAATTCGTTGTTCGTCAACAGTGGACCGTTATGGCATTCGGTACACCGCGCCTCGTCGATGAACAGCTGCAAGCCCAGGATCTCCTCGTTGCTGAGCAAGTCCTTCGCCGCCGCCTGGTCTCCCGCCACTAGCGCGCGAACGTAGCGGTCGAATCGCGAGGGCCCTGGCATGATCTTGCGTTCATAGGCGGCGATGACTTTGCCGATGTTTGCGAACACGCCGTTGACGACCTGTCGGTCCGCCGCCGCCATGTCCTGCCATGCGCTGCGCGCCGCATCGTCGCCGACGGGCGAAGCATGCTCGGGAAAGCGTCGCCGATCGCTGAAGTCGGGCAGGAGGCCGAACAGCGCCTGGTAGTCCTGGCGATAGCTGGCGTCCTCGCTGATGAATCGTACGTACTGCATGCGATCGCCGCCGTGCTCGGCCGGGTCTTCGAGCGGGGACAGCGCTTGCGACCATTGACTGTCGCGGCGTCCGTCCCAGTAGAGCCATGGGCTGTAGGCGGTGCCGACGATGCTCCGCGTGTTGCGCGCGGAAAGACCGATGCCCCGGCCTTTCGGCAGGCCGTCTGTGAATCTGCGCTCCGGCAGATGACAGCTGGCGCAGGACACCCGGCCAGTCGCACTCAGTCGCTCGTCGAAGAAGAGCCGGCGGCCGAGCCGAGCCGCATCGTCACGATCGGCCACGGCGTTCGATGGGTCCGGGGGCAGCGCGGGAAGTCGATCGATCGACAGCGCAGCCAGCAATTCGATCTCGCTGTCCGTCCACGGTGCCGGTGAACGTGGCCCGAGCTGCCACCAGCCGGCCACAACAAGCGCGACGATGGCGGCGCCCGCGCCGATCGTGTATGACCGGTTTGCGCTCATATCGTCAGGGGGATGACAACGGTATCGCGCCGGCCGTCGACGTCGATGGTGACGGTGAGTTCCCAGGCGCCGTTCATGTGGAAGCGGAAGCCGTCGAAACGATACCTGCCGTCGCCCAGTTCGGCGGTCATGCGCGGCGCCGTCGGCAGCCCGTGATTGTGTTCGGGCATGCCGCCGCTCGCCGTCAGCAGCGCCCCGCTGACCGGGGCTCCCTGCGGCGACGTCACCTGAAACACCCAGGCGTGCATCGTATTGATGACGATCGGCTCAAGTTCGCTCTCGAAACTCACGCGGTAATAGCCGGACCGCGTCAGCCAGCCTTGTTCGTCGGCGGCCGCAGGGCCGCACATCAAGGTCGCGGCAAGCGCTGTGATGAAGGGCTTACGCACGGCCCGATCCATCGATGACGACCAGGCGCTGCTTCCGCCGCGCCCGCCGCCAGCGGCCGAACCAGCCGCTCATCCAGAGGTAGTTGAGCTGCAGGATGATCGCGATCAGTACGAACCACGGCCACCAGCCGAACCCGGCAAAGCCCACTGCAAACGGAAACACTGCCGTATAGATCTTGTCGTTTTCCGGATTGCGAACCTTGACGATGCCGACGAATTCGCCCTGTTCTTCGAAGTTGTACAGCACCGTGAATACGTCAGGCTGGACCGCGGCCGCGTGGTGGATGACGGTCACGGCATCGATGTCCGCGATGGCCTCGACGTCTTCCAGCGCGGTGAAAACGCCGAGTCCGGTCGTGTTGCGGATGACCCGAAAATCGATCGGCACGCCGCCGAGGCCACTGTGTTCGTATTCCATGATAAACACGGTCTCCCCGGTGCCCGGAATATCCTCGCAATATTGCTCGTGGCCCTTTGACCGGGGCAGGTAGATTTTGAAATGCGCCCGGTAATAACCGATGCGGATGATGCAGATATCGTCTTCCGGCGTCACGCTGCCATGCGCCGGCGCGTCGACGGGCATACCGATCATGCCGATCAGTAGCAGGCAGGCTGCGGTCAGGCGTTTCATACGCTGTATTCTAGCGAAGCCGCCGTCACCGCTGTAGCCGTTGACTTCCGCAAACAAATGCCGGCTGGCATACACAGCGAAACGCATACCGGGTTAGAATCTGCCACCCCGCCCGCCGGGCGATTTGCGGTAGCCAGAGAATGAGCGAGTCGAGTGCCAAAGTCAGCGTGCTGTTCGTGTGCATGGGCAATATCTGTCGTTCCCCGACGGCCGAGGGCGTGTTCCGCAAGCTGGTCGATGACGCCGGACTGACCGATCTCGTGCATGCCGACTCGGCCGGGACCCACGCTTACCACACCGGCAATCGCCCCGATCATCGGGCGCGGGCCGCCGCCGAACGCCGCGGTTATTCGCTGGCCGGGATGCAGGCGAGGCGGGTCAACTCCATGGATTTCGAAGCCTTCGACTTCATCATTGCCATGGACGAAGACAACCTGGTGCACCTTCGCGACGAAGCAGACGTCGAGCATCATGAAAAAATCAGCCTGTTGCTGGAGTTTTCCGAGGTATCTGAACTTCGCGAAGTGCCGGATCCGTACTACGGGGGTCCGGCCGGGTTCGAAAAAGTGCTGGACCTCGTCGAGCACGCCTCGAGGGCGCTGCTCGACGTGGTTCGGGAGCGGCTCTAGTCCTTGTCTGCGGAATCTCCGGGCGGCCGATCCTCCGGTTCCCAGGGTAGCAGGCGGCCGGCCGGCTTCCCGGCGGGCGCCGATTCCGGCTTGTCCGCGCTGGCGCCGGGGCCGCTCGCCTGTTTCTGACGATCGTCTCCATTACCGGTATCGGCCTTTTTCGCCTTTGCCGGCGGCTTGTCATCCGCCTTGAGTTTCGGCAGCGATGGCTGCGTATCCGCGTACGCGGAATCCGGCTTCGTTGCGGGTTTCTCGCTCCTGACCGTCGCTGCGGCCTCCGCCTCCTTCGCGGGCTGTTTCGGCTTGTCGTCGGGGGACCTTGATTCCTGGTGTCCGCCGCCGGTCGACGCGGATTTCTCCCTCGGGACGTCCATCTTTTCGGCCCCGCTGCCGGCGCGCTCCGTCGTGGCCTTTTTCCTGCCCGTTTTTTCGGCCCGAGCCGTCTTCGGCGGCGCGTCATTGCGGTCGGATTTGCGTACCTCACCCTTGTCTGATTTGGCAGCAGTCCCGTTGTTGCCGGCTTTTTCGGCCGCTTCCGGGGTCGAATCGGCGCTGCGTTTGCCGCGCCGTCTGCCGCCGCGACTGCGGCGCTTGCCGCCGCCCTGGCGCTGCTCGTCGCGCGCTTCCGACTTCTGCCGGTCCTTGTTCTGCTCCCGCTTCCGGCCGTCGCCGCCGGAAGCTTTCTTGGCCGGCCGCTTCTTGCTCGCCTTCTTCCTCTGCTGTCCCTTGCCGGACGCCTGGCGTTGCCCGTCACCGCGCTGCTGGCCGCGCTGTCCACTACGACGCCGGCCGTCGGATTTCTTCCCGCCCGCCTTGGCCTTGCGGCGCTTGCCGCGCTCCGGTTCATCCTCCGCGCTGCCGAACAAAGCCGCCAGTCGTTCGAAAAAGCCGGGTCCCGACTTTTGCGGGCGTGCGCGAGGCGGCGCCGGCGTCGTGGCAACGACCGTTGTGATGGCCGCAACTTCGGCCGGTTTCTTGTCCTGGATCGCCTGCGCGATTTCGGGTTCGTCCTCCGAATCCACCAGCGTGTAACTGATGCCCGCATTTTCGGGCAGGTCGACCTGGTCGTCGCGCACGCGGCGAACCTGGTAGTGCGGTGTTTCCAGCGCCGGGTTGGCGACCAGGATGACCTGCGTGTCATGCCGCGATTCGAGGCTCCGGACCCAGTCGCGTTTCTCGTTGAGCAGGTAAGTCGCCACCTCGACCGGCAGCTGCGCGATGACCTTGGCGGTGCGTTCCTTGCGCGCTTCTTCGCCGATGATGCGCAGAATCGCCAGCGCCAGCGATTCGACGCTGCGGATCGTGCCGATGCCCGAGCAACGCGGGCAGGTGAGGTAGCTCGACTCGCCGAGCGACGGGCGCAGCCGCTGCCGCGACATCTCGAGCAGCCCGAAACGCGAGATCTTGCCGATCTGCACGCGCGCGCGGTCCNNGGGAGATCTTGCCGAGCTGGACCCTCGCCCGGTCCTGGCGGACCGCCTCTCTCAGGCGATTCTCGACTTCCCGCTGGTTTTTCTGCGGACCCATGTCGATAAAGTCGATCACGACGAGGCCACCGAGGTCTCGCAGGCGCAGCTGACGGGCAATCTCGTCGGCCGCCTCGAGGTTCGTATTGAGCGCCGTCGCCTCGATATCCCCGCCCTTGGTTGCGCGCGCCGAGTTGATGTCGATCGACACCAGCGCCTCGGTATGGTCGATCACGATGCTGCCGCCGGACGGCAGGCTCACCGAGTGCGCAAAAGCCGACTCGATCTGCGATTCGATCTGGTAACGCGTAAAGAGCGGCACCGAATCGCTGTATTGTTTGAGTTTTCTCAGGTTATGCGGCATCACCTGCTCGACGAAGTCGCGCGCCTCATTGAAGGTCGGCTCGTCGTCGACGAGGATCTCGCCGATATCGTTGGTCAGGTAATCGCGCAAGGCCCGCACGACCGCATTGCTCTCGCGGTAAATGAGGAAAGGCGAGGGGCGTTCCACGACGACTTTCTTGATCGCTTCCCAGACCGACAGCAGGTTCTCGAGGTCCCAGGTCAGTTCCTCACCGCTGCGATCGATGCCGGCCGTACGCAGGATGACGCTCATGCCCTGGGGCACCTCGACGTCACGCAGAGACTTCCTCGCCAGGTCGCGCTCTTCACCGATGATGCGCCGCGAGACGCCACCGGAACGCGACTTGTTGGGCTTGAGCACGATGAAGCGGCCGGCGAGGCTGACGTAAGTGGTCAAAGCTGCGCCCTTGTTGCCGCGTTCCTCTTTATCGATCTGCACGACGATGTCCTGGCCTTCTTTCAGGACCTGGCGGATATTCGGCTTGCTACCGGCTTCTACGTCGGTGACAAAGTATTCGCTGGAGATTTCCTTCAGCGGCAGGAAGCCGTGGCGCTCGGCGCCGTAATTGACGAAGGCCGCCTCGAGACTCGGCTCGATGCGCGTGATCTGGCCTTTGTAGATGTTGGCTTTCTTACGTTCGCTGGCGGGTAATTCGATGTTGAGATCGTACAGACGCTGGCCGTCGACCATCGCCATCCGCAACTCCTCTTCCTGAGTTGCGTTGATAAGCATTCTTTTCATGTCGTCCTTCTTGGTAACGGGTCACGGACAACAGGCCGGTAGGGCTGATTGAGATCGAGGCGGCTGCGCAGGGCATCGCAAACGGCCGTGCCGCGCGGAAAGCGCGGATGCGTGGTTTGCCATGGTTGATCGGGCCCCGATCGAAGCCGATCAGGCCCAGCAAAAAACTGATCATTATTACCCTGCGGCTTAAGCCGCGTCGGCGCTCGCCGGATTACCGTGCATGCTGCCGTGGTGCCTGGTCTCGTCCGCGCAGAATCTTGCAAGTCGTCCTGCAAGCGCCTGAACGAGGTTCAGCACGCTGCGAGGGGAGGCCAGGGATGAATACCTTCAGGCTCGGGGAGGAGTGTCCGTCCCGGAGCCTCAATCCAATGAGTGTGCGGGGCATTCGCGCCCATTTACCCACTCGGGGCGGTAATATAGCACAGCTTCGCGTCCCGGCAATACGAAACTGGTCCTTTGTAAGGACGAATAAGTCATTGACCCTGCTAAAATAAGTCACATTCCATGAGCGCTTCCGACAATGCCGCCGATGACAGGCGTCTCACGGGCGTCCGCAAGGTGCGTGTCGACGCCGAGCGGGCCGGTCAGCGCATCGACAATTTCCTGCGCCGGGAACTGCCGGGTCTCCCGAAGAGCCGTCTCTACCGGGTGCTGAGGAAGGGCGAGGTGCGGGTGAACGGCGGCAGGGTGCGCGCCGATTACCGCCTGCAGCCCGGCGACGAGGTGCGGATACCGCCGGCGAGGATCAGGCCCGGACCCGGTCCGGCCGCGCCCGGCAAGATCCGCTCGCTAGAAAGCCAGGTCATTTTCGAGGACAAACGAGTGCTCGTCATCAACAAGCCGAGCGGTATCGCGGTCCACGGTGGCAGCGGCGTCAGCCACGGCGTGATCGAACTCTTGCGCGCCGGCAGACCGGAGCTGCGGGACCTGTCGCTCGTACATCGCCTCGACCGGGAAACCTCGGGGTGCCTGGTGCTGGCCAAGAAACGCAGCGCGCTGCGCGAGCTGCACGCGAAGTTTCGCGATGGCCAGGTCGAAAAGAATTATCTCGCGCTCGTGATCGGGGACTGGCAACTCGGCGAAACATGTATCGACGCGCCGCTGCTTGTCGAGCATCGCAAGCAGGGCGAGCGTCACGTGGTCGTGAGCGGCGCCGGCAAACCTGCCCGAACCACGATGCGACTGTCGCGGACATTCGGCGAGTACAGCTTGCTGCAATGTCAGCCGGAGTCCGGCCGCACCCATCAGATCCGCGTGCATGCCGCGCATGCCGGACATCCGATTGCCGGCGACGAACGGTATGGCGATCCTGGCGCGAATCGGGCGGCATCGAGACTCGGGCTGAAACGCCTTTTCCTGCATGCGCAGTCGATTGCTTTCGCCGATGACAGCGGCCACGACATGCATTTCACGGCGCCGCTTGCCGACGATTTGCAGGCGTTCCTCGACAGGATCAGCGGCGGCCGCCGGAAATAGCCGGCGCGCCGAACGCCGTTCCACTCAGGGCAGCAGGTAGCCCAGGTCTATCAGGGTGCCGGCCAGCCAGATCATGGGCAGGCCGATCAGCGCGGTGGGGTCGTCCGTGGTGACGGATTCGAACAATACGAACCCGGCTCCCTCGATGCGGAAACTGCCAGCACAGTCGTAGGGTTCGTCATGCCGCAGGTAGCTGTCGGCCAGCCGCCGGTCGAAGCGTCGAAAGCGCACCGTCGTTTTGTCAGTGTGCTCCAGCCGCGTCCTCGTGACCGGATCGAGCACGCACACCGCGGTCAGGAAATCCATTTTCTTCTTGCCGGACGCCGCCAGCAGCTGCTCGACGGCGCGCTGGTGGTCACCCGGCTTGCCGAGCACGACGTCGTCGAGGACGGCCAGCTGGTCGGCGCCGATGATCAGTGCGTCACGATGCTGGCTGGAGACCGCTTCCGCTTTTTCCCGCGCCAGGCGAGTCGCCAGCTCGCCGGGATTTTCACCCTCACGAGGCGCTTCCGCGATGTCCGGAGCGACCGTCTCGTAGTCGTCGAGAAAGCGCTCCAGCAGGCCTTGCCGGTAGCGCGACGACGATGCCAGGAGTATCGGTGGAGAAGCTGGATTTTGCATCTGTAATCAGTAGCTTGTGGTTTTTCGGCAAGTGTAGCCGTATTCCGGCGATTGCGGGTGGCCGATACAGCGTCTATTTCTTTGACACGACCCCGTCAGCTACTTATCATGCGCCCCCCATGACCAACCCGCTCCTCGATCGTGTGCTGCCGGCAGAGCTGGCGGATCGGTCACAAGTTTTTGAATATATTGGAGTTATTGGGGATTTTGAGCGCCTGCGGGCGATCTCGGAGCAGGAACTCGAGGCGATCGAGCCGGCACAGCGTCCGCGCAGCTGGACGGCCGGGCCGGTCGAGATCGAAATCGCGTTCCGCTGGCTGGACCAGGAGCACGCGCTGCCGGCTGCGACCGGCCGTATCAGGGCGCTGATGCCGACGGTGTGTCAACGTTGTCTCGAGGCATTCGAGCTGCAGATCGACGCACCGGTGCGGATCGTCTTCGGCGCTGACGAGGCGGGTCACTCGCAGCGCGGCGACTATGACGCCTGGGAGGCTGACGAAGAGACGGTACGTCTGCTCGATATCGTCGAGGAAGCGGTCGTCATGGCACTGCCGCTGGCGCCGACCCATGGTTCGGAGGAAGATTGCGGCGAACTCGCCGGGAAGATTCCCGAACGCGAGGCGGATGGAGTAAGGCCGTTTGCGGACCTTCGGGCGCGGATGGACGCAATGAACAAGTAGCGGCCGGGCCTGACGCCCGGCGGGTAGACTGAAAACGAGTGGTGGCTGCCGGGCCACCGATTCATGGAGATTCACATGGCTGTTCAAAAGAGTCGCAAGACCCCCTCGAGGCGCGGCATGCGGCGTTCGCACGACAAGCTCAAGGGACCGGCTTTGTCCGTGGACCCGACGTCGGGCGAAACGCACCTGCGTCACCGCGTCACGCCGGATGGTTTCTATCGCGGAAACCAGGTCGTCGTCCAAACTGACGAAGCTGACGACGAGTAAGCGTCCACGCCGCGCGCACGAAACAGCGCTGGCGGCGACCTGATCAATTGACGGCGTGGGAACGAAATCCGTCATTTCCCTGGATGCGATGAGCGGCGACCTCGGCGCCGAAATCGTCGTGCGCGCGGCGCAAGCGTGCCTCGACAAGTACGTCAATCTCGAATTGATACTCGTCGGCGATGAAGCCGAGTTGAGCGCTCACGTGACGCGCATCGTCGGCAGCGATTCACGCCTGCATATTCGTCATTCGACCGAAGTCGTCGGCATGTCCGAGGCGCCCGCTGACGTATTGAGAAGAAAGAAAGACTCCTCGATGCGCGTTGCGATCAATCTCGTCAAAGAGGGCGTCGCGGAAGCCTGCGTCAGTGCGGGCAACACCGGCGCGCTGATGGCAACGGCGAAGTTCGTGCTCAAGATGCTGCCTGGTATCGATCGGCCGGCGATTATCGCCGAGCTGCCGTCGATCGGCGGCAGCGTCCATATGCTGGATCTCGGCGCCAACACGGTCAGCGACGCAGATCAGCTGTTCCAGTTCGCCGTTATGGGATCCATCATCACCTCGGATATCCGCAGCATCGAGCGTCCGCGCGTCGCCTTGCTCAATATCGGCGTCGAGGACACCAAGGGCCATGACACGGTCAGGGATGCGGCTGCCAAACTGAATCAGAGCGGCTTGAACTATGTGGGTTTCATCGAAGGTAACGAGATCTTCTCCGGCAAGGCCGATGTCGTCGTGACTGACGGGTTTACGGGCAATGTCGCGCTCAAGACGATGGAGGGGACGACCGGCCTTATCTCGCACTATGTCCGCAAGGCTTTCACGAGGAACCTGTTTGCGCGGCTGCAGGCGGCGCTGGCCGGGCCGGTGCTTCGCGGCCTGCGGGCCGACATGGACCCGCGCGATTATAACGGCGCGTCTTTGGTCGGCCTTAATGGTATCGTTATCAAGAGCCATGGAGGCGCCGATTCCTATGCATTCGCTCACGCGATCGAGACGGCGCTGGTCGAATTACGCAACCAGGTGCCGACGCAAATCGGCAACCTGCTGGAACAGGAAACGGCATGACCTACTCGAGAATCGCCGGAACCGGACGCTATCTGCCGGAGAGGATTCTGACGAACGCCGACCTCGAGAAAATGATCGACACGAGCGACGAGTGGATCCGCGCGCGCACGGGCATCGAACAGCGGCACGTCGCGTCGGAAGACGAACTGACCTCGGATTTGTGCGTCAATGCCGCGCGCAACGCGATGCAAGCCGCCGGCGTTACGCCGAACGAAATCGACGCCGTCTTCGTCGGTACCACCAGTCCCGACCTCATATTTCCGAATATCGCCACGATCATCCAGCACAAGATGGGGATTCCGGCATGCCCCTGTTACGCGATGGAAGCGGCCTGCACGGGCTTCGTCTACGCACTGAGCGCCGCCGACAAATTCATCCGTGCCGGCGACCTGAAGTGCGTACTGGTCATCGGCGCCGAAATCATTACCAAGCTGATCGACTGGGACGACAGGAGCACCTGCGTCCTGTTCGGTGATGGCGCGGGCGCAGTCGTTCTCAAACCGTCGGCAGAGCCCGGCATCATATCCACGCATCTGGGCGCGGATGGACAGTACCAGGATTTGCTGTATTACCCGGTCGGCGTTTCCAACAACCTTGCAGCCGCCGGGGTCGGCGATTCGCGGATCATGATGAGCGGCAACGACGTCTTCAAGGTAGCTGTCAAGACACTCAGTTCCATTGCGGAAGAAGCCCTCGCTGCCAATGATCTCACCATTGACGAACTCGACTGGCTGATACCGCACCAGGCCAATCTGCGGATACTCCAGGCGACCGCAAAACGGGTCGGCATCCCGATGGAGAAAGTCATCCAGACGGTGCAGATACACGGCAATACCTCGGCCGCCTCGATCCCGCTGGCGCTCGATGTCGCTGTGCAAGACGGGCGCGTGCAACGCGATCAGCTGTTGCTGTTCGACGCCTTCGGCGGTGGTTTTACCTGGGGTTCGGTGCTGCTGCGTTTCTGAGCGGCCGGCGGCTACCAGAGTACTGTCGATTTCCTCGACTTCCGGTCCTTCGCCAGGCGTCTTTTCATGCGCATGTGCAGCTGCTGACGTTTGCGGTCGATGCGATCGCGGCGCACGGCGCCGTCGTGCCGGGTCTTGAAGCGCCGATCGTAATTGTCCCGGAAGTCACAAAAATCATCGTAGGCTTCGCGGACGTGCAAGGTTTCCCGAACGACCAGTTCGATAATGATGACGTCGTCGAGAAAGCCGATCACCGGGATGTGATCAGGGACGATGTCCTCGGGGTCGCCGAAATAGACGAAGGTTGCCAGCAGTCGTTCCCGCTGGTCGATCGGCAGCGCCCATTCATCGTCCTTCAGCATGCGAATCATCGATTCGAGCTGCGGCACGCGCGTGGCGACGAAATCGGGCAGCGGTTCCTCCGACCTGATCTCTTCCAGTACGTCGTCAATCGCTTCGATGATCTCGGATTCATCGGCGTGACGGACGGCCTCCCGTGCCTTGCGGAGCGCCTCGCGGAAAAAACGGAGGTCGCGACTGCTCAGTTCGAGCGTAAATCTCATCATGCGCCTGGTGTGCGGACAGGGATGCAAAGGCTACCGGCAAGGAGGGGTACGGTCAACGCCGAAAAATAACCCGGAATTCAACGACATCAGGGCAGTCTTTGCGTATCTTCTGTGAAATAATGGGCCGATAGCCGAGGCTTCGGACCGCCGTGAAACTGGTCATAGGAAACAGAAACTATTCGAGCTGGTCTTTGCGGGCATGGCTGATTCTGCGTGAAGCCGGCATCGACTTCGAGGAGGTGCGGATTCCGCTCGATACCGACACCACGGCGGGGGAAATTGCGCGGTTCAGCCCGGCGGGATGCGTGCCGGTGCTGCTCCTCGACAACGAGGTGATCTGGGACACCCTGGCGATCGCCGAAACGATTGCCGAGCGCTGGCCGGACCGTCTGCTGTGGCCCGAGGATCGGGCGCGGCGGGCGCATGCGCGGGCCGTCAGCGCTGAAATGCATGCGGGCTTTGTCGCATTACGTGAAGCAATGCCTATGAATTGCCGCGCAATGGGTCGTAAAGTGGCTTTGCCGGACGCTGTCGCGGCCGATATCGACCGGATTTTCGCGATCTGGTCGGACTGTCACCGCCGCTACGCGGAAGACGGCGACTGGCTGTTCGGCCGGTTCAGCATCGCCGATGCGATGTTTGCGCCGGTGGTGCTGCGGTTCAGGACCTACGGGATCAACCTGCCGGAATCGGCGAGCATATACCCGGCCCGGCTGCTGGAAAGTCCGGCCGTGCAGGAATGGTTACTCGAGAGCGAGTCGGAGACAGAGGTCATCGACCAGGAAGAGACAGGACAGTGACGACGATAGCCCGCAGAAACACGAGAGTATTGGCAGTTGCATTGCTGGTGACGGCCTGCGCCGCGCGCGCGGAGATGTACGACCTGCCGCCGGCAGGCAACGACGTCGTTGGCGCAGTGACGACGGTGACCGCGCGGGCCGACGATACGCTGCTCGATATCGCCCGTCGTCATGGTCTCGGTTACGAGGACATCGTTCGCGCCAATCCCGATGTCGATACCTGGTTGCCGGGCGAGGGGACGGCGGTGGTCCTGCCCACCCGCTACGTGCTGCCGCCCGGTCCGCGACAAGGCGTCATTCTGAATCTCGCCGAATATCGAATGTACTATTTCCCGGAGCCTCAGGCCGGCCAGCCGGCGGTGGTCATGACCTACCCGATCAGCATCGGCCGGATGGACTGGGAAACGCCGCTCGGCCGGACCTCGATCATATCCAAGGTGCGTAATCCGAGCTGGTACCCGCCCGAGTCGATTCGGGCGGAACATGCCGCGGAGGGAGATCCGTTGCCGCGCGTCGTGCCGCCCGGGCCCGACAATCCGCTGGGTGAGTACGCGATGCGGCTGGGACTCCCGGGTTACCTGATTCACGGCACCAACCGGCCGGCGGGTGTCGGCATGCGGGTAACGCATGGCTGCATCCGCATGTTCCCGGAGGACATCGACTACCTGTTTGGTCGTGTCGATGTGAACACGCACGTACGCATCATCAACGAGCCGGTCAAAGTCGGCTGGGATGGCGACCGGCTGGTCGTCGAGGTGCACGAGACCCTGGAGGAGGCGGAGCCGGATCCGGCGGTCGAATCGTCACCCGCAGGGGGCACACCGGAAGAACCGCCGCCGCCGCGTGATGCCATGACCGCATTGACGCAGCAGTTCGTCGCGGTGACCAACGAGCAGCCGGGCATGCTCGACTGGGACGTAGCAGAATTGCTGCTGAGTCGCGCTGACGGCATTCCCGCAGTTGCCGGGCGCAAAATAAAAGACGCCGCGACCAGCGCGGCGTCGGAATAAGCTTTAAGCGCCTTTTCTTATTTGGCTTGTGACCGCTGGAACATCCGCTCCAGGCGATCGCGATTGGCATCGCAGCAAGCCTGGGCTTCGGTCGCTGCTGCCAGCGCCTGGTCCGCAGTGCTCTGAGCGCCTGCAGCGGCCTGTGCGGCGCTGTCAGCTGCTGCACGAGCTGCTTCAGCCGCGGACTTCGCTGCTGCCGCGTCACGGGCTGCTGCATCGGCAGTAGCCTGCGCTGCGTCGATGGCTGCCTGACTGGCGCACCCAGAGGCTACGCCCAGGACGAGCACGATGGCGCCCACTTTCAATACTTTCTTGATCATTGTCCAAAATTCCTCTGTTGGGATAAAACTGCAGGCGCATTATTTCCTAAACAGTCGTCGGCTTCAATGAAATTCCTTGTTTTTCTTAGGGATTGTCGCTTTTTGCGGACATGTCGTGGTGTGTTCGCAACGGCACCGGCCGACACTTCGCATCGGCGCTGACCGGCTTTGGCGGTCGCAGAGCATACAGGCCCGGCAGAGCCGGCCGTATTTTGTTTCCAGGAGCGCTCGATTCGTGTTGTTTCGCGGCCAGCGTTTTCAGGTCTGCGTTGTGCGGTGATGCTGATGCGCCGCGTGCGTGGGAGTCCGTTGTCCGCCTGGCCAGTGACGGCAGTCGTCAATAGCGCCGCAGCTGGCGGAAGCAAGCACCGGCCAGAAAAGATTTGACGAATCCGAACCCATAGATATAATCACAGTACTGTTTATTCATACAGGTATGTTCAGATGCGGCAACTGACCCCTAGGCAAAAAGAAATTCTTGAATTAATTCAGTCATTTATCGATGAATTTGGCATGCCGCCTACACGTGCCGAGATCGCCAGGGAGCTTGGTTTCAGGTCGGCAAACGCCGCCGAGGAACACCTGCGCGCCCTGCAGAAAAAGGGCGTCCTGGAACTCGTGCCGGGCGCGTCGCGGGGCATCCAGCTCAAGGATTCCCTGCGTGATCAACTCGGCCTGCCGCTCGTTGGGCGGGTGGCTGCCGGCAGCCCGATCCTGGCCGAAGAACATATCGAAACGCATTACCGCGTCGACCCGGCCCTGTTCGATCCCAAGCCGCATTACCTGTTGCGCGTGCATGGCATGAGCATGAAGAATGCGGGCATCCTCGATGGCGATCTCGTCGCCGTACACCGCACGCCCGAGGTGCGAAGCCGGCAGATCGTCGTCGCGCGGGTCGAGGACGAAGTGACGGTCAAGCGTTATCGCCAGGACGGCTCGATGGTCTGGTTATTACCGGAGAACGAGGACTTCGAGCCCATCCAGGTCGACCTGGCGGAGCAGACGATGGTGATCGAGGGTGTCGTCGTCGGCGTCATCCGCGACGGTATTCCGCGGCATTGATCTAGCGCAGCCCATGTCCGATGTGCTCGAGAATCTGCTGCAGAATCCGCGCATCTGGCGAGGCCAGGGTCGGCCAGGAGAGGCCGGGTGGCAGCGACTGGCCAGCGGCTACCCGAAACTCGATCAGTGCCTCCCGGGCGGTGGCTGGCCACGGCATGCGCTGACGGAAATTTTGCTGGACCATTACGGCACGGGCGAACTGCAGCTCCTGATGCCGGCCCTTGCGCACCTGAGTCGGTCCGGTGACGGCCAGGCGGCCGGCTGGATCGCCTGGATTGCGCCGCCGTTCGAACCCTATCCACCGGCGTTGAAACAATGGGGCGTCAACCTTTCCCGGGTATTGATCGTGCGGCCAAGGACCGCCAAGGAGACCTTGTGGGCTGCAGAGCAGGCGTTGTCGTCAGGCAACTGTGCCGCGGTATTGCTGTGGTCGGAAGCGCTCGACGATGCCGCCAGCCGTCGCCTGCAACTCGCCGCTGAAACGGGACGAAGCTGGGCTATCGCCTTTCGTTCGTTGCGCGCACTGTCGCAACCGTCGGCCGCTGCATTGCGGCTGCGTATCGATACGGGTGCAAAGGGCACGGACCTCGGGATCCTGAAGAGTCGCGGTGGCCGGCCCGTCACCGTACGGGACTACGCAGGCTCGTGTTGACGTCGCCATGGCTGCCCCGGAAAAGCCTGGAGCTCGTCAGCGGGAAGCGAACCCGACCCCCGCTGTAAGGCGCCGGCAACGTCGCCCGGCGACCCTGCCGCTCGCACTGGCGGACGTTCCGGATACCGGGCCAGCAACAACACCCGCGATCCGCTTACGACACCTGTGGCTCGGCGTTTACCTGCCGGCTTTGCCGCTCGAAGCGCTGCTGGACACCGGGGATGCGGCCGCCATATTCGAGGAACAGCAGGGTGTACGGAAGATCCTGCTGGCCAACCGGCGGGCGCTGGCAGAGGGCATTGCTCCCGGCATGTCGATCAACGCGGCCCTGGCGCTGTCACCGGCACTGGTGCTCGACGAAAGAAATCCGCTACGGGAAGCGCAGGTGTTGCGGGAGCTCGCGGAATGGAGCACGAAGTTCACCTCGTTTACCACGCTCGAGCCGCCGTCTCTGTTGCTGCTCGAAATCGCCGGCAGCCTGACCCTGTTCGGCGGTATCCGCGCGCTCAGGCAGCGCATCGTCCGCGGGCTGGAGAGCCAGGGCTTTGCTGCCAGGGTAGCGATAGCGCCGACCCCCCTGGCGGCGACCTGGCTGGCCCGGGCCGGGCACAAAGTCTGTATTCGTGACCCGCAAAACCTGGTCGGCAAGCTCGGCCCGTTGCCGATTGCCTGTCTCGCTTGGCCGGAGGCGGTACAGGCCTCACTGCAGGGCATGGGCGTGCTGACGATCGCGCAAGCCCTGCGTCTGCCCCGGCAGGGTTTCGCCCGGCGCTTCGGCACGACACGCCTGCTGGAACTCGATCGCGCGCTCGGCAAGCTTCCTGATCCGCGGGCCAGTTATCGCTCGCCGGAACGATTCATTGCCGACTTCGACCTCAATGCAGAACAAAGCGATGCCGACCTGCTGCTCCAGGCCTGCCGGCAACTGCTGCTACAGCTCGAGCGGTTTCTCCTCTGCCGGCAAATGGCCGTGCAACATATCGAATTCAGTTTCTTCCACCTGCAGGCGCCGGCAACAAACCTGGGACTGGGTTGCGTGCGCGCGGATCGCGCTGTCAAACACTGGTTCGACCTGCTCGAAATCAAGTTCGATCGCCTGGCTTTGCCGGCGCCCGTGATCGCCATCCGCCTGAGCGCCGGGCATGGCCAGTCGTTCACTGCGCAAACCGGTGTTTTGGCGCTCGATGCAGAAACGCAGCATCGCCCGGAGGGTTCGATCGCCTGGCTGGCCGAAAGGCTGGCTGCGCGTATCGGCGATGCGTCCGTTTACGGCGTCAGGACGGTTGCCGAGCACCGTCCCCAGCGCGCGTGGCTGGCGCACAGCAGTTATGACGGGGTTCCCCATTGCCAGGGTGGGCCGGCTTTCCATGTCGATCCTCAGGCGCCTGAGCTGCTGGCCGAGATTCGTCGCACCAACAGCCTGGTTTTGCAAAGACCCCTGTGGATGCTCCCTGAGCCGGAACGGCTCGAGGACGAACGGGGCTGCCCACGTTACCACGGCCGCCTGGCGCTGCTGGCGGGACCGGAACGCCTCGAAACCGGCTGGTGGGACGAGGACGGGATTGCACGGGACTATTACGTGGCCGTCAGTCCCGGGGGCGTGCACCTCTGGATCTACCAGGATCGCGGTCGGGATAAAGGTTGCTGGTACCTCCACGGGATGTTCGGTTGAGTGCGTATGCCGAGTTGCATGCGCTCAGCAATTTCACCTTTCTGAGGGGCGCGTCGCATCCGGAAGAACTTGTCGAAACGGCAGCAGCGCTCGGTTACGGCGCGCTGGCGATCACGGATGAGTGCAGCGTCTCCGGTATCGTTCGCGCTCACGTCGCGGCGAAGGAAGCCGGTTTAAAGCTCATCATCGGCGCGGAGTTTCGCCTCGATACCGGACTGAAGCTCGTCGTGCTGGCGCGGAATCGTGCCGGTTACGGGGAACTCTGCGCCCTGGTCACGCGTGGTCGGCGCGCGGCCGACAAGGGCAGTTATCGTGTGACTGCCGAAGACTTTTCCGACGGCTTGAAGCATTGCTGTGTACTCTGGATTCCCGACAACCAGCTGTTGCTCGGCGCCGAGGACACGTGGATGCTCGACGCTTTTCGCGATCGCCTGTGGATCGCCGTTGAACTGCTGGCGGACGGGCTCGAGCGCCTGCGACTCGAGCGGCTCCGGCACCTGGGGAAGGCGCTTTCCCTGCCGCTCGTCGCCAGCGGCGACGTTCACATGCACTGCCGTAAACGTCGCGCATTGCAGGACACCGTGACAGCAATCCGTGAAGGCGTCACGCTCGATCGTGCCGGTTTCATGCTCTATCCAAACGGCGAACGTTACCTGCGCCCCCTGAAAATCCTCGAGAACCTCTATTCCCCGGAGCTGTTGCGGGAAACGCTGGCGATCGCTGACGGCATGGATTTCTCACTCGACGAGCTTCGCTATGAGTACCCGGACGAGATCGTGCCGGCGGGCGAAACGCCGTCGAGCCACCTCCGGCGGCTGACCGAACAGGGTATGCAGAGACGCTGGCCGGGCGGCGTTCCGGAGAAGGTGCGCACACTGGTCGAACATGAACTCGGGCTGATTCGGGATCTTCGCTACGAGCCCTATTTCCTGACTGTCTACGACATCGTCGCCTTTGCCCGCAGCCGGCGCATCCTCTGCCAGGGCAGGGGCTCTGCAGCCAACTCGGCGGTCTGTTTC